>Ga0194055_10000778_pt1 | contig 25777 bp, 20 predicted proteins | sample SepL449m_MetaG_FD_155482 | JGI IMG/M metagenome (GOLD analysis project Ga0194055, IMG submission 155482) | Anoxic zone freshwater microbial communities from boreal shield lake in IISD Experimental Lakes Area, Ontario, Canada - Sep2016-L442-9m | ecosystem: Environmental > Aquatic > Freshwater >... | reverse complement strand
ACATGATTCGATTCTTAGCGGATCATGCGGAGATATTGTTGGGAAGCGTTGCCGACGAACCGTGGGGCAAGGAAGACGAGAAGGCGCTCCGCGAGGTCTGCAGCGAGGTTTCGCTCCATCGATTGCACCCGCATGTCCGATGGCTGAGGGCGGGTTGGTCCAAGGGAACGGGTCGGTCGGCCACGGTGGGAGCCTTTTACAGTCCGACTTTGGCGAGGGTAGTTCAAGAGTGGACGTCGGGTCAGCCGTTGGATGGTGCGATTTTGTATTGTTCGAGCATGGGGCAGTACATCGGTTCCTTTGCGAATCGGCCCAAACGGATACTGGTGGATCTGGTGGATGTCGACAGCCAGAAGTGGGACGACTACGCCGATAAGTCGAGCGGCATGAAGAAATTGCTGTATCGTCATGAGGCGAACCGGGTGCGATCTTTAGAGCATCGACTCGAGGGGCTCGCGGATGCAATTTCGGTCGTGAGCCAAGAAGAAGCGGATTTGTATGCTCGATGCCATCCAGGGGGGGCTGCGACAGCGATCAGTAACGGAGTCGATCACAGTTTTTTCTCTCCGGCATCGATCGCGGAAGAAACATGGAAGTTGCATCGCCGCGGCCGCCCGCAATTGGTCTTTGTAGGTGTGTTGGATTACCTGCCAAACGTTCAAGGATTGAAGTGGTTTTGCCGCGAAGTGTTACCAGCGTTACGATCCAAGTACGATGGCATCGAGTTGCAGATGGTAGGGAGAAATCCATCGCAGGAAGTTCGCGAACTGGGTGGTTTGCCTGGTGTTCGTTTGATTGGCGAAGTCGATGATGTTCGTCCGTACATATTGGCATCCGACTTTGCGATTGCGCCTCTTCAGATTGCGCGCGGAATCCAAAACAAGGTCCTGGAATCGCTTGCGTGCGAGCGCCCTGTGATTGCAACGGTTCAGGCAGCGACTGGGATTGAAAACAATCCGGGAATGATCGTTGCTAATTCGCCTCAGGAATGGGGCTCTGCCGTGGATGGTTTGCAAGATACAGCCCGTTATGAGAATGCCAAACGCAGTGCTCGCCAATGCGTCGTTCGGTCCTACAGCTGGAATGCCAAGCTTTCTCCTCTGTTGGAGATATTGAATCTGCGTCGTGAACACGCCGAATCGACCTGATTCGGCATCCATGGAATTCACTCGAATCCGCCGGAAGTTTCGTTTGGTGAGGTTCGCTGTGGATTCGAAGTCTTTCTTCGTCGAATCAACCAAATAGGTCGGGATTACTTGAAGCCGCTTCGTCGAGAATTTGCGAGTTGGCCCGGGTTGGATGGAAAGTCGTAAACATTGCAATGACTAGAGTACCGATACGAGTCGGATTTTGTGTACTGAAGATGCAGGTGGCGGGTGCGGAGGTCTTGATCGACCGCATGATCCAGTACTTTGGGTCGAGGATCGAGCCGAGCATTTTCTGTTTGGACGCTACGGGAGCGATTGGCGAGCGACTGCAGGGAGAGGGAATCCCGGTGGTCGTTTTGGATCGCAAGCCTGGAATCGATTGGGAGCTGCCCAAACGACTGGCAACCGAATTGGATCGTCGAAAGATTGAGATCCTGCACGCGCATCAGTACACTCCCTTTTTCTACGGTGCGTTGGCCAAACGGCAATGCAAATCTCCTCGTCCAAAGCTGTTTTTTACAGAACACGGTAGGCATTATCCCGATCGCGTGCGATGGAAACGCAAGATCGTGAATCGTCTCATCTTGTCCCGCTACGCGGATGCAATCTGCGCTTGCAGTCAGTTCAGTGCGGAAGCAGTCGTGAAGGTCGATGGCTTTCCTTATTGCGATGTGATTTGGAATGGCGTACCGATCGATTTGTTCAGTCCCAGGGGGACTTCGCAGGAGCAAGCATTGCTACGGCAAAAGCTGGGATTGGAATTGAATCGACCGATAGTTGCGTGCGTCGCGAGGTTCCATCCGGTCAAGGATCATGCGACGTTGCTCAAGGCGTGGGCAATCGTCGTAAAGAAGCATCCAGATGCCGTGTTGTTGCTGTTGGGAGAAGGCGAAGAAAGGGGGCGGTTGGAAGATCAGTTGGCACAGGATGGGATCGCGTCATCGGTTCGCTTCATGGGAGCTCGCAAGGACGTTCCTGATTTTCTGCATTGTGTCGACATCTTCGCCTTAACTAGCTTAAGTGAAGCGTCCCCGCTGACTTTGTTGGAAGCGATGGCTTGCGCATGCCCGGCGGTCGTGACCGATGTCGGAGGCAATGCCGAACATGTAACCCATGGAGTCGAAGTCTTTCTCGCACCTCGCGGAGATTACGAGGGGATTGCGGGTCATTTGAGCCGACTGCTCTCCGATAGAGACTTGCAAAGAACGATGGGATTGGCGGGTAGGAGGCGGGTCGAAACCCAGTTCTCGTTAACCGATTGCTTGGAGCGTTACGGCAAAGTGTACGAGCGATTGGCGGGAAGGTCATTGTCCTAGGGGACATCGATTCATGCCGACGGGAAGAATGAATCGGAGATGAAACAGTTTGCAAAGCGAGCACAGTTGGTGGCTGCGATCGGATTGGTTTCGCCGGTCTTACTTTTTGTTTTGTTCAGTCGATGTCTCTTTGGTTGGAAGCGAGCGTTTGAAAGTGGTGCCCAATGGGTATCCGTGGTGCCAGGTGGACTCGGGAATGAATTGCGTCGCGCCTACTATTACTGTTTTTTGAAGTCGTTTGATCCGTCAGCCAGGGTCTGTTTGGGCAGTGTGATTTGCGATCCGCGATCGGAAATTGGAAGCCATGTGTACGTTGGGACCTACTGCGAGATGGGCTGGGTGCGGATTGGGGCCGATACCTTGGTCGCGTCGCGAGTGATGATTCCCTCGGGAAAGCGGGTTCACGGCTACGATCGATTGGATATTCCGATACGCATGCAACCCGGGAATGCAGAACAAGTCGTGGTAGGAACGGATTGTTGGTTAGGTACGGGGGCGGTCGTCATGGCTGAGGTCGGGAATAAGACCGTTGTTGGCGCCGGAGCGGTTGTCGTCAAACCATTGCCAGCGGAATCCCTGTGCGGTGGAAATCCAGCAAGAATGATTCGTTCGAGACAGAATCCAAGCTGAGCAGCGTAGTTCAGCCACATTTGGGAGGGCGATCGCTGGGGCGACAGTCCGAATCAAGGAGTCGCTGCCGCCGATTTTTATCTTTCCTCGGATTTTCGTAATAGTTATCACTTTTCAAGCTCGAACGTTGTTTCGAAATCGCGGTCGGCCGCCGAAATGGCTTGTCGGAATGCTGTTCGGACGCTAGCATCCAGGCTTGTTTAAGTTCCTCGCCCCAGCGATCCCGTTGTCGTATTTTATGCCTAGTCAAGAGCAAATCGTTGTTATTGAGTCGAAGCCGGGATGGAGGGTGATCGACTTTTCCGAGCTGTACAATTATCGCGACATGCTGCGATTTTTGACGTGGCGAAGCATCAAGGTTTTGTATGCGCAGAGCGCTATCGGGATCGGTTGGGCAGTTCTACAGCCGCTATTCTCGATGATCATTTTCACGGTTGTTTTTGGTTGGTTCGCCAAAATGGAGTCGGAGGGCGTTCCCTACAGTCTTTTCTCGTTGGCAGCACTCGTGCCGTGGACCTATTTTTCCAATGCGATATTGGAAGCGGGAAACAGCCTGGTCAGCCAATCGCAGATGGTCAGCAAAGTCTACTTTCCGAGAATCATTCTGCCTCTCTCGGGAGTGCTCGCCAAACTTGTGGATTTCGGCATTGCGTTTGTCATGCTCCTCGCGTTGATGATGTTTTTTGGCGTCCGACCGACTTGGAACGTGCTGGCGTTACCCATTTTGGTTGCGATCATGGTGGTTAGTGCGATGGGGATTGGTACCTGGTTGACCGCGATGGCGATCCAATACCGGGACGTGAAGCATGCGTTGACATTTATCATTCAGTTGCTGATGTACGCATCGCCGGTTATTTATTCAGCGTCGATTATTCCCGCAAGCTTTCAAGCCTTCTATGCGTTGAATCCAATGGTCGGTGTCATTGAGGGCTTTCGGGCGGCGTTATTGGGAACCGGTCCAATGCCTTGGGGATTGATTGGGATAGGAAGCTTGAGCGCCCTCTTCTTGCTTATTTCTGGCTTGCTGTATTTCCGACGCCAGGAGAGGGTGTTTTCGGATGTCGCCTAGAGAAAGCATGTCCGTTGGATGGACCCATTAGGTCATCGACGATCGCTGGTATTTCAGAAGTGCGGCAGACTCATTCCCAAAATGTATGCGTGCGATTCGAACTGTACGTTTTCGTGTCTGCAACTTTTTCCGGTCGATTGAGTCTGACTGAGACACTCCGAGTGTAGAAGAAGAGCAAGAAAATGGAATTGGGACGTCAACAATGTCAACCGTGATCAGTGCAGACCGATTGTCCAAAGCGTACCGAATTGGGGTAACGGATGAAATCCCGGACTCCTTTGTGGGCGCTTTGAGCCAGTTGATTCGGTCGCCTTGGAGGAACTTCAAGAACCTGCGAGACCTGAATACATTCGGCAATAAATCCATAGTTTATGACGATAGCCAGGAATCGGATCGTTCGATCCACTGGGCCCTTAAGAATGTCAGTTTCGACGTCGAGCAAGGGGAAGTACTGGGCGTTATTGGAAAGAATGGGGCAGGCAAGAGCACGTTGCTGAAAGTCCTGAGTCGAATTACCGAGCCAACCTCTGGTCGGGCAACGATCCGGGGAAGGGTTTCCTCGTTGTTGGAGGTTGGGACGGGGTTTCACCCTGAATTGTCAGGCCGAGAGAACGTCTATTTGAACGGTACGATTCTTGGGATGTCCAAGGGGGAAATCGACAGCAAGTTCGATCAGATCGTGGAATTTTCCGGAATTGCAAAATTCCTAGACACGCCGATCAAGCGGTATTCGTCGGGGATGAAGGTGCGATTGGCGTTTGCGGTGGCTGCGCATTTGGAACCGGAAGTCTTGATCATCGATGAGGTGCTGGCTGTCGGGGATCTCGAATTTCAAAAGCGTTGCATCGGTAAGATGCAAGAGATTGCAGGGGTCGGGCGAACGGTCATTTTTGTCAGCCATGATTTCCCTTCGGTCCAATCTTTATGCACGAAGGCCTTGATCATGAATCAAGGCAAGGCCAGCGAAAAGATGTCCCCGGACGAAGCCATTCGAGAGTTTTCGAAATCGTTTTCCGGGCAATCGGCTGGTGCCGTCGACCTCGCAAATTTAGTGATTGACCGCGACAACCCCCATTTCACAAAACTCGAGATGCTACAGAACGACAAAGATGCCAGCGGGCCCTTCTTTGTTGGGGACCGGTTGAAAATCCGCGTGGAGTTTGACAGTCCGTATCCGTTTACGCCTGTCATTGAAGTCGTGGTAAAGACCACGACCGGCGCACGCCTGTTCGCAGTAAGCAATCAATGGTGTGGAAGCGAAAATGAATCGGGGCAGGTAGCGCACGGGGGGATTGAATGTGACTTCGGTTCTCTTCCGCTCATGCCGGGTAGTTATATCCTGCAGGTTGCCCTTCTGAACGAATACCGAGCTTTTCATGTGGTCCGCGAGGCATTTCGGCTTGAAATTGAGCCGTCCGATTTTTTGGGGACGGGGCGTCTGCCGCGGCCGGAGCATGGATCCTTTATCTATCGGAGCAAGTTCCGCCACTACTGAATGCTTGCTAATCGCCTGCAGGCTTCTTTGCTTCGAAATCGGAACGACGGCCCCCCATTCAAATCTTCATGAGATTATCGTCAGGTGACTCAGCTGGTGGGATGGGCGATATCTTGCGTAGACGCTGTAAATCGTTGGATTTACGGTCGATTGTCGGCCGATACTGCGAAGGTGAAACGATGCAAAAAACAGGAAGAGAGCTCATTCCGATTTTATCGCTAAAATCGGTTGCGCACTGTTTGACAGCAATACGAGATGGCGATACAACTGGGCAGTTCTCTGGAAGAGCTCGAAGAAGTGTCCGTTCGTGGAAACAAATTTTTCGGGAAACTCCTTGGACTTATTTGACATTCTCTGCCGTTTCGGGTATCGTGCAGAACGAATCGTGTGTTTTAGCCCGCTTTAGCGTCCGCACAGTGAGGAAATCAGTATGTTTCGAGGATTGACCGCTTTGGCCTTGGGATTGATCTGCAGTATCAACGCCCAGGCTGCATTGTTGACTAGTTTCAACTTCAATACGAATTTGAGTCCGACGACCACGTCCCCCGGAGTGACTGTCACGGGGCTCACCCCGGTTCAGGCGCGGGTCTCGCAAGTTAATAACTTGGGTGTTGGCGGAACGGGTGCAGCCCAATTCGCGTCGGTTCCTAATCAGACCTACCTGAACTCCGCAACGTTGACTCTCAGTGGTACTCCCAGCATTCAGGTCGACTCGTTGAAGTTCGATCTCGCGAAGAATGTTGGCGCTGCAGGTGGATCTCTTAAGATTACCAACAACGTCAACTCTGATGTTTACGAGGTGTCGACCAACAGTACAACGTTCTCGTCGAAAACGATTACGTTCAATCCAATCATCTCGACCAGCGGTTCTATCGTCTTCACGATCGCTCGTAAGTCGGATAGCAGCAATGCTTCGGCGCTTCTTATGGACAACCTTGAGGTTTACGGTGTTGTCCCTGAGCCAGCTTCGATGGCTGTGTTCGCTGGACTGGGCTTGGTCGGTGCCGCCATGCGTCGTCGGTCCCGCAAGAGCTAGTTTGGTTGCCGGATCCTACTGATGATTCCTAAATGGGTGTCGACAATTCGACACCCATTTTTCGTTTGAAGACAAACGATGTGGTTCGCAGGACGGGATTCTGGATGCCGCAGCGGGTTGGGATGGTCGCAGTACGTGTGCCCATTCCATTGGAAGCTGGATAAAAAGTGCTTGGGATATGCAGCGTGTGATTGCATTGCCCAACGGTTTCCGATTGTGCAGCCCACCCGTCGCTGATCCATGTGCTCCAACGCAACTGGCCGAATGGAATCAAAGTACGCGAGCTATGGCCGATTGCGGTCTTCTAGCCGATTGCGATCTTTTGCCAGTGAGAACCGTACGGGATTTCTGAGACGCTTTCTGCGATTGATTCCGTTTGCAACGGATGGTTTTGTTTATGCAATTGGCAGCGGATCTCGGGTTGACGGTGCTCGGGTTGACGGTGCTTGTGATTGGACGGCAGTGTGGAGAAAGGTGTGCGAGGTAAATGACTAAGTCGTTGGAGTGGTCAGTCATTCTTCCCACGTACCGGAGACAGGATGTTTTGAGGCAAAGCTTGGAGCGTCTTGCTGCGAGCGACTTGCCCAAAGAGAACGCGGAAGTTCTCATCTATGACAATGGGAGTCCTCAAGATAGTCAACCGGTCGTCGAGTCGTTTGCGGCAGAACTGCCGATTCGCTACACGAATAACGGGGTAGGACATGGATTAGGATATTCTTTGACACGGGGAGCAACGGAAGCGACCGGCAGAATGATCCTAGAGATGAACGATGATGCTCTTGTTCCATCGGACCTTTTTGCGCGGTTGTCCGAGTTATTCAACGGGGCTCCTGGGGTTGGAGTAATTGGGGTGAGGGCGCTCGAGGATGGCTATCACGAGCGAGGGAGTGGAATTGGGAGGATTGATCCGCAGAGCCTCGAGGTCATTGGAAATTTCGATCGAACGACCGATGGTCCGATCGATGTAGAGCATGTTTATGGATTCTGTTACGCGTACATGCGGGATGTGGTAGCGAAGGGGGCTGGGCACGATCAGGTATTGCTAGCGCGAGATTACAGCAGTGGGACCCGCATTGAGACCGATCAATGCTTGATGGCGCGCCGTGCCGGGTTTCGAGTGGTCTATGATGGCAGCATTGCTGTCGTCCATTTGGCCAAGCCAAGGGGAGACATGGATGAGTTTTCGCCGCGTTGGCGACTGAATCACATACGAAACACGCTCTATCTGTATTTGAAGCACTTTGGTTGGTTCGGTCGTTCTTGCATGGGGATTCGATTTTGTTTTCTTCATGATTTGGGATTGCTCTCGTTCATCAAGAGACCGACCAAATCGAACTGGCTATACTTCTGGATCAGTATCCGGGCTCGAGCAAGCGGTATCTGGCACTGGCTCAGATATGTATTTGGGTCGTCTTCATCATCCTTATCCGAACGACAATTGGACAGAAAATGAAAGTGGTAATTCTAGCTGGAGGTTATGGGACACGTTTTGGCAAGGTAACCGACTTTTTGCCCAAACCCATGATTCCAGTCGGGCCGATGCCCATCATCTGGCACATCATGAGGTACTATTCGAGTTTTGGGCACAACGAATTTATCTTGGCGACGGGTTACAAGTCCGAGGTGATCAAAGAGTTCTTTGCGAACTTGCAAATCTATTCGGAGGACATCACCTGTGATTTTTCGGCGAACGGAACTGCGATTCAGTTTCATTCATCGGGAAATCAGTTCCGACCAAAAGTAACGATTGCTTATACCGGTCAAGAAACGATGACGGGTGGGCGAGTCAAGCGGATCGCCAAGTATCTCGGGGAGGATGAAACGTTCATGCTGACCTACGGGGATGGCGTCACCGACGTGAACATCGATGCACTGGTGAAGTTCCACCAATCGCACGGCAAGCTGGCTACATTGACGGCGGTAAATCCACCTCCAAAGTTTGGTAACCTCCAATTTGATGGGGACCAGGTTACGAGCTTTACGGAGAAGGAGGGAGTCGAAGGGGGGCTCGTCAACGGCGGCTACTACGTAATGAATCGGAAAGTCCTGGACTATCTATCCGAAGATGCGGGATGTGTTTTGGAGAAGCAGCCGATGGTCAAGCTGGCATCGTCGGGACAATTGGTGGCCTATCGACATACGGGTTACTGGCAGTGCATGGACACGACGCGGGATTTGGATTCGCTGAAAGAAACTTGGGACAGTGGCCAGGCTCCATGGAAACGCTGGAGCGATGGCTATGTGGATTGAGTTTTGCGAAGTCAGCGACGGGTTGCATTGCGATTCGACGACAGCACTCGGAAGTGGGGCAACTTCTGGGGTTTTCGGGACGGGGTGAGCGGCCGAATGGGTCATCGAACAGACCTTGCTTTGGCAGAGGAAGTCTAAAAACGGTCGAACGCATTTTTGTTGGAGATCGGAGAAGGGAAAAGGCGGAAGGGATGGTTTTGCTTGTCCGACGCTTCTCCAATGTCGCTAGTTTGAGACTCGGAGGAAGTGGATGAAGATTGCGAAAACGTTTTGCGACGGGCTGTACTTGTTGGAGCTAAAAACCGTCAAGGACGATCGCGGGTGGTTCGCGCGCTTATCCTGTAAGGAAGTCTTCGCAAGTTTGGGATTGGTCGATGAGTTTCCGCAGGTCAATCAGTCCCTCTGCGTGCAGAGAGGCGTCTTCCGAGGATTGCATTACCAGAGGGCGCCGCGAGCAGAAGCCAAACTCGTACGATGTGTGGCAGGTCGCATCTTGGATGTAGCTGTGGATATACGCCGAGGTTCCTCCACGTTTTTGTGTTGGTACGCGACAGAACTCGCGGCAGACGAGCCGACGGAACTTTATGTTGGGGCTGGCTTTGCTCATGGCTATCTGGCACTGACCGATGGAGCGACCGTGATTTATCAGAGTTCGCAACCGTACTCGCCGCAGTTCGAGGGAAGGGTTCACTACAACGATCCAAGGGTCGGGATTGTGTGGCCGGACGGGCCCCTGCACGTTTCCGAGAAAGATGCCAGCACACCTTTCCTGGGGGATGATTTTGATGGGACGGTTGTTTGAGCCGAGATTGCATTCATCCTGGGAGCGCTCGAGCCATGCTGCGAGTTGGCCTTAATCGCCGTTCGTTTCGGTTATTGGCAAAGAATGGACTACGAATTGCCAGGGTTGGCATTACAATTTGAGGGGTTTGTGGTCGCAAGGGGACACTGGGTGGATGGCAGCCGACCACGCTGGCATTCAGCAATACCTCGAAAGTATCGCCTTTTTGCACGCGTCGTTTTCGGACGCTTTCAACAGTCCATGCGGGTTGCTTTTCACCAATCCACGCCTTTCATCGGCAAGTGCTTCGGGGCGTTTGCGGATGTGGTTGGAGATAAACGTTCCGGTGATGGAATGGGACGCAGAGTGCCTGATTGACAAATATTTTGGAGGACGGTCATGTCTAGCGGTGCGATAGCGGTTTTATCCCTTTGTGTGTTGGTGTGCGCAGCCGCGATCCTATTGCCATGGGTCGGCTTTGTGGGATACGCGACATGCGCGATGTTGGCACCGCAGTGGGTTTGGAGAGAATATCTAGCGGATTCCGAGTTGCAGAAATTCATTTCCGCGATGACGGTGGTTGGTTTTGTTCTTACGGGTTGCAGATCGCAGACACTGCCCAGGGGCGTGAAATGGGCGATGGGATTCTACAGCCTATATGTCTTTCTCGTGGTGATTGGAGCGCAGCTTCACTCCAATCCGATCAACGCCCAGAAGTCCGTCGTGTTTGTCGATATCACCTGGAAGATTTGGATGATGTGCATGATCGGAATCATGCTGATCAATACCGAACGAAAGCTAGCCATCTGCATGCTATGCATGGTTCTCGTTACGTCGTGGAATGCATGGGAGCTCAATTTGAAATACTTGAGGCAGGGAGCTATCCGTGTGCATGATTTCTACTTTGCGGGGCTCGATAACAACCTCTATTCGATTTCGACGCTGCCGGTGATAGGCATCACCCTCGCCTATTTTTTCTCCGCGAAATTGCCTTTTCGGCAGTTTTTGGTTGTCATCCTTTTGGCCATGCAGGTCCACCAAATCATGATTCTCGAATCGCGAGGAACGATGCTGGGGGTGTTGTTATGTGGAGCCTTAGCAACCTATTTCATGCCGAAGAATCCACGAACCATTGCAGCGGTGATCGCGGTTGGAATTGTTGGTGCTATTCTGGCTGGGCCACCGGTCATTCGTGAGTTTTCATCGATTTTCTCCTCGGGTGAACAGCGGGATAATTCAGCATCCAGTCGATTTAAGGTATGGGGAGCAGGTGCTGCGATCATGCTTGATAATCCCGTGACCGGCGTGGGGCCTTGGGCGGGTGAAGCGTACGTTCCCAAGTACATCGTCGACTACAAGGAGAGGCGAAATTACAAAGCATTGCATAACCTATTTTTTGAAATAGGTACGGGGATGGGAGTGCCGGGTGTGGCGTCCTATTTAATGTTTTTCGCGATTCCGTGGTTCATGCACTATCAACTTTGGCGGCGGCACAGGCAGGAACTGTCCGAAGTCATGATGGTGTGCAATTTAGCGGCCTTGGCGGGTATCCCGGGGTATTGGATGGCTAGTATGTTCTCAAGTGGTGCTTTGATCGAATCGCCCTATCTACTGGTCGCTTGCGCGTGTGCATCGCTTGCGGTATCCCATACACAATTGCAGAAAAATGCGCAAGACAAATTAGCGATGGAAGAAGTTGACGAGATGGAAGTCGAAGAGGATGGTGACCTCGAGTCCGAGTCCTATTCCGATCGCAGTGAGCAAGTTGCGGTAGCCCGATGAGGATCCTGTTCGTTAAGCGGAGCCAGAGTTATCCCAGATCGAGTGGACACGATGTGCACGCGTATCACATGATGCGCTCTTTGAGCGAATGGGGTGCGACGGTCTGTCTACTGACAGAGGAATCGGTCAGCGAAATTGCAAAAGAAGGGTTAACCTTGGAGTGGTGCGGGACCTATTCGGAACTACCTCCAGCACAGTCGGGGGAGTCGCTCACAGGATTGAAAGAGCGATTTCGTCGTTATTGGGGAAGTGATCCCGAACAGGCCAACCAGATCGGGCGCCTCGCACAGGAGCTGCGAATCGATGCAGTAGTTGTTGCGACTGCGGGTGGTTTACCTCTATTGTGCAAAGTGAATCATGTGGTCAGGGTTTGGTACGCGGCGGATGAGCAGATGCTTCATAGTTGGTCTCTTTTCAATTGGCGAAACCCAAAAACTTGGAAGCGCTTTCGTGAAGGGATGACACATGGGCTCTACGAACGGGTCTTTCGCGACATTGTTGAGCGCGTCTGGTTGGTGTCAAAGAAAGATGCGCTATTTGCAAAATGGGGAATGGGAGCGAAGGAATGCGATGTCATTCCCAACGGGGTGGATTCGGAGTTTTTTTCCCCCCGGACGATCGATAAGCGACCCAAGAGTTGCGTTTTTTGGGGGCGGTTGGACTTTGTTCCGAACTTGGATGCAATTCGGTGGTTTGGAAAGAATGTATGGCTGCCGATACGTGCGTCCCATCCCGAGGCGCATTGGTCGGTCTATGGATTTTCTGCGGGCGACGAAGTTCGAGAAATGCAGAAAGAATTCGGATTCGATTTGAAATGCGATCTACCAGACCTTCGGTCTGAGGTATCGTCCCATCAGGTGGTTGTCCTGCCGTTCGTCAGTGGTGCAGGGGTCAAGAACAAGCTGCTTGAAGCAGCCGCGTTGGGGATGCCAATTATCGGTTCCCCAACTTCGTTGAATGGCTTGGAGGGAGACGAGATTCCGGTGCTGGTCGCTCATAAACCTCGAATGTGGCAGAAGCATTTGACCGAATTATGGGGCAGTCACGAGACCAGAGTATCGATTGGAAATCGAACGCGGGAATGGGTCGTGCGATACCACTCTTGGAGTAGGTCAGCGAAATTGGCATTGGACGGAATCGAAGCATCGCTTAGGAAATTCGGAAAGCAAGCAGATGCGACAACGTATGATTCTGTGCAAGACTGAAAAAGATGAATCAATCCTACGCTTGATTTAATGGAGCACGTCCGATTTCCAGTTGTATTCGTTCGCGTTTCCTAAGAAATACCGTTCGTTCCCGCGTTTCAAAAAACTACCCATGAAGATTTTGAGTGTCACGAGTCAACTTCCTTGGCCATTAAATTCTGGCGGGAATATTAGGACTTTCTACATACAGAAAGCGCTCAGCAAAGACTTCGATTTGAAATTGCTTGCGCCAAAGCGGCCCGATCAACAAGACGCGGTATCAGAGCTCCGATCCCAAGGGATTCACGTTGAGTCAGTGGCGATCGGCGAACGAACGAAGCTTGGCGAGATGCAAAAGATTGCGAGATCGTTATGGCATTTCGAGCCCTACGCGATGTATGGCCGTCATTGGTATCGCGAAGTTAGCCAATCGCTCGATCGCATCTTGGCAGAGTTTCGTCCGGATCTGGTTTGGTTGGACCATCTCGACAGTTGGCTCTACGCGGATAAGGCCCGATCGCATGGTGTCAAAGTTGTAATCGATCTGCACAACATCTATTCCGTAATCCTGTCGCGAACCGCCGATGAAAAGAATAATCTTGCACTGCAATCGTTTTTGCGAAGAGAGGCTAAGCTGCTTTCTTTGCGAGAGCGTAATGCGGTTCAAGAAGCGGATGCAATTTTAGCTGTTTCCGAGCAGGATCGGCAACACTTTATCGAGCTAGGAGCCAAGCGTGCCGAGCTGGTCCCAAATGGTGTCGATTGCCCGAAGTTAGCACATCTTCCGATCGGACGGATGAATCAGCGCAACTCGATATTGTTTGTTGGAGCAATGAATTGGGAACCCAACCAATCCGCGGCCATACTCCTTGCTAAGAACATCTTTCCAAAAGTAAAGTCAGTCATTCCCGAGGCTCAATTGGTAATCGTTGGCAAATCACCTCCGCCAAAAATACAGCAACTAGAAACGATAGATGGAGTGATTGTTGCAGGACAGGTACCAGAAATTCAACCGTACCTTGAGCGCGCGTCGTTGCTTGCTGTTCCTCTGGTTACGGGTGGGGGAACGCGACTCAAGATACTTGAGGCTTTCGCGGCGGGATTGCCTGTCGTTAGTACTCCGGTGGGAGCTGAGGGCATCGATGCGCGAGATGGCGAGAGCCTCTTGATTTCGGAGGTCGAAACGATGAGCGAACCGATCATTCAGTTGCTTGCTTCGCCGGAATTGGGGCAACAGATCGCGACCAAAGCGCGTACGATCGCGAACGAGTTGTATGATTGGCGGGTGCTAGGCGAGAAATGCGTGTCGATTGCCAATCAAGTGATTGGATAGCCTCCCCCATTCGATTGCATTCGAATCAAATTGACGAATCTCGTTTGGCTGGGTAACCTCGAACGAGAAGGCTTGCGCGGCAAAATCGATCGTCCCCACAAGGGCCAATTCGGTGGGAAGGGCCAATTCGGGGGCGATTGGACTGAACGGATTCTGCGAATCGCAATTCGAAAAAGTCAAAACCAATGGAATCCAAGCCGCGCTAGAACAAATTTCGTAGCCAATCGTTTTTTATGCATAGATCACTAGATTACCACAGCTAAAAATGACATCCAAACTTCGAGCGGAATACAGACAAGATATTGACGGAATGCGGGCAATCGCGGTTCTGGGTGTTATGATATTCCATCTCGGCCCAGGTTTTCTGCCTGGGGGCTTTACGGGAGTTGATATATTCTTCGTCTTGTCCGGTTTCTTAATAACGCGGAATATATATACGCAGTTAATAGCAAAGGAATTTTCGTTTGGTGAATTTTATCATCGAAGGATAGCGCGGATTTTTCCTCCACTGGCATTGCTGCTCGTCTTTGTTCAGTTGTCATCCTATTTCGTATTCCCTTACGAAGACATTGCATCGATTGGAGCTGCCTCGACCGCGTCCGCATTGGCTTTGGCAAATATGAAATTTATGTTTCAGGGGGATTACTTTCAGATCCTTCCGGATACGCAGCCATTATTGCATATTTGGTCCTTGTCGATGGAAGAACAGTTTTATTTCTTTCTTCCGGTTATGTTGTGGTTTTTGTTTAAAATTGGCGGTTCGACGCGTGCCGTTTATAGATTGTTTCTGGTGTTGTTTGTGTCGAGCTTGATTTTTTGTATCTATCTAACGTCCGCGAATCGAACCTATGCTTTCTATTTTATGCCAAGTCGTGCATGGGAGTTTTTGGCGGGTAGCATCGTGGCAATCATCGTCAGCAATAACTCCTTTGTCCCAGATGAGAAGCTGGCCCATTCCTTTCGCTTTTGGGGCCTGATTGGCATGGGAGCATCCTTGCTATTGATCCGGGAGTCAAGCGGGTTTCCTGGATACATCGCGTCGATTCCAGTAGTTAGCTCTTGTTTGGTCATTTTGGCTGGGAGCCAATATTCGAACAGCGCCTTGTATAGGGGGCTAGCCAGCAATTGGATGACGTATGTGGGACGACGATCCTATTCGATGTATTTGTGGCACTGGCCGATTTATTGCATCATCGATTATAAATATTTTTACTGGACTGTCGCTGCGCGAGCCATCGTTAAGATTGTGTTCGCGATTGCGTTAGCGTTCGCAGCATACGCTATTCTCGAATTGCCGCTTCGCAATTACATCAACAAGTTTGTTTCCAAGTTCAAGACGATTGTTTCGTTTCTCGTGATTTCCGCATTGATAGCTTGTTTCGGGTTCTACATGCATCAGACGAATTACTTCGATGCGACGATCGCTTCGTTGAGGCAAGGTGGAATTACGATCAATCCGCAGCTCCCGAGGCCCGTGGTAGTGCTGTATGGTGATAGTATCGGGTCGACGTACGGCAAAGCACTTCGGGAGTTGGCCATTCGAGAGCGATTCCGTCTCCATATTGCCAGTATTGCAGGCTCGAAGCCCCTATCTTCCTCCACACAGTTTAAGGAATCGTTGGCGTTGTTCGAGAAGGTGGATCCCGACGTGATTGTTGTCGCCATCGCCTGGACGAATTTTCGCGAAGATCCGGAAAAGGTCGCTGATTTCATCTGTGATTTGGCAGGGCATGCACGACATGTATTGGTGCTTGGGCAGCCTCCACTTCTGCCGGGCGGATCCACACGGGCTGATTTTCAGCAAGGTGGAATGAAGGGATTCGCGGAGTTGAAGAACTGGGTGGATTGTCGAAAAATGTTTGAGGAAAAGTTTGAAAACTTGTCTTGTGCCAATGTTCGGTATGTTGATATCGCGCAGTTCCTTGAAACCCCAAATGGCGAGATACGCTTTATGGATGAAGGAGGAAGGCAAATGTATCAAGATTATCTGCACCTCTCTGGATTTGGGAGCCAGTATATATGGGACGAGATTTCCGACATCTTGTTTTCGATGTTTCCGAGGAGCGGTGAAACGGTCAAGGTAGATTAGAGTGTTTGGGTATCCCAGGAGGCGCCATTCGCGGTGGTGTCGTGCCGTTCGTCCAAGAGGAGGACTACAACCCACATCCACACGTTGAGGTCTGTTGTGTTCGTACGCAGTATGTGCGTATTGTTAGGGATTTGAACATGTGCATGGTTTGGAAAAACCCCGACGTCAGCTACGACATTTTGGCGTACTCCGTGTGTTCATGATCAATAATTTGCCATCGAAGATTCGGGTCAACTTCGATTTGAAAAATTGGCGCAACTCTCTAAAGGTGTTTGTCCGTCCGAGAATCGATTGATTTGTCCGCAAGATGCAGGGATTCCCTGTTCAGAGACTTTTGCGATTGAAACGAATACTCGGCCTTTTAGAAAGTACGACAAGCGGTATCCGCGAAGCGTTCACTTGTGTAGTGCACGGGGACGATGTATTCTGACGCAACGCCACAGATGGCATATTGCCTGAATGACTTTCGAGCAGACCGAATCCTTCGTGGAATACCATGCGGACCAGAAAAAATGAACGCGCCGGAAAGTCCAACGGGTCGTGCAAACGGTATGAATTTGGGGGAGCGGTGATACTTCAACCTGCACGGTCGAAACACGCAGTCCACAAGTCGTATTGGGGTGCAGCTTGACCGAGCCGGGTTCGATGAGAGTCGGCGTTTATTCGCTTCGCGACGGGTTTCGGAACTTCGGTGATTTCATCGGACCGCCGATCGTCTCCGAATTCTTTTCGGAACCGGTAATTGCCGCGGATGCGGGGTTAGTCACGCGTTCACCCGTTTTGGTCGCTGTCGGGAGCATTCTTCATCTTGTTCAGAGCGGGGATGGAGTTTGGGGAGCGGGGACTCGATTTGCGGGCGCGAAGATTGAGGTTTCGGGGGTCGACTATTTCGCGGTTCGAGGCCCGCTAACGGCGAAGGAGATCGTGGCCAATGGTGGGCCAAAAGTAACCGCATTTGGCGATCCTGGTCTGTTGATTTCGTCGATCCCTAAATATCGGGAGTTGCTTCAGAATCACCGCCTACAGGGAAGTGATCGAGAGAAAGCCCCGTTCCTGGTTATTCCCCATTATTCGCATGCGAAGCACCTGCCTAGTCGACTTCGATTGGCGATGAAATTGCAGTCGGCCTCACACAGTAAGATACGAAGTTGGCTCGGTCTACGGATGGGAGTGTCGAAAACGGAAGAGGGATTGACGCGCTGGATTTCTCCGTTCCAACCTCTGGATCTTATCGTGCGACATGTTCTCACTTCGAGGATGACGATCTCGAGTTCGCTGCATGGACTGGTGACCGCATGTTCCTTTGGGGTTCCGTTCCGATGGTGGTGGCCAGGTTTCTTGAGCTCGCACCAAGCGGACGAGGGACGATTTAAGTACCGAGATTTCCTCGAGAGCCTGACAAGCCTAGATACAGCTAATGGAAATATAGATATGGCTAGCGGTAGTACGGTGGAGGAATGTATTCGCTTAGGGGAGCAGTGTGTTGGAGTTGTTCCTTCCCTGGAGTCGTTAATTCGTTCCATTCCCGACGAAAATCTACGCATGCGTTATCGTAATGCGATGGTTTCTTAATATTAAATCATCGAGTATTGCATTGGGAATATTTCGAGGAGTTAGTTTTCGTTCCAAGCGCTTTTCTCGCGCGCAGTGCCAGCGACTTTGCCTTTCCAGAGCTTTTAATAGTGATTGTATTGCAATGGCATGCGTGATTATGAGTGCCATACAGCGGGCTCTGCCGAGAGAATTGTTTCAGCGGGTGGAAGCCGGCGCAATCCGTTGGAAGCGGGGTTGTGACATCTATTTTGAGAGACGGTTTTCCGATTCCACTGAGGTGGTTTGCATTTTTAGAATAGTTCATTCGCGCCAGATTACCGTGGAGTCACACCGTCGTGCGTAAAATGCTTCATTTGCGAGTCGTGGCGGGGACAGGCGGAGGACCCGAGAAGACGATTTTGAATTCCCCTCGATTCATTCGAAAGTATGGATACGATGCGGAAGTGGCCTATCTTGCGTCTGCGGGAGAGGAAATTGCCAATTCTCTTCGGTCGCGTGCAAAGGAAGCAGAATGCCCACTGACGGTGATCGAGGATCACGGTCCAACCGATTGGCGAGTTGTTCAAAAATTGCTCCATGTGTGTCGCGAGCGAAAGATCGAATTGCTGCAGGCCCACGACTACAAGTCAAACGCGATCGGTTTGTTGCTGGGAAGGTTGCATCGTATGGAGTTGGCGACGATGTTGCATGGATGGACGGATATGACAGGTCGGATGCCGCTCTACAAGCGCATCGATCAATGGTGTTTACCCCGATATAAGACGTTGATTTGCGTGTCCCAGGATTTGGTGGAGGAATGTCGCAAATTGCGCATTCGTGAGGAGAGGATTCACCTGGTGCACAATGCGATCGATACGATTCAATTTGCCAGGGGACTTTCCATCGAACAAGCCAAACAGAAACTCGATATACCAAGCGATAAGTACTTGATCGGGACCGTCGGCCGATTGTCCCCCGAAAAAGGAATCATTGCACTTTTGGAATGCATCGAGCGTCTTCATCGAGAAGGGAAGCCGTGTTGGCTATGGATTGCAGGAGACGGATCGCAGCGATCGGAAATCGAAGCCAAAATCTTGTCGCTGGGATTGGGGGATTCGGTGCGACTGTTAGGGCAGATTCGAGATACCAAAATTTTCTATGAGGCGATGGATCTGTTTGTCCTCAATAGCATTCGTGAAGGCCTGCCCAACGTCGTCTTGGAGGCCATGGCTTTGGAGGTGCCAGTAGTGGCTACGAACATTGCAGGAATACCGAGTTTGATACGAGATGGGGTTACTGGGCGATTGATCGAACCGGATAACCCTTTGCAATTGCATCGTGCAATTGAGGAGTGCATGAATTCACAAGTGCGATGTGATGAGTGGAAGCGCGCGGCGCGGACTTTGATCGAGTGCGAGTACTCGTTCGAGCACCGCATGGAGCGAATCGCCTCCATCTATGATTCATTGTTTGTATAAGCCCAATAGGGCCAACGAGCAAAGATACGTGTAGGAAGAAATGCGAAGATCGAAGGATTTTGAACCAGAGTCAGGAACAGGTCCAATGAGTCCGGTATCCTCGAGGCAGGGAGAGGGTTGAACAGGACCTCGCGAGGCGTGTTCGCGGACGTAAAACCGAAAGAGACAACGGACAACGATATGAAGCTAGCGGTAACGGGTGCAACGGGATTTGTGGGGAGTCATTTTTTGAATGAAGCCCTAACCCATCGGCAGGAAGTGTTGGCGCTTCGTCGGATTGGGTCTAGGCCTCGCATTGGGTTGTTTTCCGAGCCCGAATGGGTGGAAGGGGGAGTGGACGCATTCCACGAAGGGAATCTCACTGGGGTCGATTGTTTGGTCCATTTGGCAGCGCACGGAGTCGATCCGTCGCGCGCGAATTGGGAGGATACTTTTCGTGTGAATGTGAACGACAGTTTGGGGCTATGGTTGCGGGCTGCAAGGGCGGGCGTGCGTAACTTTATTGTTATCGGCTCTTGTTTTGAGTATGGAAGCTATGGGGAGAAGTACGACTTCATCCCTGAGGATGCACCCCTTCGGCCCACCGGTCCGTACCATGCGTCCAAAGCGGCGGCAACGATGGCTGCAGCGGCATTTTCAGCAACGGAAAAAGTCAACGTTTGGGTTTTGCGTCCGTTTCAGATCTATGGCGCCGGAGAGAGCATCAATCGTTTGTATCCGCAGATCTTGGAAGCAGCCCATCATGGCAAGGATTTGCGTTTGACGGAGGGAAATCAAATTCGAGATTTCATGGATGTTCGAGAGGTTGCACGGATGATTCATGGGTATGCATTGCTCCTAGTTGACAAAAAGGAGACCCCTTTCTTCAAGACGACTAATTTAGGAACAGGCAAGCCTACCACGTTACGAGAATTCACCGAAAGAATTTGGCGCGAGGAAAACGGAACGGGCAAGTTGGAGTTCGGCGCGTTGCCTTATCGCGTCGGTGAGGTGATGCGGTATGTGCCGTGTATCGATGCCGAGGAGCAGTTGCAAGTGAGGAACGCGTTAGATGCAGTTCGAGTAAAAAATGGGCTGTAGTGTCTGCGATTTGTCCATGTACGCTCGACTCTTTCTTCTTCACACGTGGATTGCCGATAGAGTATCGGACTGAGTTTATCGATTCGAAGGTTTCATTTCCTGTGGAGCGAATGATGGGGCGACAGCATGCCTATAGCTGGATGGGTCCGCTGCTGTGGATGCTGTCGATCGCATCGACCGTGTTGTTGGTCTATGCGTCGCTCGTTCCACTAACCTATCAACCGTTATCGTGGAATGAGACCTTTTCGAGCTGGGAGAAGATCCCTTGGCTTCAGTTGGCGCTGTACAACCGTTCGGACTGGATCGCAAATGCTTTGGTCGTGATGCCGCCCGCGTTCCTATGGTGTGGCGCGATCGACTATGGACGCCCGACACGATGGCTTGTTTGGTTCGCGGCACCGTTTGTGGTGGTCGCGATGTGTGCGTTGGTTGTCGGAATCGAGGGGCTGCAAGTTTGGTTTCCGCCACGTACTGTCTCGCAGAACGACATAGCTGCAGGATGTGTGGGTGCGGTTTTGGGGGTATTGGCGTGGTTGTTCGCAGGGCGGATGCTACTTGGGGCGATCGAATCCTTTGCTCGCATCGAGTCTGTATCTGGTCGAGTTCAGTGGTTTGTGGCCGCTGCAGCGATCGGCTGTCTGCTCTATACGGTTTACCCGTTTGATTTTGTGCTGAGCCGGAACGAGTTTAAAGAGAAGATTCAATTGGGGCGGTTGGGATGGGGAGTTGGTTGGAACACGAAGCAAGAGTTCATGCTTTTCGTAAAAGGAAACATCATCGCTGGCCTCAAGGTGGCGCCCTTCGGGATTTGGCTAGCCTTGACTCGCAAAGACAAATTCCCTTGGCTGTCGATACCGCTTCTCGCATTATTCTTGGAGGCGATTCAGATACCTATTTACACCAAGTATGCAACATTTTCGGAGGGAGTTTTCGGCGCGGTGGGTGGTTGGTTAGGATGGATTGGGACGCGAGTGTGGATGGTTGTCTGGCAGAGACTGCAGCACGGTTGGATTTGGGGTTATGGAATCGCGCTCTATGCGATTGTTTTGGTAGTAGCATTTAATTGGCGATTTGAAGAGGTATTACGTCAGGAAGACGTCCTATGGCAGCGATGGCAAGATTCCTTTTCTTGGCCATTGGTCAAGTACTACTACACGAGTGAGTACAGCGCCTTCTCGAATCTTGTTGGAAAATTAGGTGCGTTTTCGGTCTTGGGCGGACTCTTTGCGATGTGGAGTTGGATTGTTTATGGGCGCCCGAACACGGTCAGTTTTTGGATGGGTGTTTTCCTGGCTGGAACATTGGGAGTATTGATTGAGGGTATGCAGATCTTTTTGCCACCGATCATTCCTGATATCAACGACGTCTTCACTTATATTTTGGGATATGCGATAGGGTTCGGGTTGGGGGGGATGATTTTGGAGGGGGCTCCACAAGGCGATTGTATTCCTGCGAGACAACCGGTCGACTTGCAGTAGGAATACGGCGATGCTTATGAGAAACGAACGCGATTGTCGAGAAGGTGGAGGTCGCAAAGCATGGAGACATTAAAGAAGAAAGGGATTGCTTGGTGGTTGGTCCGATCGTCGGGATGCGTAACGCGTGGCGTTGTGACTGAAGGAAGGTGGCCAGCGTGAATGTCCGTCGGTGGACCGCAAATGGTACGAGTGGCATAGCGATCCTAGCATCGCTAGGGGTGGCTATGCTCCACCCGTTGTGGGCGCCCTGGTTGGCGCTTGCTGGGCTCATCCTTTTTGGGGTGGTCGCCTTGCGCCCAACATTGTTTGCATTTCTATTCCCCATCCTGGTTGTTAGCGGCGATGCGTATCCATTGACGGGTCAGCTGTTGATTCAGGAGTATGACTCGTTGCTTTTAGCAGGTCTCGCGGGGGTGTTGTGGAATTTGCCGCTGAAAAAGAATGAGTACGGTACGTTTGGGGACATCGCAATCGCGTCTCCATGGCAGCGAGTGGGGACCATTGCGGTGGGGATCGGCGCTGGATGCATGTTCGTTAGTGTCCTTTTGTCTCTTTGGCGTGGTTGGAGTGTTTTATTGCCTAGTCCATTCGCAGATCAATTATCTGTTTACTTCAGTCAGCAAAATGCGTTACGCGTCGCCAAAGGGTACTTTTGGGGGCTGCTTTATTTCGGTTTGGAGCGAGGATGGGGGGATTTTTCGCGGGGGGAATGGCGTCGGTGGTTTGCTGCTGGGGTTCAAGTTGCGATTGCGTATGTGGCATTCATTGTCATCGTCGAACGATTGGTTTACGAGAGTCTGTGGGATTTTCACAGGGAGTACCGAGCAACGGGTCCGTTCTTCACAATGCACATAGGGGATCAGCATGTCGATGCGTTTATCACGCTGGCCCTACCATGGGCTTGGGCGATGTCGCAAGGGCTGCGATGGAAAACGATTTCTATTAGCATTGGCTTGTCGCTATTGATGGCGATTGCAGCTATTTACACGATGTCCCGCGCTACGATCGCGGCGGTGATCCTTCAAGTTCTGTTGCTTGGAGTGGTATTTGCCATTCGGGTGCAGTGGCATCAGGAAAGGGGTCCTTGGTTGCGAAGAGCGATGGTTGTTGGCGCTGTCGTATTGGCTCTAGCCATCGGCATTGCTGTTTATAGGGCGGAATCCATTCGAGCCCGATTTGTGACGTCAGCAGAGGATTGGAACATACGTCGACAGCATTGGGAGAGATTGCTGTGGACTGGGGAGACTTCCTGGTCCGATCGGATTTTTGGGAGAGGGCTGGGAACGGTCCCGACCGAACTGGCCCAACAGAAGGGTTTGCCGATCCCGCCTGTACGTTGGGATGCGAGCAATGGCGTGGGAGAGATCCACTTGCAGGGGGGCTGGCCTTTATTTGTTGAACAATACAGATGGCCGGCAGACCGTCGTGAAGAGCGAGTGAGGTTTGTGTTGCGTTCTGAAGTGGCGAACCTGAGTCCACGCGACGTGAACCTCTATCGTTGTCGCAAATCGATGCTCCATTCGTACGATCAAGTTGCGATTGACGTTGCCAATGAAGCCCGATCGTTGGAACGAAAAGACGGTTTTCATCGCTGGGTTATCGAAACAACCATGCCGTCCGTGGTGCATCGAGAAGGAGAGGGTCCTTTTTGGGGTGCGGAGGCGTCTGGATTTCAAGTGGCGAAAAACGTCTCTGTCACGATTGAGGATACGCAGGCGAGCAAGGAATCGTCCGATGGTGAAGATCGGGTGATTTTTCCACATGATCTCGGGAATTGGTGCAGCAGCAGTGCTCCATGGACTTTTACCTGCGATGACCACTTGGTCTGGCGTGCGAAGAATGGACCGGTACATGTTCTCTTCGAGCAAGGCTTGTTTGGTCTCTTCGCTTGGTGTTGGTGGTTAACGATTGCCATTGCGACGGCGTTTCTTTGTGGAAGGAATGGAGACAAAGGTCACACCATGTATCGAGGATTGGCATTGATTTCACTGTTTGGATTCGGTGTTGTCGCGTTTTTCGGAACCCTGGTCGACACTCCGTGGATTGTCGCGCTCTTTGGGGGTGTGTTGTCCAGCATTTATGCAAGGGATGCGGATCGCGATTCGCGTATAAGCGGTTCGAAATTTTGAAGGACTTGAACATCCCTCCGCAGCAAGCGATCATCGATCGGTTTCCAGTACATCTATTTGGACTCGAGGCAACGCTAGGCGCACGTCTGGCCGGATGGAGAATCCTTTCTGCTCGTACCAATTCGATGGATTTATCGGCAGACAAGCGTCATTGGCTGGTCTAAAACAGTAGGATGAAAGACCGTCGAATTCGATGGCGGGGCGTGCGATTATGGAAGACGACATGCGAACTACGAGTACACACCACGCTGAGTTGGAGGGGCATCCGTTGATCTTATTGGGAAACCAGGAGTTTGAAATGACGCGCACTCGAAGGATGCTGAGTTGCCCACGATGGTTGCTGTTCGTGTTGATTGGCACACCATGGATGGCTGCCAGCATCAGTTGCAGGCAATCCGATTCGAACTCAGAACCTGTGGAGGAAGGTTCGGCGACTGCGACGGGAGTGTCCGTAGATCCGGGTAAGGATGCAGCCCTGTTAGGTGCTGCGACCAATCCGTTGTCCAGTTACGGCGACGGATTGAGATTTCTTCGGTCGCCTCGATTGAAATCGATGGATGTCCCGGATTTTCATGGTGCCAATTCGATTTGGGGGGCGACTGGGCGGGACAAGCGTGGCAATATTTACTTTGGGGTAGCATCTAGTGGCGTGGATGATCCGTCGGCCAGGCTTTTGAGATACTCACCGAGGGAGCAGCAGTTTGACGTCATGGGGATTGTCAACGAAGAACTAGAAAAGCTGAAAGTCCGCCGACAGGATCCATTTGAGGAAACGCAAATGAAGATCCACAGCAAGATCTTTGAGGCCGGGGATGGGAACATCTACTTTTCATCCCAGGACGAACACGATGAAGCCGAAGATGGAAGCCGCAACACGTTGTTTGGCGGGAGGCTTTTTTCTGTCGGAATCAATTCGAAAAAGTGGGAATGCGTGCTGACTGCACCTGAGGGGTTAATCGCCGTGGCGGGAGGAAAGCGATTTGTCTATGCGCTAGGTTATTTCGGGCATGTGATCTATCGATACGATGTTCAAAAGAAGAGTCTGAAGTCTGTAAAACTAGGTACTTTCCGAGGGCACGTTTCCCGAAACATATTTGTGGATTCCAAGGAGCATGTGTACGGCATTCGTCTGGCAGAATATCGCGGAGTCGAATCGAGCGGTGTCTCGATGGTGGCTGGAGTCCCGGTACGTGCGTATTTGGTCGAACTGGATGAGGATCTCAATGAGATCTCCGAATGGCCGCTGGATGATTATCAACCGACGGGCGATGTCAACTCGCATGGGATTACTGGGTACGCGAGGTTGCTGGATGGCAACATTGTCTTTGTGACGCACAGCGGTTCCTTGTGGCGACTACTGGTCACTCCCAAATCGTCGAAGCTGGAACGATTGGGCTGGGTTCACCCTGAGGGTACCGCATATTGTTCAACTCTTTACGCTCCTACCGGCAAGGACTACGTGATGGGCTTTACGAACACCAAGAACGGACCTCACGAGTGGTTTGTGTTCGATTTGAAGAATCGCCGATCCACTCTTTTACGTTTGGATCTGGCGAGTCAAGCCGTGGTCGAACAGGAGGGGTTGCTGGTCTATGGATGCGACACGCTTGATGACCAAGGGAACGCATACGCTGTGGGTTGGAAGAAGTCAGCTCTCCGGAATATACCGAGTGCCATTCAGATCCGTTGGGATTCTCGGCAATGATCGAATCGATGCAGGAGCATCCTTCTGTTCGTTGGAGCATACGGCCCGAATGCCGTTGCGGAAATCGAGGGATTGTTTCAGGCGATGGGCGAAAGACACGACCAAGCGGTACAAAGGAACTCGGAATGTTGAATCGATCCAGCTTAATTCGTGCGTTTTCAGTCCTGTTCATGGCCTATATCCTCGGGGGCGAGGGAGTCCTTGCGCAGGCTCTCAAAATCGAGGAGAAAGTCCCAAAGTCCCTTGAGTACGATGAAGAAG
>Ga0194055_10000777_pt1 | contig 25785 bp, 26 predicted proteins | sample SepL449m_MetaG_FD_155482 | JGI IMG/M metagenome (GOLD analysis project Ga0194055, IMG submission 155482) | Anoxic zone freshwater microbial communities from boreal shield lake in IISD Experimental Lakes Area, Ontario, Canada - Sep2016-L442-9m | ecosystem: Environmental > Aquatic > Freshwater >... | reverse complement strand
CAGATATCCCGACCCCAGCAATTGCGATAACTGCTGCAGTGATCCGAATCCAGGTGATTGCTTTTGGACCAGCCGGCCCAAGTCCATACTTATCGACCAAAAGTGAAGATGCTGTTTGTCCTGCAACTACGGAAATCGTAAAGATAGCGACACCGACAACAGGAACCACTGTGCCCTGCCCAATTACATAGGTAGCGCCAGCCATGCCACCAATGCACTGCCACCACTTAAGTGAACCATTGCGCACAAGTTTTGGAATTGTAAAAAATGCTTGACGCACAGCTGGAACCAAAATTGCAATAACAAATAGCACAACCCAGCCAGAGCTGAACGAGCACAGTGCGGCAACTACTCCGTTGCCAACTTGATGTTCCGTGTCGCCATCGCCAATAACTTGCCCCAGCTCGCCATTTACTCGCGACTGTGTTGCATTGAAAATTGCCACAACAAATCCAATAGCTACATGCCACGGATTAATTCGCGCAGGTAGCTCCTGTGCTGAGGATTTAGTGAAAGAAATGACGGGTCCCGGTGAAATACATAGTCACACCTGCGGCCTTAGCTGCTGCAATTACTTCTTCATCACGCACTGATCCACCAGGGGCAACAACCGCCCGAACTCCGGCATCAAGCAGAACTTGAAGGCCGTCAGCAAATGGGAAGAATGCATCTGATGATGCAACGCTGTTGGCCGCCCGAGAATCAGCGCGAGCAACAGCAAGCTTTGCTGAGTCAACTCGATTAACTTGGCCCATGCCAATACCTACAGCAGCACCACTAGTAGCCAGCAAAATGGCATTTGATTTAACGCATCGCACCGCGCGCCAAGCGAACGCTAGGTCAGCCAAGGTTTCAGAATCTGCAGGGATTCCGGCAACTAACGTCCAGTTGGCCGGATTATCTCCATCGGCTTGGAATACATCTTTGGTTTGGCGCAGAATCCCACCAGAAATTGGCCGAGTCTCGATAGCTTCGCTTTCGGCTACTGGCGCAGTTAGTAGCAAACGCAGACTTGGCTTAGTTTGCAAAATTTCGAGTGCTTCTGGGTCAAACCCTGGCGCAGAAATTACCTCCGTGAAAACTTCAACGACTGCTGCAGCCATCTCTTTTGTAACCGTACGATTTGTTGCGATTACCCCGCCAAATGCCGACACCGGGTCTGTGGCATGGGCGCGCTCATATGCTTGCGCAATTGTCGGGCCAACTGCCAAACCACATGGGTTTGCATGCTTAATGATGGCAACTGCTGGTTCGGCGAAATCGTAAGCCGCCCGGCGAGCAGCATCGGCATCAACATAATTGTTGTAAGACATTTCTTTGCCATGAAGCTGCTGGGCTTGCGCGATACCTTCAGGGCCACTGGCCGAAATGTAAAGCGCAGCTTGCTGATGCGGATTTTCGCCATAACGCAAAGTCTCAGCTCGTTCGTACACGGAACCAACCCAAGCAGGAAATGCTTCGCCGCTGTCGTCTAAAATCCCACCAAGCCAACTAGCAACCGCAACATCGTATGAAGCAACATGTCGGAATGCGGTTGTTGCTAAAGCTAAACGCTGTGCATGGGTAAAGCCTATGCCGCGCGCTGCCGACAAAACTTCTTCGTACCGCGACGGTTCAACAACAATTGCCACATTGGCATGGTTTTTTGCACTGCCACGAACCATCGCTGGCCCGCCAATATCGATTTGCTCGATGCACTCATCAACTGATGCACCCGACGCGACTGTTTGCGAGAACGGATACAAGTTAACGATTACCAACTCGAACGGTTCAATGTTTAAATCAGCTAACTGTTGCTGATGTGATTCCTCGCGCAGATCGGCAAGCAAACCCGCATGAATATTTGGATGTAAAGTTTTGACGCGGCCATCAAGACACTCGGCAAAGCCAGTAACTTCCTGAACCTGGGTTACAGGAATGCCTAAAGCAGCAATTTGCGCCGCGGTGCTGCCAGTGGAGACAATCGCAACACCTGATTCATGCAACCCTTGGGCGAGTTCATTGAGCCCTGTCTTGTCATAAACACTTATGAGTGCGCGGTTAATCTTTCGGGTGTCGCTCACTGCGTCACAACCTTTCCATCTATTAATGAAATCTTTTCGGTCACAATGTTTCGAACTGTCTCAACTAAAAGTTCGCGTTCAACTACCTTGATTCGCTCGTGCAATGATTCCTCAGTGTCGGCTGGCAAAATTTCTACTTCGCGTTGCGCGATTATTGGACCGGTATCAATACCAGCATCAACAAAGTGCACAGTGGCTCCGGTTTTCGTTGCGCCTGCAGCTAGGGCGTCGCGAACTGCATGCGCACCTGGAAACTCTGGCAATAAGGCTGGATGCGTATTAATTAATCGCCCCAAAAATGCTTTAACAACATTCTCGCCCAGCACGCGCATGAAACCTGCTGAAATTACTAAATCAGCGCCTAGGTCGTTAAGCACTGATTCCATCACTTGATTCCACTGTTCACGATCGCGCAGCATCGGCACTTCGATAACACTGATAGCTGAATTCTGCGCTCTTTGTACTGCGGGAACATCTTTATCGACTACCAGTGCGACAATTTCTATGCCTAAATCGGCTTGGCTATCAATGAGGGCTTGGAAAAGTGAGCCAGATCCTGAGGCTAGGACAACAACTCGAGCAACACTCACAGCCCTAGTCTAATTTCCACTCTCATCTTCGCCTGCACTGCGGTGTTGAGATAAATAAACCAGAACTAGCAAAAGCCTTGGCAAGAGCAAGAGTACACAGGCTGTGAGCCCCAAGATCAAGGTCAATGCCACCGCGAGTACCAGCGGCTGTGGGCCCACAGACTTGAGCAATTGTGTGCCTAGCGACCCACTGGCGGCCACTGCGGCCAACAAAGTACAACTAGCGCTAACCGCTAACGCGCTGGCCAAACTTACGAATTCTCGTGGACGAATTACATTGCTTAGTACTTCGATCGCAGAGTCACCTTCGGCTTGCCATTGTTGTCTGGGCAGCAGGAGGTACAGCAGAATTCCGCAAGCAACCGGCACCAGAATTAAGAACTTCGCCCATGGCGGCGCAGAGTTTGGCAGCAGAGAAAGTAGCGGGAAAGCGGGCAGTGCACCCGGATTCGCGTGATACATCGAGACCACACCACTACCGCCAACCACAACACCCGGTCCAATCAAGTAAGACATCGACCAAACTGCCGCAGTTGGCAAGTAGCCGATACCTAATAAAAGTAGAAAGAACCCGTCGTAGGCTTGCGGCGCCATAATCTGGGCAACAGCAGAAACTTCCTTGAAATGTGAAATGAGCGAGATGGTACTTAACCCTGCGCCGGCTAAAGCCAAAACCATAAATGACGCAAACCCTGGTTTAACACCATCGCGAATCGCTTCAGGCAAGTGATCAAGCAACACAGTTCTACTTGGCGCATAGGTCAAAACACAAGCCACCGCGACGATGAAAGCAAGGCCACTAGTTCGCAATGCCGTAATGAAAAAATTGGCGCTTAACCCAGTTGATGAACAAAGTAGAGCCAGCACTGCATTAATTAGCCCGTAAGAACCGGCCAAGATGCCAGCAACAGACCAATAATCTTTTGCCGTTTGCGGATCAGCGCTCTTTAGCGCCCACCCAGTTGAACGCCACACCAAATAAATGGGCAGCACAATAAAACCCCAAGGCAATAGGCCAATGATTTGAGTGCCAATTGTGATTGGGACAAGTTGTAAACCAAGCCAAGCAATGCCACCGGCAGCTGCAACTTGATTAACAGATTCATTTCCGTGTGCAGCAATTAGCCACGCTGCCATTACAACAGCAAAGGTAGCAATTAAGCCAAAAGCAATTGCTCCTCCTGCTCCAATAAGTGCGGCGACTGGCGCAGAGTGAGGTTTTATGTGCTCTTCGATAACCGGGCGACGCCATTGCCGTGTTGGCCTTGACGGCGGACGGGTGTAGGCGTTACTCACAGTTCAAAATCGTCGCAGGTATAACTCGAGTTACAGAGCACCGACACGAAGAACTAGTTGCTGGCAAGAATTTCGCGCACTAACTTAGCTGCCTCACTTGGAGTCTTACCAACTCGAACGCCAACAGCCTCCAGAGCTGACTGCTTAGCTGCAGCAGTGCCACTTGAGCCAGAAACAATTGCGCCCGCATGGCCCATTGTTTTGCCTTCAGGTGCTGTGAATCCAGCAACATAACCGACGACTGGCTTCGTCACATTTTCTTTAATGTAAGCGGCAGCGCGCTCTTCAGCATCGCCACCAATTTCGCCAATCATTACGATGATGTCAGTGTCTGGATCAGCCTGGAATGCTTCTAGGCAATCAATGTGCGTGGTGCCAATAATTGGATCGCCACCAATGCCAACGCAGGTTGAGAAACCAAGGTCGCGTAATTCAAACATCATTTGATAGGTAAGAGTGCCTGACTTGCTAACAAGACCAATGCGGCCAGCAGTTGTGATATCACCTGGGATGATGCCTGCGTTTGATTGCCCTGGACTAATTACACCCGGGCAGTTTGGCCCAATAATGCGTGTGGTTCCAGAGTTTTGCGCGTATTGGAAAAACTCAGCAGTGTCCTTAACCGGAACACCTTCAGTAATTACGACACACAGCGGAATGCCAGCATCAACAGCCTCAATTACTGCGCCCTTTGTGAACTTAGGTGGCACAAAAACGACCGAAACGTTGGCGCCTGTAGCCGCAATTGCTTCGCCAACTGAGTTGAAAACGGGAATGCCATCGACATCTTGGCCACCCTTACCTGGTGTTACCCCAGCGACGACCTGCGTGCCACTAGCCACCATGCGACGAGTGTGCTTGGTGCCTTCGGCTCCAGTCATGCCTTGAACAAGAATTTTGCTATCGCTAGTTAAAAAGATTGACACGATTCTCCTACTTACCTGCAGCCAGTTGGGCTACTCGACGGGCGGCTTCATCCATAGTTTCAACGCGCTCAATTAATGCGATACCTGATTCATCAAGAATTCGGCGACCTTCAATTGCGTTATTGCCATCAATCCGACAAACGATTGGCTTAGTGACTGGTTCACCGCGATCGGCCAGCATCTGCACAGCCTGAACAATTCCGTTAGCAACAGCGTCACAGGCCGTGATGCCGCCGAAAACATTTACAAAAACTGCAGTCACATCGGGATCGCCCAGAACAATGTCCAACCCGTTGGCCATTACCTGAGCACTTGCGCCGCCACCAATGTCCAAGAAGTTAGCGGGCTTTACTCCGCCAAATTCTTCACCGGCATACGCAACGACATCGAGTGTGGACATAACCAAGCCAGCACCATTTCCGATGATGCCGACTTCGCCTTGAAGTTTCACATAATTAAGGTCAAGTGCTTTTGCTCGAAGTTCAATCGGATCTGTTGCACCTTCGTCGATGAACGCTACGTGAGATTCATGCCGGTAAGACGCGTTGTCATCAAGCGTCACTTTTCCATCAAGAGCAAGCACACGACCGTCAGCGATTTTGGCAAGCGGATTAACTTCAACCAAAGTCGCATCCTCTTTGATGAGCACATCCCAAAGGTTTTGCAAAATGTCGATGATTTGATCGCGAACATCCGCAGGAAATTTTGCTGCGTCAGCAATTTCTGCTGCTTTCTGTGGCGTACATCCCGCAAGCGCATCCACCGCAATCTTTGCCAGTGCTTCTGGCTTAGTGGCTGCAACCTCTTCAATGTCCATGCCACCTTCAAAGCTGGCCATTGCGAGGTATGTACGGTTTGAGCGGTCTAATAAAAATGAAACGTAATACTCTTCGACAATGTCTGCTGCGGCAGTAACTAGAACCCGCTCGACAATGTGTCCCTTGATGTCTAGGCCAAGGATGTCGTTAGCCCGTTCGCCTGCTTCTGCTGGAGTAGCAGCAAGTTTCACGCCGCCAGCCTTACCGCGGCCGCCAGCTTTAACCTGAGCTTTCACCACAACTGTCTCGCCAATTGACTCGGCCGCAGCAACCACTTGGGCCACATCCGTGCAAACAAAGCCTGGGACTACTGGAACGTTATGGTTTGCAAATAATTCTTTTGCTTGATATTCGTAAAGATCCACTTAATTGGCCACTTCCCACAAATCACTTATGTCCCCCTAGTTTCCCACTACCCCACCAGTTTGATGAAACAGCCCCTCTCCAATGGCGAAAATGCGTGATACCTCACTATTTGCAACGAAATCCCACCGAAATTTCCTGAGCCGAGAATCATCGGGCAGAATAGGGATAGCAATAAAGGGGAAGGTTTTGTTTTGAGCACTGGTAAACGAGGTCGCAGGGCTAATTCGCGCCACGCGTCATCTCGTGCTGCGCGCCGCAGAACCAGCAACCGCATCAATGCAATTCTTGGTTTGGCTGGATTAGGCACAACCGTTGTCACCGCAGGTAGCACAATCGCGGGACCACATAGCACCGTTGCGATCAACTTAGCGCAAGCCAATCAAGACGCCAGCACTGTTGTCGCAGCAAAACAAATCCCCGTGCGAATCTCTGTTTTGAGTAGAGCTCGCGCCGCTAGCCGTAGTGAAATTCGCACCAGCAGCGCGGACGCAGCAGCTTTAAATGCTGCCGCCAGCGCACCAAGCGAAACAGCTAACGTAACTGGAGTTTTAACAGCGACAGATCGACAAACTCTGCGCGCCTTCGCGGCGGACAGCAGCCAACTCGACACCATCGTGTCTGACACACAGCAAGAACTTGATGACCAAATCGCGGCAGCTAACGCGGCACAGGCCGCTGCAAATATCGTTGCAGCAAAGCAAGCACGACAAAAACTAGAAAGCCAGTACAGTACGAGTGGAAATGTCACTTATCCAGACAAAGTTGGTCAGCCAACCCGTTCGTACAATGCGCCCTTGCCCAGTGCTGCTCAGATTGCCGATCGAGTATCGCCAGTTGCTGGTGGATTCCAGTTAAGTGCCCGCTTTGGTCAGCGTGGCGGGATTTGGTCAACTGGTTGGCACACCGGCCTAGATTTCGTAGTCCCAACAGGAACAGTAGTTCGGGCCGCGGCTTCAGGCACCATCATCAATGCTGGCTGGGCCGGCGCCTACGGTAACCGCATTGAAATCGACTGTGGCGATGGCTACATCGTGACTTACAACCACTTATCTCGGATCGAAATTTCATCTGGAACAGTGAAGGCTGGGCAGGAGCTTGGTCGTTCAGGGGCAACCGGAAACATCACTGGGCCGCATTTGCACTTTGAAGTTTTATACAACGGAACTTTTGTTAATCCGGCCGTTTGGCTTTGGGGCGCATCGCGCTAATTTGCGTGCGACTACCTTCCTGAAGTAAATCTTGAATCAACTATTGTTAAATTTTTTCAACTGGTGCATACCGCAGTAGCAAACGCTTTTCGCCAGCACTCTTGAAATCGATGGTAGCCTCGGCTTTCTCATTCTCGCCTGCTACCGCAACAACTGTGCCCATCCCAAACTTGTCGTGTAAAACTCGATCGCCAACAGCAAGCGCCAGTACTGGCTCATCCCGGCGACTTGTTCGCCCAGAGTCGAAACCAGAAAGCCCAAGTGGTTTTTGCTCGTCCCCCATGCGAACTACAAGTGATTCAGGCAAATCCGCTAGGAATCTAGATTCTGGATTGTATTGTGGCTGACCCCAAGTTGAGCGTGTGATGGAGCGAGTTAGATACAAGCGCGCCATCGCACGGGTCATGCCCACATAGGCCAAGCGACGTTCCTCTTCGAGTTCGCGCGCTGAACTCAACGAGCGGATGTGCGGGAAAATTCCATCTTCCATCCCCGTTAAAAATACAACAGGAAATTCAAGGCCTTTCGCGGTGTGCAGTGTCATCAAGGTAACTACCCCGCCATGCTGCCCGTCGGTAGGAATTTCATCAGCATCGGCAACTAGCGAAATCTGCTCAAGGAAATCAGCCAAAGTAGCTTTGCGGTCTGGTTCACCTTCAATTTGGAACTGCTCTTCAAACTCACGAGCCACTGATTCGAGTTCAGAAATATTCTCAACCCGAACTTCATCTTGTGGATCGCGGCTTGCCGAAAGTTCAGTTAGATAACCCGAAGACTCCATCGCAGCGGCCAGAATGTCGGCTGGGCCTGCCCCGGACTCGTCTAAGGTGCGCAAGTTGCTCATCAAGTGATCGAAACCGCGGATTGCATTTGCTGAACGCGCTGCCAAAGTATTTATTTCATCTACTCGACTAACCGATTCGCTAAATGAAATCCGATTTCGGTAGGCAAAATTATCAACGGCTTCTTCAGCTTTATCGCCAATACCGCGCCGTGGTACATTCAAGATTCGGCGCATCGCTACATCGTCCGATGGATTTGCGACTGCTTTTAGGTAAGCGATGGCATCGCGGACTTCTTTACGTTCATAGAACCGAGTGCCGCCAACCACTTTATATGGAATGCCACGGCGCATGAAGACTTCTTCAACACTTCGAGATTGATTGTTTGTTCGATAGAACACAGCAACATCGCGATACTGAACCCCGTGGTTATCAATTAGCTCACCGATAGTACGCACAATGAAATCAGCTTCGTGATGCTCATCGGATGCGGAGAAGATTGTGATTTTTTCGCCTTCGCCAGCGGCGCTCCAAAGCCGTTTAGCCGGCCGGCCAGAGTTCTTTTCGATAATTGAGTTGGCACTCGAGAGGATGTTTTGCGTTGACCGATAATTCTGTTCAAGGACAACAGTGTTGGCATCAGGGTAATCGCGCTCGAATTCAACAATGTTTCGAATTGTTGCGCCGCGAAAAGCGTAAATGCTTTGATCGGCGTCGCCAACAACACATAATTCAGCAGGCGGGACACCATCTTTACCATCGCCGACAAGTTCACGAACTAAAACATATTGTGCGTGGTTAGTGTCCTGATATTCATCGACCAATACATGACGGAATTTTCGGTGGAAATATTCAGCTACATCTGGGAAAGACTGAAGTAAGGCAACTGTGTGGTTAATCAAGTCATCAAAGTCAACAGCGCTTGCCTGCATTAATCGACGTTGGTATTCGCGATAAACCTGCGCCACCATTTCGTCTTGTGGTTCGGTTGCCTTTCGAGCAGCATCTTCGTAATCAATAAGTTCATTTTTCAAGTTACTAACTTGCGAGAGCATGAACCTAGGAGTGAACATTTTAGGATCGAGGTTCAGATCTTTAATCACAATGGACATCAGGCGCAAACTGTCTTGCGTATCGTAAATGGTGAATTGCGCACGCAGACCGAGTCGATGCCCTTCCGCTCGCAAAATACGCACACATGCCGAGTGAAAAGTTGAAACCCACATGGCTCGCGCTGCTGGGCCGACAATATGCGCCACTCGTTCGCGCATTTCTCCAGCGGCTTTATTGGTGAATGTAATTGCCAGTAGTTCACCGGGTGAAACATTTCGTTTGGCAAGTAAATATGCAATGCGCCTTGTGAGGACCCGTGTTTTACCCGAGCCTGCGCCAGCAACAACTAGCAGCGCGGAACCCTCATGGGTTACAGCTTTGCGCTGTGGATCATTGAGATCATCTAAGAGTTCGTCTGACACATAGTCAGTCTAGAGATAGGCAGTGACGCGCCTGACGGTGCAGGGAGTATGTGGAACGCAATTCTGAGTGAAAAGTATTTCAGGTTTGGGCTAGTTGCAATGGTTAGCGATTTACCCTGATGGCGATAAAGATGTTAACCAATGTCAAAACACCGACGCCAGCCCACCACTTCGTTTTATCGCCGTCAACCTTGCGACCCATCACGCAAAGCGCCAATATCCCTAGAGAGATTGCGAACTTAACGAAAACGATTGAGTAATTAAGTTCTGGTTCATCCTTGATGTAATTCATCGCACGCAAATCCACCATGATTAAACCAGTTGCAACTTGCAGGCTAGCGCCGTGCAACATAGCTGGGTGAATACCGCGAGTTCCTCTACTTAACTCAATGAAATAGCCGACAATAATGGCCAAGATACCAATCCCGTGCAGGATAAAAGCTACTTTGTAGACTGCGTCCATTTCATTACTCCCATTCGATGGTGCCCGGTGGCTTACTTGTTATGTCCAGCACAACCCGGTTTACTTCTCGCACTTCATTTGTGATGCGCGTAGAAATTTTTGCCAGTAATTCGTAGGGTAAACGGCTCCAGTCAGCAGTCATTGCGTCTTCGCTTGATACAGGACGCAAAACAATTGGATGACCATAAGTTCGCCCATCACCCTGCACGCCAACACTTCGAACATCAGCAAGTAGCACGACTGGGAATTGCCAAATTGCTGAATCTAAGCCAGCAGCAGTTACTTCTTCCCGCACAATTGCATCGGCCGCGCGCAGGATTTCCAACCGCTCGAAATCTACTGCGCCAACAATGCGAATACCAAGGCCGGGACCAGGGAATGGATGACGCATAACCATTTCAGTTGGCAAACCAAGTTCCGCGCCCACAGCTCGTACTTCATCTTTGAAAAGTTCGCGAAGCGGTTCAACTAATTTGAATTTCAGATCGTCTGGCAGGCCACCAACATTGTGATGACTCTTAATAGTTGCAGCGCCAGTTCCGCCACCACTTTCGACTACATCTGGGTAAAGTGTGCCCTGTACTAAGAAATCGATTGGCTTACCATCTTCGCCTGCCTGGTTTACTAGTTCAAGTTGCGCATCTTCAAAGACGCGGATGAACAGCCGACCTATGGTTTTGCGCTTTTCCTCCGGGTCAACTACTCCAGCAAGTTCACTCAAGAAACGCTCAGCTGCGTCGACCACAACTAGCTTGATGCCTGTTGCTGCAACATAGTCGCGTTCGACCTGTTCGCGCTCGCCTGCTCGCAGTAACCCATGGTCAACAAAAACACAGGTTAAATTATCACCCACTGCTTTGTGCACAAGAGCCGCTGCAACAGCAGAATCGACACCACCGGAAAGCCCACAAATAACCTGCGCGTCGCCAACCTGCGCTTTAATGCGGGCAACCTGCTCGTCCACAATGCCAGCGGTGGTCCAGTCTGGTGAAAGCCCAGCAATGTCGTACAAGAAGTGCGTCAAGATGTCTTGGCCGAATTGAGTGTGCCCAACTTCCGGGTGGAACTGTACCCCAGCAAATTTGCGAGCTAGATCTTCAAACGCGGCAACTGGTGCGCCCGCGGTAGTTGCGGTAACACTAAAACCAGCCGGCGCTTCATGAACTGCGTCACCATGACTCATCCATACACTTTGAGTTTCAGGCAACGAAGCAAACAAACACTTGCTATCGGTAACACTTAATTGGGTCGCGCCGAATTCAGATAGGCCGGTTTTGGCCACGGTACCGCCCAGAGCATCAGCCATTGCCTGGAATCCGTAACAGATGCCGAATACTGGAAGTCCCGCTTCAAAAAGCTTGGGATCAACCTGCGGAGCATTTGGTTCGTAAACACTTGAGGGTCCACCAGAGAGAATCACTGCCTGTGGATTCTTCGCCAGCATGTCAGCTACTGACATTGTGCTGGGAACTACTTCAGAGTAGATGTGAGCTTCGCGCACTCGACGGGCAATCAACTGGGCATATTGCGCCCCGAAATCAACAACTAGGACCGGGCGAACATCTGTCACTGCTCTAGCCTATTGCAGAGCTGCGCTACCCAGTTTCTGGTATGTGCCTAGCGACCAGCAGTAAGCGCAATTTCACAGCGCTGTAATTCTTTAAGGTCTGAATATCCACAAGTTGCCATGGCTTTACGCAATGCGCCCAAGATGTTCATGGTGCCATCTGCAACCTGTGAAGGGCCATTGAGAATTTCAGCTAAGGTACCCACGGTGCCTAGTTCAACGAGTTCACCACGAGGCAGGTCGCTATGAGTGGCTTCTAACCCCCAGTGACGGCCACTACCTGGGGCATCGGTTGCTCGAGCGAATACCGAACCACACATCACTGCATCGGCGCCAAGAGCAATAGCTTTTGCGAAATCACCGCTGCGTCCAATTGAACCATCAGCAATTACTGAAACGTAACGACCACCAGATTCGTCAAGGTAGTCACGACGCGCAGCAGCAACATCCGCCACAGCACTTGCCATTGAAACTTTGACGCCCAATACATCAGCTGTGGTGTGCGCAGCCCCGCCACCAAACCCAACAAGAACGCCGGCAGCGCCAGTTCGCATTAAGTGCAATGCAGTTGTGTAGGTAGCGCAGCCACCAACAATTACTGGCACATCAAGTTCATAAATAAATTCTTTTAGGTTGAGTGAAATGCCGCTATCAGAAACATGCTCGGCACTTACAGTTGTGCCACGAATTACGAAGATATCCACGCCGGCTTCAACTACTGACTTGGCAAACTCTGCAGTGCGCTGTGGACTTAGTGCCCCGGCAACAGTTATACCTGCATCACGCATTTGTTTAATGCGCGCGGTAATAAGTTCTGGCTGGATTGGCGCGGAATAAATTTCCTGCAGTTTTGCAATTGCGCCTTTAGGGTCAAGTTTTGCAATATCTTTAAGTGGCTTAGTTGGATCCTCGTAGCGAGTCCAAAGACCTTCGAGGTTTAGTACCGCAAGGCCACCAGCCGCGCCGAATACAGTTGCCGACTCTGGTGAAACTACCGAGTCCATTGGCGCGGCAATTACTGGATGATCAAATGAGTAAGCATCAATTTTCCAAGCGAGCGAAACCAGCGAGGTGTCGCGAGTACGTCGGCTCGGAACAAGTGAAACGTCGTCAAAAGAATAAGAAACATGGGCACGCTTTTGCCCACCAATCTCCACGTCAGTCATCGGATCTCCTATCGCACGTGGTAATTCGGGGCTTCGGTAGTTAGTTGCACATCGTGCGGATGGCTTTCTTTCAAGCCAGCAGCTGTGATGCGAACTAAGCGACCTTTATCTTTCAGTTCTTGAACTGTTGCAGCGCCAGCGTATCCCATCGATGCGCGCAGGCCACCAATAAGTTGATGTGACACTGCTGCAAGTGGGCCACGGAATGGGACCTGACCTTCGATACCCTCTGGAACAAGCTTGTCTTCAGAAAGCACATCGTCTTGGAAGTAGCGGTCTTTACTGTACGACTTCGCTTCCCCGCGCGATTGCATAGCGCCCAGTGAGCCCATGCCACGGTACAACTTGTATTGCTTGCCGTTAACAAACACCAACTGGCCGGGAGCCTCTTCACAACCTGCAAGAAGTGAGCCAATCATAACGACGTCAGCGCCGGAAACCAGAGCCTTAGCGATGTCACCTGAATACTGAACGCCACCGTCACCAATTACTGGAACCCCAGCTGGTCCAGCGGCCAACGACGCTTCGTAGATAGCAGTGACTTGCGGCACTCCGACCCCAGCAACAACGCGAGTTGTGCAAATACTGCCTGGACCCACACCAACTTTGATACCGTCGGCGCCAGCGTCAATAAGCGCCTGTGCCCCCGCGCGGGTTGCAATGTTTCCACCAATAATTTGGATTGTGGTTTCTTTCTTTAACCGAGTCACCATTTCCAGAACAAAGCGTTGATGACCATGCGCAGTGTCAACAACCAGAACGTCAACACCTGCTTCAACTAATGCCATCGAACGCCCGTAAGCGTCTTCGCCAACGCCAACTGCGGCGCCAACCATTAATCTGCCTGTGGCATCTTTGGTTGCCAGCGGGTAACGATCGCTCTTTACATAATCCTTGACAGTGATAAGACCAGTCAGGCGACCAGCTGCATCGACAAGCGGGAGTTTTTCAATTTTGCTCTGGCGCAAAAGTTCAAGAGCATCTTCACCCTTGATATCAGGGCTACCAGTGATAAGCGGCATCGGTGTCATGACATCTCGCACCTGGCGGAACATGTCGTCTTCAAAACGCATGTCGCGATTGGTGACGATACCTACTAAAACACCCTGGTCATCTACAACTGGCACACCGCTGATGCGGTATCGGCCACACAACTGATCAACATGTTGCAGCGTGTCATCTGCACTACACGTTATTGGGTTATTGACCATGCCAGCTTCGCTGCGCTTAACCAGGTCAACCTGAAGGGCCTGGTCGGTAATCGAAAGGTTGCGATGCAAAATACCCAGGCCACCTTGACGGGCCATAGCAATAGCCATTCGACCTTCAGTCACTGTGTCCATAGCTGATGAGAGCAGCGGAATTTGCAGGGTGATTTCACGGGTTAGGCGGGTGGAAGTATTTACTTCGCTTGGAACTACATCGCTGGCATCAGGCATAAGTAAGACATCGTCAAATGTCAGGCCAAGCATTGCGAATTTTTCGGGTAGTTCCGGTGTCATGTGTACCTCGTGACTGTCGTGGCAAGTCACTCAAGGTTACCGCCAAGCGGGCCTTGGGTAAAAATTAGTGGCCGCAGGCTTGGGCTAACGAGATTAGCGTCTGCGCCAAAGTAGAGGTGTTGGTGACATCGCCGGGTAAGTCCGCGCCCCAGCCTGGGCCAATAGCGAGTTTTAGTGGTGCTGGGCGCTGTGGTTCAATTGCGCGCCAAGTTTCCAAATCTGCCGTTCCGAGGGACTGCGACCAAATTACGACCGCGCTCGGGCCAAGTTTGCGACACGTCGAAGCTAAAGCCTCTGCTGGCATACGAGCGCCCAAAATTCGGCTTGAGATCTGATGTTCGGCTAGCGCCGCCGCAACTGCATAAAGTGGCAGTGTGTGTTGTTCATGTGGAGCTGACACCAGTAGAACTGGTCGAGCATTTACCGGCTGATCGATCGATAACGAAACTGCTTTTAGTTCGCTGATAATTACTTCGGAGAGCATGTGCTCTATTTCAGTTCCCTCACCGGTGCTTGCCCATTTTTCACCCAGTGCAACTAACACGGGCACGATCACATTGTCCCAAGTCCAGAGCACTCCCTTTGAATCGAGCAACCGTGACACTAAAACGTGGCAAGCGTTATCGTCCAACATCGCAGCTGCGCGAGTCAGCCCCCGACACGCATTTTTCGGACTATCAAATTCAATTACGCCCTCAGGCATTTCTTCATTTGTGACTAGGTGTAATTCGGTAAGTGGCTTAACTAGATTTTTTAAGTCTGAAATCTGCGCTACCCTGGCCGCTTCAGCTGGCATAACGCCATCCATCACGAGACGACGCATAATTTCTAGTCGGGCCATGTCGTCTGAGTTATAGCGGCGATGTTTTCCTGGCATGTGTTGGCTTGGTCCCATTCCATAACGGCGATCCCAAGTTCGCAATGTATCTGGAGCAACCCCAATTCGCCGAGCCACAGCGGCCACAGTTAGACCCGCCTCGGGGCTGGTATTTGGCGCGCTTTCCATTTGTCTATTGTGATACTGAACACACAAATGCGCATTATTTAGCGGTTTTGCTCGTTTTTTAGGCGACTCGCCTGACTAACTTTGCCAAAATACTTGACCAACCTATGAACCGCTTTGTACATTAGGAGCAGAGATACTCTCGGAAACACCTTCACTGAATAGGACCTGCACATGGCGGATCTGACTCGACTCCCTGGCCCAAACGCCGATTTTTGGGACTGGCAACTAGACGCACTATGCCGCGGCCTTGATTCAGCAGTGTTTTATCACCCAGATGGTGAACGAGGACAAGCACGTGAGCGCCGAGTGGCAAATGCTAAAGCCGTTTGCACCGCCTGCCCAGTTATTGCTCAGTGCTTGGAACATGCGCTTGCAGTTCGTGAACCATACGGCGTCTGGGGTGGCCTAAGTGAAGAAGAACGCGATGTTTTGCAGCGTCGCAAGGACCGCAAGGACCGCGACGTCCAAGTAAGTTAAATAGTTTTTGTTGTGTAACCGAAAAGTAATGGCCCCGAGAAAATCTCGGGGCCATTACTTTTTTCTAGAATTTAGTGTGCGTGCCCGTGATGCTTGTGGCCATGACCACTAGCTTCATCTGAGTCAGTTTCTTTCTTTTCAACAACAAGCACTTCAGTTGTTAGCAGCATGCCAGCAATTGAAGCTGCGTTTTCAAGCGCACTGCGAGTCACCTTGACCGGGTCAATAACACCCATGCCAATTAGATCGCCGTATTCACCAGTTGCTGCGTTAAGACCCTGGCCAACGCCAAGTTCGGCAACTTTAGCGGTGACAACATAACCTTCGAAACCAGCATTCTCAGCAATCCAACGAAGTGGCTCAACAGCACCCTTACGCACAATTTGTACGCCAGTTGCCTGATCACCAGTGAGACCAAGATTGCCTTCAAGAACTGCAACTGCGTGAACTAAAGCCGAACCGCCACCAGAGACGATTCCTTCTTCAATCGCTGCGCGAGTTGCTGAGACAGCATCTTCGATGCGGTGCTTCTTTTCTTTAAGTTCAACTTCGGTGTGCGCGCCAACCTTGATTACACAAACGCCACCAGAGAGTTTGGCTAGTCGTTCCTGCAATTTTTCGCGATCCCAATCGGAATCTGAATTTTCTGATTCACGACGAATCTGCGCAACGCGATCAGCTACAACTGAACTATCGCCACCACCATCAACAATTGTGGTGTTGTCCTTAGAAACAATCACGCGACGAGCGGTACCAAGTACCTCAACGCCAACCTGATCAAGCTTCAAACCAATTTCTGGAGCAACAACAGTTGCGCCAGTAAGGATTGCGATATCTTCCAAGATAGCCTTGCGGCGATCACCGAAAGCAGGAGCCTTTACAGCAACTGATGGGAAGGTGCCACGAATCCGGTTAACTACCAAAGTCGAAAGCGCTTCACCATCAACATCTTCAGAGATAATCATTAGCGGTTTGCCAGACTGTGCAATCTTTTCCAAGATAGGTAGCAATTCAGAAACGCTGGAGATTTTGTTCTGTGACAGCAAGATGTATGGATTTTCCAAAATGGCTTCCATACGATCGGCATCAGTTACGAAGTACGGTGAAATGTAACCCTTGTCGAACTGCATACCTTCAGTGAATTCAAGTTCAGTTGCAGTGGTGCTTGATTCTTCAACAGAAATAACACCGTCCTTGCCAACCTTGTCGAATGCATCAGCAATTAACTCACCGATTAGGTTGTCCTGGCTGCTAATAGCAGCAACCTGAGCAATTTCTTCTTTACCTGCAACTGGGCGGGCAATACGCAAAAGTTCTTCTTGCACCGCAGCAACCGCTGCATCAATGCCAGCTTTAAGATCGCGTGGTGCGCCGCCAGCGGCGACAACCTTTAGACCTTCGCGAACAAGCGCCTGCGCCAAAACGGTTGCGGTAGTTGTTCCGTCACCGGCAACATCGTTGGTCTTGGTGGCAACTTCTTTAGCTAACTGCGCACCAAGGTTTTCGTATGGATCATCAAGTTCAATCTCTTTGGCGATTGTCACACCATCATTAGTGATGGTCGGCGCGCCCCAAGATTTGCTGATGACCACATTGCGACCGCGTGGACCAAGAGTTACCTTGACAGCGTCCGCAAGTGCATTTACTCCACGCTCAAGCGCGCGACGAGCTTCCTCGTCGAATTCAACGGTTTTTGGCATTGACTACTTCTCTACAATTGCCAAGATGTCGCGGGCATTTAGCAACAAGTACTCAGTGCCTGCGTACTTCACTTCAGTGCCGCCGTACTTTGAATAGATAACAACATCGCCGACTTTGACATCAACTGGGATGCGGTTCTGCCCTGATTCATCAAAACGACCGGGACCAACTGCGATTACTGTGCCTTCTTGTGGCTTTTCTTTTGCAGTATCTGGGATTACCAAACCTGAAGCAGTAGTCTGCTCGGCTTCCAATGACTGAACGAGGATGCGATCCTCAAGTGGCTTAATGTTGACCGACACGGCCTGTCTCCTATTGCTAGATTTTCCTGCGATTAGCACTCGAAAGGCTCGGGTGCTAATCCAAATCTAAAAGGGAATTGGCACTCGGTCAATTTGAGTGCCAAAAACAGGGATTATCAGCCCAAATCGAGTAAAACTGGCAATTCAGTGGGGCCAAACCACGAAAGTTCACCATTTTGGTCAACTTGGAAGAAAGCCGCTACATCTTTGGCCCGAATAGGCATACTCACCTGCACCAAACCAAGTTCTGGGTTTTGTTCGCTTACGTGCACATCAGATGCTTGTGCTACTAATACAAAGCCGGGCTGTGTGCCAGCATCAGCTGCTTTTTGCAAGATCTCTTCATCGAGAACTTCAGAGTCAGTTTCGTCTTGCATGAGAATCCATTGCTGGGTTTGCGCGAAAACAGTGAGTTCCCTGACAACATCGCTAGCAATTACGCCTTGACCATTTAGTAACTCCAGGTCACTGCGATTTACTACGCAATATATCCGCATGAAGTTAGCGCACAATCTGTGGTTCAACATCAAGTGCGATGCCAAACTTTGTGTGGACAGTTTCTTGAATGTGCGCCGCTAGCTCAAGAACATCCGTTGCCGTCCCTGATCCCCTGTTTGTGATCGCAAGCGAATGCTTATTCGAAATTGTGACTCGGTCGTTCAAGCCAAAACCTTTACTTAAGCCAGAATTTTCGATTAACCAAGCGGCACTAACTTTTGTTCTGCCATCGGCAGTTGCCCAAGCGGATGCACCATCAGGTGCAACAGCAACAATTGGGTTAGTGAAGAACGATCCAGTACTCCAAGTGTCGTGATCTGCGTCAGATAAAATCATGCCTTTGCTAGCGCGCACAGCCAGCACAGCAGCACGCACATCTTGCAATGCAATGCGCGAACCAAGTTCAACATTAAGTTGGGCCGCCAACTCGTTATAACTAATTGGCTGGGAAATCGTGCCGAGTGGTAATTGAAAGATAACGCTTAAGATAACCCAGCGAGTTGGGTGTGTCTTAAATATTGAGCTGCGATATCCGAACTCACAATTTTGCATGAACAAGGTTTCAACTTTTTGAGTTTCACGGTTATAGGCCCGCACCTGTGCGATGGTGTCGCTGACTTGTTGACCGTATGCGCCAACATTTTGGGTTGGTGTGGCACCAACTGTGCCCGGAATACCCGAAAGTGTCTCAACACCAGTCCAGCCCGATGACACGGCAAGTGCCACAAAATCGTCCAGATTCTCGCCGGCTTGCACAGTGACCCAAGCCCCGGCACAAGCGCTGGCATCATTTTCAATACCTTTGTTAGCAATTACTAATACATCGCCCGCAAAGTCATCCGACACAACCAGGTTGCTACCACTGCCGATAATTAGTAGCGAGCGCCCATCGGCATCAGCCTGGGCAACTATTTCAATTATCTGCTCTTGCGAAGTGGCCACGGTGAGTGAATTGGGCGTACCACCAACGCGCAAGGTGGTGTATTCGGCAAGCGATGTCATGATGACTTCTATTGTGGCAGGCGAACTGTGGCGCGAGCTTGACCCAAGACAGTTTGCTCGGCAAAAACTGCGCTCAGATCAATGCGCACAGTGCCGTCGTCATTAATTGCAGCAACTTTTGCGCCAAAAGTAACGAGCACACCTTCAGCGGTGTTAGGCACTACTACTGGCCGGGTCATACGAACTGAGTAGTCAATTACAGCGGTTGGGTCTTTAACCCAATCAGTCACTACCTGAATTGCCGCGCCCATAGTTAACATGCCATGCGCAATAATGTCTGGAAGACCAACAGATTTAGCCACGACTTCATCTTGATGGATTGGGTTCATGTCGCCTGAAGCTTGTGCATATGCAATTAACTGCGCTCGGGTAAAAAACTTTTCAACGACGGGCAACTCATCGCCGACGACTAGGGCAGAAAAATCTGTCATGATTCTTCGCCACGAACAACTAGCTTGCTCCAACCAGTGACAACAGGTTCGCCATTGGAAGTTACTTCGGTGCGAAATACTGCGATGTCGTTATTGCCAAGTGCTTTAATTTCTTCAATTACAGTTGTGACAACAAGTTTGTCACCAACTTTTATTGGGCGAACATATTCAAATCTTTGGTCACTATGAACAATGCGCGAGTAATCCATGTTCAGTGCTGGATCGTGAAATGACTTTTCCATTGCGGCCATGGTGGCAACGATTGGGAAAGTAGGTGGGGCGCAAACTGAATCATGCCCCAGGGACAATGCATATTCGCTATCGCGATAAATCGGATTACTATCACCGATTGCATCCGCGAAAGCTGCGATGTTTTCGGGTGTGACAAGATACGGCTGCGACGCAGGGTACGCGTGAGCGATCATGTCGTGGTTCATACCCACGGGCTACACCTCTTAACGTTAAGGATTAGCGAGTTTCTTTATGAACCGTGTGCTTGTTGCAACGTGGGCAATGCTTCTTGATTTCCAGGCGATCTGGATCATTGCGGCGGTTCTTACGTGAGATGTAGTTACGTTCTTTACATTCTTCGCAAGCCAAAGTAATTTTCGGACGAATATCGTTACGAGCCACTGTCGTGCCTTTCATTTGTTGACTTAACGGTTGTTAAGTCAGGTCTTGCGTTTGGTACCGAGGGCCGGACTTGAACCGGCGACACAGCGATTATGAGCCGCTTGCTCTACCAGGCTGAGCTACCCCGGCGTAAGTCCGCGATTTCTCACGTACTTGCGAGCCCCCTGTCAGAATCGAACTGACGACCTCTTCCTTACCAAGGAAGTGCGCTACCACTGTGCCAAGGGGGCAAAGTTAATGCTCAGATAGCGTACCGAATACCGCAGGAAACTGCGAAATTGAGGCGTTCTGCTCATTGGTCGCTGTTACCCACTCCTTAGGGATTCTGCCTCTCATTCTGCAACTTCGTCACCCAAAGAACCGTACTTTTAGTCTAAAAATGCAATATAGTCGGCAGATAACCGCAAATACTGTTTAAGGATGTGCGCTGTGCCGCATGCAATAGATCCAGACCTAACTCTGATTTTCCCGCGCATCGCGTTAGACCTCTTTGGAATCTCTTATTTAATTTTTGGCCTGTTTTATCGGATAAATAAGCGAAACGATTTGGCCGTTGTATACCTTGCCTGCAACGTTGGCTTGTTCTCTGTTTTGACGGTTCTATCTTTTAGCCCGCTTTCCACCGCTGTTGGTTTTGCGCTTTTTGGCGTTTTGTCGATTATTCGTCTACGCAGTTTCGAATACACCCACATCCAAATTGCTTATTTCTTCATGTCGCTATCCATCGCGTTGATTTGTGCAATCGATTTATCTTCGCTAACCCTGCCCGGGCTCTTACTAGGCATCTTGCTCGTTGTGATGACACTTGTGGAATTAAAAGGCTTTCGTCAGCTCTCAAGCAGTATGACGGTCACAATCGATCGCGTGATAATTGATGATGCTGCGTTAAAGACACATCTAAGCGAAATTCTGCAGGCCCAAATCATTAGTTGCAACATCATGGAAGTTAATACCCTGCAAGAAACAATGTTGTTGCAGGTCATTTACCGAGTTAGTCGGTGACACTTCTGCTTGATCGCCTTTCAAATTTCCAAACAGTTGATTTGAAATCGATTGATGATGGGTGGCTAGGTAAGCGCCGATTCGACCGGAAATTTATCCTGACTCGAGTACAACTAGACACATTCCTCAAGCGCAACGAGGAAAACTGCTCGGTGCTGGAGATTTCGGGGATTAACTCTTTTGAATACCGCACCGAATATTTCGACACTGCCGAGCTCAATTGCTATTTCGACCACGTCAAGCGGCGAAAACGCCGGGCAAAAATTCGCTTTAGGACATACCTGGATTCCAACCACAGCCGCTTTGAAGTAAAGATGAAATTAGGCAACCTGCAGACTTACAAAGCAACACTAGAAAATTCCAGTGACTTCGGTGAACGTGAAAGCGCCTTTGCGCACAAGGTTTTAGATGAGTTCATTCCTAATGCTGACATAACCAGTGCGACTCACAAACTCGTTCACACAGCAACAAACTCTTTCGCCCGCTCGACTCTGCTGCACAATAATGCGCTTGAGCGCATCACCATTGATCAAGATCTCGCAATTACAGTTGGCAACAAGCAAAAACTTCTGCAAAGCGAACTGGTGCTAGTTGAAGTTAAATCGCTAACCCGCAGTTCCACTTTTGTTCGCGGACTACTTTTAAGTGGAATCCGCCCGGTTCGATTTAGTAAATACTGCGCTTCATTAGATTTATTGGCGGGTCCAAGACCGCTGGTACATACCAGCCGTTTTTTGACCGCCAAGTTCACTGACTAAATCTGGCGTTGGCCAATTAGCGGCCTAGGCGTGGATTAGACAAAAACTATTTACTAATTATGCGAAAGTTTATTACTCGACTACCAACCGCATTGATCAGCTTTACCTGATAGGTCGCTGTCATTACCTTGCTAGCTGAGATAGTTAATTTCCCTTTTGAGCTAATACTCACGCCAGGGGGTTTCTTAACTAACTGAAACTTTGTCGTCTGAGTTGCCCGTAGCGAAATGACACAGGACTTCTTCTTGGCGCAAATTTTGCTTTGCGCGCCAAGCATTATCGGCAGGGCAGTCTTATTCTTGGTGCGCTTAGTCGGCAGTGTGAACTCTTTAGTGTTCGATCCGTCAATCGCTCGGCCATAAGTAGTGTGTACTGGCACAATCGGCACAGCCAATTCGTCAATCAGTGTGATTGATGTTGGTGAAATAGGTTGGCCCAACCGCACTATTCCACCTTTGGCGCAACTGATTCCAAAAGGTAATTGCAGATCCCCTACCCCAGTTTGTTGCACAATTAAATGCGCATGACTTGCTAGTGATGTGCCTGTTGGGAATTTATAAAGGTGTAAAAGATTCTTGGTGGAAAATTTTTTGTCCGTCAAAATCCATTCTGATATGTCGACCGCGTTAGAGCCACGGTTGAACAACTCAACCCAATCGTTGCCATGGCAGTCAACTTCATTAATCACGACTGATACTTCACTTGCATGAATAGTGGTTGGGTTAAGTAACCCGAATAGGGCAACAAGAGCGAATACCAGTAAACCGACTTTGGACCGCACCACGTTATGGTCCGTTCCTGTTTTTACAAAAGCGAACGGCGAATTGGATTTAGCTGGGGTAAACATTTCTTTGAGCGTACCTGAGAATTTTGCCAGGAACCAGAGGTTCGAGATTGAATAAGCGATTGCTCAAAACAAAGTGGTGGCAGGTAGTGGATTCGAACCACTGTAGCTTGCGCGACGGATTTACAGTCCGCTCCCATTGGCCGCTCGGGCAACCTGCCACGCTACCAAAATTGGCAACTCAACGAGAATACCGACACATAGCCCCTTACTGCCAATCGCCCTCACCCGAAACGGTATTCTGACACTTAATAAGTAATTCCAGGTGAGGTAAAAATGGCTGATTCCAGTTTCGATATCGTTAGCAAAGTAGATCGCCAAGAGGCAGATAATGCCTTAAATCAGGCACAAAAAGAACTAGCTACTCGCTTTGACTTCAAAGGAACTGACACCACGATTGAGTGGAAAGGCGAGCTTGGTGTTGAAATAACTTCATCAACTGAGGAAAAAGTTAAAGCAGCGCTCGAAGTACTTCGCGACAAGTTAGTTAAGCGGGGCGTAAGTCTTAAATCTCTGAAATCAACAGACCCTCGCCTTTCGGGCAAGGAATACAAAATCAACGGCGACTTTTTGGCTGGCATCAATCAGGAGCAAGCCAAGAAGATCGGCAAACTAATTCGCGATGAAGGCCCAAAGAGTATCAAGACCCAGATTATGGGCGAAGAACTTCGGGTTACTAGCAAGAGTCGCGATGATTTGCAAGAAGTACAGGCACTCTTAAAAGATGCCGACTTAGATTTCGCAGTTCAATTCACCAACTACCGCTAAGCCGAAGTTACTTTTTGCGCCGACCACTTGGTGGTTCGTCAATTTGTGGTGCAGCGCTTCCATCTGGTCTTTTAGCTAAGGGTAAATTTTCGATAAGTCGCTCGATTGGATAAATTAATCCGTCGCGCTGCGTGCTAGCAGCTAGTGGTTGCGCCGACCAATGCAAAGCATCAAACGGGCACACATCGATACAGATACCGCACCACATGCAGTGACTGAAATCGATCTCAAACGAATCTAAAACATTCTTCATGGCTGGGCGCCGGGCATTACTGTACTGCGGCGCATCAGCATCTGGCTCTGAGTGAGCTTCCACTGTTATGCACCAGTCTGGGCATTCGCGCACACACAACATGCACGAAGTGCAGCTCTGCGGATGCAGAGCGATTGATTCATGTGGCCCACTCATTACAACCACTCCTGACGCACACCCGGGGCAAGTGCTGGCCGGCGCTTAGTTTGCTTCTCTGGGTCTACTTGCCCTGGCCACTCGTGTTCCGTGCGTTCGGTTAAGGCAAAGTCGCGGCGTAATGGGTGCCCAGCGAAATCTGCGCTGAAAGCCGGACTTTCATCTGTGGCATTTTTAAAATTAAGCCCCAGCATCTGGCGAACTTCACGTTCGTGAAATTGCACAACTGGGTAAATCTGCTCAAGTGATTCAATCTCTTGGGCAACTTGGGTAACGATAAGCACTTTTTTGTTAGCCAGAGAATCGCTCACACACAAAGTCACTTGAAATTGATCTTCGGCTAAGTGAACTGCAGTGAGCCACTCGCATCTAACGAACTTGCGCGCTTTTAACCAGCTGGCGCAGTCGAGCCAACTGTCCGCAGTAATCCACAGCCAGCTAGCATCGTGGCGCGCTTCGAAGCGAGTTGCACCTGGGTAATTAATCATGGCTTAATCAACCTCAGTGCTTCACCCAGAGCCGCAGCCAGATCTTCTGGCGCAGGCGGACAGCCAGGAACCATCAGATCGACTGGCAATAGTTGGCCAGCACCATTTAAGACGCTGTATGAGTCCCAGTAAGGCCCGCCGCTAATGGCACAAACTCCAAAGGCAATAACAACTTTAGGTTCGGCTAACTGCTCGTATGCGTGTTTTACCGTCGGCGCTAGCGCATGGGTTACCGTACCGGCAATTACCAGAATGTGAGAGCTAAATTTTTCGAGTTGAGTCACATCAACAAGTGATGCCGCAGCCTCTAGTAAATCCACTGAGGAAGCCTCGAGCGCACAGCAAGCCAGACCCAATTCCAAAATATGGGGCTTAGTTGCGGGAGTTTGCATCACACTACGACTTTAGGCGATAACTAGCTGGGAAGTTCCACCTGTTTAGGTTTACCCTGCGAAAATTTGCACAGCCAGCCCGCACCTACGTTCACGGAAAAACTGTGGGCCGGGAAAAACCCAGGCCCACAGCAAGTCAATTTCTTGGATTAATGTCCACGCTTCTTATGGTCCTTATGGCGCTTTCCATCCTTCGGTGGAACTGGTGCGCCAGTCTCGCCTGGCGCAGGCGGCATAGGATCAACATGGGTTTTTACATCTACATCGTCGCCATCACGATCGCCACACTTAAACACAGTCAATCCACCATCAGCGACCAATTGGTCGTAAGCCTTGTTGGAAAGATATGCAAATGCTTCGTTTGCATCAGCGAGTACGGCATTAAGTTTCGCTTGCTGAACTTCAGTAGCTAGTCGGAATTCGGTTTTTGCTTTGACTATCTCAGCAAAAGTTGTTGCAGATGCATATGCTTCATCAAGCGCTGCTCTTGCATCTGATGTTGATGCATTGAATTCGGCTTGGGCAGCTGCAACAAAATCTGTGTAATCAGTATTTGCTTTGGCAAGACTGTCAAAGTAGGTGCTCCATGCCGCAGAGTTGTAGTCCCAAGTTGGGTATGGGTCAACAATCGGGTCGATCGGGTCAACAACCGGGTCACAAGAATCAACTGTTGAGTCGCAAGTTGGATCAACAACAATTTCACACCAAACATCTACTGCAGGATCACAAGTTGGATCAATTGGTTGGCACAGCTTGTCGATCATCGGATCGCACGGTGGATCACATACATCAACTGCTGGGTCACAAATTGGTTCGCAGACATCAACATCTCCGACCCTAACTACCGAGCAA
>Ga0194055_10000776_pt1 | contig 25812 bp, 28 predicted proteins | sample SepL449m_MetaG_FD_155482 | JGI IMG/M metagenome (GOLD analysis project Ga0194055, IMG submission 155482) | Anoxic zone freshwater microbial communities from boreal shield lake in IISD Experimental Lakes Area, Ontario, Canada - Sep2016-L442-9m | ecosystem: Environmental > Aquatic > Freshwater >... | reverse complement strand
TAATCGGGAAGGGAATATTTTTCAGCCCCCAGCGCATAGTAATGCCATTTAATAATGGGTTTTTTTCTGCTTGACCAGTTTGCGTTGCTGGGGTTGCTGGCGTGCTAGTTGTACTTTGTGATCCTGGAGAAGTTGGCGTTGCTGATGAAGTGGGTGTAGTTGATGTACCTTGATTTTCCTGAGTAGTTTTAGGATCACTAGTAAAAACCTGGATTTGCTGACTAATGACCTCTGGCATCTCGAGACTGACTTTCATTTCACTAGAAAGTAAGTCCGGGTCACTTAAAATAGGTTGCCAAAGCACTATTGCATCAGCTCTGCCCTTAAGAGGCCGACTAGTCCAACGCTGCAAACCTGCGGGGGTCATGCCAAAACCTACGATCATCCACGCGTCTACTTCATCGAGTCGATAGCGACGTACCCACCAGATATTCTTTGCGCCAGCTGAATATGGTGAAACTCCTAATTCTGGATTGGATAGCATCTCTTGGCAATCGCGTTCAAATTGCCGTACTAATTGGATGTAGTTGGCATCTTGGGTCGAACGTCGATCGATGGTCTCGCGTCCCCGAATCATCGCGTCCATTCCCCGCCAGGCCATTAAGCCAACCACGGCCATAATAATTAACGCCACTAAGACCTCAACTAAAGTAAAGCCGGCGTCAATACGGCGCGTACTCATAAAACACCACCAGTTGGATTGGCTACTACGGTTACCAGCCAAGCTAAACGCGGACCATTTGGTTCAGTATTACTTCCTTGACTAGCTAAGTAAACTGTAATTTCTACTCGCCGAAATGCGGGATTTGGAGTGGCCAACACTTTTCGCTGGCAAACTAAGACTATTGATAATTGCGGGCAACTAAATGAGCTAGTTCCCAATTCGGGCCAAATCTTTTTTATTCGAATTTCATTGAGGGCATCGTCAGCACTCCACAATGCCATGGTTCTCTGCGAAAGAGCTAATTGGGTATCTGCGCTATACGCTACTGCACGCAAAGCAGTAATTAAAGCCACACTTAAAATAATTAAACCCACCAGTACTTCTACCAAAACAAAACCATTGCGACTTTGAGTTCGTTGAATGCTCATGGTGACACCCAACTAAACCGTCCATTGCTTGCGCGCACTAGAGTTGCAAAACGCTTATCTTGTTGAATCGGTATCCGCATTGTTGTGCTGACGGACTCGGTGCCTAAAGTGAGTTGCGTTGGACTAACGATCACGGTTTTAGCCCAGACCTTAGCCTTATAAGCATCAGGAATAAATGTGGCAGGCGGATTCGCTTCGGCCATTGGATTTACATTCAGGGGGCGGCTAAAACGCCAACCCGTTTCATCAATTTGCGCCAACATGGAAGAGCCGCTCATCAAACTTTCATCCTGAGCTGCATTAAGTGAGGCAACTAATTGATCAAGGTTATCGCGCCAATAGCGCTCATCATGATTTGGAATCGCTAAGACTGCAATCCCCAACATCACAGCCACAATAGTGAGGGCTAGCAACAGCTCGATTAAGGTGAAGCCACTCTCTGTGTGAGAACCCTTAATTAAGCCCCACCTTTTTTTACCAATTCCCAATATCCGCATCGGTTCCGGTTCCGCCCGGCTTGTTGTCCGCCCCATAACTCAAAATATCAACTTCACCTTTGGTGCCAGGGTTGCTGTACTGGTAGGGATGCCCCCAAGGGTCATTGGGCAATAAATCTAAATATCCGCCGGTTTTCCAATTTTGCGGAACGGGTTCTGCGCTGGGCCGTGTAACCAGCGCCTTAAGACCCTGCTCGGTAGTGGGATAGCGCCCAATATCTAAACGATAGAGCTTTAGGGCTTGGGATAAGGTGCCAATATCGTGCTTGGCAGCGGTTACCCGTGCTTCATCGGGACGCCCCATAATGCGGGGCACAATTAAGGTTGCCAAAATACCGATAATGGCAATAACAACCATAATTTCAATTAAAGTAAATCCTGCATCGCGCTTTTGCACACCAGAACGCACCTGACTTAGGCTTTTGTTGATTAGCACTTGGGATGGTTCGACTAGGACTTTCAAATGGCTCTCTCAATCAATTAAACTGATTGAATATTATAAGGATTAATTCTATTTTGAGCGAATTTTTGCACCGTTTACAAGAGCGCCTAAGAAAACGCTCAGAGAGCGCTAAAGGCCATGTCGACAAGGATCATTCCCTATCTTTGTCTGAACGCTTGGAGTCTTTAACGAGCTCCTTGCAGCAAAGCCTTGTCGCAAGTAAAAATAGGCTTGCTAAAAGTGGTCTTAATTCTGACTTAAATACAGCTAGTATTTTTTTGCAACTAAATCGCCTGGTAAACAATTACCTCAAACCAAGCCCTATTATTCAAAGTTTGACCTATTTAGGCATGCTTGTAACTTTAGCCTCTACAACTTATTGGTTAATGCATTTGGCACAAATTCCCAGTCCGCCAGACACGCTCAACAGAAACGCAAAAGGTGCAATTCTATATAGCAACCAAGATATTACTGAGAGTTATGCACTTTTTGGTAGCAAACCCGTAGCCACAGAAAATATTATTTTACGTGGGGTAGTGGTAACGAATAAAAATAAAGATGGCTTGCTGGAAGGCTTCGCGCTCTTTGAAATAGATGGCAAGCCTTCAGGCGCAATTGCAGTTGGTGAAAGTGTGGGAAAAGGTTTATTGTTGCAAACAATTACGCCAGATACAGCCACCCTACTCTATCAAGGGAAGCGACTCAACTTTAGCTTAAATAAAACCAGCAAAGATAAGCAAGTCAATAATAAGGTCGGTGGCCCGAGCAACCCAGCAAACTTACCAAAAGCGCGCACGGAACCCAATACCACCCCCAAAATAGAACTATCAAAATAGATTGCTTACATGACAAGCTTATTGCGCTTTACCGCATGCTGCGCCACCATCAGTGGGCTACTTGCTAGCAATGCTGTTTATGCACAAAATGATAGTTTCATTAGCCTAATAGAGCCAAGCGCAAAAAATGAATTATGGCTTAACCCAGGCATGGTCACATACCACTTTCAAACTGATCAAAACCTCAACGGCGCTAACTGGGGGGCGGGGGCTGAGTACCGCTTCTCTAGCGTCTCTTCGCTTACCGCTGGACGTTTTTATAATAGCAATAATGCTTACTCTAATTACGCTGGCATCTACTACCAACCCCTAGCAATTGGGCCAATTAAAGTTGGTGCTGTGATTGGCGGCTTTAGTGGTTATTCGTCAACAAATAATGGCGGTTGGTTTCCTGCAGCAGTCCCCGCTCTCACTTGGGAAGGGGATTGGGTGGGTGCTAATGTTTTTATTATTCCTACCATTGGAGATCGTGTACATGGTGGAATTTCTCTGCAACTGAAATTTAAAGTATTTAGTTAGTGTAATCCTTTAGCCTTACCAAATAAAGCAATCCCAAACTCACAAGCATATTTTTTATGCTCTGCTGTACCTGCGATCGGGTCATCCTCTAAAAATGGACTGCGCATCACAGCCTGAAATGCCCTCAGCGCTAAACGGCATTCATTTTCACTCATGATTCTGCAGGTATCGGTTACGTTTTCGCGCGCAAACTGAAGCAAGGCGGGAATGACTGAATCTATCACTCTATTTAATTCTTCGGGCTTTTTAGAGACCTTTAATAAAAGTCGCATCAGTAACTTATATTTTTTAGGCGTATGCTTTTTTTTCTGTAGTCGCTTAAACGCTGCGTCAACAATGGTATTTATCACTGTGCTGATCTCATCATGTGGACTAAATTGCCGAATAATCGCTTCAGACTCTAGTGCTACCTTACGCAAATGGCGATCAATAAAAATAAAGGCAAATAGTGAATTGAGTGTGCCAAAGTAACGATAGAAGGTGCCAATCGAATATCCTGATTTGGAGGCCAGCTCTCTTGCCGTCGGCAATTTCCCTTCATCTTTTTGCATCAAGTCATCAGTAGCCTGAGTAATATCGACAAAGGTTTTTTCAGCGCGCAACTGAAGTGATTTTTTGTACTCAAATTCCTGGATTTCTTTCATATTGAGCCATCATAACCAAAATTACGCATAACTGAAGATGAACATGATGCAGATTAGTGCAGAGATAGGATGAGGGCCCTATAAATATTGGGTCTCAGGTCATCAAAAATAAATGAAAAGTGAACCAGAAAAGCGCTAAAACTCGCAAAATTGTAGGTAAATTCGAGGCTAGCATCAATTTTCTAAGGGAAAAATCATGAAAAAAACAATCGGTCTTTTGATGTCTATGGCAGCCTCGATATTCCTGGTTGCTTGTGGCGGAGGCGACATGGGTTCAGCGTCAACGGGAAATTCCGCATCCCCTACCTCAGTATCAGCGGTTTCTGCAGCGGCAAGTAATAGCTGTTTCAGCATTACTGCCCCGAGTACCAATCTAGGTCAATGGTGGACCAACGGCTCTTTTAATGTCACCAATACTTGCACAACTAGCCAAAGCGCTAGTGGCGTACAAATTCAAATTGCTAGTAGTGGAACTGCTTTAGTAGCCTCTAAGTTTCAGATGGACTCGATCAATGGCTTATATTTTCCGCCACCCATCTATTGGGCCCAATCTACAGGGACATTTATTACGAACAGTGTGGCCGGTAGTAAAGATACGGTCACCTTAACCTTAAACACAACTGGGACGATTCAACCCAACACTTCGGCCACTGTATTTTATGGCTACAACCCCAATGGCACTACGCCAGGCGCAATCAGTTATAGCGTGAATGGAGGGGGAAGTACTCCAGTGACGCCAACCGGCGGCTCGATTGCCTTTAGTATTGATGCCACAGCATTAAAAACGGTTTGTGTGAGCGGTACCACTTGCAATATTCCAGTGGTGCTTAGCGGGCCCAATAGCTATTCATCCACGGTTGCTACTATTGATAATAATAATGCTGGCACCGTCATTACAAATAGCAATTTCACTCGACTTGCTACAGGTGCTTACACCCTAACTGTTGCTAGTAGCGCTTTGCCGGCAAACGTCAGCTTTAGTGCCCCAGCAATTAACGTAACCGACAACAATACGGTGAACGAAGCAGCCCTCTTTACGGTAGCCAGTACACCCATAGTTGTGGGCTCTTATAGTGTTGGCGGCACACTAAGTGGCTTGAATGCTGGCCTAACAGTATCTCTGAATAACAATGGTGCCAATGCACTGAGCCTCAGCTCAAATGGCGCTTTTAAGTTTAGTACGCTAGTAGCCACGAACGCTAACTATGCGGTGACGGTCGGCACACAACCAAGTGGTCAAACCTGTACCGTTTCTAACGGCGCTGGAAAAGTAACGGCTAATATAACTACCGTTACTGTTTCGTGTACCACCAATTCATCTGGTTCTACCGGCGCGATTAAATACCGCGGTGTTAATTTAGCTGGTGCTGATTTTGGTGAAAGCAATTTACCTGGCACTTTTGGGGTAGATTACACCTATCCAACCAACGCCGAAGCGACCTACTTTAAAAGCAAAGGGATGAATGTCATTCGTCTGCCATTCCGGTGGGAGCGTTTACAACCCACTTTAAATGCAGCCCTTGACCCAACCGAGCTGAATAGGTTACAGACTTTTGTTAACCAAGCTATTGCAGCGGGCCATACGGTTGTTTTGGATCCGCACAATTATGCGCGCTACAAAAATAATATTATTGGCGCAAGTTCAGTTACCAACGCTAACTTTGCTGACTTTTGGGGTCGTTTAGCTACTGTCTATAAGAACAATCCAGCAGTCTTATTTGGACTGATGAATGAGCCTAGCGAAATGTCAACTGAGACTTGGGTAGCAGCCGCTAACGCCGCTATTGTGGCGATTCGTAATGTGGGGGCCAATAATGTAATTCTGGTTCCTGGCAATGGCTGGTCTGGTGCGCATAGTTGGGCCCAAAATTGGTACGGTACAGCAAATGCGGTAGCAATGTTGTCGATTAAAGACTCTGCCAATAACATCATGTTTGAAGCACACCAATATCTTGACTCGAATAGTTCAGGTAATTCAGACATTTGTGTTAGCCCAACTATTGGAGCCGAGCGTTTAGTTACTTTCACCAATTGGTTGCGGACTAACGGCAAGAAAGGCTTTTTAGGGGAATTTGCTGGTGGTAATAATGCCACCTGTAATCAAGGAATTGCCAATATGTTGGCCTATATGCAAGCGAACGCTGATGTTTGGGCTGGCTGGACATGGTGGGCTGCAGGACCATGGTGGGGTGGGTATAAATTTACAATTGAACCCAGTAATGGCGTAGATGACCCCAAACTGACCAATCTATTGCCGTATTTGAAATAAGTTGTAAATTCAGCATAAAATCTTAGCCTGAGGCTCCCTCCTTAGGCTAAGATTTGTTTTTATCTCATTTTGAAGTAATTCCATGAAAATTATAAAAACTGCTTTATTGACTATTTTCAGTATTTTTCTTTTGGTAGCTCCGCTAGCATCGCAAGCAGAATTAGGTGGTAATCTTGCCAGCATCAATCAAGGACAAAAAACCTTTGGGTCGAAGCTAACTTCTGCAGCACAAACTGGATACTCTATTTACTCACAAAGCATTGATTCCGATTTAGTCATTAAAGAATATTTAGCAACTAATGGGAATGTCTTTGCAGTGACTTGGAAAGGCGCTACCTTACCCAACTTTCAGGTGGTCTTAGGCGCCTATTATGCAAACTACCTCACTGCCTTGCAAAACAATCCGCGGGCGATTTTTTTTCAAGATGACAATATCGTGATTGAATCGGGTGGGGTGATGGGCGGATATGTGGGGCGCGCTTACTTGCCAAAGCAATTTCCTGTTGGAATCACGCCAGCAAATATTCAATAATTCATGCGTACTAGGATTTTTAGAGTGCCGGTCTTGAGAGAATTCCTATCCATAGTCTTGCGCGCTATCGCATTCCCTTTTTTAGCAGCCATTTTAGTAGCCTGTAGCGGCGGAAGCACGAGTAGCTCATCCTCTTCAGGCAGTGATCAGAGTTCTCTTCCCAGTGTTAACTTAGCCGCTAATTCAATTAGCGTGAATGTTGGCGCTGGTACAGCAAAAAACATTAATACGCCCTATGTTAGTGTGACCATTTGTCAGCCTGGCACCAACATTTGCAAGACAGTGGATAACATTTTGCTCGATACTGGCTCAACAGGCTTACGCGTTTTAGCCTCTACTATCACCCCATTACAACTTAGTCCAGTAGTCGTCAATAATGCGTCCATTCTCGAGTGCGCTTCATTTATTAGTGGTACCGCCTGGGGTCCGGTGAAATTAGCCGACGTCAAAATGAGCTCGGAAGTAGCAAGTTCAATTCCGATTCAAATTCTGGCAGAACCAAGCTATAGTGCGATTCCGAGTGCATGCGGTGGCTCACAGGATACGCAAATCTCAACTACCCTTAAGACGAATGGTATTTTAGGCGTTGGCTTATTTATTAACGATAGCCAAAGTTACTTTAACTGCGTCCCAACGACTTTCAGTAATTGCCGTATTAGCCTAAGTCTAGCTCCCAATCTACAGGTGCAAAATCCCGTTGCTGCTTTTCCTGTTGATAACAATGGCGTGATCATTAAACTTCCTGCTGTTGGCGTCACGGGGTCCAAATTAGTCACCGGCTCGCTAACTTTTGGCATCGACACCCAAACTAATAATTCATCGACTGGTTCTTACGTTATTCCCACCACTAGCAGCGGTTATTTCACCACTTTCTTCAATAACACGACTTTTATTAATAGCTTTATAGATAGCGGTTCAAATGGGCTCTATTTTCCATCGGGAAGCTTAAGTTCTGTCTTGATAAATTGTTCGTCAGCCTCATTGGCTGGTTTTTATTGTCCCGCTGCCACACAATCATATATGGCCTCTCTTACTTTAAAGAATAATATTCAAAGTAATGTGACCTTTTCTGCTGCTAATGCCAGAACTTTGGTGGCTAACGGGAACTATGCTTATAACAATATTACCGGTCAAATTGGTGGCAATTTATTTGACTGGGGTCTGCCCTTTTTCTTTGGCAAAACCGTATTTATCGGCATTACTGGACGAGCGAGCAGTGCTGGTATAGGGCCTTATTACGCTTATACGAATTAAATTTCTTTTGGCTTTAACCGCCACCCCTACGGGTATATAAATCAAATTTAGCTATTACCTGCGCTACTTGCTCTGCATTAAAAGCACTCATTGCAAATGAAAAATTGACCTCAAGCACAGGAATTTTCAGTAAAGCAATTTGTTGGGAAGGTTTGGTGTGGGCAGCAATCAATAGTCCGGCGCTGGGAACGTCATAATGCGTTTTGTCATCGATTACTACTGAAGTAGATTGGTGTAATTCACCCAAAGCGTTTGGTAGCCAACGAATTAAATCTTCCGCTGAACAACCCATCACGCGTTGCACTTGAATTGCATTCACCCTAAAAATTAACCGCCTGCAACCGGGGGGCAAATCGCCAGGGCATCATTTTCTTTTAAAACCGAGTTCAAGCGATCCTGTGGTGGAATATATTTACCATTAATCATGACTAAGTGGGCTTGTGGATGCGGGATAAAATGAATATCCATTACTTGACTTACGGTAGCGCCGTCAGGTACCTGAATAATCGCCTCAATCGTGTTGATTTTATTAGCGGGTAAATAGCGATTGAGGCTGGCAAAAAGCTTGAGGGTAACTTGCATAAGTAAAGCTTAATTCATTCAAGCAGATTGTGCTTGCCCTTGCGCTAAATACGCTTCCACTAGCAGGGTAGGATCTTGCAGCAACCTTTCTTTCCAGGCGCCTAAGGCAATCTTGGTCTGTATCAAGCCACGTAAGACACCAACATGCTCAGTAAAACCTAAGCTAGTTGCGCCAATTAAGACATCGCCTAAAAATTCTAAACGTAGATATTTGAACCGTTGCGGGTCACACAGTTCAATATGATCACCGCCTTTAGCCCCAGACCATAAGCCAAATGAGGAGGCAATTAAACCTAAGGTATCTAATACATTCACCTGTAAGGTGCCAATACTGTTAACTCTACCGCCGGTCATATTGATCGCAGCAACGCCAGCTTGCTCGGCAGCATTGGGTTGAATAGCATTAATCATGCGCTCTCCAGTGAGAAAATCAACGCTTTCAGTTACATCACCCGCTGCATAAATATCTGCAATTGAACTTTGCATTTGCGCATTCACTAAAATTCCAGTTTTTATATCTAGGCCTGAGTCTTGCAAAAACGCAATATTGGGGCGCACTCCTGCTGCTGAAATCACTAAATCAACCTCGATGGTTTGACCATTCGATAATTTCACTGCTAAAGCTGATTTACCTTGGGTGATTGCTTCCACTTTGGTATCTGTAAAAACGGTGATGCCCTTAGCTTGTACCCATTCTTTAATTAAGCCGCCTGCCTTTTCGGTCATCATGCGTGGCACCATGCGGTTACCCATTTCAACCACGGTTAGCTCTACCCCTCTGCTTGCTAAAGCCTCAAGAATGATGCAACCAATAAAACCTGCCCCCATTTGCAAAACACGGGCTCCGGGTTTAGCTAATTTATCAATTGCGCGGGCGTCTTCTAAAGTCCAACAATGATGCACTCCCGGCAAATCAATTCCGGGAATGGGTGGTTGCACAGGTACAGAACCAGTAGCAATCAGTAACTTATCAAAATTAATTTTTTGTTGTTTTTTATTGCCCTCTTCTACTTGCAGTGATTTATTTTTGGCATCGAGTGAAAGTACTCGACCCTGTAGTTGTTGAATTTTTAATTGCTCGAAATGCTTGGCAGTTTTCCGTAAATACGTTCCCGATTCGTCAATATTACCGACCAATAAATAAGGGATTGCCATACGGGAATATGGGGGTGACAACTCATCACCAATGAGCACAATCTCATCAACAGGACAGCGCTTACGAATAGTCTCGGCCGCAATAACGCCAGCTGGCCCATTGCCAATAATGACATGCTTCATAGCGGTAATTAAAGACCTAAACGCTTGCGGGTATCGGCATTAATTTGCCCATCGCTATCCCAGCCGCGAATCTTGTAATATTGCGGCAACATCTTACCCAAGCCAGACACTGTACCTTTGCCAGGCCCGGTTTTTGCAGCTTCAGTCATTAAGCGCTTCGGTAACTTATCGTCTTTACTAGTAAAGCCAGCGCGATTATTAAAATCACGCTCCATATTCCAAATACGCTCACCAATTAAATTCAGATTATCCACTGTGAACTCATCACCGCAAGCCGCTTGTAATTGGGGAGCAACGTCAGCTAGTGTCCAAGCAAAGCTAGTGAAAATACACAAGCCGGCCGAGTCAAAGGCTGCAGTAGCATCTTGAAAGGCTTTGACCAATTCAGGCTTGCCATCGGTATCTGCTGGCTCGGTTTTAACTGGAATACCTAATACTTCAGAAGCAATGGTGTATCCCCGTAAATGACAGGCGCCACGATTGGAAGTGGCATAGGCCAGACCAATCCCTTGAATCACTCGCCCATCGTATGCGGGAAACTCTTGACCTTTAACGCTCATCGATAAATCAGGCTGACCATATTTTGCTGTCAACCGAGCAGAGCCCAAGGCAATTTCCTTGCCAAAGCCAATTCCTTGCGCAGTAATTTCAGCAAAGTGACAGAGGGCCTTGACTGAACCAAAAGGCGCTTCAATACCAAGCTGCTCTTTTGTTAAGACACCCATTTCATACATTTCCATTACTGCCCCAACCGTTGCGCCAAAAGTAATCGGATCAAAACCATCTTCGTTACAAATCATATTGGCATACTGCAATGCCTCCAGATCATTCACACCATTAGCTGCGCCTAAAGCCCAGGCAGCCTCATACTCAAGCCCGCCTGAGGTATTTTTATATTGGGGCTTATTCTCAATCGTGAAATGTGACTCATCAATTTGTGAAATACGGCCACACGCAATCGTGCATGCAAAGCAAGCTTGGGTAGTTACTAAATGCGATTTACCATCGGCGCGCTCAACTGCCATAGCCTCAGCAGAAATATCTTTTGCACCATCAAATTGCACATCCTGGTGATTACGGGTGGGTAATGCCCCAACCTCATTAATCACGTTCATTAGTACTTGAGTGCCATAGGTTGGTAAACCTTGGCCCGTTACAGCATGCCCAGCTAAAACTGCTTTGCCGGCGTTTACAGCCGCCATAAAGGCTTTAGGATTTTTGATATTACCAACGCCTTTGGTACCGCGTACTGCCAGGGCTTTTAAATTCTTGCTGCCCATCACTGCACCAACACCAGAGCGGCCCGCAGCACGATGTAAGTCGTTTACGATAGCGGCAAAATACACTTGATTTTCGCCAGCACGCCCAATGCAAGACACCCGAATTTGGGGATCTTGATGTTTGATTTTGATCGCTGGCTCAGTTTCCCATACTGTCTTGCCCCATAAATCACTGGCATCAACTAACTCGGCACGATCATCCTCTATATATAGATAGACAGGTTTAGGCGACTTACCTTCAAAAATAACCATATCCCAACCAGCCATTTTTAATTCAGCACCTAAATAGCCGCCCGAGTTAGAGCAAGCAATTGCACCGGTTAAGGGGCCCTTGGTGACCACAGTAAAACGTCCACCAGTCGAGGCCATGGTGCCTGTTAACGGCCCGGTTGCCCAAATAATTTTATTTTCTGCTGATAAAGGATCAACCTTTGGATCGACCTCATCAACAAAATATTTGGTTGCTAAGCCCCGCGAGCCCAAATAGGTTTTAGCCCACTCCATATTCAAAGGCTCAGACTTGCAAGTGCCTTTAGTTAAATTAACGCGCAGTAGTTTCCCGGCCCAAGACATAGTATTTTCCTATTCAATAATTAGTTAGTACTGGCTTGATTACCAAGCTTGTCGGCCCATTCGCGCATGCGATCGAGCCCTGTCCAATCAGCATCTACAAAAGTAATCGCTTCAGTTGGACACGCGGTTGCGCAAGCGGGATCACCAGAACACAAGTCACACTTTTGGACCTTACCCGTATCTTGTACATAATTAATCGTGCCAAAAGGACAAGCAATGGTGCAGACTTTGCAACCCACACAAGTATCCTCAGAGACTACTTTTGCGCCCGTTACTAGATCAATGGAAATGGCATCTACCGGGCAAGCTTTTAAACACCATGCCTCATCGCATTGAGTGCAGGTATAGGGCACTTTTACACCAGTATTGTGAAAGTCAAAGACCCGAATGCGGGATTTAGAAGGATTAAAAATTCCATAATGCTCATAACTACAGGCCATTTCACACTGGAGGCAACCAGTGCACTTATCGGCATTAATCAGTAAAGACTTTTGCATTTCTAATCCCTTGTTTATTTGGAAAATAAGCTATATATGCAATCTTCTGCCAATATAAAACAAATGGGAAGCTAGTAGTAACCCTAGTAAAACAAGTAAGCGCCTTTTTGACCCAAATCAAATCGCTTCTCGGGCACATTAGCTACATTTGTGGCTGACCCCCCGATTTTTTCCCCAAGGCATATATGCAAACAGTAAAAGAAATTCAATCAGCAGCCGATGCCGCTCGCCGGGCCGAGGTAAACAACCTTATTAGCCCCCGTTTTTATAAGACCGACTATGCGTATATGGATAAGCTGAATATCGAACCCGTTCGAGCAGAGTGGGACATTATGATGAAAGAGTACGAAGGCGATAATAATCAAGATCATTTTCAGCGCGATGAGCAGTTTGCCGCCGAAGTTGCTCGCTTAGTTCCCCAACTTAATTCCGAGTTAAGGCGTGAATTTCTTGATTTTCTCGTAACCTCCCTAACCTCAGAATTTTCTGGCTGCGTACTCTATAACGAGATTCGCAATCATGTTGATAATCCCGATATAAAACAATTAATGGCATATTTAGTGCGCGATGAATCCCGTCATGCGAGTTTTATCAATTCATCTCTTAAAGATTTTGATTTAGGTGTCAATCTAGGAGAATTAAAGAAAAATAAAACTTATACTTACTTTAAGCCGAAATATATATTGTATGCAACATATCTATCTGAAAAAATTGGTTATGCGCGTTACATTAGTATTTTTCGACAATTAGAAAAAAATCCGGATAAACGTTTTCACCCTATTTTTCGCTGGTTTGAGCGTTGGTGTAATGATGAATTCCGTCATGGCGAATCATTTGCCCTCATCATGCGCGCTGATCCAAAATTATTGCAAGGTACTAATTTATTGTTCATCCGCTTCTTTTTATTAGCGGTATATGCCACGATGTATGTACGTGATCACACGCGCCCTGCCCTAAAAAACGCAATGGGGCTTGATCCTACTCAGTACGATTACGAAGTATTTCGAATTACCAGTGAAATTTCGAAACAAGTATTTCCAATCTCGCTAGATATTGATAATCCCGCTTTTCGCCAAGGGATGAATCGACTATTTCGCATTGCTGAAAAATATTATGCAGCCCGTGAAAAAGGGGGAGTGATTAGCCTCATACAGCAAGGGAGCTATGGTTTAGCAGCATTCATAACCTTTGTTGGCATGTATTTCATTCCCGTAAAACATCATCATTTACCAATACAAATTCGGGTGGCAGCAGTCTGGTAATGTCATACTATCTTTGAATAGGATCCCCGATAAAGGGATTCGCGCAAATGGCGATCAAAAACCATGGCCACGCACCGCACTAACAAACGACCGCTGATAGGCACTGTTAAGGTATCGCCATGCCACTCAATTAAGCCACAATCTTCTAGGTGATTTAGTTCAGACACTTCATTTGTAAAATACGTGTCGAAATTAATTCCATATTTTTGCGAAAAATGGCTAACATCAACTTCAAAGTGACACATGAGCTGGCCGATAAAATCGCGTCGCACAACATCATCTACTGATAAGCGCATGCCTCGCAAGGTAGGCAATCGATGCTGATCAAGCAAGGCGTAATAGTCATCTAATGTTCTGACGCTTTGTACATAGCAATCATCAACTTTGCCGATAGCAGTTACTCCAAATGCCAACATATTGCATTCGGCCTGGGTTGAATAGCCCTGAAAATTACGATGCAATCGACCTTCTTTTTGTGCAACTGCAAGCTCATCATTTGGTTTAGCGAAATGATCCATGCCGATAAAGATATAACCTGCTTCTATTAACTGGTCAATAGTGCTCGACAAAATTTGCAGTTTATCTACTGCATTCGGTAAATTACTTTCAACAATGCGGCGTTGCGGCTTAAAAATATGCGGTAAATGGGCATAGCTATAAACCGATAGGCGATCTGGATTCATCTCGATTACGGCTTGTACTGTTTTTGCAAAACTAGCGGGGGTTTGCTTTGGCAGGCCATAAATCAAATCAACACTACTCGAAGTAAAGCCATATTTACGCGACCAATTTAGAACTGCTTGTGTCTCCTCGAGGGTTTGAATTCGATGCACTGCCTGCTGAACCTCGGGATTGAAATCTTGCACCCCTAGACTAATGCGATTAAAGCCTAAATCAGCAAGCAATTTAATATCGGCTTCAGTTACGCGGCGAGGATCAATTTCAATCGAGTATTCTCCGTTTTTCTGGAAGTCAAAATGTTTGTTAATCGAGGCCATTAATTCTCGCATTTCAGCGTGCGACAGAAAGGTCGGTGTACCACCGCCCCAATGCAGTTGACTAATCGGTAATTTTTGCTCGGGGACCAGATCCATTGCCCCACAAACTGCAGCCATTTCTTTGGCTAAATACTTAATGTACTTAGCGCTACGTCCGTGATCCTTAGTAATAATTTTATTGCAAGCGCAGTAATAACAAATATTGGGACAAAATGGTAAATGCATATAAAGCGATAACGCCTGATCGCTCAATGAAATTCGCTTAAGTGCTAAACGATAATCCGCCTCAGTAAAGTCTTGGTGGAAACGATCCGCGCTAGGATATGAGGTGTAGCGAGGCCCATTAATATCAAATTTTTTTAATAGTGCAGGCTCTAATAGACCAGTTCTTGCGCTAGCTAGGCCAACTACTTTATGAGGCGCTGTTATTAACTGATCCATCCTATTCTTTGTAGCAGAATAAGGACAGATTGATTTTGATTTAAATCAAAATTCTTATCTAGATGTCGCTCTTTTGGGTCGCCTTGATTGCGTGGCCTGCGGTTTAGATGACTGTTTAGGCTTAGATTTAGATTGCGGTCTAGCTTGACGGGTCGCCTTGATGGGCTGCGCGCCAATACTGGGATCAACCTCAAAGCCCTTAATGATTTCTTGCGGAATAGTTTGTTTAGTTAATTTCTCAATATCTTTTAACAGTGCTAATTCATCGATACAAACCAATGAAATTGCTACTCCATTAGATCCTGCCCTTCCGGTTCTACCAACTCGATGGACATAATCTTCGGGAATATTGGGTAAATCATAATTAACGACATGTGGTAGTTGGTCGATATCAATTCCCCGTGCAGCAATATCAGTTGCCACTAAAGCGGTGATTTTTCCAGACTTAAAATCTGCCAGCGCTTTCGTGCGAGCCGATTGACTTTTATTCCCGTGAATAGCCATGCAAGTGATGCCATCTTTTTCAAGCTGGGTGACGAGTTTATTGGCACCATGTTTTGTCCGCGTAAAGACCAGTACCTGCTGCCAATTATTCGCTTTAATGAGATGGGCTAATAGGGCTTGTTTTTTATTTTTATCGACCGGATGAATTTTTTGAGTAATCGCTTCATGCGTGCTATTACTACGCGCAACTTCAATTAATGCCGGAGACTTTAGTAAGGTGTTAGCAAGCGCTTTAATTTCGGCAGAAAATGTCGCAGAAAATAATAAATTCTGCCGTGTCTTAGGTAATGCCGTCAAAATGCGCTTGATATCAGGCAAAAATCCCATATCTAACATGCGATCTGCTTCGTCTAAAACTAAAATTTCAATTTCTTTTAGTGAAATATGGCCTTGCCCCATTAAATCGATTAAGCGACCGGGCGTGGCTACTAAAATATCCAGGCCATTTTTAATTGCATTAATTTGTGGATTAGCGCCGACACCGCCAAAAATAACTGCTGATTTCAGTCCAGAGTATTTGCCATAAGTTAAAACAGATTGCTGTACTTGCGCCGCAAGCTCACGCGTTGGAGTCAAAATTAAAGCCCGAATTTGGCGCCGTGCGCTTGTTGTTGTGGGTTTTGATGCCATCAGTCTTTGCAAGATGGGCAAAGTAAAACCGGCAGTTTTGCCTGTGCCTGTTTGGGCTGCAGCTAATAGATCGCCACCTTTTAGGACCGCTGGAATCGATTGAATTTGAATGGGGGTAGGATTTGTATAACCTTCTTCTTCTACTGCACGCAAAATAGGTGCGGATAAAGCGAGTTCTTTAAATAGCATGTAGGCCAATAAGTAATTACTGCAATTGAATTGCTCATTTTAAGCTATTAACTAATTTGGCCAAACGGCCGCTGGTAGCTCTGTATATGGAGCAGTAAATACCTGACGCACCAGCGCAAATGATTGCGGAACTGGATTACCAGTTTTGTAATCGATTATCCAAAAATAATCATAGACATCATCCGGCCAAGTGGTAGGTACACCCGCAATTTGATCTAAGTTGAGCAATTGCCGCAAAGTCACTTTTTCTCCAGCAAATTCTGCCTCGAGGGCAGTGCTGGCAATGTGAAAATGCTCCCAAATCATCAACACTGTTTTATCTACGTACTGTTGACTCAATAGCAAATCCTCGGCTGCCTCACGATTGCGCACATTTTGTGCGGCCATATGCGCTCGATCTATCCCTGCTTCTGCCCAATAAGCAATCATCGGCATATTCCAATTAGTAGCAATTGGCGCCATGGTTTCAATCGTATGTAAGGTCATCACCATTAACGCTGCGGGCTGCTCTTTTTCACTGAATAAGGATTGACTCGCATTCTTGCCAAGATATTGATCAGCCAACGCTTGTGCGCGCAATTTGCCCGTTTCCGAAAGGCTGGGGGCATCTAATTTTTCAGAATGACGCGCAATAATAATTTTCATGACAATTAAAATAATAGCAAAAATTGAAAATAATTAAAATCGGTTACATTCTTAGTTATGCAAACAATTTCCACCATTATGCAATTTTCTATAAACCGTCATTTTTATATGTTTGATTGGTTTAAAAGAGGATGAAAGCCCATACAACCTTACTCAATAAAAACTTGTTTTTATTAATTCTTTGTCAAGGGCTCTTTTTAACTAATAATGTTACTTTTATTGCCATTAATGGCTTAGTTGGCCTGAGCTTAAGTCCCTCGGCTTGGATGGCAACCTTACCGATTATGGGTTATGTCGTGGGGGGTGCGCTCTCTACTTCTATCGTCGCTAAAACCCAACATCAATTTGGGCGTCGTCGCTCCTTCCAATTGGGTTTATTGATTGCGATTATTTCAGCACTCATTTGCGCCTACGCTGCTTACTCTAGTAATTTCTGGCTACTGATTGCCGGTACCTTTGTGGCTGGTTATTACAGTGCCAATGGTCAACTGTATCGTTTTGCAGCTGCTGAGCTGACCGTTGCAAGCTTGCGGGATAGGGCAGTGTCGTGGGTTTTAGCAGGCGGTATATTGGGCGCCGTAGTCGGGCCAAATTTAGCCTCATGGACTAAAAATAGTTTTTCTGTACCTTTTTTAGGCGCCTATTTAACTCTGGCGATTGCGGGCGTGATCGGAATTATTTTGATGCAATTTATTCATTTTCCGGTGGAATTTAAATCGCAACAACCGCTCTCAGCCGGGCGTGATTTAAAAACGATTTTGCGCCAACCGGTATTTTTAGTTGCCACTATTGGTGCTTCTCTTGGTTATGGTGTGATGAATTTACTCATGGCTGCCACTCCATTAGCAATGCAGATTTGTGGTCTGCCATTTACTGATATCGCCCTCGTTTTAGAGTGGCATGTAATTGGTATGTTTGCCCCGGGGTTTTTTACAGGCTCTCTCATTCAACGCTTTGGTGCGCTCAAAATAATGGGGCTGGGGGTATTCCTCAACTTAGTGTGTATTGCTATAGCCTCAACCGGAACTGATCTACATCAATTTCTATTGGCACTTTTCCTACTGGGTGTTGGCTGGAATTTTCTATTCACCGCCTCAACCACCTTAGCGATGACTGCTTACCGCCCCGAGGAAAAAGATAAGGCCCAAGCAGCAATCAACTTTTTTGTCTTTGGCACTATGGCCTTTACCTCGTTTGGCTCTGGCGCTTTAGTTACGACTCAGGGTTGGGATCTATTAAATATGGGATCCCTAATTCCAGTATTGGTGACTGGATTAGCCTTAATTTGGCTGCGGGTAAAAGAAGGCCCTTCTCAGCTTAAACATCATCCATAAAATTACCGCCGCCACTGTCATCCCAATCTGAATTACCTGAACCAGCTGAGTCGTCCCAAGTGCTGACGTCCCGCACGCCAAAATCCGTATTCTCTCGCCCAGTTTGGGGTGGCTGGATATTGCCGGAAGCATCCCGGTTACCATGCTCACCGCCCATTAAATGACTCGCTAAAGCCTGTCCCGCCACCATGCCAGCACCCAAGGCTGCCCCAGTCGCTAAGCTGCCCATGAGGCCAGAGCCACCAAAGCCCGTGTTTGGCGCTCCGGCTGGGCCATTAGGGCTGCTGGGACCTCCTGGACCATTCGGTGGACCACCAGTGGGGTTTGGTGCCGAACCGCTCTGTGGGCCTTTCCCTAAAGCCACCGCATTTGCTTGCTCGCGCTTGCGTAGCTTCATAAAATAAATTAAGCCCCCAACTAACACTACCATTAGCAGCCAAAAAATTGGGCTACTGAAAATCGAGCTAGCACTAGAACTTCCGGACCCAAGCCCAGAACTCTTGCCTAACTGAGTACGTAGTTTTTGCACTGCATCAGCTTGGGCAAAAGGTAACCCAGGGGCAAGTGCCTCAGCACGCGCAAGCTCAGCGCGGCCCTCATCTAAGCGCCCTTCTTTTAACCTTAATTCCGCCACGATATAGTGCGCCTTAGCGCTATTGGGATGATTTTCCAACACCCCCTTCATCATGGCATCTGCTTGAGCGTATTGTCCGGCGGCAATTTTTTGATATACCTCATGCAAACTAGGCTCTTTCGGGTCTGCAAGCACGCTACTACTGAAAATTAAAGCTGCCAAAAGGCTAAGAATCAAGTGAAATTTAGCTAAGCGCATAAGAGATTCTTTTCTCAAATTTAGAAATAAGATTTAAAAATACCTTATTTTTAGTTTTAATGAAATCCCTAGTTTTAATAGGGATTTACTGATGAATGGGGCTAGTGCGCAGCATGGTTTGGTTAACGCGTAACTCTGCTGGCTTACCCTCCTGAACCAGGACAAAATCAATCAATTGCGCCACCTGCATCTTTTCCTGGTACTCAATTTTGAAGACACAATTGGGCAAAAACAGCTGCAGCGGCCCTGGTTTTTGACTGGTGGAATTGAGTGCGTCCGCTTGATTCTCTAATTTGACTAGTTGTAAGAGTTTTTGTAAAACAAAAAAGGTTTCCGCGGGATTTGCTGAGCCTAAGGTAATGCTTTGCAAATGATTGAGCTGATTCGGGTGTTGTTGATCAGCCTTGACCCAAACAAAATTTGGTGTCAAATGCTCACAAAAATAAATACGTAAGCCTTCAATCGGCTGTTGAGAAAACCGTACTGTCTTAAAAAAGGCCTGCTTGATCTCATTACCAACCTGCACAGGTCGCGATAAATCTTGCACTGCATTTGGCGCAAACCCTGCATCCTTTAGCGCTCTAAAACAGGCTTCAGCATTGTTGGTACGAAATACTAAGGCATCTAGACCAAACGCTAAATTCGCAATTTCTGCTCGTTGAGGTACCGTTCCCGCCTCCCAACCCAAGATCTCTAAATAGGTCGAATCCAAAACAATTAATTGATTTGCTGAACCTAAGTTATGCGTAGACTTTGCGCTGAGACGAAAACCAAGGTCACTAAATTGCTTAGCAACCAAGCTTATTTGGTCTCTTGCCATGATTACTAAATGGTCAAATTCATACTGCATGGGAGCACTTTTCCGTTCGAGCCCTCAATACTAAATCATTGCTACCAAATCTTCCATTGGGCTAGATTTAATTACTTTCCTGCATTGGGGAAAAATAATTGCTGACCCCCAATTTTATAAGCGGCAATTGCATCCTGGCCTGGTTTAGAAATGAGCCAATCGATAAAGGCTTGACCCTCGGCTTTTTTCACTTGGGGATATTTCATGGGATTAACTAACATCACGCCATATTGATTAAATAAACTCGGGTCGCCTTCAACCAAAATATCTAAATCGCCCCGATTTTTGAACGATAACCAGGTGCCACGATCAGCTAATACATAAGCATTCATCGCAGAAGCCGTATTTAATGCTGGACCCATCCCAGAGCCTGTTTCTTTATACCAATTTAAATTGGGATTAGCCGCAATACCAGCGTCCTTCCAATAACGTAACTCAGCCGCATGAGTACCACTTTTATCGCCTCGAGAAACGAATGGCGCTTTAGCCTCGGCAATTTTTTGAAACGCGACCTTAATATCTTTACCGCCAGCAATTTTTGCGGGGTCACTCTTGGGGCCGATCAAAATGAAATCGTTGTACATCACTTCATAACGCTTAGTAGAAAATCCTTCGTCGATAAATTTTATTTCAGCGGGTTTATCGTGAACAAATACCACATCAGCATCACCGCGTCGGCCAATATCAAGTGCCTGACCAGTTCCTACTGCAACAATTTTTACCTGGATACCAGACTGCTTTTGAAAAATTGGCAAAATAGATCCAAATAAGCCAGATTGCTCTGTTGATGTCGTTGACGATACAACGATACTTTTATCCTGAGCATAGCTGGGGCTGATAAAAATGATTGCGCCCACAATAGTAGCCAGCAAATAGCGATAGAGATTCTTTTTCATCTTTTTATTAGCGCCTTTTTCAATTCAAGTTAATATGCTTGCATCATACAAAACTTCAATATGAAATAAATTACATATGCGTATACAAATTAGGCCTACCCTCCTGATTAACAATAAGGGTTCAAAACGGCTTGATTCTATTGATTTGGTTTGGCTCAGTGAGCTTCTTCAAGATATTAAAAGGGAGTCGACCTTAATGGGCGCAGCTAAGCGGGCTGGCACCTCCTACCGTACTCTGTGGAATAAATTAAATGAAATAGAGTCGGCACTGAACGAAAAGCTCGTTGAGCGTATTAAAGGCCATGGCTCAACCGTCAGTCATTTTGGGCTTTTTTTAATTCAATTTGTGGCCCAAATGCAAACCCGCTATAGCGAGTACAGCGAAAACTATCAAACCACCTTATCGCGAGAAATGGCAACCTACCGTTTAAAACAGGGCAAAAAATGGCTGCTATTTTCTAGTAGTGATCCTATTATTCAACAAACTATTGCTAAATTCACAAGCTTTGAGCTTCGGGTAGCGGGCTCTGGCGAATCACTGGAACGTCTCCTGAATCACGAGGCCGACATTGCGGGATACCATGTTTCTGATCCCGAAAATTCTCGCATCATTCATCGGCGCCTGGTTAAAGCGAGTATGCAAGTAGTTCCCGTGATGAAACGAATCCAAGGTTTAATTGTGCAAAAGGGCAACCCCCTGAATCTAACCTCCATCAGTGACTTGACCAATCCAAAAGTCCGTTTTATAAATCGCCAAAGAGGCTCGGGCACCCGCTTATTGCTAGATTCTTTATTGGCTGAAAAAGGCCTTAATCCAGAGAAAATTAAGGGCTATAACAATGAGGAATTTACCCACTCTGCGGTTGCCAGTACGATCTTAGCCAACAAAGCCAATGTTGGCATTTCCGTTAAAAATATTGCGCTAGAAAATAAACTAGGCTTTATCTACCTTAAAGATGAACTATTTTTTCTGGCGATGCGTAAAGAATTGGCTGCCAACAAGGAGATTGGCAAACTGATTAGCAAAATTAGAAATTATGCGGGCATTACCGAAGGTTATAAATCTTTAGGCGCCAAAGTGCAACTACATGACTGGATTTAAATACTCAAGAAACTGGTGCAAGCGGGAGATTAAATAATAAATTTTGCGGTTTCAGTTTTAATAGCTTGTCCTCATTCATGGCAATACCTAAATAAACGGGTTTGCCAGTTAACTCGGGAAGAACCACATTAGGACTTATAAAATCTAGACGGAATAAACAAATTAACCGCGCAATGCTATTCGCCTCAACGATGTCTTTGTTATAGAGTGCATTTAAGATTTCAGTAGAAGTAGCATCTAAACCAACGTGCCAGACCCACTGCGGGTCATTAATCGCTGCCAAAGGAGTTATTTTGACCTCAATACCTAAAAAATGATCTAGCCATTGTGCAAGTAATTTACTGAAATACTCAACTGCCGTTTGCCCAAAATTTAACGGTATTGCAAAATCATAATTACTATCCCGTGTCCAATACAAATCGAGATTATCTTCATGCAAGACATCAAGATCGATTGATTTCATTGCTATGGTCGATTGTTTGAGTAAGTCGACAATATTGGCAAACTCCGGGGCTTGGGCATTCCGCTCAATGGTTTCATGGTCTGCACTCATCACCAGACCATCTTCTAAAACGCTCATTTTTTGCGGCCGGAAAAATAATTCAGCGACTCTGGCATCCATCGCGCTTGGCTTATCCCCCAAGATATGCCGCATAAAAATTTGGACTAACTGATTAACAAACAAGGGTGGTACATCAACCCCATCGCCGGCAAATAGGCCTAAATAAAATGACTCTAATGAGGGTGCTAAGAGTAATTTAGTGCGATAGCGTAACCAAATTCGGTAATTTTCTTGAATGTCACTATCCATCATTTCCGCAATTTCAGCTTCGCTAATAGCTGCACGGGGATTTTGCGTTAAACGCTGATGTAGCAACTTTTCTGCCGCACATGATTCGGGTACTAAATTCAGTTCATCGCGAAGTAAATAGGTACGTAAAAAATCATCGGTCACCAATAATTGATTATCTGCACTGACTTGCAGGGTTTTATAGGCACAGTGCGGCCAGTAATTTATTGGTGCATTCACGTCAATAATCTCGTGCTGAAAGCGCTAAGCATAAAGCATGGCCTGCCAACCTGACGGTAGCAGGGTCATGTTTAAGGGTTTGCTGACTATTTCTTAGCGGGTGCCGCTGGCGCTGCAGCTGCGGCGGGCGCAGCAGTTGGTGCTGCTGCAGAAACTGCGGTAGGTGGAACAAAAGGTGGAACTTCAGCACAAGCTGCGGGAGCTGGCGTACCAGCAACTTTGAATCGATTGGCTAGGGTATTTTGAATCATACATAATTTATAGCCCCCAACTTTGTCGCCATAGGCTGTTTTCGCTTTAGCTAAATCAGCTGCTGCTTGTTGCTCTGGTGTTAAAGGAGGAAGCATCGCCAACACAGTGCTGGCACTGAATACACAAATGAAAAATGCAATAATTTTTTTCATAGCTCAACCTTTATTTAAATCGTTGTACCAAATTTCGTGATGCTCTTTAGCCCAAGTAGCATCAACATAACCAGTTTTCATGCCATCAATTGATCCTTGCATACCAATGGTGCCAATATAGATATGACCAAAAGCCATGGCAGTCATGAGTAAGGCAGCGGTGCTATGAATAATGTCGGCAATTTGCATCGTGCCACGCCAATATTCAATCGCAATGAATGGCACAATCATATCTAATACCCAGCCAGAGGCCGAGACCGTTAATCCAAGAATGACCATACCAAACCAAAACCAAATTTTTTCACCGCAATTAAAGAATCCCGCGGGGATATGCTTTCCTGAAAGCATGCCACCGAAACCGGTTAGCCATGCCATATCCCCTTTTTCAGGGATATTTTTACGCACAAACAAGAAAAAGAAAATGACAATGGTAAGCGTAAATAACGGACCAGAAAAATTATGAATATTTTTGCAAGCTAGTAAAAATAATCCGTAGGTCACGCCGCCCATGAGGGGCATCACAAAGTATTTACCATACAAAATCATTAGACCAGTGAAAGCGAGGCCCACAAAACTAAATGCCATAGTCCAATGAATAATCCGATCGAGTAAGCTAAAGCGCTTAATTTTGTGACCCGACATGGGTTCATGCAGCTTAATTGAACCTTTGAGAATAAACATTGCGAGCACACCGCCTAATGCTAATGCTAATAACCAGGCACCATAAACCGTAATGACACCATTGCGAATTAAACGCCACTGTTGTCCAGATTTCTGGATCAAAACGCCCGCTTGTTTATCGGGAATACTTACAAAATTAACATCGTCACTATTGGCGGTTCGCCAGATCGGCGCATTATTGCCAGGTTGGTTCTGGTTCGCCTTACGCTCTGCCTCAATCGTTGCATTCGGGGCGCGCCCAACATCCATAATATTAGCCGACTCTACCTTCGGTAAGGCAGCCGGAGCTGGAGTTGCTGCGGGTGCAGCTGGCTGAGCGATGCTAGCTCCTGCAAACAGAGCAAGGCAAAAGCCTGCTGTATTCAGCCAGGTACGAATAGAAGCGCTTACGGTTTGATTCATGCAAAATCCTTCACGGCATTGATCATTACTTAATACGGCTGTATTCAGTTTGATGTTGATTGCGCTTATTTATTTCTTGCGTCCAACTCACCTGATTGCCTGGAGTCCAGCCTTTTGCCATAAAGCCATCGTTAGCGCCCATATAAGGAGCAACGTCAGGTCGCTTCGATGCCTTGAAGCCCTGCTCTTCATCTTTACAAGCACTCAACAACCCCAGTGCTAGGGAAACCAAGACAACTAATTTAAGGCTGGCTTTCATGACTTACCTCCTTGCGGTCCGGGGGGTGCTTTAGTCGGTGCAGGAGGTGCTTCGCCTGGTTTGCCATAAGCCGTAGTCCAACCAAAGACATTGGCACCTGCATTCTTGCCATTCGTTTGACGTTTGACCACGCGGGCACGGAAAATATCTGCAATGACATCGCCATCACCACCAATTAAGGCCTTGGTTGAACACATTTCTGCGCAGATTGGTAACTTACCCTCTGCCAAACGATTACGGCCATACTTCTCAAATTCAGCGACACTACCGTTGGCTTCCGGGCCACCACTACAGAATGTGCACTTATCCATTTTGCCGCGCAAGCCAAATAAACCTGAGGTCGGGAATTGAGGCGCGCCAAACGGGCAAGCATACGAGCAATAACCACAACCAATACAAATATCTTTATCGTGTAACACGACACCTTCGTCAGTACGATAGAAACAGTCGACTGGGCAAACTGCCATACAAGGGGCGTCTGAACAATGCATACAGGCAACAGAAATGGATTTTTCAGCGCCAATCACGCCATCATTAATCGTTACAACCCGACGCCGATTAACGCCCCAAGGTACTTCGTTTTCGTTCTTACAGGCAGTAACGCAACCGTTGCATTCGATGCACCGTTCTGCGTCACAAATAAACTTCATTCTTGCCATGGGATTCTCCTGAATTTAGCTCGTTTATTTAGGTGCTTAGGCAAATTTTTCAATTTGGCACATCGTGGTTTTAGATTCTTGCATCATCGTCACCTGGTCGTAGCCGTAAGTCGTTGCTGTATTGACGGCCTCACCTAAAACGACTGGGCATGCTCCGGTTGGATAGAATTCGCGCAAATTCTTGCCTTCCCACCATCCAGCAAAATGGAATGGCACGAAAGCAGTATCTGGCCCGACTCGCTCGGTAACCATCGCCCGCACTTTTATCTTCGCTCCAGTTGGCGATTTAACCCAAACATAATCCCAATTTTTAATTCCCCGACGGGCTGCTGCACCAGGATTAATTTCCACAAAGTTTTCCTGCTGAAGCTCAGCCAACCATGGATTGGAGCGAGTTTC
>Ga0194055_10000774_pt1 | contig 25871 bp, 30 predicted proteins | sample SepL449m_MetaG_FD_155482 | JGI IMG/M metagenome (GOLD analysis project Ga0194055, IMG submission 155482) | Anoxic zone freshwater microbial communities from boreal shield lake in IISD Experimental Lakes Area, Ontario, Canada - Sep2016-L442-9m | ecosystem: Environmental > Aquatic > Freshwater >... | reverse complement strand
TCTGATTATTTAACTATTAATGAAAATATTAAAAATTTAAAAGATATAGTAGAAAAAAAAATGAAAAAGTCTGATGACAAAAAGTTACTTAAACAGTTACTTAAAAAGTTACAATTATTATTTATATTATTTATAATCTTGAACCCTTTTATAATTAGAGATATAAATAATAAAATATATAAATTAAAAAAAAAGAATTCTCCCATAGTTACAAATAATTTCAAATCCCTTTTTGAAGAGATTCAATCTTTGGTAAATAAAGAAAATAATAAAGATTTTATTGAATATATTAATAAAAAAACATATGATTCCGAAATTGAAAAATATATTACTGATTATTCTTCAAATATAACAGGTTTAATTAAAAAAATTATAAAAATTCTAAATTGTAGGAGGTTATTGTCATTCGGTGATTCAACAGATAATAATGAAAGATGCGACTTAGTTACTGAATTTGAAAAATTAAAAAAATATATTTAAAGAAATTAAAAATATTATTATTAAACCGTAAATAACAGAAGAAAAAAATATCTTTAAAGAAATAAAAAATATTATTAATATTAATATTAATATTAATAATATATGGCAAATAATTTTTTAAATAGAAAAAAATTTAATTTAGATTCATTTTATAATAATAGTTATAAAGAAGATAGTTGTAGAAAATCATTAATACATCCATATCTTAAAACATATACAAATCATATTAATATTGATATTAAACCAGAATATATAAATTATAATAATTTAGGTTTTATTAATAATATTAATAATAAAAATATTAATTATTATATTTTTGAAGAAACAATTATTATTGATAGTAAAGATACAAGCTATAATAATTGTTTTAATTTAAATGTTTATTTTAATCCTTGTGATTTAAATAATTTAACAATATCAAAAATAAATATCAAAAATATAAAATATATTGGCATTGTAAATATATTATTACCAATATATAATCTAATAAAAACAGAAATTGTTAATAATAATGAATTAAATCAATATATTAATGATAATATTAATATATTAAATATTAATAATATTTTTGATACAGATAAACATATTGATAATATTTATATTAATAATAATGATTGGGAGATTAATTATTCTATATTAACAAATGATAATAAATATTATTCAATTGAAAAAAATAATAATATTTATAAAACATTTGAATACAAAAAAATGTTTTCAAATGTGTATAATGATAAAATAGTATATTTAAAAATATCTCAATTTAATAATCATAATTTAATTACTACTAATGATAATATAAATTATTTAATACCTTTATGTTCAAATAAAATTATGAATAATAAAAAAAGATATTATAAAAATATTCGAAATATAATTTTTAAAAATTCTAATTTACCAATTATAAATAAATTAGAAATAAATTTTACTGATTATAATGATAATAAATTAAATATTAATAATTTAGATAAAAATATAAACATAAAAACTAATAAAAATTATATTAGACATCCTAATAATGATTTATGGCAAACTCATATTGTATTAAAAGTTGGTATTATTTCGTATGAACCATCAAACTCTAGTAGCAGCCATTAATACAGGTAATATCATATCAATTTTTGTCTATTCCTGTATATTCCTGTCTATTCCTGTCTATTTCTGCCAAGGCATAAGACCACTTATTATATATAAAAAACCAATCACCGAACCAACAAAGAAACTCCACATAATCAAAGATGGTATTATACCTCCACCTTTTTTTGAACCTGTTAATAGACCTGGTGTACTTGGCATACTTGAAGCTGCTGAAGCACTATGAGCACTTGACGTACTTGGCATTATATATTATTATATATATTATTTCCAGTAAAATAAATTAAATTATTAAAGCGTTTTATAGGTATTATTTTTATTCTTTTATAGGTACTATTTTTATTCTGTTATAACTAGCATCTGCAAACGACTTTCTAGAATAACATTTACTATCATCATATTCATCACGATCATCATCTTTTGAGGTATGAAAAAATACTTTTCCGTCACCTTTAATAGTTTCAGTCATACCATTTTCAGTAACTTTTTTATCAAAATATACAGTTATTGTACAATTTCTTATTTTAAATCCATTAAATGGTATTTCTGATATTTCAATTACTTCTGTAATATCTTTATTATTAATTATGTCATTTACAATTGCACCACCATTATCATAAAGTATTATTTCACTCATAATATATATGATACCAAAAGAATAATAATTAGGAAAATCAAATGTTGTTTCAAAATAATCATTTTGGTCATATTTATCTTGCATATAGTGATAAAAATTTTCTGATACATCATGTCTATAACCATTCTCAATATAAGTTCTTTTTAAATTTATTTTACAATTTTTTATTTTAATTTTTTTAATAAATTTTTGATTTGTATCTTCTGAGTACAAAGTTAATTCAGTTTCTAAATTCTTAATCTTTTTATTTATATCATCATATATTCTATCATATTTATTATAAAGTGAATATATAGTTATAAGTTTATTATTAAGACCATAAAGTATTACTTTACTCATATGTTCATCATATGTTGGTATGTATGATAGTGTTGGAGTACTTGTTGGTATATTTGTAGTTGATGTTGGTCCTTGTGTTAATGATACTGATGTTGTTGTTGGTTCTGGTGTAGGTGCTGTTGTTATTGGTGCTGGTGTTGGTGCTGTTGATGTTGATGATCTTGATGTTGATGTATATGTTGGTTCTGATGCGTCTGGTGTGTCTGTATTAGATTTTAAACCTAGACCTAGACCTAAACCTAATACTATACCTACACAAAGAATTATAACTAAAAAAATAATAAAAGGTTTTTTTCTATAAAATGGTTTTTTTTCTTTTTGGGTTGTTACTGGTAGTTGTGCTGATGCTGGTGCTTTTGATGCTGGTGCTTTTGATGCTGGTGCTTTTGATGCTGGTGCTTTTGATGCTGGTGCTGATTCTGGAGCTCTTGTTGCTTGTGCTGATGCTGATGCTCTTGATGCTGATGCTGATACTGATGCTCTTGATGCTGGTACTGGTGCTCTTGATGCTGATGCTGCTACAGGTGCATATGCTTGTTCACGTGCTTGTCTTTGTGCTCGTTTTTGTGCTCGTGCTTGTTCTGCTAATGCTCGTTCTACCGATTCTCGTTCTACCAATGCTCGTTGTTGTGCTGCTAATCCTTCTTCTGAATTTTTCAATGGCGGTGCTCGTTGTTGTGCTCGTTGTCGTGGTTGATATCCTGATTCTCTTGAATGGTTATACGACATAATATATTATTATATATAATATATTATAAAATTAAATTAAATAAAATTATACACATTTGCACTATTTGAACTAGCATTATTTGTAGCAGTACTAGTTACTGATGAAACTGAATTAGCACATGTATATGTTCTTTTTGGTTTTAATACTTTTTTTATATATTTTTGTTTTTCATCTTCATTATTTCTATATAATGTAACTCTATCCCAAAAATCTTTTAATTTTGGTAAAATATTATTAAACCATTCTTTATCTCGCAAAATTATTAAATTATGTGAAGATTCTAATTTCCAATATAATACTTTATCAAAATAATATTTATCAACAAGTTCTGGATAATGTTTTTGATAATTATTAATCATATATTTTACCCATTTATTATAATCATCTAAAGTCATATCTAAATGTGATGGATAAATATATTTACTAAACCATTCTAATTTTTCATACTTATCTAATATATGATTTTTGGGTAAAAACTGTAAAATCATTCCTCGTTTAAAATTATTAGAAAAAATCATATTTTCATTCTGATTTTCTGTATAAGAATTTATAAAATCACAATCAGATTCTTCAAAATTATTATATTCTTTAATATTACATTGCCAAAAATCACAACGTTCTAAATCACAACATTCTAATTGCAATTGTACTTGAATCCAATAATAATGAGGGCATATTCCACCATCTTCAACACCTTGAGTTTGTATTTCTCTAGAATATGGACATTTAATTTCTAACATTGTGCCAATCATATTTGAAAAATTACCATCTAATGTTGAATTTGTACATATACCATCTGGACTAGCACCCAAGTATGAAATTTTTGATGTAGTTTCTGATTCTTGATGTGGAATTAATCCAAATTCTCCAACTTTAATATTATATATGTGTTCATATATCATTGTAGCTATTTTTTCATACTTTTTTCCATGATGAACAAATTTATTTTCTCCAAATTTATCACCATGACCAATCTTTTCAAGTAAAACTTTATCTGGTTTTTCATATTTATTCTCACCCAATACACAAGCACCACTACTAGCAGTAATCATATCGTTACGCATTAAAAACCATTCTGGTGACCTTTGTACAGGTTGAGGAATATTAGCTAAATAATTATATCTATCCCATACTTTTTTATATTCTTCTGGTACTTGTATATTATGCATATAATAATCATAATAATTATCTCTTTCTTCGGTAGTTAAAAAATGAGGTATATTACATATTTCATATGCTTCATATGGTTCAATAATATAATTAGGTTTAATAAAATTATTTACTATAGTACTTAAAAAATCTTTATTGTATTTAATATTAGGATGTTTTATTTTTATCCAGTCTGAAATATATTCAATTAAATCATCAAAAATTATAATAGTATTTATATTATCATAATGTTTACATATATTATATATAATTTCTTTTATTTGTTCCATTATTAATATTAAATATATATATAATATTCTTTTATATTATTTATATATTCAATTTTTATTTTTTTGAAAAAAGTTTTATATATAAATAATATAAAAAATATATTAAACTAATAAATATAAATGTTATTCCTAAATAAAATAACCGTCCATCACTAATCCATTTATTATAATGAAATAAATCTACTATAATATTATTTATATTATTAAAATAATTTGTATAAAAATTATTTGTATGTAAATTATTTAAATCATTATATGGTATTACTTCTTTATTATAATGATTTAAAAGTTCTTGTTGTTCTTTTAAAATTTGTTTTTTTTTCTCTTCTTTATAATTATTAAAATTCAAATTTAATGATTCATTTAATTCTTTATTATTACTCATAATATTATTAAATATATAATAAAAAAATTGATATTTAAAAGATTAATAATATAATATATTATATTATTAAAAAATGCTCCCTATGAGATGCTTTACTTGTGGAACTTTATTAGGTGATATACAATTAATTCATGAACGTGAAACTAAAAAAATAGACAGTAGTAAATTATCTAATGATGAAAAAAATAAAAAAAAAGAAGAATTAATAAATACATATGGTTTAGAATTATACTGTTGTAGAACTAGACTTTTAGGATATGTTGATATAGTAAATGAAATTATTTAATTTTTTAATTTTTTAATTTCCTTCTTTAAAGATTTAATCATAATATGTTTTTCTTGAATAACTTTAATATATTCTTCTTTAATTTCTTCTATATTCATTTTTTTAAAAAAAGTACTATTATCTATTTGTACTGACCATGATATATTATTATTAGTTAATATTATATATTTATCACAATTATCTTTATTTTTTAAAAATCCACCAAATCTAAATTTCCTTTCAGTCTCCCCTTTTTTATTCGTTACTGTTATAAAATATCTTAAATGCGATCCTGTTGGAACTTTTGATATGTCATCGCATTCAATATAATCTTTTAATGCATCATTAATATCATCTTCAGTTATTTTATCTTGTATAGTATATTTAGGTCTTGTATATTTTTTATCATTAACAATTGATATTGTTTTTTTATTAATATCCATTATTATTATTATTATATATTTATTTTTTAACTATTTTTATATCAATTTCACTATTTGCTATCATTTTCATATATTTTTTAAAACTTATTTTTTCATTCTTAACTTTATAAAAAATAAAGTTATTTTTTAAATATAATTTCCATGGATTTTTTCCCATAATTAATAAATAACTTTTTCTTTTATCATTAATTGTATCTATTAATGTCCCTGCTATTTTTATTTCTTCATTTAATGTTATATATTTAATATGTGACCCTCTAGGTATAATATCAAGATTATTATTATGCACAAGAATATAATCTTTTAATTTTGTTTTAAAAAATTCATTTGATAAAATTTCTTCAATGATTTTATCAAACATATTTATAGTTATAATATTAATAATAAATATTTAAATATGTTTGATTGGAATATTAATGATGAATATAATGTTGAAATTATAAATGCCGAGTTAAAAGGTTTTGAAGAATTTACAAAAATAAATAAAAATTTATTAATTAATAATTCTGTTAATGAAACAAAAAAAGTTTCAGAAAAAATAGAAATGAATACAGATGAAATTATAAAATTAAAATATAATAACTATAATCCATTAGAAATATTATCATTACAAATAAAAATTATTTCATATTTACTTAATTATTATAAAATGTGTAAATTAGATGATATAAATATTTATATAAAATATTTATCTTGGATACATGAAACATCAGAACATTTATGCAATTCAATCACACAACCTGTTAATAAAAATAAAACAAATTTATTAATGAGAAGTTCTTACAAGTTTTGTAATAAAAAATGCGATTGTCAATCACAATATGGATTTCTTTTTAATAAAAAATCTAGAAATTGTATTAATGATCATTATGTTCATAATAAAATAGTTAGCGATATTGATAATTTATTAAATTACATAAAAAATTCTAATAATAATTTAGTATTAGATGTTGAACTAAGAAAAGGTTTAGAAACTTTAAATTATGTTATAAATCATATGTATCAAGAATTATCTAGTTTTATGTTATATTTAAATAATAATAAAACAAAATATAACATAAATGATTTTTATAAATACATTAAAAAACGTTAATTATTTGTTAATTCAACATATTTATTAATTTCTTGAATTGTATTTAAATATTTATCATTATCAAGTTTTTCAAATATAGGATAAATATTTTTAAAAAGTTCTGGTATATCTTCAACTTCTCTAATATTATTTTCTATTTCTTGTTTAAATACAAAATATAATTTTTTATCTGCTTCAAATTTTTTTTTAATTGAATCCCATTTTTCTTGTTCTTGTTTTAGTTTTAATTTTTTATTATTTATTTTTATTTTATCTTCAGTATATTTTTCTTCTTTAATAATAAAATCTTTTTTTAATTCTTCTAATTTATTAAATTCATTATTTTTTAATTTTTCTAATAAAAATATTTTTTCTTGTAAGTCATTTATATTTATATCATTTATTTCACTAATTGCTGTTTCATTAGGAATAAAAATATTTATTTCAGAAGATTCATTATCAATATTATCTATATTATTTTGTAAATTATCTTGTATTTCTGATAATTTTAATTTTAAATTTATATAATATATATTTTTTATTGTATTATTTTTATATTTGTATATTTTTATATTTTTAATAATATTTTTAACATTCGTTTTTTTATTTATATAGTTATTCATAAAAATAACAAAATCATATGCATCTTCTAATTTTTTATAAACTCCTATAATATCATTATTATCTTTAATAATATAACTAATCATTAATATAATAAAACTTATTTATTATTTTTATATTTTTTACCATATTAAATATATTTAAAAAATGTTTTATCTATAATATTATATAAATGGCATTAAATAATATACCACCATGGAATAAAAATAAAAATAAAAATAAAATAAAAAAAAATGAAGATAATAATATACTACCATGGAATAAAAATAAAAATAAAATAAAAAAAAATGAAGATAATAATATACAATCAAATATATTTTTAAAAATATTAAATGAAATTGAAAAATTAGATAAAATTGAAAAATTAGATAAAATTGATAACAAATTTCATATTGCACATATTACACCAGAAATGTTATTTGGATTACAAGGATTTAAACCATTACAAATATATGATAATTCTAATAAAAAAAAAACAGATATCAATAATATTTTAAAAGATAATTTTGAAATTATATCAAATAAAACATATGATGAAATTAATATTAAAATTAATAATATTTCTGACTTAATAAATCTTGGTAAAATGTACAAAGAAAATCATAATTATGCTATTAATTTAAAACGTTTATATAATTTAATTCCTACATTAGAAAAATTACAAAATGTTGTTGGTATGGAAAATGTAAAAAAAAATATTATTAATCAAATAATATATTTTTTATCTGGTTTAGATGTTAATGATGATATGTTACATACTGTAATTACAGGACCTCCTGGAATTGGAAAAACATTATTAGGTAATATTATTGGAGAAATTTATTATAAACTTGGTATTGTTAATGGAAATGGAAAAAAATATATTGATCCAATAACTAAAGAAGAAAAAGATTATGTCTTTAAAATTGCAAAAAGATCTGATTTAATTGGCGAGTATTTAGGTCATACTGCAATTAAAACACAAAAAGTTATTGATGAATGTGAAGGTGGAGTATTATTTATTGATGAAGCTTATTCATTAGGCAATGAAGAAAAAAAAGATATATATTCTAAAGAATGTATAGATACATTAAATCAAAATTTAACAGAAAAAAAAACACAATTTATTTGTATTATTGCTGGTTATCCAAGTGATCTTGATAAATGTTTTTTCTCTGTTAATGATGGTCTTAAAAGACGGTTTCCATTTAAATATAATATTGATAAATATACACCAATCGAATTAACACATATTTTAATGTTAATGATAAAAAAAAAGAATTGGAAACTTGATAATAATTTATCTTTTGATGAAATTATTGAATTTATGAAAATAAATAATGACAAATTCCCAAATTATGGTGGAGATATTGAAACATTATTTTTTAATATTAGAATTGCACATTCATTACGTACTATTGGTAATTTACCATCTATTAAAAAATATATTACTATTGAAGACATTAAAGAAGGATTAAATATTTATATTAAAAGTCAAAATATAGAAAATAAAAAATTTTTAGATTTTTATATATAAAAAATTGAATTTTAAACATTTAAAGAATGAAACATTATTTATTATAAAAAACTAAATATGGAGGTTAAATCAATTTCTGATATTAAATCTATTGAACATTTTAAAAATGCAAATGAACATAAACAATATTTAACACAAATTTATAGACAATGTATGAATGAATTAAGCAATCTAGCTGTATTAGCAACAGAATATAGATCAATTACAACAGAAGTATTAAAAAATATTAGTAAGTATGAAGATGATGTTTCAAATAATGAAATTATTGTTAATTTTAATATTATAGATGAAGATAATCAAATCGAACAACAATTAGAGCTTGAATCTGAATCAAAAGTAAAAATTAAAAAAAGTAATAAAAAAACTGTTATTGAACAACAATTAGAACCTGAAGTAATTGAACAATCTGAAGAAAAACCTAAAGTAAAAAAAACTGCTAAAAAAGTTATTACAGAAGAAGTCGAACCAATTAGTTCAACTGAACCTAAAGCAAAAAAAACTGTTAAAAAAGTCGCAACTGAAGAAGTTAAAGTTGAATCAATTGAACAAACTGAAGATAAACCTAAGGCTAAAAAAACTGTTAAAAAAGTTGCTACCGAAGAAGTTAAAGTTGAATCAATTGAACAAACTGAAGATAAACCTAAGGCTAAAAAAAATACTAAAAAAGTAGAAGTAGAAGTAGAAGTCGAACAACCTAAGGCTAAAAAAGTTACTAAAAAAGTAATACCTGAAGAAGTTGCAACTGAATAAGTTGCAACTGAATCAATTGAATCAATTGAATCAATTGAATCAAAAAGCTATAAAAGTTATTTAATTTATATAATAACAAAAAAATTGAATACTTAATTAACTAAATATAAACAACATTTAATTTATAAAAAATGGATGAAGTTATAGATTCTTTATTAGAAATAGATTTTAATAAAGAATTAAAAAAAGTTAGTATTTTTGAAAGATTTGTAGATATTTCAAAAAATACAAAATGTATTAATTGTAATAAAAATGCTAATTATATATGTTTAATTGATAATAAGTATTATTGCTGGTATCATACAATAACTTATAAATAATTATCATACAATAACTTATAAATAATTATCATACAATAACTTATAAATAATTATCATACAATAACTTATAAATAATAATTACAATTCTTTTATCATATAATACTTATATTCAATATAATTTATTTTTTCATAATATTTTTTATTACCTTCAGCTGCAATTACAGCCATTTTTTTATATTTATTATTTTTAGCTATATTTTCTGCATAATTAATTAATTTCTTACCAATACCTTTATGTTGAATATGTTTAGGATCTTTATTTACTTGCGTAACCATACCATAAACTCTTACTTCTCTTAATAAAGCACAATCATTTAATTCTTCAATAGGTTTATTTTTAGCATCATCTAAACGTAATCTTGCATAACCATATATAATTTTACAATCATTTGATTCTGCACTAATAAAATATTCAATACCATTACTTGCTTTATAGTTTCTTACAACAATAATATAGTCACCATTCCAAATAGTATTTTTAACTTCTCTATTTCTAATTTCCATACTATTAATGTTATTATTTTTCATATGATCAAGTAACTGTTGTCTCATATTTGTATTATCTGCACCTGTTTTCTCATTATAAATATAATCATTTGGAAAATCTCTTATGATTCTATTTGCTCTTACAAAAGGAAATATTACAGTTAAAGTTTTTACTAAAATATCAAATAAATATTTTTCTTCATATGGTTTATATGTTCCATCTTTACACCATTCTTCAATTTTTGTCCATGGTGTAATTGCTGTTGGATAAATTTTATATTGATCAGTTACTAATTCAGGTGAAACTAAATCATAAGTTTCATGAATTTCTTCAATATCTTCAATGTCAGAAGATGAAGAAAACCAAGACTGAGATAAAGACTGAGATAAAGACTGAGATAAAGACTGAGATAAAGACTGAGATAAAGACTGAGCCCAAGAATACCAAGATTTATATTTAATAGTTTTATTAACTGGTGTTTTTAAACCAAATAATACATTTAAAAACATATTTTCATCTTTTTCTGGTGTTGAAAAAGGTAAATTAGGCATCCAATGACTATCAATTTTAAAGCATGAACGTTTTAGTAATTCAATTGCTTTAATAGTTTTATCCATTGAACATTTTCTATTTAATTTATTTAATACTTCATCATCAATATGCTGTATTCCTAATTGTATTCTAGTAATTCCAAAATCTCGTAGTAATATTATTTCATCATTATTAATTGTATCTGGTCTAGTTTCAACTGTCATAACTACAATACGTGAAAATGCTGTTTGATTAATTTTTTTTTCTTCTTCTAATGATAAACGATCTCTTCTTTCATTATTATCCCAATATGTATTTGCAGCATAATAAACATCACGGCAAAATTCTTTTCTATATTGTACTGGATATGATGTCCAGGTTCCTCCGCTAATAATTAATTCTATTTTTTCTGAAAATCCATGACCTGTCATATATAAACTTTGCATTCTATCCCATATTTGTAATACACAATCAAAATTATTCTTTTCAGCTCTCAATACTGCAGGTTCTCCTTTAAGATATGATTTTGGCATATTTGGTTCTGATGGACAAAAATGACAATTCCAATTACAACTAAATTGTTGTTTTATTATTATTCCTTCTTCATTCATGTATTCTGGATATGGAGATGTAAAAATTGTAATAGATACTACTCCTGACCAAGATTTACAAGGTTTTGTTTGTGTTGTTTGCCTTAAAATATCTTCATTTTGTATTAATTCTTCTGATATTAATTTTTGTTTTTTTAATTCTAGATAAATATGAAATAAAAATGTTTTTTTATTATAAAATTTATATTTTTTTTTTAATAAATAAAAATCTTTTTCAATAATCTTTTCTTCAGATTGTAATATTAATTCAATTAATGGTTTAAAAGTTATAATATCATCTTGTGATGGTATTGGTAATTGTTTTTTTATTATTTTATTAAATTTAATATTTAATTCTTCAATATCTATTTCTCTCATAAAAATATTTTAATATTTTATTATTTATAAATAAGTTTTATAAGTTTATATAGTTTTATATAGTTTTATATTGAATAATGATTTCTTATTTCATTAAATAAATATAATAATTGTATTGTTTCATTTGCATTATCAATTAACTCATAATCTATTTTACTAATAATTAATATAATTATTCTTTTATTTATATCTGATATATTTGAATCTTTTATGATTTTTTCAAATAAATTATTTAATAATATTAATGATGAATACCCTTCATTTATAATTTCACATACTAATTTAAATAATTGAATATGATTTGTTTTTTTATTAATAATAATATTCCAAATATCTTCTATCTGTTTTTCTGGTATTTGTCCTGATATATCAATTAATAAATCACAATCAATATTATTATTAATATATGATGCTCGTTGCAATAAATTTATAACTTTACGTAAATCACCTTTTGTTATTTTAAATAATGTTTCTATCACATTATTATTAATAGTAATATTTTCTTTTATTGATATATTATTTATAATTTCATTTATTGATACTGTTGATATTACTTGAAATCTAAATTTAGCACATCTTGATGTCAAAGGTTCTATAATTTTAGTTACATAATTACATATTAATATAAATCGCGTACTATGTGTAAATAATTCTATTATTCGTCGAAGAGCAAATTGCGAATCATTTGTCATTGCATCTGCTTCGTCTAATATTATTATTTTAAATGCTGGGATATTATTATTTTCAATTGTATTAATTGCAGAATTAGCAAAATTTTTAATTTTATCTCTTACTACTTTAATACCACTTTCATTAGATGCATTTAATTCAATAACACGTTCTTTAAAAAGTTTATCATTACGTTCATAATGTTCCCATTTTCCTTCTCCTTTCTTTCTAGGTAAATAATATAATTGTTTTGCTAATGCTAATGCCGTTGAAGTTTTTCCTGTACCTGGAGGACCATAAAATAACATATGTGTTAAATTTTTTTTTATAATAGCTTGTTCAAGTAATAATTTTATTTCTTGTTGTTGAACAATTTCACTGACTTTCTTTGGTCTATATTTTTCAACCCACAAATTATTTTTTGACATTTTTATTAATATAATTAACTTATTGTTTATATTTTATATATATTATTTTCAATTTTTTGAAAACAAGTTGATTTATTATTATAATAAAAAAATTGAAAATTATATTTTCAAATACATAGATAAACTATATATTTGAAAATTACATTGATAAACTATATATTATAAAATTTAATATGGCAACAAATATTTTTAAAGTTGATAATGTTTTATTATTTTTTGATACTAAATGTATTAATACAAAAAATGATCAATGTCCTATTTGTAGAAATAATTTACTCGATAAATGTATTGAATGTCAAGGAAGTTTTAAAGAATGTAAAAGTGTTTTAGGATGCTGTGGTCATGGATTTCATGAATGTTGTATTAATAAATGGTGTAAAACTAGATATAATTGTCCTTGTGATGATCTAGAATGGTTACCATATAGTTTCATTTAATTTATTACCATATAGTTTCATTTAATTTATTACCATCATTACAATATTATTTTATAATTCTATTATGTATCCAATTATTACAAATCCATTTTTCACCTTTAATAACTGGTTTTCCACCATGTAATGATTCTGGTATTATTTTATCATTTTTATCTAATGTTCTAAAAAATATTCCTTTTCCTTTTTTAGGTTTTATTTCTAAATTTAAATATGGAAATACTGTTTCACCTCCTTCTTCTACATCATTTAAATATATTAAAAATGTATATTCTCTACTTGTTACATTTGTTATTATTTTTGTATTTTTTGTTACATCATAATGTGGCTGAAAATATCCACCTACTGAATAATAAACTAATTGTAAATTCTCTAAATTATTATCGTTTTTATTTGTTATTTTTTTAGCAATATTTGAACATTTAATTACAATATCATTTTCATTTAATTTATACCAAGCAGTTTTACTTTTTCTTGTATCACTTATAACACTTTTATCATTTTTAAAAGTATTACTTTCTAATAATGGTCTATTATTAGTATATTTTATTAATCTATCGCATTCTTCACTTGTTAATATATTATCTATTTCATATATATGATAATTATCATTTCCATGTTTTTTTATATTTGTTTTATCTATTTCATTTAAATCATTTATATCAAGTTCATATAAATGAATAATATCATTTTCTTTTATTGAAGACTTATGTAATTTACAATTGTTATAATAATTGTAATAATAATATATTAATAATAAACTTATTATTAATATCAATATTATAAAGTAAATTAATCTTTTTTTCATATTATATATAATATATATATTTTATATTTTATAATAATATTTCTATTGTAACTCTATTCATAAAATTTTCTAATATACTTTTAATTTCTTTTAAATATAAATTATTTATTTTAATATTAAAATGCATATTTTCAAATTTATAATAAGATAATACTAATGGTAATGATTTTAAACGTCCAAGTACTCCTTGATATTCTTTTGGTCTTGGTTTTTTACGCGTAGGATATTTTATCATCCATTCAAAGCATAATGCATTGTGTTTATCAAAATCGTTTGATTCTATTATTAATAAATATTTCCATTCAATATCTACATTATTATTTGTTGTGTATTTTGCACCACCTTTTAATTCTTTATTATGCTGTCTAATACGTCTTGCTGGATTAACTGTATAACCATTATATGTTTTATTATTAGTATCATTATATAAAATATAACAATAATTCATTATTAATATAATTAAATATGAAATTAATTTCTAAACTTTTTTATATATGTAATAATGTCTTATTTAGATGAAATTAAAACATTACAAACAATTATTAATGAATACAATGAATTAAAAAATATATATCCTAATATAATCAAATATATATTACCAAATATAAATTATATTGAACCATATACATATAATTTAAAAACTGAAGCAACTTATTATTATAATAACAAAAAACCTTCTAATATTAATTTGTATCAAAATCTATCAATATTTTCTAAAATAAATTTAAAACAAATTTTAATTATTACTTCTAATGTAAATATTATAGAATACTGTTTATTACTTAACAAGTTTCACATTCAAAAAATTAAAATATTTGTTTTGAACATTGATCATTTAGAAAAATTTATTTTATTAAAAAAAAAATATAAAAACCTGATTGATTTTAATATCTATTATATTGGATATAAATTTGATTATGACATGTATATTACTATCTCATCTATAATACAAAATGAAAAATTTAGTTCTATTATATTAGATTATTCAGATAGTAATAAATTATATAACGGTAACGAATTATCAACAGCATTACTTATTTTATTAATTAATAACTTTTCTGATGATAATAATTATTGTATCAATTATAATAGATTACCAAAACAAAATAATAATCTTATATATTTATATAATATTTTATTTAATTGCTTTTATAATCATAATTTAAATGATTTATATCAATATAATTATAATGATATTGATAATTACAAAACAATTTTATTATATAATAATTTTAAACAAAAAATATCAAAAAAAGATGAAGAATTTCTTATTGAATTATTAAAATCAGATGGTAAAATTAATTATAATTATAAATTATCTGATGATTTTTTAAATAATATGAAACATGTTTGGGAAAAAATAGTTATTATACACAAAGAAAATTTAGAAAGAGTAAAAAATATTTTACAAAATAAAACAAAAAGACTTGTATATCATAGAAATAATTTAAAAAATATAGATTTTACAAAAATTACTAAAATTCTAGAGTTTGTTTCTGATATCCCTGTCACAAATAGTGTATATGATGATGATGCTTTAGACCATCAATCGAAATGTCATTGGGGACAAAAAAAATTACTTTTATCTGAAATACAATTCTTTACTCGTATTTGTAAAACATTAAATACAAAATCTTTAAAAGATTATGCTGTTGTATATATAGGAGCGGCTGCAGGACATCACATGCCAATATTATATAATTTATTTCCTGATTTAATTTGGTTATTATATGATCCAGCACCTTTTTCAAAAGATATTACAAAACACCCAACAAAAGATAAATCTGTTTTTGTGTATAATATGTATTTTACAGATGATACATTAGAACATGTTCGTAAAAACTGTCAGGGAAGAAAGATATTGTTTATTTCTGATATTAGAGTAGAAACTAAAGAAGAAGATATTATTAAAGATATGAGAAATCAAGCTTTCTGGGGAACAGAATTAAACTCTCCATTTATGCTTCATAAATTTAGATTACCATATGAAGAATTAGAAACAATTCCTAAATCTAATTTACAATTTAAATTAAATGATAAATTATTTATTAATCCTAATTTAAAAACAACAAAATATAAAAATATGTTGTATTTAAAAGGTGATATATATTTACAAATATTTCCACCGCCATATAGTGGTGAATTAAGATTATTTGTTGAACAAAAAAATGGCAAATATGAATTTGCTGAATATGATTATTTAGATATTGAAAATAGATTAGTATATTTTAATAGTTATATCAGACCCTATTTTTATTGTTCTAATGATGATAAAATATGCAAAGAATATAAATATATTAATTATATTCCCGGTTATGACACAAGTGTCGAATGTTTAATGGAATATAAAGTAGTTATGGATTATTATAACTATTTTTTTAATATTAAAGATAAAAAAATAATTATTCAAAAACTATATGATATGAATTTTTATTTAGAAAAACTTGCTTATCGTAAATTTATAACTTGTAATTATGATACAACAGTTAAATATTTAAAAAAAACAAATATTAATAATAATTATGATAAATATAATAAATTAAAAATATGGAAGGAAATAAGTAAATTTAATATCGCATTGTCTGCTAAAAATCAATTAAAAATTATAAAAGAAGATGGATTAAGTATTTTAGGTGAAAAACGATATAATAAAGCACTAGATTATTTAAAACCATTTATTACAAATATAAAATATATTGAATTATAATAATTCTATAACAGATCTCAAATAATTATATAACAGATCTCAAATAATTATATAACAGATCTCAAATAATTATATAACAGATCTCAAATAATTATATAACAGATCTCAAATAATTATATAACAGTTATCAAACTTCTCCAATTAAAAACCATCTTAATTGAATACGTAAACAGCCTGATGAACAACATAGAGGACGATTACGGTCTAACATGTATCTAAACTGGTCAATATTAATATCGTTCAGATATTTAATTACAAATGTGTATAGATCACTTCCAAGTTCATTATCTAGTTCATTATCTAGTTCATTATCTAGTTCATTATCTAGTTCATTATCTAGTTCATTATCTAGTTCATGTTCATGTCGTTTAATATCTTCATTTTCTATCTTTTTGATATGTGCTAAAATTGCACATTTCAACATATGTCCAATGTCATCTTCTAGATTGTATTGTTGCAAATGTCTCTCATTAGACTTTTCTATGTTAGAAATTCCATTATTAAGAATAGATATTTTTCTCTGTTTGATCATGTTCGTTACTTTTATCATTCTAGTCATGCTGGTCTTGTTTGTTTTTTATATCATTTTAATTATTATATAATAAAAATATTCAATTTTTTTATTTACATCATTTAGATAATATATTAATGTTATTTTTTAATTGATTTTTGATTTTTATTTTTTTGAAAATCATAAACTGTTCTATGAAATCGTTTCTTTATTTCTTCATCTTTAACAACTTCTTCTTCATCAATACCTTTTTTCATAAGATTTTCCATATAAGGAGAAAGTTTTATTTCTTCATTCTCTATTAATAAATTAACATCATCAATCCTTCTTGGTATTACAGTTTCAAATAAATCTTCTTTATCTATTGTTTTCCATGTTTTATCCTTATCATATATTTTAGCATTATTGCTTCTTAAATTAGTAAATGTTATATTCTGATATTGAGGTAGTCTTGGATTACAATTTAATTTTTTTGCACACATAACAGAACAAAACATACCTGCATTTAATATAGTTTTTTTTTCTTCTTGTGTCAAATCATCTATATTTTCCATTCCAAATGGTACAAGATTATAAAAATTATTTATTGTATTATTAGAATTTGTTACTTTTTTATTAGTTATTTTATTAGTAGTATTTGTTGTTTTATTTGTAGATATATATTTTTCTAAAACATCCTTATATATTTCTTTTGCTTCATATTCTTTTTCAAGTTTTAATCTATTTATTTCTTCTTTTAATTCCATATTTTCGTTTTTTAATTCAATGTTTTCATTCTGTAATTGTGTTATTAATAAATCTTTATCAATATTATTATTATTATCTTCTAAATTAAATTGAATACATGGATTTTTCCTATTTTTATGAGATAAGTAATTATATTTATGATTAAATTCTTTAAAACATTTATCACATTTATAAAGAACCATATTATATTATTAATATAAATTAAAAAATATTCTTTTAAACATTTTTAACTTTTTAAACTTTTTTTAAACATTTTTAAACTTTTTTTAACATTATATTTAATTAAATTGCAATTATTTAAACATATTGAATATTTTATATGTTTGTTTATATAATTACATAATAGTATAATTTATATATAAAAAAAATGTTTTTTCAGGGAGAGAGAGCCGATGGAATTTTTTTTTTGTTCCGGCTTATTAATTTTTTTGAATTTTATAAAAGTATCCAAATTTTATAAAATTCTCATAATGTTTTAAAGAATTTAATCATAAATATAATTACTTATCTCATAAAAAAAATAAAAGTTTTAGAAGAAAAAAAGAATATCACATTAAAACAGCAATTATTAAATAGTAAAGATATTGAAATTAATAAACTATATAAAATAGATTATTAAAAGACAAAGATGGCGATATAAAAATTAAAACAGTTAAAGGATATTTTTATATTATTCGATTAAACTAAGACATTCTCTCCGCTTCACCTATATGGTATAACTGCAAAAAATACAGAAACAAAGCAAAGTTTTTCTAATTTTGTAAAGCAAATTATAAAAATAAAGTTTTTATAATTTTGTAAAGCGAATTATGAAAATAAAGTTTTTATTTTCATAATTTCAAGAAATAGAAATTATTGATTTTTTAAAGTTAATGATTCAATTGAATGTGAAAATAAGCAAATCATACTAATATTATGTATGGAAAAGAATACTTTCTGAATTATTAATGGATTAAACTTTAAAAGAAAATCCGTCTTTTGGAATAGTAATAGAAGAAGGATGCTTCGTGCTATCAGCACGAGCAAAACCATAAGTAATACCAGTTTGAGGAGTTACACCATTTATAGGATGAACTAAATCTCCAGTTACTATTACTGGTTTAACAGTAGTTGGTTCTTTACTATCTGGAACTATAGTTTTAGTTTTATCCGTAGGAAAAAATCGCGATTTTAACCACATACCAAAAGCAAAAAGCAAGAATAATGCTGCTATCATTCCTAAATACGAGTACCACGGAATATCACTTGCTTTAAAACTATTTTCATCATAATGTTCCTTAATATCATTATGTTCATCGTCATTTTTATTTTTATTTTTAACCATTTTAATATATATATATATATTAATATATATATTATTTAATAATAAAAGTTTTGTAAACATTTTGATCATCTAAAATTATAGAATTTTTTAATAATCCATTTACTTCATAAAAATCAATACTATTATTATCAGTTATATATTTTTTATCTTTATCATCATAAATTACTGTAGAACCATTTAATAATATTTGTAAGATTTTACAAGCTTCTTCTAAAGTATTAATATTAAACAATTTATTACTAATCATTTGGAATCTAAAATCATTTATTTTTAATGGATTTTCTTTTAATAACATATTTAGTGATATAGAATCATAAATTATTCTCAAACCTTCAATATATTTTTTTAATGGATTATTTATTTTAATTTTAAATAAATTATATTTATTAAAAATTTGTTTTAAATATATATTAGTAATTTTATTATCAGAACTAAATTTACTAAATTTAAATTCAATGTCCGTTTCCATTAAATATAAAATATAAATAATATAATATATTATTTAATAGTAAAAGTGTTGATCATTTATTTGCTATATAATTAAATTAATATATATATAAAATTAGTAGAATTTCAAACAATAATTTTTATTTCTTTGTTTTATTTGCTTCATGCATTTGTTTTAAAAAATCGGAATATTCTTTTTTGTATGGTGGAATTGGACAAACAGAATATTCAAAATCTATAAATTTTTTAAAATGATCACAATTAGTTAATAATGGAAATATAATTAATTTATTTTTTAAATTTTCAATTTGTTCATTCTTTTTTTTTTCAAAATCATGATACATATCATCATATTCTTCTTTTTTTATTGTTTTTAATTGTGTTTCTAATAAATTGTATTCTTTTCGTAATTTTTCTAATTCAGTAAAATCATACTCAAAATATGTGAATTTTATTTTTAAAATTTCATCTGTATTTTTTTTATTATCTTTATTAGGTACTAAACCATTAAAAATATATGGATAAGTTGATTCATAGTCAGCAACTTTATGATCAAAATATATAAGATATTTGTTTAATTCAGTATGTCTTGAATAATATTTAAATATACTATTCAGTTCATCTTTTTCTAAAATATTAGTTATTTTTTTTATTTTTATATGTTCACTTATATTTAATTTTGGTATTTTATTTTTAAATTGGCGATTAATACTAATAAACCCTTCTTCTGAAATATATGGAACAAATAATAATAACAATATTTCTTCTTTTATTTTTTGTATGTCTATTTTATGATATAATTCTCGAATTGTTTCTATTATTTGATTACCACTATATATACAATCATCTACTAATAATACAATATCATCTTTTTCTAATTTATCATAATTATTTTTATTTATTAATACTGTTTGTATATTTTTTTTATTGAGATATTGTTTTATATATGTATAAATCCAATAATTAGATTTATCATATATAAAATGCCAGCTGTCAAAATAAAAAAATATAGGTCTATTTTCTAATTTTTTTGCAATAACTGGATCTTTATCAAGGTTATTTTTTATTTGTTCTATAAATTTATCATATGATACATGAATTATTTTATCTAAAAGTTTTTCCATAGCTTCTCTAGCATCTTCAGCTGTTTTATCTAAAAATAACTGTTTATTTGTTTTATTAATTTCATAATTTAATGGTTTATTTGTTAATTTGTTTATTTTTTCAAAATGTTCATCAATTAATTTTTTTAATAATTGAAGTTTATAAGTCATAATATATAATAATATATTATAATAATTTTTTGCATATTTAAAACTTTGCAATATAGGAATGTCATGTCCTTGTCCATTACCAGTAATATAATACAAAATATATAAATAATGATCATGAAAAACAATAGTTTGATTTTTGTTCGTACCTAATGTATTAATTATTACATTTTTTTAAAGAGTAGTTGCTGATATTACATCTCATACTATATAATTTATAATTATTAAGTTAAATAATGAGATCTGGAATTTCAAATTTGTCAGATATTAGCTTAGCTAATTTATGATCAATTCTTGCACCATTATGATTAATATTATTTGAACTATAAATACATCTACTTTTACCAGTATTTAAGTTTAATAATATAGGAATATCATATCCTTGATGATCACCATATTTATAATATAAAACATAAGTAAAATCATTATATTTTACAATAGTTTGACCTCTATCACAATAAATTCGATCAATTTGAATATCTGTAAAATAAAAATTAGGTCTAATATCCATTAATTTTCTTTGCCACTCTAAAATTGGAAAAAACTCGTTTTGTTTATCACCTTGAATAAACATATTTATTATTTAATTTATAAATCATTTCTTTTTATCTTTTTTCTTTTTAGTTCTATTTAAATAATATTGTTTAGGATGATAAACTTGTTGTGTTGTAATATATTTGTTACACATTACAATAAAATTATTAACAAAAGTTTTAATCTCATTCTGAAATGGGGGATCAAAATATTGAACTTTGTAAATTTTAGTAATTATATCATAAAATAATGGTAATGATATATTTGTTAATTGTTCATTTACATTTACATTACCATTGTCTATTAATACTGGTATTGGAATAAATGAATCTCTTTTTTGGTATGATTCTTTGTATGATTTTTTGAATGATTGTTTATATTTAAAATAAATCATATTTGGATATATTTCAATATCATTTGTTAATATTTTACATTTATGTAATGATTCGTAAATTAAAAATATATTGTTTCTATTTTTAATAAATATTGGTTTTTGATCATGATTAAATCCTGATATACCAACTAATTGATGAGTTTTTATACTTTTACAATATTCTATAAATTTAATTAATGATATTTTTTCAGAAGTAAAATTATAATAAAACAACACATTATTATTAATATCATCAATAGTTGTTATTATTTGTTTTGGATAATCGTATATTTGTTTATTTAATTGATAAACTTGAAGATCTATTTTTTTATAATAATTTTTATCATCAAAAATATCATTTAAAACTTCAATAATATTATGTTGAGTAATTGATTTTGTTTCTATATTTTCACAATTATATAATGACATTAATAAATTATAATATTCTCCTTTTTGTTTAATTATATATTTTGGTAAATCGTCAATTATATCAAAAGCATGAGCTAATGTCCACGACATAATATTATAAATTATTATACAAAATAATTTATAATATAATTTAATTTAATTAATTATTTTTTATATATAAATATTGGTTGATTTTGCCAATTTTTTTCAGTAAAATTTAATTTATTATCTAATGTTTGATAATTTACACTTCCAATATTTTCATTAAATAAACTAAATAGTTTATCTATTCTTTTTTTATTATATATTCTATGATAATTTCCTTCAATACACCCATAACCAATTGGAATTCCACATATAAAATAACCTTCTTCTTTTAACATACTATATGCTTCTATACAAGCATCTATATCACCATTTGGATTTATTGGGTCTCCATATCTACCCAATCCATCATGTTCTAAAGATGAAAATGATATTATAACATCATATTTCATTTCTTTATTATAATTATCCATAGATAAAGTGTTGATTTTATAATTACATTCGGGTATTATATAATCTAATGTAGTTACACTTTTAGCATTAAAATGTAATGCTAAACATTCTACCCATGGAGATATAGAACCTAATACCAAACATGTTTTTCCTGACAAATCAACAAATTTATTAAATACTTCAACAAATTGTAAAGATGAATTTGGATAATCATTTGGTGATAATTTTTCATATTCTAAATTATCACAACATTTCAATAATTCATCAATCATATTATCACACCATTTTAATTGCCAATTATTATTAATATAGTTCATATATTTCTTACAAATATCAGGTATTTGATTATAACTGTTTGTATTGACCCCATTTATAAATCCATGTATATTTATAAATTTAAAATCTTTTTCATATTCATCTATAATAAATTTATCAATTGTATTCAATGCAATAGGTGTATTTATATTATAATTTTTTCTAATAGAAATTTTTTTTTTATAAAAATTATCAATTGTTAATCCAGATTTTTCAAATTCATTTTTATAATTATTTGATTTATCATATCCATTTTGATATTTTTTATAATATCCTTGACTTAAGCTTGTTAAAGAGTTTTCTACTATGTACATAATATAAGGAAACTCTTTTACAAGATGTAATACATTATTTTGTTCTAAGTGAAATTTTATAAGCTTTTCTAAATTCCAATTATTTATATTTTTCATTTTCATAAAATATTCATTTGATCTAAGAACTAAATTATTCAATATATTCAAATAAGATTCAATATTATTTTTTGATAAAACTACATGTCTTTCACCATATTTACCATATTTGCTATTTTTACTATATTCACTATATTCATCATTTTTTCCATTTTCACCGTATTTATCATAATCAGAAATCCATATACAATTTTCATTTATATGTTCTAATTTAGGATGAGGTAATTGATATATATAATCACTTCTTGTTATAATAAATCTATCATATTTATTTATTAAATCGTTATCAATTAAATTTTTTAATAAAAACCATCTAAAAAATATTAATATGCCATCAGATCCTGGATGTTGATTATGTTGATTATGTTGATTATGATGATTATGACTATCAAATACTACTCCTAAAAACTGGTCTTTTATTTTCAAAAATTCATGCCAGTATAAAGGTTTTTTATATGTAATTACATTTTCTTGACTAACTAAATCGGTATTATAACTATTTTTAATACCATATACTTGATTTCTCCAAGACTTATCTGAAAAATCTTTAGTATGTATAACAACTTCATCATTTAAATCATTAAAATTTATTTGACATTCATCATTATTTCCATAATAAGTAATATTATCTGTTGATTGTTGTGGATATTGTAATTTGCCATACAAAGCATTAACATTATGAAGGCATTCATATTCTGGTTTATTTTGTGATATTATATTATATGCATAATCAAATGCATCACCAAAATCATCACCAAAATCATAAGTAAATTTATATTTTGCTAAATTATAAAATGGATTATTATAGTTATAATTGGGTTTATCGCCAATACATACACATAAATCTGCATTTAACTCATCTATTACATTTTTTTTAAAACTATTAAAAGTTAATTCACTTTCACATGTTTCATTTAATATTATTATAAGTGTTTTAAACATTATATAATAATATTAATATAAATATTTTGATATTAAATACGCATTACTCTTAATAATATTCATTATAATATAATATAAATATTTTGATATTAAATACGCATTACTCTTAATAATATTCATTATAATATAATATAAAAACAAATATTTATAAATATTTGTTTTTATCACTATTATTTTTTTATTGTTATCGAGACATTATATTTTTTTTAATAACATTTTTAAATTATTGTATTTAGTTTTGTATTTTATATATTTATAATTATAAATATTATTTTTAAAACCACCAACTAAAATTTTTTTATTATTTGGTAAATAATAATCAGAATTTACTTCATTATTATTAATAACATTAATAAAATTAATATCCATTATATAATATTATTAGAATATTATTTAAAATAATATAAAGCATTATAAAACATTATATATTATATAATATATAATGTTTTGTTTTGATATTGGAGCAAATATTGGTAGTTGGACTATAGCTAATAAAGATAAATATGATAAAATAGTAAGCATTTAACCAGCTCCAGTTATTTATGAAAAATTACTTATAAACACCAATGGATTAAAAAATTGTACATGTCTAAATTATGCAGTAAGTAATAATAATAATGAAGATGTAACTTTTTATTTTTCGAATATTATAAATCAAGATTTTATAATATTCCACATACTCCTATTATTTGTAAATCTATTACTTTAGATAAACTTATTGAAGAATATGGAACATCAGACCTTATTAAAATTGATGTTGAAGGTGGCGAATATCTTGTATTATCATCATTATCCAAAAAAACTCCTTTAATTTGTTTTGAATGGGTTGCTACTAGTAACACTAAACTTGATATTTCTTTATAAATTTATATAGAAATATTAGTCTTTTTCTTTGTATTTTCTTAATCCATTCATTTTTGCGGTAAATATATTCATTATTTGCAACACATCCTTTACTAACTCTTCTTCT
>Ga0194055_10000772_pt1 | contig 25881 bp, 29 predicted proteins | sample SepL449m_MetaG_FD_155482 | JGI IMG/M metagenome (GOLD analysis project Ga0194055, IMG submission 155482) | Anoxic zone freshwater microbial communities from boreal shield lake in IISD Experimental Lakes Area, Ontario, Canada - Sep2016-L442-9m | ecosystem: Environmental > Aquatic > Freshwater >... | reverse complement strand
CATACAAGACAAAAATTCTAACTAGTCAAAAAAATCATCAACTCTGAGGAATTTTTTGATCTCAAGGTTCGTTTTATCAATATTGTCGATCTATTTAAATTATGCTCATGAGTATGGAGTAGATATACATCAATTAACTCATTGGCAATGGCCTTACTGAAGTAAATGGTATAATTTTTTTATCAGTGGAAATTAAATATGGAGCAACTATCTCTTTTTAGAGATCAAGACAATTTTCACTACAAGCGGCAGACTGTTGTGATGTCCAAAGATTTTCTATTGGGTTGGAAAGAGCGGATTTATAGCTACCAGAAAAAAGTCAAAAGCAATCCGCCCAGTCGTCAGATCAGTTTATTTGCCGAAGTTGAGCATTTTGATCCTGAGCGAATTGATCCTTTTGAACTCTTGTTTCAACCTCTAGAGTTTTACTTGGCTTGTGATCTTAGTGAATCCAACTGTCTGTATTTTCTTGTAGATCTAGCTGATCCCATCTTGCTATATATCGGCGAGACCAAGCAAAACCCCAAAAAAAGATGGTTAAACCACGATTGTCAGGATTATATTGCCAATTATCTAGATCTACACTATCGCTACAAGTTAGATACTAGTCTCAGGCTTGGATTTTGGTGGGATACGCCTAAAGAGAGACAAGCTAGACAAAACATAGAGCAGCTATTAATTGGCAAATGGCGACCGCCTTTTAATAAACAATGTTGGGATATTTACGGTCAGCCATTTAAAAAAATTGCCAAAAATTAGTTGTTAAATCCAGGCAGACGGGCTTTACAACCTCTATTGAGCATACCATTTAATCCCCAAGCTGCACATTCAATTGAATGGGTGGTTTGGGGGCTATTAGCTAGAGTATAGTCACAAGATACATAGCCGTTGCCATCTGAATCTACGGCTTGGCAATGAGCTCCGTTTACTTCTTGGCGTAAAACAGAAGAAACATAACTTTTAAGTTGATTTTCGGCAAAGCTTTTGCCAAAGAAATATTGGCCAATTCCTCTACCTGCTGTCAGCAAAAAGAGTGCGCTGCCAATGACAATTATCCCCAGACTACCTAAAAACAAAAGAATTTTGAGTGATAAATTGGATTTATGTGTTCTACTCATGAGACTATTAATTTATCTTACGTTTCAACTTTCCAAATTATAATGAGGATCATGCTTTAGAGAAACAATTGCGCCAAGATCTGTGATAACTGTTAACATCTACTGCGATCTCTTCAGTAAAGAGTAACAAAAACTCATTAAAATAGAAGAAAAATAACAAAAGTGACAATGATCCCAACCGTAATTGAGACTTCTGGCCGCGGTGAACGTGCCTTTGACATATATTCCAGACTGCTAAGAGAGCGCATAGTATTTCTTGGCAAAGAAGTCAGAGATGAAATGGCCAATCTGATTGTGGCTCAACTACTCTATCTTGAGTCTGAAGATCCTGACAAAGATATATATCTCTATATCAATTCCCCAGGTGGTTCTGTTTCGGCTGGGATGGGTATATTTGACACCATGAATCAGATCAAACCTGATGTTTCTACTATCTGTGTAGGGCTAGCTGCCAGCATGGGAGCTTTTCTTTTAAGTGCTGGAACTAAAGGCAAGAGATTGAGCCTACCCAATTCCCGGATTATGATCCATCAGCCGCTAGGTGGGGCACAGGGACAAGCTACTGATATTGAAATTCAAGCTAAAGAAATTCTTTATATCAAAGGTCTGTTAAATCAGCATCTGGCTAGTCATACTGGTCAACCTTTGGAAAAAATTGCCGAAGATACCGAAAGAGACTTTTTCATGTCAGCAGAGGAAGCAAAAGAATATGGCTTGATTGATCAAGTGATTGATTCTCGCCCAAGTGCTACCCGTCCGCCTGAATTATAAAAGCTGGTGGTATCTTAGCTCAAGATGGAAATTAGAGTAATTACCGACTTTGATGGTCCGCTGATGGACGTTTCAGGGCGTTATTATCATGTTTATCAGCTCTGCCTAGAAAAAAACAAAGCTCAAGAGGATGATATTCGTCCACTTTCTAAACAAGAGTTTTGGCAACTCAAACGAGATAGAGTAGCAGAAGAGGAGATAGGAATAATTTCTGGCTTAGCACATCAGAGGGCTAAATCTTTTGCTAAGATGCGCAGAGAAACAGTCCATAATCTCTGTTATTTTCAGCATGATGAAATTATTCCAGGAGCTCTTGAAGCCCTCGTAAGAATTCAAAATCTGGGACTAGATCTAGCTCTTATGACCATGAGAAGAAAACGTGAGCTTGTAGAATCCTTTGAAAAATATGAGCTTGCTCGTTTTTTTAAAGAAGATCGTTGCTATCATCTCTCTGATGATTTTGTTAAAACCACCGATGTACAAGATAAACCCAAATTGATGGACAGAGCCCAGCAGGAATTGCCTCCAGCTAGAGTAACCTGGATGGTGGGTGATACTGAGGCTGATATTGCAGCAGCTAAAAAATATCAAATAAAAATGATTGCTGTTCTTTCGGGAATACGCTCCAAGCAAGAGCTAGAAAAACATGAACCTGACTATATTGTTGACAATCTAGCCCAAGCAGTCGATCTGATTGCAGATAGTATTTAATTATTTTTTATCTGCAAGCTGGAGTTTCTCAATATTCCAAAAACCTCCACCAAGAGCGGAGTACTTAACCCCCTCAATTCTATTGCTCATAGCAGTCATAGAATAGGGATTCACTAGATATATATAGGGTAAATATTGAGAAATGATCTGCTGGGTCTTATTGTAGATTGCCTTTCGTTTTTCAAAATCTAATTCTTTAGCTCCTTGGATATAAAGATTGGCAATTTGCTTTTCCCAGTCTGTGAATATTTGTCCTTGGATTGGCTGGGCTCCAGGTTGAGGTTTTTGGTTGAAGCTATGCAAACTGCCATCGGTAAACCAGACATTAGCCCCATCATTGGGCTCATTGCCACCAGTAAAACCCAACAAGAAACAATCCCAATCCAGGCTATTGCTGAGGCGATCTACTAATACATTAAAATTAATGGGACTAAAATCTACTTTAATGCCAATTTTTTCAAGATCTTGCTTGATTTGAGCGCCCATGGCTTCTCTGATTTTGTTACCGGCATTAGTGATTAAGGAAAAGTTGACCCGGTTGCCTTGACTATCAAATAATTCTTGTTTTTCGTTGTATTTAAAGCCTTTACTTAATAAAAGTGATTTGGCTTTTTCTATATTGTACTGATATCCCTTGAGGTTTTTATCATAAAAAGGAGATTGCTTAGAAATATCAGAGTCCTGCACCTCTCCTAGTCCGCGAAATACATTATTGATCATGCGCTCTCTATCAATAGCATAAGCTACTGCTTGGCGAAATTCGAGAGTATTGAACCAACGCGATTTAATAGGATCTACTAGTGGCTTACCATTGCGGCTACCTTGGTTGAGGTTAAAAGAAATAAAACTGGTGCCGTAGGCAGGACCACCATTGTAGATAGTGAAATTGCCCTTTTTCTCTTCGCGTTTTAAAAGCGAGAAATAGTCAGGTGAGACCGCAATGGAATCAAGACCACCAGAGCGAAATTGAATCAAAGAGGTATCGGTCGATTCCACAATACTCCAGACTACTTGTTGGATATGGGGAAGTCCTTTTTTCCAATAGTACGGATTTTTCTCAAAAATCAAACGCTCATTGGTTTGGTAATTTTTTAATTTGTAGGGGCCATTGACCACAATTTGCTCAGCAGGAGTATCTACCCCCCAAATACTTAAAAACTTTGGTCTGCCATCTTGACCCTTGCCTTTACTAAATTTTTCTAATATATGTTTAGGCAAAATGGGGTAACTAGCAGCATCCAAAAAGGGAGCAAAAGGCTCAGAAATAGTAAATTCTACTTGTTGAGCATTAATTTTACGTACCTTGGGCAAAGTTTGTTTTTGGCCTACCCTAAGTCCATCTCTGCCATTAAAGGGAATCTCAGGATTGAGGTAAATATCATTGTAGGTAAAGATTACATCATCTACAGTCAGTGGTTGCCCATCAGACCATTTGAGATCTGGCTTTAGTTTAAAAGTAAGACGTAAATGATCCTCAGAAATGGTCCAACTTTCGGCTTGTTGTGGCTCTTTTTTTCCAGTGAGCGGATTTTCAGTAATCAATCCTTCATAGGTCAGACTAAAAATATTGGGAGATTCTTTAGATAGCACGTAGTTAAAAGTCTTAGGATCACTTAAAACTGAGAGTATAAGAGTTGAATCTAGAGAATGAGTCCCTCTACAAGCTGCCAAAGCAAAGCAAAGCAAGCCACTTATAACAATTAATAAAAATCTATTGCTCTTTTTTATTATTGTTATCATGTCTGCCTAATTGATAAATTCCACTAGAAATAGTAAATAGAATGCCTAGGCTGATCCCCCAGCTATTACCTAAAGCTAGCTCTGCTAGATAATTGGCGATAAAACCTAGTAACAAAAAGGGAATAATACTAGAGATAGAGGCGTAGAACAAATTGATCGATAAGGTCTGCTCAATCTGGGCAATGAACCATTCTCTAAAATCTGAAAAGCTCAGATAAAGAGCTAATGACCAAAGACAACTGCCTGCAACTATAGAGGGACTTAAGGGAAATAATTTATCTAACATAAAAGCCAAATAAAGCTATTGTAAAATCTTTTCTAATTGATTTTGTTGCCAGAGGAACTGATAAAGTCCAGTTTGCTCAACCAGTTCGCTATGGGTCCCAATCTGGACTATTTCCCCTTTCTCCATCACAAAGATGCGATCTGCTTTGGCAGCGGCCGAAAGCTGATGAGAAATAAAGACAATTGTTTTGCCCTGCGCGTTGGAGAAGTTTTTAAGAATCTCTGAAGCAGTTTGATTATCAACACTAGCTAGGCAGTCATCCAGGATGATAATTGGCGCATCTATTGTCAAGGCTCTAGCTAGTGACATTCTCTGCCTTTGTCCACCTGAGAGAGTTATCCCCCTTTCCCCAACTAAACTATCATACTGCTCAGGGAAATTGAGAATTTCTTGGTGAATTTGAGCAAGTTTGGCTGAACGCTCAACTTTGAGGTTTTCTGCTAGAGGATCGCCGTAGCGAATATTATTGCGTATATCAGTGCTAAAGAGAAAGCTCTCTTGGGGTACATAGGCAATGGCTCGGCGCAAGTCTTCCAATTTAACAGAAGTGATATCTTGCCCATCAATAAAAAGCTGATCTGGAGCAATATCCAACATGCGGGGTATGGTATTAGCTAGGGTTGATTTTCCACTGCCAACTCCACCTACTATAGCAATGAGCTCTCCTGGATTAATCTCAAAGTTGAGATTTTTCAGAGCAGGAACTAGTGAGCCTGGATAAGTGTAATTTAAGTTAATAGCTTTAATAGCGCCTTTAACTTCATTTTTAGCTAGGGCTAAAGGATGATCGATATTACTGATTTTAGGTTGACTTTGAAAGATTTCTTCAATGCGGTCAATACTCACTTCCCCTCTTTGATAGGCTGTGATGGTAAAGCCAAGCAATGCGGTAGGAAATACCAATCTTTCTATTAAGATCAAAAGTGCTAAAAAATCGCCAACTTTGATCTGCCCTTTAAATATGGCAATCCCGCCCGCCCAAAGTAAAATTAATAAACTCAAAGAGGTGATCCCCTCTACAATTGCAAAGAGAAAATTGCGAGTTTGGACTAACTTTAAATTAGACTGCAGGAGAGCTTGATTTTTTTTGCTAAAGGCCGCTCTTTCGTTTTCCTCTTGGCTATAGATCTTGATTAAGGCAATCCCACTGATATCTTCTTGGATCATTTCGCTAAGATCTGAAAGATTTTTTTGTATTTCTGATTGCTGATCTCTTAATTTGCCGCTAAAGACCTTGACAGTAATCAACATTAAGGGATAGACAGAAAGAGCCATCAAGCTCAAAGGTAGATCTAAAGCTAACATTGCCGGCAAGGTCAAGGCATAGGCAAAAATAGTATTGATCAAACTCAAAAGTGCAAAACCAACTAGCCTGCGGATATTTTCCACATCACTAGTAGATCTATTGATTAGATCGCCAGAAGTATTGATCGAAAAGTAAGAGGGCTCTAGTTTGAGCAAATGATCAAATATTTTTTGTTTGAGATAGATTTCTACCTGCCGGCCAGCTCCAAAAAGGGCAATGCGGGAAACTATACGAATAGCCCACATCAAACTTATCAAAACAGCTAATAAAATTATCTGCTGCTGAAGATGCCCTAACTCAAAACGAGTACTCAGGGTATTGGTTGTATTTTTGATCATCAAGGGGATATAAACACCCAAGACATTGACAATGAATAAAGAAACCACACCAATGAGGATTGATGCCCAGTTAGGACGCAAATACTGCCAAAGCTTACGAAGCCTTCTATTGCTCATATATATATTGTTACCAGATATAGAGCAACAAAAATAGAATAATCCAGATAATATCAACAAAATGCCAAAACAAGGAAGCTGCGCTCACTCCTGAATGACCTGCCTCATAGTTACCGGGAGCTAGAGAACGGATATACATTATCAAAAGTAAAATCACCCCAGCTAAAACATGCAAACCATGAAAACCGGTCAACAGATAGAAAGTAGCCCCAACTGGACCTGCATTAATGCCAAAGGGCATATCTTTCCATTCAAGGGCCTGGCCAAATAAAAAAATGATACCCAAAGCTACTGTAAATAACCAAAGCCGACGAAAAGTAATAACTTTGCCAGCTTTAAGCGCGCTTTCAGCAAAATGGATGATAACACTACTGAAGATCAAAATAGCAGTATTGAGAGCCGCTTTAGATACATCCAGTCCTGTGACTCCATCGGGAAACCAATGCGGACTCTTGAGGCGCAAAATAGCATAGGTCACAAAAAAGCTGACAAATACAATACTTTCTGAGAGAAGAAAGATCAAAAAACCCAATGGCAGATGATCTTGATGAGCTTCTTGATGTGAATTATTTGTTGATCGACTTGGTTGTTGCATGCTAAATCGAATGAAGATCTGAATTTACTCGAGAGATTTGCTCTCCATAATCATAAGGCTCTCTAGTGACAATGGGAATTTCTGCAAAGTTTTCTACAGGTGGAGGTGAAGAAACAGTCCATTCCAATCCACTAGCAAGCCAGGGATTATTGCCAACTTTATGGCCTCTCAACCAAGAGCTGATGATATTAGCCACAAAAGGAAGAGTAGACATACCCAACAAGAATGCGCCCAAACTTGCAACTATGTTCCATCCTGTATATTGTGGATCATAAGATGAAACTCGACGTAACATTCCCTGTAGACCAACTGGATGCATTGGGAAAAAATTCAAATTTGCTCCTAGAAAAGTTAGCCAAAAATGAATCTTACCCCAAGATTCTATATACATTCTTCCGGTTATCTTAGGAAACCAGAAGTAGATTCCTCCATAGATTGCCATAGTCACTGTACCAAAGACAACGTAGTGAAAATGGCCAACTACAAAATAAGTATTATTGACATGGATATCAAAAGGAGCCGATGCCATCATTACCCCAGTGATACCAGCAAACAAAAACATAACGATACCTCCTAAGCAAAAGAGCATAGGAGTATCTAGATGGAGTTTGCCCTTCCAAAGGGTAGCCACCCAAGCAAAAACTTTAACTCCAGTGGGAACTGCCACCAACATCGTAGAGGCCATAAAAAAGATGCGCATCCAATTAGGAGTAGCACTGGCAAACATGTGATGAGCCCAGACAAAAGTACCCACAATGGCAATGATAAAAGAGGAAACAGCGACTACTTTATAACCAAATAGGGGCTTGCGAGCAAAAGCAGGAATCACCTCTGAAAAAACGCCAAAAGCAGGCAGGGCCATGACATAGACGGCAGGATGAGAATAAAACCAAAAAAGATGTTGATAAATAATCGGATCCCCGTTTTTGAAAGGAGAAAAGAAATCCGTACCAAAAGAAAGGTCAAAGAGCAACATAATTGCAGCCCCAGTCAAAGCAGGCAAGCAAAACAATTGCAGTAACTGCGCGCTAAATATCGTCCAAACATAGACTGGCATTTTGAAATAAGTCATACCTGGAGCGCGCATCTGGATAATAGTCGTTACAAAATTAACTCCCCCCATAATCGAAGAAACCCCAGAAATCGCTATTGCCAGTAACCAGACAAATTCCCCATTAATTAAATGGCCAGAAGGATTTTGGATACTCACTGGTGGATAGGACCACCAACCAGCTTGCGCAGTCCCGCTAGGTAAAAAGAAACTCAATAGTAACAAAATGCCAACTATCGGTATTTGCCAAAAAGCAATAGCATTGAGCTTTGGAAAAGCCATATCTCTAGCGCCAATCATCAGCGGTACGAGATAGTTAGCCAATCCCAAATTTGCTGGAAAGATCCACAAAAAGATCATGATCGTTCCATGCATAGTAAATAGGCCGTTATAAAGCGAACGATTGACTACATCTAACTGCGGTGTGAGTAGTTCAGCTCTGACAATCATCGCCAATAGTCCGCCGATGAGAAAGAAAATAAAAGATGTAACCAAGTACTGTACCCCGATCACTTTATGGTCGGTGCTAAAACCAAAGTATTCTCGCCAGTGAGTTTTGCTATGCGCTTGATTGCTATCTGCAATATTAGTCATTAATAACCTTCCAAGTTAATAAAAATTTTTAATTAGCAGGGACTACCGTAGGCCAATGAAAATGAGCGGGGTCTGTGATGTAACGTTTATGCTCGGCAGCTGCTAGGTTAGTTTCAAGTGTGGGCTTTTGGTTTTTAGCTTGAGTTAACCATTTACTATAAGTATCAAGTGAATCAACATAGACATCTGCTTTCATCAGCGAAAAATAGGTACCACTAAATTGGGAATCTTCTAGTTGATATTTACCAATACGATTGGCGGTTAATCGCAGCTCAATGGTGCGATTGGGTACTATATCTTGCTTGATCCGAAAATTGGGTACAAAAAAGCCATGTATTACATCTTCAGATTTCAGTAGTAACTTAACCCGCTGATTCAATGGCAGATGTAATTGGCTACTAGTAATATTGCTACTGGGATAATAGAAAGACCAAGACCATTGTCTGGCAGTTACTTCAATTGTTTCACTAGCTTGAGGATTCTCAGCGGCATAAGCTGATTCTTCTAGAGGATTGTGAAGATGGACTATCGGTAGATTTCCCAGAATATTCATTTTTTGATAGATGTTATAGCTATAACTTGTGATCCAAATTACTAATATCAGGGGAATTACAGTCCAGACAATCTCTAATGTTAAATTGCCCTTGATAGGCTGAGCATCGCTTTTATCTCCTTTGGCTGCTCGAAAAGAAACGATTGAGTAGAGGAGCATTCCCAATACTCCCAAAAATACCAGAGAGCCTAGAGTTACCAAGAAACTAAATAAATCTCCAACAGGCTGAGCTTCCAAAGCCGCTGGAGTAGGAAGCCAATTGTAGGCTTGCTGCCCTAGATAGTTGCTGGCAATAATGATCACAATTACAAATAAAGCCAGCAGGATAATATTAAAAAGCTTCATAAGATTTAGTTGAGGATTTGATTAGGATTTTGGCCTTGTTGGATTAAATTGGCTGCTGTGCTGTGGACTCCAAATTCTGCTCCCAACTGCGCGCCCAAGGTACCATGAACAAACATATAGCCCATAATAAATACCCCAATGAGTAAATAACTCCACTTGGCTTGATGAATATTATTTTTGCGCCAACTATAGCGCTGAAACCCACGCCAAACGGTCATAGCTGCCATCATAATCAAGAGCAATACACCACCAACGCCATGTAAAAGCATAGTAGGACCTGCCTCTAGGCCCCAGGAACTCTTAACATTAGTTGCTGGATTGGCTAATAAAATTTCAAAAAAACCAAACAATACAGTAAAAAAAGAGATAATTGTAGAGGCTAAAACATTATACCAAGCTACATCATAGAGATTTTCTCTAGTAGTAGGTATTACTAAAAACTTAAAAATAGGATGATCTAGTTTAAAGAAAGTACCTAAAAAGTCAAAGATAATCCCAATGATAAACAAACCAAGGCTCAGATGAACTAAATTAGGATGTACAGGAAAACGATATGGCAGACCATTGACCCCTAATTCTATTCCCAATTGTTTTAACTGATCGATCAAAGTTGGGTTCATTTGAGCAAGCCCTCTTTTGTCGCTTGAACTACTGGCACAGTATGCAAGCTATAGACCCAACCGACTAGATCCCCTAGATAGATTTGCAGACAGACCAGACACATTAAAAACGTCACAACAGCTAGATAAATTACTGGAATTCTCAGAGGATTGCGGATTCGCAATATTCCCCTCCAAGCAGTAATTGCTACTAAAATTATTGAAATTGACCAGCCATTGATTGTATGCCAGACCAAAACCGGTTCAGCTGCTGGGTAGGGTTCAGCTAGAGATGCTTCAAATTCACCAAATATCACTGCAAAAAAGATAGCAACTGCCGCAACGAGCATATTCCACCAACTCACCTCAAATAGGTGATAACTGCGTTTGAGATAACCTGCGATATCACAAAAGTAAGCAAAGAAAACCATGGCAATGACAAAATGCACTACAACCGGATGCATAGTGTCTGGATAGGGCAGGTTTTTATCATTCAACGAAAGTAAGCTCATGGCATCTTATGGGTCGTCAAGGGGTGATTGGATCTGTGCTGTTTTTCATTAACTGGAGTAAGCAGAGCAAAATAGGCAAATATGAAAAAGGCAATATGAAAGGCAAAAGTAAAAGCTATAACCGCAATATGCTCTTTTTTCTCAGCAGCAGTCAAATTTGGCTTATTCATTTTCTTCTTTGGCAAGGAAACACGAAGAGTTAAAAAGATTTACAGTTTCATTTTGAAGCCACTGTTTAGTCGCTTTGAAATTATGAATTGGAGTTGGCAGCATTTCTATATAGGTTGCATGGCGGATTATATCGGCAGATTTTCCTTCTATTTTGAACTTATCCAAAATATTGGCCGCTGAATAACCAGATCCTAGTTTCATTAACGTGCCTCGTAGTTTAGCCTGACAATTAGCGAGGTCTCGTCCATCTTCAAGAGCATCTAGATTTTGGGCAATTGTCGTTCCCTGCTGATAGGCTATCTGGGCTAAAGCTGGTTGCGCTTGCTGTTGAACTTCTACGCAATCACCTGCTGCAAAAACTTCTGGATAATCAAGTAATTGCAGGGTTTGGCTTACAAAGGGTAGTCCGTGTTTATTTAGGTGTTCTGCTGGAATCTGTTTGCTGATCAATTGAATCAAGGGATGAGCTGCAGTTCCGGCTGTCCAGATAACAGTTTGAGTTTTTAGAGATTGGATCTGCTCACTATCGATGCCTTGGTGTTCTAGACGATCTTTATATACTCCCTTGACCTTTGCTCCTAAGAGCAAATCAACTGGTATTATCCTATCTTTGAGGGCTGCTAAGGCGACATCTTTGAGAGCGGCATTGGCATCTCCAGATAAAATGGTCTGAGCTCGATTGATTAAAAAAACTTTGATCTCTTGGATATTACCACCTAATTTGGCATACCAAGTTGGCAGGAGATCTGCTAGAGTTGCCGCCATCTCAACCCCAGTAGGACCGGCTCCAACAATAGCAAAAGTGAGCATTGCAAGGCGACTTTGCTCATCTTTATTTTCTATGGCACTAGAAAGACAGCTTTGAATTTGGCTTTTGAGTCTGAGCATATCCTCTCTGGTTCTAAAAGGAAATACATTTTCTGGTGTTCCAGGCGTATTCATATAGCCTTGAACGCTTCCTACACTTAAAACCAGCTGATCATATAAGTATTGATCTCCAGAAGCCAAAGTGATTTGTTTTTGATTTAGATCGACATCAATCACTCTATCTTTAATGAAATTAATCTTAGTGTTTTGTAATAATTCTTGATATGAAGGACATACTGTATTTTCAGCTAACTCGCTAGTGAGCGCATCAAAAAGCATTGGCTTAAAAACAAAGCGATCTTGGCTGTCAATTAGAGTAATTGAAGGCTTGTAATTCTTGCAGCGCATGTGTAATGCCGCAAATAATCCGGTAAAACCCGCGCCTATAATTATCGTAGTTTGATTTGATTGATTCATCTAGAGATAGTAAATTATAAAAGCCACAATCTACCGACAATAATAGCTGAAATAATATTTCAAATCAAGACTAATAGTAGTCAATTTAGTGCTTGGGGATGATACCACAATCGAATAATTTAGTCAAAATTGGCTCAGAAATTTGACTGAAAAAGCGCGCCTTAAGTTGGGGATCTGCTTTAAGAGCTGCAATGAATTTAGCCTTTACCTTTGCTTTGGTAGGATCTTCTGTAGTAGAAGATTTCATAGCACTGCCACTTTTTAGATCCTGACAGCTCATGCCATTGAACTTTTCAACTGTCTTTGTGGCAAATTTATCAACCAGGTTGTCTGCCATTTTCTCTTGTGAATAGGCAAAAGGAGCAGAGCCTAGAATTGTTAACAAGGCAACGCTACTGTATATAACAAGGTTTGTTCTGTTTTGAGAAAAAGATTTCATGGCTATAATTGCGAATTTGTTTATTATTTAATTAATTATTATACAGATATTTGATTTTGGGAATTTCCACTTAAAATATTAAAACCATGAGCAGACTGAAGATAAGGTGAATATATGACAATAAGGTATAGCCGCCAAAAGAATCGCCAATAGCTCCTACATGGGTGAGATTGAGTTTTCCTGCAAACTCAGATTTATTTCTATAACATAGCCATAATTAGCAAGATGTTCACCAATAGCTGAAAAATCTTTTGATCATTTATTTTTTGTAGAGTTCAAAATGGGGAGGATGGTTTGGTTTGTCTGCCAATCCTAACTTGTTGATGATCTTCACTAGACCAAATGCTAAAACTCCACCTATAACTAATCCACTAACTAAAAGAACTAAAAAAAATTGATTTGCCTGTTTGAGAGCTAGTTTCCTGCGCTCAGCTGGAATATCAGAAAAATCATCCTTTTGGGGGTCATTCATTTGATTATTTTAAGGATTGTTATTGAATAATTTTAAACCAGGAAGTCAGAATTGGTAACCTAAATTGAATTTTTGTAAGTATAGCTACATTTGTCGGTGTAAAAAGCATATATAAAAGTTTTAACCACTAAAGACAGTTTATGGTGCAAATCTCGCTTTGATTAGTTCTAGTAGTAATCAGCTGCTCAATGAGATCCTCATATAATGTCACATTCAGTTAATAGACCATACAACGCTACAAATATTCTGTTGGACCTGCAGAAAAATAATGAAATAGCCCAGAGTTTTTCTGGCTCTTTGGATGCTAAAGAGATTGCAGGGCTAACTACAGATGGCTTGGTCAACAAGTTTGACTGCGCCTTTGCCAGAATCTGGATATTAGATAGCGATCAGGTCACCTTAAAGTTGGCTGCCTCTTCTGGACTATATACAAATATTAATGGTACCTTTTCCCAAATACCAATGGGCGCTTTTAAAGTTGGTAAAATCGCTCAAAATAGAGTAACTTTTTTGAGCAATAATTTAGTAGCCGAATCTTGGGTGGGAAATAGACAATGGGCTATAGATAACAATATCAAAGGTTTTGCCGGCTATCCATTAGCAACTAAAGAGCGAGTGGTTGGGGTTTTAGCTCTCTTTAGTTATCAAGAACTAGAAGGAGAGTTTTTAGAGGCTCTACAATATCTGTGTGCTATGGTGACTTTGGCTTTGGACAACGCCTTACATTATCAAAAAGAGAAACAAAACTGGCAATCTTCTATCACACACACACTAAATCGAACACTTTCAGATCAATTGGCGACCCTATTAACTAAAGCAAGACTTGTTTTAGTGGGAACAGAATATCCTTTAAATCTATCCCTAACTTATATTTTTTTGAAATTAGCTGAAATTTTAGATGGGCTAAATTGCAGTTATTCTCGTCTTATTTATGCTGAAAATAATATATCCCTTGAGGCAATAGTTCCCAATACTTTAGCAAAAGATCCTCAAAGATGGTTAGATGATAATCTTGGTCAAGTTTTTCTTGCTGCATATAGTTTGGGTGGATTTTTTGATGTACAAAATGTACACCAAAGAGATAGTATACAAGTTGCCCTCACTCTACCTTCTATTGCAAAAAACAACCAGCAATCTCTCCGAGTTCACTGCAGCAGCTTAATACTGCAGCTAGCTTTTACTCAACTTGCTACAATGGCCGGCTTTCAAGTTACTCAAGATAAACAAAAAAATATTCCCCTACTTACTGATTCTCTAGAAGATATACCTACTTCTGATTACATACTATGGTTATCAAATAAAAATGAGGCAGTTCCAAAACAGGCAAAGGCTAAAATTGACCTATCAATTAACCCGCAACAGTTGCAACAAGCCGTTAATACAGTAATCAATAATAAATTGTGGGGATTATCAAGCATAGAAATTACCGAACAAATACCCTCAGATAGAGAGCTGGAAATTCTGTTACTCTTGACGCAAGGACTTCGAGATAGAGATATTGCTAAAAAGTTAATTATCAGTGAAAGTACTGTTAAGTTCCATATTAATAATCTACTAAAAAAACTAAAAGTCAAAACACGCTACCAATTACTGCATCAAGCTATGGTTATAGGTTGGTTAAATTAAATAGCGGCAATTGATCTAGTAACTATCTTTTTAGATGGGTACTTGATTTGGATTTGTTGATAGGTCAAAGTTCACCTGACTATATATATAAATCTTGGGTTTTAGTATTTATATATACAAAATATATTTCTCAATAAAAGTTATTCTCATGTAGATTATTTCTTTAAATAAAAAACATGAAAACACACTATGCAATAGCTATTATAGGCGGTGGTCAAGCCGGTCTTTCTTTAAGTTACTGCTTAAAAGAAAAAGGATTAACAGATCATATTATTTTTGAGAAAAATAATATCGCACATGCCTGGAGAGAAAAAAGGTGGGATTCTTTCTGTTTAGTAACACCTAATTGGCAATGTCAACTACCTGGATTTTTTTACCAAGGAGAAGATCCAGAAGGTTTTATGAATAAAGGGGAAATTATAAAATATATTGAAAATTACGCGCAGTTAATAAAACCACCAATTCAACAGGGGGTTAGTGTCTTAAAGTTATCACAAAATAATCTTGATGGAAAATTTGAAATCCATACTTCAAATGGGGATTATACCTGCGATCAAATTATTGTAGCAGTTGGACTTTATCACAATCCTAAAATCCCCACTATTGCCCAAAAATTACCCAAAAACATATTGCAATTGCATTCTTCTGAATATAAAAATCCCCAATCTCTTAGTGAAGGTGAGGTTTTAGTAGTAGGAACCGGTCAATCTGGCTGTCAGATAGCAGAAGATCTCCATCTGGAGGGCAAAAAAGTTCATCTTGCTGTTGGTGGCGCGCCGAGATCCCCGCGCCGCTATCGTGGCAAAGATGTTGTAGATTGGTTGGACAAAATGGGCTACTATGAAATTTCCATTGACGAACATCCCCAAAAAGAACAAGTCAGAACAAAAGTCAATCACTATGTCACAGGGAGAGATGGTGGTAGGGAAATTGATTTAAGGCATTTTGCCCTGCAGGGTATGTGTCTTTATGGCAAGTTGCAAGATATTGAAGAAAATCATCTCAAGTTTTATCCCAATTTAAAAGAGAATCTAGATCAAGCTGATGCTGTTGCTGAAAGTATCAAAAAATCAATTGATAAATACATTGAAAATAATCAAATCTCAGCGCCTATTGATCCTCCTTATCAACCTATATGGCAGCCTCAGCAGCAAATTTTAGATTTAGATTTAAAAAATAGCAATATTACCAGTGTAATTTGGTCTACTGGTTACAAGACTGATTTTAGCTGGATAGATCTTAGCCTATTTGATGGCAAAGGTTATCCGGTTCATACAAGGGGACTAACCAATATTGCAGGAGTTTACTTTTTAGGACTTCCTTGGCTCTATACCTGGGGATCTGGGCGATTCTCCGGTATTGCCAGGGATGCTCAGTATCTGGCTGACTATATTTTTGCCAGACATAAAGTAGAACATCCACATACTGTTAATAGTCTCAATGAAAATATTTTAGGATCATAACCTATCTAAATCACTAGTAAAAATTTTGCTAATTAAGATTTAGATCATTTACAACTAATCTTATGATTAGACTTAAGAATTTCGTATTAAGAAATACAAAATTCTCATTAACCAAAAGCAAGAATCTAGCTATGAGTTTTGGTTAACTACCAAATCCACAAATTAACACTAATAGTAGAGATAATCATGCCTGAAGTTACCACACCCGCACATAAGGTAGGCGATTTTTTCGTAGATTATGAGGAAAAAGTATTTCCTGATGTCAAAGCAGAACCAGGTGAAAAAGCATTAGTCACCTTTCATACGGTTGCTTTTGAGGGTTCAATAGGACTAGTGAATCTTTTACAGGCAACCAGACTGCTTCGTAAAGGTTTTGAAACTTCTGTTTTACTCTATGGTCCTGGGGTTACTCTGGGCATCCAACGCGGTTTTCCCAAAATTGGCGATGAGCCTTTTCCAGGTCAGCAGAATTTTAACAATCAAATAATCAAGTTCATGGCTGAAGGGGGCAAAGTCTATGCTTGTCGTTTTGCCCTGCAGGCTCTCTATGGTCATGGGGAACCTTCTTTGATTCCCGGTATTAGACCTATTAATCCTTTAGATGTCCTTGATTTAGTCCTATTGCACCGCAAGGATGGGGCTTTTATTTTGGATACTTGGACTCTTTAGCAAAGCCAAAGGGAGACAAGTTTCTGTCTCCCTATCGATATCACTAGAGGAATTATTGTGGAACCGTTACAAAAAGTCCGTGCAGCAGCAGTTCAAATGAGTCCAGTTTTGTTCTCGCGCGATGGGACCACTGAAAAAGTTCTCCAAGCAATCAAAGATGCTGCTAAACAGGGAGCGCAGTTGATTGTCTTTCCTGAAACTTTGATACCCTATTATCCTTACTTTTCCTTTGTTGAGCCACCGGTTCTGATGGGACGCCAACATATGAAACTCTATGAAGAAGCTCTTACTGTACCCGGGGTAGAGACCCAAGCTATCGCTAGCTGTGCTAGTGAGCAAGGTGTAGTAGTTGTAGTAGGTGTCAATGAAAAAGACAATGGATCTCTCTATAACAGCCAGCTAATTTTTGATGCTGAGGGCAAACTGGTTCTCAAAAGACGAAAAATCACTCCAACCTACCATGAAAGAATGGTCTGGGGTCAAGGAGATGGTTCAGGTCTTAAGGTAGTAGATACTCAAGTTGGAAGAATTGGCGCACTTGCCTGTTGGGAACACTATAATCCGCTGGCTCGCTTTGCTTTAATGGCCCAACATGAGCAGATTCACTGCTCCCAGTTTCCAGGTTCAATGGTTGGTCAGATTTTTGCAGATCAAATTGAAGTTACTATCCGTCATCATGCCCTAGAATCTGGTTGTTTTGTGGTCAATGCCACAGGCTGGCTCTCCAAAGAACAGATTGAACAGATAACTTCTGATGAAAAATTACAAAAAGCTCTCCAAGGTGGCTGTAATACCGCCATCATTGGTCCTGAAGGAAATCATCTGTGCAATCCTATCATCGATGGAGAAGGAATCGCTATAGCTGATTTGGATTTTTCTTTAATTACTAAAAGAAAAAGAATGATGGATTCTGTTGGTCATTATGCTCGCGCTGATCTGTTGCAATTGCAAATTAACCAAGAATCTAGAAATTTGCTCAATTATAATTTCCCTAACCAAATTTGATATGAATAAACAGCAGTTAATCACCCAGCTTCAGTCTCATGGTCTCCAATTGATCAACGCTCAGCAGGTTGCAGCAGGACGCAAAGGTGGTGCTGGACCTTCAGATCATAGGGCGATCACTATTGATGGCACAACGGTTATGGTGCCAATTTACAACAGCTTAGCTTCTGTATCTCCTTTTACTGTTGAGATCAATTCGGCTCAAGAAAACCTGCAGTTAAAATTAGAGGGAAAAACAGTATCTAAAATAGATTTTCCGGTTGCTCCTAAGTTTTACTCTTTGCATACTGAAGAAGGCATTCCCTATTGGAAGATTGCCCTTTTGCATGCCAAAGATGTATTGGCAACTACTGTATTGCAAAACTGTTCTCGTTATGGAGATAGAGCAACTTCCTGTCAGTTTTGCGCCATAGGCGAATCTCTCGCCAATGGGAAAACTATCGCTCGCAAAACTCCTACTCAATTAGCCCAAGTTGCCAAGGCTGCGGTCGAATTAGACAATGTCCAGCAGATGGTAATGACTACCGGAACTCCCAATACTAGCGATCGCGGCGCGGACTACTTGAGTCAATGTGCTCAATCTATCAAAGATGCTGTTGATCTTCCCTTGCAGGCTCAATGTGAACCTCCTGATGATTTTATCTGGTTTGAGAGGATGCGCCAAAGTGGTATCGATAGTCTGGGCATGCATTTAGAAGCTATAGATCCAATAGTCAGAGCCAAGATCATGCCAGGTAAGGCGACTGTATCTATTGAATATTACTTTGAGGCTTTTGCTGCGGCTGTTGAGGTCTTTGGTAGGGCTCAAGTAAGTACTTATATTCTGGCTGGCCTTGGCGATAGTGTAGAAACCATCTTGAGTACTTGTGAGCGTTTGATTAACCTGGGTGTTTATCCTTTTGTTGTCCCATTTGTGCCAATTACAGGTACTCCATTGAATAATCATCCTGCCCCATCTAGTGAGATGATGTTCACTCTCTATCAAGAAATAGCAATTTTGCTAAAAGATGGCAATCTTTCTTCTTCGCAGATGAAAGCAGGCTGTGGCAAATGTGGAGCCTGTTCTGCTCTTTCAAGTTTTGAAAAATAGGTTAATCTATGTCCGTTCACAATTATCAATTTAAATTAGCTAACGAAAATCAAGAAATTCAAGCATATTTTGCTCTAAGACATTGTATATTTGTCCAAGAACAAGAGATTTTTGCAACCGATGATCAAGATGATATTGATCAAATTGCTCACCCGATAGTAGCTATTGATAAAAATACTAATTTAGTAGTTGGTGTGGTTCGTATATATCAAAGTGAAACTGGGATTTGGTATGGTGGTAGATTGGGTACGCATCCTGACTACCGCAGAGGTTGGCATATCGGCAAGGGTCTGATTGAAAAAGCAGTCACAACAGCTAATAGTTGGGGTTGTCAGCGTTTTTTTGCTACTGTTCAATTACAGAATGTTCGTTTTTTCCAAAGATTACATTGGCAATCTTTAGAGGAGGTAACTATTGCACAAAAACCGCATCATTTGATGGAAGCTGATCTCAATTTTTATCCTCCCGCGCCAGAATTATTAAAATTAGTTTGCTAATGCTATCTTCAATAGTTTCTTATTTACATAAATCTCTCAGTATTAAGCATAAACAAGAGATTCAAACAGCTTCACGGATTTTAAAAAACAATAAAAATATAGCAATAGGCGATGATTGCGCTGCCATAGCTGATGGAGATGGTTACTTATTACTAGCAGCAGAAGGAATATTACCAGAATTACTTGAAAGTGATCCTTACTTTGCAGGCTGGTCTGCCATTATGGTCAATGTCAGTGATATCTATGCTATGGGTGGTCGCCCTATAGCGGTTGTAGATACCATTTGGACTCAATCGCTCAATGAGAGTGATTTGATTTGGCAGGGTATGCAAGCAGCTTCAAAAGCTTACAATGTGCCAATTGTAGGCGGTCATACTAACTGCCATAGTGATTATAATGCTCTATCTGTGGCGATTTTGGGACGTGCTCAAAAAATTATTAGTAGTTTTTCGGCTCTCTCTGGAGATTCTCTGTTATTAGTTAGTGATTTTAATGGAATGGTTCATCCTAAATATCCTTTTTGGGATGCTTTTAGTAACAAGGGGCCCCATATACTCCAGCAAAATCTAGAGATTCTGAGAGCTTTAGCTCAAGATGATCTTGTTGATGCTGGCAAAGATATCAGTATGGGTGGCATTGTAGGAACACTCTTGATGTTTCTGGAAACTTCTAATTGTGGAGCTAGATTATTTTTAGATCGTCTTAGCTGTCCTTCTATTTTGTCTTTGGAGCAATGGTTAATTACTTTTCCCAGTTTTGGTTTTCTATTATCTGTAAGGGCTGATAAAGTTTCTCAAGTTCAAGCTAGATTTCATGAGCAAAATTTACTATGTGAGGAGATAGGATTAATAACAAATACTAAAAAACTTTGCTTGGAATGGGAAGACCAGTCAATTGTATTTTGGGATCTAAACCAAGAAAATCTCACTGGTTTTGGCTTATGAGTAACTCTTTTCTTAAAATTGCTTTATTTACCTATTCAACCAAACCGCGCGGTAGTGTGATCCATACTCTAGAATTGGCCCAGGCTTTAGTGCAGCTTGGTCACCAGGTCTGCATTTATGCTTTAGATAAAGATGGCAGCGGTTTTGACTATCCCCTATCTTGTAGTTATCAACCTATATTAGCTTTGGAAGCTCCTTTTGAAATTGATCTTTTGATCCAACAGAGAATCAATGAATTTATTGATTTTTTAAGCCAAAGTGAGCTAGATTACGATATCTATCATGCCCAAGATTGTCTCAGTGCCAATGCCTTGGCCTATCTCAAATCCCAAGGGAAAATTTCCCACTTTATTAGAACTGTTCATCATATTGAAGAGTTTTCCAATATTTACCTGCAAGAATGTCAATTGCGCTCGATCTTACAAGCAGATCTTTGTTTTGCTGTTAGTAGTCAATGGAAACAGGTTCTCCATGAAGATTACCAAATTGAGGCCGTTCAAGTATTCAATGGAGTAAATACAAATAGATTCTCTCAAGTTAATAATGGAACTGAAGATTCACTCAAAGCAAGATTGGGAATCAAGGGCTATCCTGTCTATTTGACAGTAGGAGGTATTGAACCGCGCAAAAATTCAATCACTCTATTACAAGCTTTTGCTCAATTACTCAAAGAATATCCCAATGCCCAATTGATCATCGCTGGCGGGGCTACTTTGTTTGACTATCATCGTTATCGTGATGAGTTTTTTGTTTTGGTCAATCAATTGGAATTAACTATTGGAAAATCTTTGATTTTACCAGGGGTAGTTAGTGAAAAAGAACTATCTGGGCTCTATCGAATTGCTGATGTTTTTGTCTTTCCCTCTCTCAAAGAAGGCTGGGGTTTAGTGATTTTAGAGGCTATCTCCTGCGGCTTGGCAGTAATTACCTTGAGGCAGCCTCCATTTACTGAGTTTTTAACGGACAAACAAGCTCTTTTGGTTGATGTTAATTCAGCCGAGACTATTGCTCAGGCTATGACTGCTATTTTAGATTCAGAGCTCAATCGCAATTTACTGAAAAATAGTAAATCTGTAATCTCCAAATATAGCTGGGAGGCTTCTGCTAAAATACATATTGAGCAATATTATCAATTCTTATTAGCCCATGCCTGAGATTCGCTTTGAAATAGAATGGCCTGATGGTTCTACTGATATCTGTTATTCACCTTCACTGATTGTTAAAAACTATTTTAGCGCTGGCACCGAATATCAAATAGATGATTTTTTAGAGCGCTCTAGGACTTCTTTAAATATTGCCAGTGATAGAGTTGAGCAAAAGTATGGAATGCCTTGCAGCTTAGCTCTCTCGCAATTAAGACAAATTGAAGATAAGTCAAAAGGTTATAGTGATCAGGCAGGTAAAGTTCGCCTTATCAAGTTTTTAGAATAAATTTTATTGATATAGAGCCTTAATTGATACCACATCAACATCATAAGCAGTTTGGTCAAGTCTATCTAATTATTAAATATAAATATGGCAACTGTAGATGTTGTGGTCATTGGAAGTGGTATAGGGGGGCTGTGTTGTGCCAGCTTACTTGCCCGATATGGGTTTGAGGTTATTGTCTGTGAGAGTCACAGTATTCCAGGAGGAGCCGCCCATGCTTTTGAACGAAAAGGATTCCACTTCGACTCCGGACCATCTCTCTTTTCAGGACTTTCCTACAGTCCATCCGCTAATCCCCTTCGTCAGGTCCTAGATGCCATCGGAGAAGATGTCCCTTGGCTAACCTATGATGCTTGGGGTTGTTTTGTACCTGAAGGTTACTTTCGAGCAGCAGTAGGCGCCGAGTCTTTTAATCAAATACTGCAACAATGGCGAGGACAAGATGCAGTAGCCCAGTGGCAACAGTTACAAAAGGTGATGGAACCCCTAAAAGCAGCTTCAATTGCCATTCCTCCTATAGCTGTGCGCTCTGATTGGGGCGTTTTAAGCACTCTTTATCCTTTCCTACCCAATGTTTTGAAGCAAACTTGGAGCATGTTTCAATTATCTGGCCCTTTTTCCCAACTCATAGAAGGAGTAATTCAAGACCCCTTTATCCGAAATTGGTTAGATTTACTTTGCTTTATGCTCTCTGGCTTGCCTGCTAAAGGAACTGTAGCGGCTGAAATGGCTTTTATGTTTGCTGACTGGTATCGTCCTGATGTTGTCTTGGACTATCCTCAAGGTGGTGTTGGTGCCTTAATTGGGGCGCTGGTACGAGGGTTAAAGCGTCATGGAGGTCAACTACGACTGAATACTCCAGTGCGACAAATTTTAGTAGAAGGTGGGAAGGCAGTGGGAGTACAATTAACAACTGGGCAGATTAATGTTCGTCATGCAGTAGTATCCAATGCTTCTAGCTGGGATACTCTCAAGCTTTTACCTGAGGCTAGTCTCACACCATCTTTACAAAAACGCTCCCAACTACCCGCTTGTCCCAGTTTCATGCACCTCCATCTAGGAATTGATGCTAAAGACTTACAGGGAGCTCTGGAATGCCATTATTTGATTGTGAATGATTGGGATAAGGGTGTAGATGCTCCCCAAAACGTGGTGGCAGTCTCTATCCCATCGGTGCTCGATCCCACGCTCGCACCTTCAGGGAAGCATTGTATTCATGCTTACACTCCGGCTACAGAACCTTATGAACTCTGGGCGGGAATTAATCGTCAAAGTACTAGATATCAAGAGTTAAAAGCAAAACGCTCTGAGGTTCTTTGGCAAGGATTAGAACGAATAATTCCAGATATACGCGCTCGTTGTGAAGTAACCTTGGTTGGGACTCCAATCACCCATGAACGCTTTCTCAGAAGGGATAGGGGCAGTTATGGACCAGCAATCGTGGCAGGAGAAGGATTGTTTCCTGGTTGTAAAACCCCCATTAATGGCTTGCTATGTTGTGGCGATTCCACCTTTCCAGGTATTGGGTACCTGCTGTTGCTGCCAGTGGAATGATTGCAGCCAATACCCTTGCTAAAGTCTCTCAACATCGTCAATTAATAAATGATGTGTTAGGGAGTTAATCTCAATTTGGTTCAAGACTCGTCACAGGGAAAAAAAATTGCCTGTTTTAGATATTCCTCAAGAGTTTGACTTACTGCATCATAAGCAGTTTTGAGAAGTAATACTTGGGTTGATTTGCAGAAATTCTTCCCAAAACTGCATCATAGCTCAATGGCTAATTTAGTACTTAGGTACCAAGGTCAATGTACTCTGTTCTATTGTGTAGGAGCCAGCTACTACGGTAGAGTTCGGTACAGCACAAATCGTACTACCAGATGGTCCGGTAATGACGACTAGATTAGCAACCCCACATCTAGTTTGGGTCAATCCGTAGTTAGTCAATAGGGTATAGCCTGGTGTGTTATTTTCAACTACATAGTATTGAGGTTGACTAGCGGCTGAGATAACCGCGCCAGTAACAGCAGTTGCTGCAGCACCAACAGCAAAAGCTCCCCAGAAACCACCACCCCAATAGCCGGTATTGGGATACCAGGGAGATCCACCATGCCAACCCCAGTTGCTCCAGCCTCTTGGGTTGTTGACATAGACATTATGTCCACCACGGTAGCCACCATGATAATAACCACCATTAGGTCTATTGTAGTTACCACCATGGTAAGTACCACCATTAGGTCTATTGTAGTTACCACCATGGTAAGTACCGCCATTGGGTCTATTGTAGTTACCACCGTGATAAGTACCGCCATTGGGTCTATTGTAGTTACCACCGTGATAAGTACCGCCATTGGGTCTGTTGTAGTTACCACCGTGATAAGTACCGCCATTGGGTCTGTTGTAGTTACCACCAGTATGGGTACCGCCATTGGGTCTGTTGTAGTTACCACCAGTATGGGTACCGCCATTGGGTCTGTTGTAGTTACCACCAGTATGGGTACCGCCACCCGATGGTCTGCCACCACCACCACTACCAAAACTATGAGAGCCGCCGCCACCCGATGGTCTGCCACCACCACCGCCATGACCGCCACCGCCATGACCGCCACCGTTACCACGAGCTAGAAGAAGTGGCTGCTGTTGGCTAGATTCAGTAGCTAGATAATTAAGTGAACCAGCAAAAACTGCTGTAGGAACATTCCAAGAAAGCACTAAGATAATTGAGGTAAGAGCTTTATTCATTGATTTAAATTTAGGAAAGTGAGTTTGCTAATTTAATAGCGAGGAATCAAAGTTAAGTTACTAGGTTCTACTATATAGGAACCTGCAGGAATGGTATTAGTGGGAATAGCGCAGATGACGCCACCAGATGGTCCATTAATTACTATCAAGTTGGTTACACCACATCTAACTTGAGTCAGACCATAATTGGTTAACAGAGTATAGCCAGGTGTACCTGATTCGACTATATAGTATTGAGGTTGACTAGCTGCTGTTACTATAGCGCCGGTGACAGCTCCTATGGCAAAAGCGCCCCAGAAACCGCCTCCCCAATATCCATAGTTAGGATACCAAGGAGAACCACCATGCCAACCCCAGTAATTCCAACCTCTTGGGTTGTAAATGTAACCACCACGATAACCGCCGCCGCCATAGTAGCCACCACGATAACCGCCGCCACCATAGTAGCCACCACGATAACCACCGCCACCATAGTAACCACCATGATAACCACCGCCACCATAGTAACCACCATGATAACCGCCGCCACCATAGTAACCACCACGATAACCGCCGCCGCCATAGTAGCCACCACGATAACCACCGCCACCATAGTAACCACCACGATAACCACCGCCACCATAGTAGCCGGCTATAAGATTGTAATGATCTTTATTAGCAGAGCGATCGATCTCAAGTTGCTGATTTTCGCGATAATTAACCGAGGCAGCAGACATTGGCGCGGGGATGCAACAAGTCATCATGAGAACAAGTGAGGCAAAGAGCTTATTCATGGCTTTAGAAAAACTTAGTACCTGTAGTTACATTGTAGCCATAGGCCCGGACAAAACAGCCCAAGTGTAAAGATGTTGCTTAATATTGGGGAATTAGCGTCAAATTACTAGGCTCGACCGTATAAGTACCAATTGGTATAGTGGCAGTAGGGCGAGCGCAGATTAAACTGCCAGAAGGTCCATTGATAATAACAACTTCGCCGCCACATGGAGTTTGAACCAAATTGTAATTGTTCAAGAGGATATAACCGGGAGTTCCTGTTTGAACTACATAATATTGAGGTTGACTAGCAGCAGCGATGGCCGCTCCTGTGACAGCCCCAACAGCAAAGCCTCCCCAGAATCCTCCTCCCCAATAACCAGTGCTTGGATACCATGGAGCTCCACCATGCCAACTCCAATTGTTCCAGCCTCTGGGATTGTTGATGACTACGTTGTTGCGGTTAACGTTATAGCGATTTACATTGTTGTTATTGATGTTAGTGCGATTGCCAATGTTATTGTTTTGAACACGGTTACTATAGTTGTGTTCATTATTGAGATTGAGGTTTCTATTACCACTATTATTGCTGGAGAAATTATTGACTCTATCTCGATTGCCTTGGTTATTAACAGGGGTTGCTGGTTTATTGACCCTATTACTGC
>Ga0194055_10000771_pt1 | contig 25885 bp, 22 predicted proteins | sample SepL449m_MetaG_FD_155482 | JGI IMG/M metagenome (GOLD analysis project Ga0194055, IMG submission 155482) | Anoxic zone freshwater microbial communities from boreal shield lake in IISD Experimental Lakes Area, Ontario, Canada - Sep2016-L442-9m | ecosystem: Environmental > Aquatic > Freshwater >... | reverse complement strand
CGGAAGCACATTGGGGGCAGGACCCGCATTCGCCGGTGGGGCGAACAGCGACTAGTCGGCCATCAGCTGTGAAGCCTCCGAACTCGTGACCCAAAATGACGCCGGAAAGGCCTGACGCAACCAGGTGCAGATCTGAACCACATATGCCCGCTGACGTAACGGTGATGAGTTCACCCGTACCTGTGGGTTCGTCGTGGTCCGCCACGAAGATTGAACCTTGTGAAGACGTAACTGCTCGCATGCGCAAACAGTACTACTCAGTTATTTAGCAGTGGTTGTTGTTGTGCTGCTCGTTGTACTTGTTGACGATGTCGAAGTCGATGTTGTCGACGGAGCAATGGTTGTGGTTGTGCTGCTGGTTGTTGTGCTTGCGTTAACAACAGAGATACCGAATGATGAAATAGCCGGTACTAAGAACGCACTTCTGGTTTTGTAGCCAGAGACAGTGAGATGTACGCCATCTTCAATGAATCTGCTCTTGAATACCGGGTTGAAAGCGGTGTTCCAATCTGCGATCTGAAGATTTGGATATCGCAGTTTTGCTAATCGCAATTCCTTATTAAAACGAACACCGCGCGCGCGCCAGTCACTGCGACCTGTTTGTGAGAATTCCAAGTTGACCCATAAGACAGGAAGCCCACGGGCTTTCAACATGACAGTGTCGATCACCCAGTGCGGGTACCAGGTTTCAGGTTTCGAAATCATGTCGTTGGTGCCAAGTGCTACGACAAGAGCAGTAGTGGTGGCTGTAATGCCTTTTTCAACGACGCTTGCACCAAGTGACGCTTTGCGGCCCACTTTTGCATCCATGACAACGTTGGTCCAGATGCCAAGTGCCTTCACTTTTGTTGTGAGGGTTCCGAATGCTTCGGTCCCAACGGTGAGGCTGTCGCCGACTACAAATAATGTTCCTTGCCCATTGGCTCCGATGGCGACGGATTTGCCGTGAACCAATTGCGGAGATTGCAAAAGACACAGACCCAATATCGCCATTACGGACGCGGCAATACCTCTTAGTCGAGACGATGATACGAAGGACATGAACGGCACCCTTACATTGTGGCAAGGTGGTCGGATGTTCCGCAGGCACTTTTTGACTTATTTAGCTCTGTCAACGATGGCGATAACTCAGCCTTTGCTTGATCTGTACGGCAAGAACACAACGGTCTTTTCTGCTGCAAAGTTGTCGCCGTTTGAAGTTTTGGTTTTTCTTTTGCTCGTGGGGCTTGCCCCCGCTGTTGTATGCGTCGGTTTAGACCGCTTCTCTGCTCTGTTCGGCTCGAACGTAAATGAAGCAATGCGCTTGAGCCTCATCGGCGGTTTATCGCTGGTGTTGGGGTTGGCAGTAGCTCGATGGCTTGACATCAATCGAACCGTTCCTTCTGTTGCTATCGGAATTGTCTTTGCGCTTGTGGTGCCAATCGCCTTTGATCGATCAAAAGCTGTTCGTGAATGGTCTCGTTGGTTGTCGCTTTTGGCGGTTGCAGTAATGGGAAGTGCAGTTATTGCATTACAGCCGGTATTGCTTGAATCAAACGGCCCAAAGTCTGATGCTGTAGTAGGCAATAAGAAGGTCACTGTTCTGCAAGTCATCTTTGATGAGTTCCCGTTGTACTCATTGCTCGGTACTGACGGGCACATAAACGCCGAACGATTCCCGGGGTTTGCAGAATTGGCTCAAGGGTCGACGTGGTATCGCAATTCAGTTGCGGAGTCGAACTTCACACACCAAGCAGTGCCTGCAATTTTGTCATCTTCGGTTCCCACGCAGAGCGGCGGGCCGTTCTTGTCGCAATACCCGAAAAATATTTTCACGTTGTTTGCAGGTGCCACTTCAGTTGGCGGAATTGAGCCAGTGACGAGCTTGTGTCCACACTCTGTGTGTGGAGGAAAAGCCGGAGCAACGGTGTCGTTCAACGCAGGCCGTTTCAGAACGTTCATCCGTGACGCGGCCTTCGTGTACGGGCAGCGTGTTCTTCCCCCGGTACTGCGCAAGTATGTTCCATCTATCGAAGGAACATGGGGTGGTTTTGGTGCTGTCGCAAACGAATTCAAGGATCAATTTGCTGTCGGAGCATTGTCGCAAGTTGATTCCGTTGATCGGGCGGCAAAGATCGTGACCGGGGCGGATGCACCACAGGTTCAGGTAGTGCATGCATTGCTGCCACATGCGCCCTGGAGAATTACTCCAGATCTTCGAGTTGACCAACTTTCTCCAACTATTTCAACACAGAACCCTGACAACGAAGAAGTAATTCGCGATATGTATCAAACCTTCTTGTATCAAGTTGGGGCTGCTGATCATGTTTTGCAAAATCTAATTGCTGATCTGAAGACTTCGGGCAAGTGGGATTCAACAATGTTGGTAGTGACTGCTGATCATGGAATTTCTTTCATTCCAACGATGCCGCAACGTCACACGGACTTCATGGATCCCGACCAAGTCGCAGACATCTACAGGGTTCCTACATTCATCAAATATCCAAACCAGAAGTCGGGCCTTTCTGATGACTGCGCGATATCGAATCTTGATTTGCTGCCGACGATTATTGATGTCACTGAAACAAAAAGTTCGTGGATCTTTGCTGGTCAGTCATTAGCGAAGGAATGCCCGAAGGGGCGGAATCGAAACGTGGTTTCAGCAACGGGAGAGAAAGCTGAACTGGCTGGTGGCTTTGAAGAAGCCAAAGCACGGTCAGTGGCATATGCCGAGATCGTTTCGAATATCGGACCAATCAACAAGGTTGCGTCAGTGGGCCAGAGTGCGTCGTTGATTGGTACTCGAATTGGCAAGCACCCAATTGATTCTCGAATCAAGGGTTGGACTACGAAACAGAAACTCTTGTTTTCGAATGTGTCGGATAAACGGGGAGCTGTGATACCGGCACTGTTGACCGGTGACGTGACCGTGTCTCAACCACTTCCCGCTGGCACGGAAGGCGTGATTGTGGTGGACGGAATCGCAGCAGGTGTTATCGGTGAATTATCTGGTGTTCATTCCATTGCAAACTTCACCGCAGTGTTGGACTACACGCTTCTGAATTCTGGCGCACACACCGTTGAGTTGTTCGTGAGGAATCCCGATGGAAGCATTACATCAGCGGGTGCACCGAGTTAAGGGCGACCAGTTATTTCGCGCCAGTGTGTTGGGTCTTCAATGAATTTCACCACACGTGGCACATCGTCAACATGCACAGGGCGGCTAAATAGATAACCCTGCGCTCGATGGCACTCGAGTGAAGTGAGTTGCGCAAGTTGCTCGATGTTCTCGACGCCTTCTGCGACGATATCTGCTCCCATGGCTGTTGCCATTGCGACAATTGTTCGAACGATGTTCTGTGTAGCTGGCTCTGTCACGACGTCGTTGACAAACGCTCTATCGATCTTGATGCACTGGATGGGGAAGCGTTGAAGAAGAGACAGTGATGAATAGCCCGTCCCGAAATCATCAATGGCGATGCGAACTCCAAGCGCGTGCAGGCGGTGAAGCGATGCAAGTGCTTGTGTTGGTTCGGTAATCATGACGCTTTCAGTTACTTCCAGCCACAGCTGTTCCGCAGGGACGCCTGACGAGGCAAGTGCATCTGACACGACGGTGACAAATTGAGGGTCATGCAGTTGACGAACAGACACGTTGACACTCATCGTTGTGCTTGGAGAACAGTGTTCTGCATCAATCCAGGATCGAAGTTGTGTGAGTGCATCGTTGATGGCCCACGAACCGAGAGGAACAATGATTCCTGTTTCTTCAGCAATCGGAATGAATTCATCGGGCGAGACGACGTGTGATTGTCCGCGGTCCCACCGCATGAGGGCCTCAAAGCCAACGACAATTCCTAAATCAATATCCACGATTGGTTGATGAACAAGATGAAGTTCATTTCGTTCGAGGGCTCGATAGAGCGCAGTTTCCACATCAAGACGTTTGGTGACGCTCTCCAGCATGGTTTCGTCAAAAAGCGCAATGCAATTTCTGCCTGCATTTTTAGCTCGGTACATGGCGGTGTCTGCGTGTCGCATGAGTTCACTAGCGGATAGTTCCACAGCCGTGGGTGCATATGCAACGCCAATACTGGCGGTAACGAACATGTCGCCGTCTCTGGTCTTGATAGGGCTACGAAGTGAATCGAGAACTTTTTCAGCCAAAAGAACTGATTGCGTCATGGTCTCTGTGGTGGCATCGAGAACGACAAATTCATCGCCAGCAATTCGCGCGACTGTCGCATGGGTGGGAACAGCCGACGAGAGTCTCGCAGCCACTTCAGTTAACACATCGTCTCCAATAGAGTGCCCGAGACTGTCGTTGATGTTCTTGAATCGGTCAACGTCGATGAAGAGAACAGTTGGCTGAAGGTGGGTTCTCCAGGCGGATCTCATCGCAGTCTCTATGTGCTGAAGCATGAGAACGCGGTTGGGAAGCCCCGTTAATGAATCGGTCAGGGCGCTACGAACCAACTGTTCTTGTGTATTGGCGTTAAGTCTCACTGATTGCACGACACGCCACATAACAACGGCAGCCAAAATACACACCGTCACTGTTCGCACCGTGGTGTCTTGAGTGTCTGCCGGCTTGTCGATTGCTAGAACAATGATCGGCGCCACTAGTGATGATGTGGTGGTGAGAAGACGAGTCATCAACGGTGGCATCACGGTGTGTGAACCACCGGCTGAGATATGACGGATCGCGGGATGGATAAAACCTGCGCCGGCAAGAGCAACTGCCATGAGCAGTGGTGCATCGAGCGTTGCTATTGAAAAGGAGACGTCGCCTCGGGATACAACAGCGCGCAGAATAATGCCAACCAAACTAAGGACAATCGCAACTCCGACGAATGCATTTGCCGGGGATGGCACTGTCTCGGAAAACAACAAAGTAACCAAAAGGAAAAGAACAACCATTGAGACGCCAAGAGTGATGCTGCGAATAGTTGTAAACGATGCCGCATTGCCTGACAAGCCAAGTGAAGGTTGCACCAAGTAGACCCACACAATGAGCCACGCTCCGATGCCAACGATGAGACCATCTGCAAGAACATTTCCTGCTTGCCCAGACAATCGACGGCGAATTATTACAACGAGACCGACGACTAGTAAAAGTTGAGACATAAGGAGCAGCGACTCGGTGATCAGCGAATGATGTGCATGATTCTTGTCTTCAATAATGCGCGCGACAACAATTGCAACAGCCGTCAGTGTCGTTATAGCCGAGACAGGCAGGGCGGCCTTGTGGACCGTTATTCCGATGACGATTCCCAGTGCAGCTAAGACGAGGCAGGAGATAGCTGGAATGCTGCTGAAACTGTCAGCGATGACTGCATGTGCCGCGCCGAGACCGACGGCTGCAATCGCAAAGATCCATGCAGTTGCGGAGAGGGCTTTACGTGCCACTTTGTCTCGAATTCTGCATGTGGTGACCGCCCAATCGAACCCAAAAGACGGTACTACGAGTGGGGGACATGGAAGGGGAACCTGCATCCGAGCGTCAGAAAGATAGTCTGAACCCACATGACCACCGTTGCTCCCACCGTCACGGTCGTTGTACCAGGCGCTCATCTCATGGCAGAACTGCTCGGACAACGCGATGAACTACTTCGCCGAGTGGAAGATGCATTTCCTGATGTTGCCGTCGTGGTCCGGGGAAACGAGATTGGCTGTTCAGGTCCTCGAGCACATCAAGTCGGACGATTGTTCGAAGAGATGGTGTTGCTTCTGCAAAGTGGAGAACGCCTTGATCAATCCGTGATGGATCGCAGCATTGTGATGGTTCGCGCCGAACAACGACCAAGCAGTGTTCTGACAGACGACATCTTGAAGGGCTCACGTGGACGTATGGTGCGTCCAAAAACCACTGGCCAAAAGCGGTACGTCGATGCAATTCGTGAAAACACCATTACTTTTGGTGTCGGACCTGCGGGTACAGGTAAAAGTTGGCTTGCAGTAGCAATGGCTGTGCAGGCACTTCATGCGCGCCAGGTGCAGCGAATCGTTTTGACACGACCTGCCGTTGAAGCCGGAGAACGATTGGGATTCTTGCCGGGGGACCTGATGGCAAAGATTGATCCGTATCTTCGTCCTTTGTATGACGCTCTCTACGACATGATGGATCCAGAGGCAGCTGTCAAGTTGATCGAACGCCAAACGATTGAAGTAGCACCTCTCGCTTTCATGCGTGGTCGGACACTGAATAACTCGTTCATCATTCTTGATGAGGCCCAGAACACGACTCCCGAGCAAATGAAGATGTTGTTGACCAGAGTTGGTTTTGGATCAAAGGTCGTCATTACGGGTGATGTGTCTCAGATAGATGTGCCCGATGGGCGCAGTGGTCTGGTTGGTTTAGAAAAGAAACTCGGACATATCGATTCCCTGGCATTTGTGTATTTGGATGGTTCAGACGTTGTGCGTCATCGCATTGTTGCTGACATCGTTGCGGCATACGAGCGGTTTACGAATGCCGAGGCGCGTCGAAATTCAGCACGTAAGGCTGCGCGTGATGACTGAGTCTCGACCGCGTATTCATTCACCGCGTCGTGCTGGTGGCGACGGAGTTCCTGAAGTCTTTTGTTCGGACGAACAATCAGGAAGCAACATCGATTTGCCCCGTTGGCGACAATTAGCTATTTCTGCTCTGTTGCATGAAGGCGTCCACGGTGCGTGCGAGTTATCCGTATTCTTTGTTGACGAGCCAACGATGGCAGATCTCAATAGTGAACATATGGGTAAAGTCGGCCCCACTGATGTGCTGGCCTTTCCATTAGACGCAGCAGACATGATTGATCAGCAGGGACCAGGCGCACTGTCTCGCGGACCTGCCCGTCCTCATCCGGATAATGATGATGTGCCAACTCTGTTGGGTGATGTGATTCTGTGTCCGATTGTTGCTGATCGTCAGGCACCTACTCACGCGGGAAATTTTGATGACGAGATCGCCCTTCTGTTGGTACATGGAATACTTCATGTCCTTGGGTTTGACCATCACGATGAAGAAACAAAGACTGTGATGCGCGCACGAGAGTTGGCAATCTTGACCGAGCACCATTGGGCTGGTCCGGCACCAATCGCATTTAGACAGGAACAAGACGAATGATTGCTACTTCACCAACCACCGCTGATTGGTGGATGTTGCTTGGCATTCTGATTTTGTTGGGGTGCTTGATAGTTCTTTCGATTGCTGAGATGGGATTGTCCCGAGTATCTAAGCCGAAGGCTCAAGCGTTGGCAGATTCTGGAGCACGCGGCGGTGTTGCGCTATTGAGTTTGGTAACGCATCCTGAACGGTGGGTGAACCCGCTCTTGCTCTCAGTGAATGTGTGTCAGACAGTACAAGCGACTCTGACTGGAGTAGTGGCAGGTCGACTGTTTGGGCCTGCAGGAGTTGCGGTCGGAGTGGTCCTGAACGTTGTTGTGTTTTTTGTTTTTGCAGAAGCAGTTCCAAAGACGTATGCAATTCTTCATTCCGACCGTGCGGCACTTTCAACGTCACGACTAACAGCAATATTGGTGGGTTTCTATCCACTGCGAAAGATGTCTCAAGGTCTTATTGGTCTGACGAACATTGTGGTCAAAGGAAAAGGTTTAGAGCAGGGTCCATTCATCGGCGAGCAAGAATTCTTGGGCATGGTTGAAGCGGCTGTCGAAGATGAAGTGATCGAGCATGAAGAACGTGCATTGATTGAATCTATTATTGAATTTGGCGACACAATTGTCCGTGAAATCATGCGGCCTCGCCCCGACATTGTCAGCGTGAATTCTGGAGAGACCCTGGATATGGCTCTTGATGAAGCATTTGAACATGGTGTGAGTCGCTTGCCAGTGATGCGTAATGATGAAGAGGACAATGTAGATGTCCTCGGAATTGTGTACGCAAAGGACATCATGAAAGCGATTCGTGCCGGCTTAGGAGCTGAGCCTGTCGATTCACTTGTTCGTAATGCTGTGGTGATCCCAGAAAATAAGCCAGTGGCGAAATTAATGCGTGAAATGCAACGCGATCATTTTCATATGGCAATCGTTGCCGATGAGTATGGAAGCATTACAGGTTTGGTGACTCTTGAAGATTGCCTTGAAGAATTAGTTGGCGAAATCGTTGATGAGCACGATGACGAGGATCCGGAAGTACAGAATTTGCCGAATGGTGAATCCCTTGTGGATGCCGGAATGTCTATTGAAGACTTCAACGATCACTTCCATGTGGATCTACCCGACAAAGAATTCGACACGGTCGGTGGATACCTCTTCGGAGTTCTTGAGCATGTCCCAGTAGTGGGAGAGACGTTAGAGATCGAAGGATGGCGATTCGTCGTTGAGGCACTTGAGGGTCGCCGCATTACTGAAGTGCGCCTGATGCCCACGATCGGTACTGAGTAACGGCTTAGCTACGTAATTTCTGTAACTTGGCGAAATGGAAGTTTCACTAAAAGGCAAAGTCGCACTCGTTACGGGCGCATCACGCGGAATTGGTCTAGCGATAGCTAAGACATTCGCAGAATCAGGCGCAAGCGTCATGATGGTGTCGCGAAAGATTGATGCATCCGCGATGGAAGGGATCGATGGCGAAGTTGCTATTCGTCCAGCCAATGTCGGCGATCCAACTGCAGCCACAGATGTGGTGCGCGAAACAATTGCCAAATTTGGCCGTCTCGATATTTTGGTAAATAACGCAGCAACTAATCCGTATTACGGACCAACGATGGGCGTTGATGAAGGACGGTACGACAAGACGTTTCAAATCAACTTGAAGGCCCCATTGCAATGGACCCAGGCAGCATATGAAGCCTCGTTCAAACAGAACCCCGGAGTGATCATCAACATTGCCTCGGTTGGCGGACTGCGCACGGATGGTGGGGGACTTGGTATTTACAACTTGACCAAAGCTGCACTGATTCACTTCACTCGTCAACTCGCTAGCGAGATTGGTCCAAACAGAGTTATTGGAATTGCGCCTGGTCTCGTGAAAACTGACTTTGCTGGTTTCTTAGTTGAGAACTTCGGCGACAAGATTGCTGCCACTGTTCCGTTGAAGCGCCTTGGCGAACCAGAAGATATTGCAAACCTTGCAACCTTTTTGGCATCTGATTCTGCGAGTTGGATCACCGGAGAGACATACGTCATTGACGGCGGTGCTGGATTAAGCACCTCTAATGCTGGCTAATGCGTTTCTGCTTGCTTTATAAGTAGAGAGCGCTGAGGCTTGCCGAGAGCAGTCCTCGGAATTTCCGATACGAAATGAATGTGTTGTGGCGCACAGTGGGCTGGCAGTGTCTTTTTTACATGACCACGTACTGCATCGAGAGAGATTAGATGTGGGTCTGATGTAACGATCCAGACATGGACTGCGTGGCCCCATTCAGGGTCCGCAACTCCGGCAACGCAGAGGTCTGTAATTGGTTTGAAGTCGCGCAATGCATCTTCAACTGTTTCTGGCCACACGTTCTCACCGCCCGTAATGATGAGGTCGCCGTCGCGTCCCTCAATGGACAAGACGCCATCATCTGTAAGTGACCCTCTGTCGGCGGTGCAGAACCAGCCGTTGCTATCAAGTGGTACGGTCCCGTCTCGATAGGCGCGCAACAACATGGGGGCCCGCACGTACACGATGGAATCGCGAACCTCTAATTCGACTCCAGGCAACGCACGACCGTTGTACACGACACCGCTCCCTGTTTCTGTGAGTCCGTACGTGGTGAAACAATTCGGTGGTAATTGAGAAGCCTGGCGTGAACCCCCCAAGACAATTGCACGAAACATTGTCGGATCTATTCGCTGTAGTGCCGTTGACACGAGCGAGACGAGAGTTGCTCCGTCTCGCGCTGCTTCTGCACACGAGTCAGGAGAGAAGCCGGGTACGGCCACGAGGGATGTGCCCATAATGAGTGAACGTGTGATGACCGAAAGTCCGCCCACGTGGGATGGAGGAAGACATGCAAGCCATGTGTCGCGCAATGTGACGTTCAGGTGTTTCGTGGTTGCTCGAGCACTCGCTTCTACGGCCGACATGGTCAACACGGCAGCTTTAGGAATTCCCGATGTACCACTAGTTGCAACAACGACGGCGTCACCAGGTTCTACTGGTTCACCGTTAACACGCATGTCGCCATCAGACGTGGCGATGATTGTGGGTTTGACCAAATTCAAGATGTGTTGCCGAGCAGGAAAGGGAAGTCGCTGGTCCAGTGGGAAGACTGCGTCGTCGTTATCCCATGCTCGAGAGAGGCGGTCAACGAGGATCTGGCCGTTTGCCATGTCAAGACATACCAACTCGTTCACGCATCTAGCGTACGACTCGTGCGACACTAGAGACATGAATTCGCCAATTGACCCCACAACACTCGGATGGAAGAAATGGGTCATTGGCGCAAGGCCTCGCACGTTGCCCGCTGCGGTTGTTCCGGTCCTTGTTGGTGTCGCCTGTGCAAGTGGGGCGCCGAGCCCTGTCTGGTGGCGTGGGGCAATTGCAGGCATTGTGAGCTTGGCTCTCCAAGTAGGTGTCAACTATGCCAATGACTACTCCGATGGAGTGAAGGGCACTGACGCAGTTCGCGTTGGTCCATTGCGTCTCGTAGGTTCCGGAGCAGCTACCGCGAATCATGTGAAGCAAGCAGCGTTTGCAATGTTCGGTATCGCCGCCTGTGCAGGGCTGGCTTTGGCTGTTATGACGACGATGTGGTTGGTGTTGGTTGGGGCAGCTGCGATTCTTGCTGCTTGGACATACACAGGCGGTCCACGTCCGTATGGCTATGCGGGCTGGGGTGAAGTTTTTGTGTTTATTTTCTTCGGAGTTGTTGCGACAACTGGTACACAATTTGTGGTTGCAGAGGAGTTCACCACTGCCGGACTGGTTGCAAGCGTTGCTGTGGGCTGCTTTGCATGCTCGCTGCTGGTGGTTAATAATCTCCGCGATATTCCCGGCGACACTGTTGCGGGGAAAAATACGCTTGCGGTCAAACTGGGAGATCCCAATACACGTAAGTTCTTTGCCGGCCTGGTGATCCTTGCCGTGGTCTCGATTGGTACGACATCAGTTCTCGTAGGGGCTTATGCGTTATTCGGTCTTGTCGGAATCGTTGTTCTTCGACCTGCGCTTGAAGCGCTGTCGCGAGGAGCAAAGGGTCGCGACCTCATAATTGTTCTGGGCAATGTTGGTCGCGCTCAATTAGTGATGGGAATCACTTTTGCCGCAGGTATTGCGTACTCAATCGTTTCGTAAAATTATTGAATCCAGTAGGCGGCCAGTAGTAGCCGAGTTCTCCAAATGAACGGTGTGGCCGACACTCTTCACGACTGACAGATGTGAATCTGGCAGGAGAGATTGCATCTCTTTTGCAATAGCGACGAATTTCGTATCGTTCTCGCCAACTACGAGATGTACTGGCATTGTCAATCGGTGCAAATGCCCCCATAGTGACTCCTGTGTTCCGGTACCTGCATGTCGTAAAGAATCTGCGAGACCCTTCGGAGAGTTGTGAAGCCGTTCACTTTTCTGGTTTGTCTCATCGGTCAATCCGGAAAAGATGGGCAAGTCAAGCCATTCATCGATAAATGCTTCAGTGCCTAATTGTTCAATACGGTTAGCTAACTCATTGTCGCTGTGAATGCGAGCTTCGCGCTCAGCCTGTGTTGTTAATCCGGGGGTGCCACTAATGAGTACTAACTGCGACACCATCTCTGGATGTTGAAGGGCGACATGAAGTGCCATGCGGGCACCCATGGAGTATCCAACAAGAATGCCCGGCTGCATAGCTGAAGCAATGTCGTCTGCGCATTGTGGAAGCGAACGACAACCATCAACGTTGTTTCCGTGCCCTGCAGCGTCTAAGCACAGTGCCGTGAATTCGGCGTGCATGAGGTGCAAAACGGGAGACCAAGAGTTCTTAGTCTGTGTAAACCCGTGGAGGAATGTGACATGTGGGAAGGTCAACGCGTCAACGCTCGTTCCAACACGTTTACAAAAACATCAACATCTTGAGCGCCAGGGATCAAAAAGCGATCATCAATAACAAATGACGGCACAGCAGTGATTTCACGCATGGCAGCACCTTGCAGATCGTCTTGCACGGCATCGAATCCCTCATCTGTATCGAGCCATGCTCGAAGTGCTGCTCCGTCCAAGTTGACTTCTGAAGCACATTGAGCCACAACATCTGCGTCGCCAACATTGAGACCGTCAGTGAAGTAGGCCTTCATGAGACGTTCTTTGTAGATGGCTTGGGTGATGGCACCATGGTGTTCTAGCGCCCAATGCAATGCGCGATGGGCAAGAATGGTGTTGGCGCGCAACGCAATGTCCATGTTGAATTCAATGTTGTCAGCAGCGGCGACATTGGTCACATGTTGAAGAATCTGTTCTGCACGCTCACGTCCACCAAACTTCTTTGCGTACCCCTCTACAACTGGCGTTGGTTCCCCAACGGGGGCCGATGGGTCAAGTTGGTAGGCCTTGAAGACCACTTCGATTGGTTCGGTTATGCCCTTCTGTCGAAGCACTTCTATGGCGTTGTCAAACCGACGCTTTCCTATGAAGCACCAAGGGCAAACGACGTCGGACCAGATTTCTACACGCATAGGTGACACGATAGGTGACATGAGTTCTTCTGGCGACACTGCAGCCACATTTTGCGCAACATTGGTCGATGAATGGGCGCGTCAGGGAGTTCGCCACGCCGTTGTGGCACCAGGTAGTCGGAGTACGCCACTCGCAATAGCTTTGGCGCACAATGACGCTATTGAGGTGCATGTTTTTCATGATGAACGCAGTGCGTCCTTTGCGGCGCTAGGAATTGGTTCGGCTTCTGGTTTTCCCGCTGTATTGCTCTGCACGTCCGGAACAGCAGCAACTCATTTTCATGGTGCCGTAGTCGAAGCGCACCAGAGCGATGTGCCCATGATTGTGTGTACTGCTGATCGTCCACCGGAGTTGCGAGATGTGGGTGCTTCCCAAACGATTGATCAGACACATTTATTCGGAACAGCAGTTCGTTGGTTTCATGATCCCGGAGTTCCGTCGCGAGACGCAGCTTCAACGTGGCGTTCATTGGCTTCTCGCACAGTGCAAGCTGCTGTTGGTGTGCGACCAGGACCTGTTCATCTGAATCTTCCGTTTCGTGAGCCCCTCACTGGTGACGTGATTGATATGCCAGCACCACGAGAAAAGAAGTGGTCTGACATCATTCGTCTTGGGGTTTCTGAAGACCAGGATTTGTCGGAACTCGCAAAGACCCTCAACGGTCGTCGGGGAATCATCATTGCAGGACGAGGAACACAGCGCGATGTGCTGTCGTTGGCCGAATCCTTGGGATGGCCGATTTTTGCTGACGCTGTGAGCGGTGTTCGTGAGCACAACAACTCGGTGGTTCTTGGGTTTGATGCAATCTTGCGATCTGAAGAATTTTCTACCTCACATGTTCCAGAAGTTGTGGTGCGAATTGGCGCGCCACCCGCATCAAAGGTTCTGGCACAATGGATTGCAAAGAACGACTGTCGTGTCATCCAATTGCGCGAGTCTGAGATGGTGACCGACCCTGACCACATGGTTGAAAGCACAGTTGTCGGAGACATTGGCGTCGCTATTCGTGCTCTGGCAACTTGCGCCACACCGTGCGATAAGAACTGGACGACCGAATGGGCACATGCCGAGGTTGTTGCGCAGCAAGCGATTACAGCGTGGACCTCGGAAAACTTTAGTGAACCATCCGTGGCTAGAACAGTGACTTCATCAATGCAAGTTGGGACTCATTTAGTTGTGTCGTCGTCTATGCCTATTCGGGATGTGGAGTGGTTCGGCACGACAACGTCTGGTGTAACTGTCTACTCAAATCGAGGAACTAACGGTATCGATGGAGTGATCAGTACTGCTGTGGGAGTTGCCATAGCAACGAAGGCTCGGGTAACTGTTCTGATCGGTGACGTTGCATGCCTCCATGATTCGAATGGTTTGTGGGCTCTCAGTCGCCGCAATGTTGATCTGACGATTGTCGTTACTAACAATGACGGGGGAAGTATCTTTTCATTTCTTCCGCAGGCAAAGATCGTTGGTGATTCGAACTTCGAACTTCTCTACGGGACACCTCATGCGGCATCTTTCGAACACTTAGCAGGCACTCACGGTATTGCGTTTGAGCGTGTGACTACGGTGAAAGATCTTGAATCGACACTGCAGCGCGGTGGAACACGACTGATTGAAGTTCCGTGCGATCGTTTTACCAACGTGGCGCAACATGAAGCATTGCAATCAGCCGTGGTTGCCGCTGTGGAGGCTAGGGCCTAACAATTGCAGAGAGCATGGCCTGAAACTTGGCCTGTGTCTCTGCGAGTTCTGCATACGGGTCGCTGTCGGCAACGATTCCGCCACCTGCAAAGAGACGAGCCGTTCGTTTATCGGCAGACATTTCGGCACAACGAATTGTGACTGCGAATGTGCCGTCACCGTGTGCGTCCATGTATCCCACGGCGCCTCCGTAGTAACCACGGTTTAGTCCTTCGGTTTTTTCGATGAAAGACAATGCTGCTGAAGAAGGATGTCCGCCCAAGGCGGGGGTGGGACATAGTGCCCGCACAAGAGGAAAAACATGAGACGGCGGTTCTGTCAGGGCGCCTTCAATGGCGGTACCTAGGTGCTGAACGTTTGCCACCGTTACAACTGATGGTTCTGCTTCCCAGTCGAGATACGAACAGAACGGCAAGAGTGTGTCATGCACCATGTCGATCACAATTCGGTGTTCGATTTGATTCTTGGTGCTCGCTACCAATTCATCCGCAAGACGTTTGTCCGTTACCGGATCTCCGGTGCGTGGGGCTGTGCCGGCTAATGGATGGCTACGCACTGTTGTTCCCAGTACTGACACCAGCAGTTCCGGAGACGCGCCAATCATGTTGTTGACGCAATAGCGATAGCTGGAACCAAATGATGCTCGGAGGCGAAGAAGAATGGCGTGGACGTCAATGGGGTCATCGGCATGAACCTCAATGTCTCTCGCGATGACTGCTTTTTGTAGTGCACCAGATCGCACTGCATCACGTGCTTGTACCACAGCGTCGAGATAGTGACCAACAGCGGTTCGAGGAGCGACTCGATAGGAATTGCTGTGCGGTCGTGGAGGCGGCGCTGTGATTGCAGCTGTTACTGCTTTGGTGAACTTGTCGTCAGTGAGGTCATCCTCGGAATCTGCAATGAGGGTGACAGTGGGAAGAGTGTCCTCGGTCTTGCGAAAGACAATGCGGGGCAATATGAACTCAGCAGATTGTGACGGAGAAAAGGGAACAAGTGAAAAGAGAATCGGACCGTTGCTCGCTAGAGAGGAATCAGACAAGCGACTTGGTGTGAGTGATTTCAAGAATGACACCGCTTCTTGTTCGGTGACGTGTGCAAGTGCGTCACGTCCTGCCACACCAACACCATCTCGAACAAAGAGATAGCCATCTCCGCGGCACACCGTATTCAGATCAAAATCGTCTGTCAGGGTTGCGGTTCGAAAAATCATGGTGTGTTGCGAGTGCCAACCATGAGTTGCGTGAGCCCACCTGACAACTGGGTATGTGTGGCATCTGAAAAGCCTGCTCGCTGCAATTGTGCGACAAGTACCGATCTGTCGGGCAGGTATGCGATGCTGCGTGGCAAGTAGCGATACGCAGCTGCGTCGCTGAGCAATGCGCCAATGCGCGGAACAATTTTGCCGAAGTAAATGTTGTTACCGAATCGAATAATTGGGTTGTGAGGTACGCCAACATCTAGAAGCGCAACGCGACCACCAGGACGAATGACACGAGCACATTCTGTAAAGAAAACATCTAGATCGACAAGGTTGCGCAAAGCAAAGCCACAAATGATTCCGTCAACTGATTGCGAAGGAATAGGGAGACGCAGAATATCTGCTTGTGCTCGCGGCGCGTTGCTGCGGTCGTTGGACAACATCCCGAAAGATAGATCTATGGCAATGGGTCGAAGTTGTGCACGACGAAGGTCTATGCAGAGATCTCCTGTGCCGGCTGCCAGGTCGAGCACTGTGGAATTTGCAGGTAACGCAAGATCTCGCACTGCTCTGCGCCGCCAGCGAGTATCAAGACGGAATGTCATGATGCGGTTGACGAGGTCATAGCGCGGGGCGATGGCATCAAACATGCGGCGAACCATCTGTGATTTGTCATCGCCCTGGGGCAGGGAAGAGGTATCCCAAGAAGATTGTGTCTGGGGTTCTGATGCGCTCACAATGCAAGGCTAAGGGTCGCTGGGGACGTCGCCCAAGTACGACTCGCCGATTTTGGTCACGGCACAGCAGAATGGGCTATCGCGTAGTCCACTGGGAGGACCCCTCATGATTGATTTCACCCTTGCCCCCGAGCACGAAGAGATTCGCAACCGTGTCCGTGACTTTGTTGACAATGTCATTAAGCCAGCAATGGAGCCGTTCGGTCACCGTGATGACATGGCGCCTGAAAAGCACAGCGAGTATGTGCGTGAACTGATCAACCTTCGTAAAAAAGCAGTGGAAGCAGGGCTATGGCTTCCCCACATGCCAAAGGAATGGGGCGGCATGGGTCTTGGTCACGTTGCTTTGGCAATGGTGCAGGCTGAATCAGCAAAGACGCGAGTTGGGCCATGGGTCTTCAACTGTTCAGCACCTGACGAGGGAAACATGCATACGTTGCTTCATTGGGCAACAGATGATCAGAAAGACAAGTACCTAAAGCCACTTCTCAATGGTGTGTCTTCGTCATGTTTCGCTATGACTGAACCAGAAGTAGCTGGGTCTGATCCAACATTGATTCGTACGAATGCAATCAAAGATGGTGACGAGTGGATCATTAATGGTCACAAATGGTTTATCTCTGGTGCTCGACGAGCAAAATTTGCCATCCTTATCGCCCGTACCGAGATGGATGTCCCGCCAGGATCGCGCGGTGCGAATACTGCGTTCATTATTGATCTTCCTACCAAGGGATGGAACGACGTTCGCGAAATTGAAACCATGCACGGGGCTACCGGTCACTCTGAAATCGTTATTGAAGATCTTCGGGTGCATGACTCTCAGATTCTTGGCGGCAGAGGAAACGGTCACCGTCTGGGCCAGTACCGACTAGGACCTGCTCGTTTGGCTCACTGCATGCGTTGGGTTGCCCAAGCTGAAACTGCCCTCGACATGATGGTCGCACGTTCGCTTGAGCGTTACTCGCACGGTTCACTTCTTGCAGAGAAGCAGGGAATTCAGTGGCTCATCGCTGACTCAGCAATGGAGATCTACCAGTGCAAGTTGATGATTCTTCACGCAGCTTCAAAAATTGATGCTGGCGAAGATTTCCGTCAAGAAGTTTCAATGTCGAAGCATTTTGTTGCCAATAGTTTGAACAGAATTATCGACAGGGCTATTCAGGTTCACGGCGCACTTGGTTACTCAACTGATACACCGTTAGCTGGAATGATGCAGAACGCACGGTGGGCGCGATTCGCCGACGGTGCCGACGAGATTCACCAGATGCGTATTGCAGAAATCACAATCAAGGCTTACACGGACACGGGAAGCACTCGTGGTGCTACCGGCAACTTGCCGCTCTAGTTGTCTGCCTTAATAGCTATTTGTTTGGCCCACCGGTAGTCGGCTTTGCCGGCTGGTGACCTCACGATTGTCTCTACAAAAACAAATTGCTTCGGCAGTTTGAATCGAGCAATGTACCTCTGGGCAACTTCGAGAAGTGATGCCTCTGTCGTAGTTGCTCCCGCTTTGAGCCGAACAACCGCAACAACTTCGTTGCCCCAACGTTCGCTAGGACGCCCTGTAACTACGCAGTCATACACATCGGGGTGTGCTTTAACTGCTGCCTCAACTTCTTCAGCAAAAATCTTTTCGCCGCCCGAGTTAATGGTGACGGAATCTCGCCCGTGTACTTCGATCATCATGTCGGCAGTTAAGCGCGCTCTGTCGCCGGGAACGACGTATCGAACTCCTTCAACGATCGGATATGTCTTCTTAGTTTTTGCTTCATCATTCAGATAGCCAAGAGCGAGTCGACCACTCTTTGCGAGCCAGCCGAGCCCTTCATGTCCGGCCTGCAACGCACTCGTGAGGTCCTCTGACAAAATGTGATTTTGGGGTGTTAAAGGAAAACTGCCTGTTGTTGAGCTGTCTCCACTTGCAACTTGAGATAACTGTCCGCCAGCCTCCGACGAACCGAGTCCGTCGACCAGTATCACTGATGGCAAATACTTGTGGAACTCAACTTTGAGATGTGCAGACAATGGTGCGCCGCCCGACAAAATGGATAGTAGGGAAGAAAGGTCACGCTTCGACGTTGCTAAACCGTCAAGCAACGGTCGCGCGAAAGCGTCTCCGACTATCAGAAGGAAAGTTGCTTTCTCTTTTTCAATGAGGCCCCAGATGTCGTCTGCGTCAAGACGGTCTGGTTGTGACTGAACGATGATCGTGCCGCCGGTGAGCCATGTGCGCATCGCAATCCAGTGACCTGCTCCATGCATAAAAGGCGGACTGGGGAGTGCGCGAAAGTTTCCGGTTGCTTCAGCAACGAATTGTTCAAGAGTGCGTGCGGTTTTCGAACCTCCAAAGCACTCAACGACAGCATCGGCATTTCGCCACAGGACACCTTTTGGCATTCCGGTAGTACCGCCTGTGTACAGAATGTAGAGATCATCGCCGTGGTATCCGGCCGATGGTTTGTCAGTTGACGAATGACTGAGTGCGTCTTCGTACCAGACGGCTCCTTCCATCAAGGGGTTGTCTGAGGCATCGGGCACCTGCAAGATGACACGAAGATTTGGTAGTCCTGTGCGTACTTCAGCGAGCAGGGGCGCAAATCGAGAATGAATGACACATGCAGCTGCGTTTGAGTCGTGCAGCAAGTACTGCAACTCTTCAGCGACATATCGGTAGTTCACATTGAACGGCGCTACACGTGCCTTGAAAGCTCCGAGCATGGTCTCCATGTATTCATTGCCGTTGTGCAAGTAAATAGCGACGTGGTCCTGACCTGATTCCCAACCATTCAATTGGCCGCGTTCTGTGTGGCACCCAAGGCCTTGGGAAGCGAAATAGTTGGCTAATTGTCGCGTACGCGTGGTGACGTCTGACCATGTCAGGCGCTTGTCGCGAAAGATAAGACATTCATCATTTGGCCGAGTGGCGGCGATGGCTTCGTGAATTTCTGCGATACCGAGTATGGCTGGTGGGAATTGCGACATTGATGAACGATAACCTCGTGACACAAGGAGGGACTATGTCGAACGAATCCCACTCACTTATTTTTGGAGTCTTCATTCCGCAGGGATGGAAGATGGAACTTGCAGGAATCTCGGGTGCTGCCGAACAATGGAAGACAGCTGTCGACATTGCGGTCCTTGCTGAGAATCTTGGGTACGACTCCATTTGGGTATACGACCATTTCCATAACGTGCCGAAACCTGCTCAAGAAGCAGTGTTTGAGTGCTGGACAACAATCGCAGCGATCAGCCAGTTGACATCACGTATTCGTCTCGGACAAATGGTTGGATGCAATAGCTATCGCAATCCCGGACTACTGGCCAAAATTACCTCAACTGTTGATGTGATATCTGGTGGTCGTCTTGACTGGGGCATTGGTGCCGGTTGGTATGAAAGTGAATACAAGGGCTATGGCTATGAATTCGCTAAACCTTCTGATCGCATTGGGATGTTGCGTGAGACCGTAGAAATTGTGAAGTCAATGTGGACACAAGAAGAAACCACATACGACGGCAAGTACTACAAAATGTTGCGAGCCAACTGTGATCCGAAACCATTGCAACTTCCCACCCCTCCCATCTGGATCGGCGGCGGTGGTGAACAACTCACATTACGAGTAGTGGCAGAACACGCTGATGTGGCCAACTTTGGCAGTTCGGTTGATGAATTCATCAAAAAGCGCGCAATCTTGCAGAAACACTGCGCCGTTGTTGGTCGAGATGAAGATTCAATTCGTAAGACAATCTCAAGCGAAGTATTTATCCGTGAGACTGAAGAAGAGATCATTCAGGCAGGCAGTTTGAATGTGTGGGGCAAAGATGCAGCCGAATGGCGCAATGAGGCGCTTGTGGGAACTCCCGACCAGGTCAGTGAAAAGATTCAGCGTTATCTCGATGCGGGGTGCACAGGCTTTATTCCTTGGTGCTCTGACTATCCGTCAACAGAGACGTTAGAGCTCTTTGCCAAAAAGGTGATTCCCAACTTCCGTTGAGAAGTCCTCTCATTAGAAGAAGTATTGAAAGATAACTTCTGCGATGCATGAGGGCTTAGCAGCGCCCTTGCATTCAAATGTGGTCTCGAGGGTTACTCGAGCACCGCCAGGCGTGTCATCGACAGCAAGCACCTTGATGCCGGCGCGCAATTCAGCACCCACTGGAACTGGCGATACGAAGCGAACCTTATTTGCGCCGTAGTTGACACCCATTGAAATACCGCCGACGGAAAAGACCTGAGGAAGAAAGACGGGTCCAAGCGACAAAGTGAGGTAGCCGTGAGCAATGGGGCCACCGAAAGGGCCGGCCTTTGCCTTTTCGACATCAATATGGATCCACTGGTAATCACCAGTTGCTTCTGCAAATTGGTTGACGCGCTCTTGCGAGATGGTCATGTACTCGGAATAGCCGAGGTGTTCGCCGATAAGTCCCTTGAGGGCGTCGATGGATTCAATATGTCGTGGTGCCATAGTCAAAGTGTGGCACACACTGAGAGCGTTGGGCTTAACGGAGCCACGTACGCGCGTACGAGCGGCTCATCGGGTGAAGCAGTAGTACAACAAGTGCGGCTTCGAACATGAACCCCACAGTGTCGCCGCCCGTGATGCGGTTGACGAGTGAAATTGTGTAGCCGAGGTTCTGCTGGTGGATTGAAATTATGAATCGGGCCAGCAATGGGCTGAAGGATGCAGCTACGGCGAGGTACCAGCCAAGAAGTTTTCCGTTAGCCATAAGGAAACCACCGCCGATGAAGCAGACGCACGCCGCCAATCCGAAGATTCCCGTTATTGGCCCTATGACTCGTAGAGAACCGAACTCGTTTGTCTTATCGAGAAAACCGAGCGTTGCAAAGATGCCGTCAAGGTAGAGAAGCCAGGTTGCGATACCGAGAGTCTGTGGATGCATTCTGTCGATCCACTTGCGAGGATCAAGCTGTGAAAAGGCGCGAGAGAACATAGTCATAGTGTGACAGGACACGAGAACAGAATCGGTGACTGTCAGAATTCTTGGACACTCACCTGAGTGCTCAAATTTCTTTTTTGCACAGTCGGTCTCTTTTGTTACTACTCTGTAAGAGTGCGCAGCGGATTTGTAACCTTTGTTGGTCGACCCAACGTTGGCAAGTCGACGCTCGTCAATGCAATTTGCGGGGTCAAGATCTCGATCGTTTCGAACAAGCCGCAAACAACACGCACTCGAATTCGTGGAATCCATCATGGCGTTGACTGCCAAGTTGTATTCGTTGACACCCCCGGATTACACAAGCCCGTCACATTGCTCGGTGAGAAGGTAAATGCCACAGCACTCGAAAGTGCCAAGGACGTGGATGTCGTGTGTTTGCTTGTAGACGCTACGAAACCATTTGGTCGCGGTGATCAATGGGTCGCAGACCACATTGATATTTCGAAAGCGTTTGTCGTTGTCAACAAGACCGACAAGGCAACAAGAGAACAAGTGATTGCTCAACTACACGCAGTGTCCTCACTCGGAGCTGCTGAATATTTCCCCGTGTCTGCACGAACTGGCGAAGGTGTTCCTGAATTACTAGCCGCACTTAAGGCACTGATGCCAGAGGGTCCTGCTTATTACCCCGAAGACATGGTGACTGATACAGAAGATGCACAATGGATTGCAGAATTAGTTCGTGAACAATTACTAGCCGTTCTTAAAGATGAGTTGCCATATTCAGTAGCTACGAAAGTTACTGAGTGGGAATGGCCGCGAGTGCGTTGTGAAATCTACGTAGAGCGTGAAAGCCAAAAAGGCATGGTTATCGGCAAGGGTGGAGAACTACTGAAACAAGTAGGAATCGCAGTTCGTGCCCAGATGCCGGAAGGCGCTTTCATCGAACTTCATGTTGTAGTGGACAAAGATTGGCAACAACAAGCTGATCGTCTCGAAAGATTCGGCTACTAGCTTCGTCTATTGCGCGGTGGTGATGTCGCGCAGGAACTGCTCAACTTCGGTGCGATCACGTGTGCGAGCCATCGGGGGCAATGCTGCAATGAGGGTTCGCCAATATCCGGCGGTTGCCAGACGACGATCAAGAACAGCTACGACTCCCTTGTCGTCGGCGGTGCGGATGAGTCGGCCAGCTGCTTGAGCAAGTGATGTGGCAGCGATGGGTAAGTCGATCTGGCCGAATGCGGTGTCACGACCAACAGCCTCTCGCCGTGCTTCAAGGAGGGGATCATCGGGACGCGGGAACGGCAATTTGTCGAGAACGACGAGTGACAGTGTTCTTCCTGGCAGATCGATGCCTTGGAAAAATGCTTGCGAGGCAAAGATGCAGGAACTTTCATCTGCCATAAACATGTCAATCAATTTTTGGCGCGGGTAATCGGCTGGGCTCAGAATTGGAACGCTGAGACGTTCGCGCATAGCGGCAGTAGCTGCATGCAGGGCCTTGTTGCTGGTGAAGAGGGCCAATGTTCGTCCGCCGGCAGCAGTGATAAGTGCTTCAAGTTCGTCGTGAACGAATTCTGTGAAATTCGGAGCATTGCGATCAGGAAAAGTTGGAGAGCAGTACAAACGCGAATTGCGTTCGTAGTCAAACGGGCTCTCGACAGAAAGTATCTCGGTGCCCTCAAGAGGAAGACCAACACGTTCAGGAAGCGATGCAGGAATGGTTGCACTAGTGAGCACTGCTGCCACGTTTCCCCACACTGAACCTGACATCACTTCGCCGACGTGAAGAGGACTAATACGTAGTTGTGGGCGATCAGGGGATCCCTCGACGTAAGCCACATAACCCTGAATGGTGCCCAATGCGAGATCAAGAGCTTCTGCCAATCGTGTTGCTTGAGTTTGTGCTCTGTAATTCTTCTGTTGTGTGGACTCATTGTCTGTGGTGATTCCGCGCAGTGCCCCGAGAATTGTGTTGATTTCAATTCTTGCTAATGCAAGAGGTTCAGTAACAGATGTTGGCATCGGGTTCGAAAGCCGAAGGCCAGACATAGGAGTCAGGGCTTGAGTGAGTCGAACACCTTGAGATTCGAGTGCGCTGGTGACCGTGGGGTCTGCAATTACTTTGCGAACTGCTGAAGCAAGTGAAGTGAATCGGCCTGAACCAAGCTGAACACCTACTGTGTCGCTCATCACGGACTCGAGTTGATGAGCTTCGTCAAAGATCACTACTTCATGTTCGGGTAACAGCGAACCCCCACTAGCAATGTGTAATCCGTAGATATGAAGGTTGACAACGATGACATCAGCGGCCGCTGCGGCATCGCGTGCTTTTTCAGCAAAACAGTCATTGCCCACGGGGCATTTTTGTTTGCCTGGACATTCGTCACTGCTTACTGAGACAGCGATACGAGCTCGTTCACTGGGGACTCGAGGAAGTTCCTCGAAATCGCCGGTATGAGTTGTGGAGGCCCACTTGACAATGGCCTCGATCTCGCGCTTCGTTGGGCCTGACACTTCTTCGAATTCGAGTTGCCCAGCTGTTTCGCTGAGCTCGGCAATGCGTTGGCGACAGACATAGTTGTTGCGTCCCTTAATAACTGCCCACGAGAAATCAATGCCGAGATGTTTGGAAAGTAACGGAAGGTCGTTTCGATTTAATTGATCTTGCAACGCTTTTGTTGCAGTTGCTACGACAGTCTTTTTGCCATTGAGAAGTGCAGGGACGAGATACCCAAGAGATTTACCCGTACCGGTTCCGGCTTGCACGATGATGGATCGGCCTGCGGCAAGAGTTTCGGCGATCGAATGCGCCATATCAATTTGTCCTTGGCGTTCTTCAGCGCCTTCAAATGACGAAGTGACGGTGCGTAGCGCTTCAATGGCTGCTGCACCAGCAAGTGAGCGACTCATGAAGGCACGCCGGTGGCGTATGCCGCAAGAGCAAGATCTAGCTCGGCAGCGTCAAAATCTGGCCACGTACGTTCCGTAAAGAACACCTTGCATCCGGTGATTTGCCACAACATGAAGTTCGAGATGCGCGACTCGCCAGATGTACGAACCAGAAGATCGACAGCGGGCATTGAAGGGTCGTACAAATTCTGCGTGATGCTTTCTGCTGTGACGGTGCCTGCTGACATTGCGCGTTGTGTGGCGCGCACCAATTCGGCACGACTGCCATAATCAAACGCCACCGTGACGACGAGACCTGTATTGCCTTCCGTGTCTGCAATTGCTTTGCGAATGGCTTTTTGCACATACACAGGGGTTCGCGCACCTGGTTCGGCGAAGGGGCGGCCGATCCAACGAGTTCGCGCATTGTTGTCATTCATCTCATTGATGCGACCAAATAACTTGCGATGCAAGGACAAAATGTGGCGGACTTCTGTGCGGGGACGGACCCAATTTTCCGTGGAGAACCCGAACACCGTGAGCCAGCCGACAGAACGACGGGCACTTGCACGAACGACTCCGGCAAGGGCCTCTTCGCCGGCTGTGTGTCCATCTGTACGGGGGAGACCTTTGCGACTTGCCCAACGGCCGTTGCCATCCATAATGCATGCCACATGGATGGGCAGGGGTGCGGCAGAGACATTCATGGCATCTGCACCCTAGTTTCTCCATGCGTCACCATGTCGTGCAACAGGTTGAGAGGGGGTGCGTGGGAGACTAGAACGTGCCTCACAGTGCTTCGCCAACGTTTCCCGGACTTGATCATGTGGTTGTCTCGGGTGGAACCCCGGCTCAATGGGCAGAGATGTCCTCTGCTGATTGGACGCAACGTATCGATGCGCTAGCAGCTGGCGTGAAGAGCAGTGGAGCGCATTGGGTCACGTTATTGCCTCACCACGGACCCGAACTGTCATCGGAAGACGCCGTGAAGTTTTCGACACAGTTGCTAGGTACTGGAAAAGTGGTTCGTGAAGACGTTGGATTTAGCGAACGCTATGTCTGGCATCGCACTGCAAAGCAAACCATCATCATTGATCCGTCGTCAGATGGGCATCGCAGATTTGCGTCGGTTGTTGAATCAATGCGTGAACACGGAGTCGACCCTGATTCGGTTACTGAGGAAGCGTTGACGAAAGCGATCTTGGCTCCTGCGACGCAAGATGCTGATTTGGCAGTAATTCTCGGTCCACCTGACCGCATGCCGGAATCGATGGTGTGGGAATTGGCCTATTGCGAGATTGTCTTTATTGACCTCGATTGGTCTTCATTCACTGCAAATCATTTAGAACTTGCCATTGACGATTTCAACAGACGGCATAGGCGTTTTGGTGGACTCGATTCGTGAGCACATATCGCGATAACGCTGTCGTTCTGGGTTCGTACAAATTCGGCGAAGCTGATCGAGTGGTTGTGCTGCTCACGCAAGAGCACGGAAAAATTCGAGCGGTCGCAAAAGGTGTGCGCAAAACCAAATCGTCTATCGGTGCGCGACTGGAACCGATGAGTCATGTCGATGTCTCCCTGCGCTCTGGAAAGGATTTGGACACCGTCGCCGAAGTTCGCTTGGTGCACACACACTCTGCGTTGCGCACTGACTTTGACCGTCTGAACCAAGGGCTGTCGATGTTGGAAGCCATCAATAAATTGACCCCTGATCGTGAGCCGGTTCCACACTTGTTCGAAGTTCTGTCGCGGGCACTTCACGCTCTCAATGAAAGACACTCGCCACTGATGTTGGGAGCCTTTTACTGGCGGCTCTTGTCGATTGAGGGCAATGGACCACAGATTGACTCTTGTGTTCGCTGCGGCGAGACGGGGAGCATTGTTTCTTTT
>Ga0194055_10000770_pt1 | contig 25897 bp, 19 predicted proteins | sample SepL449m_MetaG_FD_155482 | JGI IMG/M metagenome (GOLD analysis project Ga0194055, IMG submission 155482) | Anoxic zone freshwater microbial communities from boreal shield lake in IISD Experimental Lakes Area, Ontario, Canada - Sep2016-L442-9m | ecosystem: Environmental > Aquatic > Freshwater >... | reverse complement strand
AATCGTTGGCATTGGTGCAGGCGAAATCGCCAAAACCATGATCCCGCATTTCTCGATAGGCTTCATTCACAGTCCAATGGTTGTATTCCATGCGATAGATTGCAGCGAGCACACCGGTGCGGTGCAAACCTGCTCTACAATGAATCACCATGGGGTAATTAGAGGGGTCATCGCAAATTTTAAGGAAGTCTTCAACCGCCCGGGGGCGCTTTTGGGGAACTTCAGGCCTCGGCCTAAGATCAGGGCTGATAAAGAGGTATTTAACCCCGAGATCTTCGCAAACCTTTTTCTCACTTATCGTAGATCGATCCCAGAAAGTTTTATAAACATCGGGGTCTGGATAATCATCTTGAAGATTGACGATGGATTTTAATTTGTAATGCTCTACCGCATCTTTGAAACCTGCAACCGTGAGTTGCCCACAACGATACATTTTCCCAGCCTCGACAACTCGAAGTCTTCTGCCATGATTCCATACATTACGGCTGTGTAATATCGGAAATACTACTACTGCTGCAAACATTGCACTGATAATAAGCCAACGCAAAAACGCCAGACCCATGCCACCCCTCCCAGAAGGAAAGCCGAAAACGCCGGCGAGATTGGTTCTCCCGGTTCAGCAAGGGGATATTGGCAAGGATAAGGAGAAAGCACAAGGCCGATTGTGGCAACCTTGTGCGAGAAACAACCTAGTTTACAGGAACTTGGGCAGACTGAAGGATTTCGCCTGTTGCCATGTTTTGGATAAACACCACAACCAGTAAATCGGTGAAATTCAAGGGCCTGCCTTTACCAGAAAATGGCTCTTCTTTGGCAATCTGGTCAAGATAGGAAGCCCACTTCTTCCTCAACTCTTCCAAATTCACTTTCGCTTCTTTTTTCCCATTCTTTTCCATCATTGCGATGCCATCCACACCTGCTGGGAATGAACGCACCACATGATGATGTTTTTTCTGCTTGTTACCACCTTGGTACCGCACTTCTTTTTCCACTAAAACCATATTCAAGCGAATGTTGTTACCCACTTCAGCGAGGTCTTTCACCTCTACAGAAATCGATACATCGTCTCCGACTTTCTTGGCGCTAGCCATCAAGCTGGCGGCAGCCCCTTTTTCCAACAGAGGTTCGACCACAGCCTTATACTCTTTAAATTTTTCCATGGCAGCATCTCTGGGGCCACCACCACCTGCTGCGGATTTTCCGTTAAAGAAAATCGCAGGTGTGCCTTCAATCTGCTTACCATAATACTTAGCCCGATTTTCAGATTCAGGATTGGTCAAAGGATCGGGGCCGGGGATGTGCAAATGATATTGCAACACAACGACTTCACTTGATTTAAACGCCTTGGGCAATGCATCAAACGCCATATCTGCTGCAACGCATGGTGGGCATTCAGTACCTGTGAACAACTCAACTAATACAGCACGATCGCTCTTGGATTTTCGCCCAGCGAAAGGTTCCGGCTTGATGCCTGTATCCATCTTTTCCATTTTAGCCTGAATTTCCTTGGCATCATCGATCTTCCCGGAAGATTCTAAAGCGTCTGCAAGGATTTCCAGCACCTTTAGTTTACTTGCCACGGTATCATTATCAGAAAGAGAGCGTTCCGCTTGCCTTGCGTATTGCAATGCGATGGGTGCATACTCTTTCTGGGGGGCTAAGAGTTCTGCGATTTCCAACCCGATCTGAGCCTTCCATTTTACGCCATAGTTTTCCGAAGCTTTTACCGCTTTATCTGCCCAAGAGCGAACTTCTTCGATTTTCGATTTGCGAATTTCCGCTTCTGCCATCAGGCTAAGTGCAGCTTTCACAACTTCGTATTCTGGCTGATCTGCCCGTGCAATCATTTCCTTATTTAAATCATAGGCATTCAAGGAAGTTAAAGTCGTGGGTTCTAAAATAGCAGGGGTAACGATATCCTTGATCATTACGCTGCCCTGAATTTTCTCTTTCTTATCCTTAGGCAGGGTCCCTTCAAACTTAAAGGTGCCTTGTTTCGATTTGAGATCAAATGAAATGGTGCCATCTTTCACGGAAACATTTTCAAAAGTTGCCTTTGGCATTTGGTTGGCAGAAGCCAACACTTCGCCTGATGTCTTTTCCCCACCCAGCTTCAATTGCACAAGCCACACTGGGGCATTAGCCTCGCGTATTAAAAAAGGCATGAAGACTTTGTAATTCTGCTCTGCGGGGGCTTGCACCGCACCTACAGAAACGATCAAACTTAAAAACATTCCAACTACTAAATAAAAACGAACCATGGTTTCTCCTTTTAGCCTGTGATAGAACTGTTAATCTATCATGGTACTTTAGAGTAATTACTTTATCATGCATTGGGGTATTTGGCATAAGAATTTTTTCGCATCTTCTTTGCAAGGATCTTAGTAAACATGAAAATCAAATTCCTACTCGCTTTTCTACTCGTTTTCCTTCAGGGGTTCATTCCTAACATGAGTTTATTTTCTGATGAAGGCATGTGGCTTTTTAACGACCCGCCCACGACGCTGCTTAGCAAAAAACACAACTTCAACCTTACGAACCCTTGGCTAGAAAACGCCTGCCTTTCCTCGGTGAGATTCAACAATGGCGGTTCGGGTGGTTTTATTTCTGCGGATGGATTGATCATCACCAACCACCATATTGGCGCAGATTCCCTGCAAAAACTTAGCAGCGCAACCCGCGATTTACTTAAAGATGGGTTCATTGCAAAAAAACAAGCCGACGAAATACCCTGCCCCGATCTCGAACTTAATGTCCTCATCAGCATCGAAGACATGACCGACAAAGTTAAAAACGCTGTTACTCCAAACATGAAACCCGCTGAAGCTTTTGCCGCCCGAAGAGCAGCCATGGCTGCAATTGAAAAAGAATCCGCAGACCGCACCGGCTTGCGCAGCGACATAGTCACCCTTTATCAAGGCGGCCTTTACCATTTATATCGCTACAAAAAATACACCGAGGTAAAGTTGGTGCTGGCTCCGGAAAGTGCGATAGCCGCCTTTGGAGGAGATGTTGATAACTTCGAATTCCCGAGGCACAACCTCGATTTCTGTTTATTTCGTGCCTACGAGAATGGCAAACCTGCCAAGCCTGCTAAATTCTTCAAGCTGGCAAAAAGCGGCCCCGTAGAGGGAGACTTGGTGTTTGTAACAGGCCACCCAGGCACCACCAACCGACTCGAAACCCTTGCTAAGCTCATTCACAGACGCGATTATTTCCTGCCTTATAATCTCGCCAGGCTTCGAACCTATGAAGCTGCTTTGCTTCAGTTTAGTGCAAGTTCTCCTACCAATGGCGCAATGGCCACCACCGATTTACATCGCGTTGCCAACGCTAGAAAAGCCTTCACAGGCCAGTACAACGGATTACTTAACCCCTCCATCATTGAAGCTAAAAGTGTCCAAGAAAACAACATCCTCCTAGCAGCAGAAAAAGAACCTGAAAAAGATACACCTTGGAAATCCATCGCTCTCGTTCAGAAAAAATTAGCCTTGTTCGAAACTGAATATTTGTTGTTTGAGCGGGGCGATGCCTTCTTTTCTGAACTCTTCACCATAGCTAGGCACATAGTTCGAATGGCTGATGAGCTACCTCAAGCGAGTGGCAAAAGGTTTCGCGAATATCGCGACTCGAATTTGGATTCGCTCAAGTTTCAACTTTATTCCCCAGCCCCCATTTATGCTGCGCTAGAACAGGCCAAACTCGCTTCATCGCTATCCTTCATGGCAGAAAAACTAGGAGGTGCACACCCTCTTGTTAAGCTCGCACTTAATAACGAACCTCCATCAGTTCGCGCAGCTTCGTTGGTGCAGAATTCTAAACTCTTCAACCCCGCAGAACGAAAAAAATTGATTGAGGGTGGCAAAGCTGCAATCCAAGCCTCTACCGATCTATTCATTAAACTGGCTCTCGATATTGATGCAAAATCACGCGAACTGCGCCAGCGCCACGAAGAAGAAGTCGAAGAACCCGAAAGACAGGCTTATTCCGATATTGCCCGAGTCCGATTTAAAACGCTTGGAAAAAATGTCGCTCCCGATGCTACCTTTACTTTAAGACTGGCATTTGGAATCGTTCGTGGCTACCAACTTGATGACAAAGAAATCCCCTTTCAAACCACTTACAAAAGCCTATTCGAAAGGCATTCTCTTATGCAGGGAAAGGTACCATTCGATTTGCCCGAGCAATGGTTGCAAAACAAAGACAAGCTTAAGTTGTCAACGCCTTTGAATTTCGCAAGCACCGCGGATACCATCGGAGGGAACTCAGGCAGCCCGGTTCTTAATCGCGAGGGCGAATTAATCGGAGTGAACTTTGATCGCAACCGCCATGGTTTGGTTCGAAACTTTGTTTACACCGATGTGCAAGCCAGGCACATTGCAGTTCATACACAGGGAATATTAGAAGCTCTGCGAACCATTTATCAAGCAGAAGATCTAATTAAGGAAATGACTGGGCAATAAGGTTTAGGATTAATTTTCGAAAGCTTTAGCAAGCCAATCGTAGGCAACTCTGCGAATTTCATTGGGAAAATCGTGTTTGCATTCGGGATAGTAAGCCTGCATACCGGTGCGGGAATTCAACAATCTAAAAACCCCCTGAGCTGCAGCAACGCATTCCTTTACGCCATCAACTTCAAAGTTACTATCTTCCATGGGTGCATTGATAAACAACGCCCGGGGTGCAATGGTTCCCAGAATTTCTGGAAAATCAAAAGGTACATACTCAGTCTTCAGTTTGTAAACGGTCGCCAATCTGGGCATGTAGCGATCGCTGGTCCAACCCTTGATATTGCCATTATAATATCTTGGAAAACTAGTAAACCCACAACTTGTAATAACCGCCTTGATGCGTTCATCAAACGCAGCAACAAACAAACTGTTGTGGCCTCCCAAAGAATGACCAATGACACCTATCTTTTCTTTATCAACGGATTCCATGGCACACAAAAGATCAACCGCACAGATGTGATTCCAAACGCCCTTGATAGTACCACTGGCATGTTTACTTTTCTTAAAATCATATTGGTAATCGCCAAAGCTTGGATAATCAGGTGCCAAGGCAATATAGCCCCGCAGTGCAAGTTCATGCGCATAATGCAGATTAGGCAAGCCACCTAACCCTGCAGGTTCTCCCTTGCCAATCGCAGTGGTTTGATGCAGGCAAAGCATGGCTGGTGCTTTCCCTACTATTTTATGTGGCACAAGAAGATAAGCAGGAACTCGATCGCCTTCTTCAGAGGCATAGGTTATTTTTTTAAGTAAGTATTTTTCCTTGGCAGTCTCTTCAAGAACCTTTACATCTAAAGGAACTTTTTTCGTAGGCAATGGCCCCATGACTTCCTGCATCGAATTTAAAATGTGAGATCTTCTTATAGCCCAATCCTGAGCACTCCTGACAGGGACTATATTTCCCTTGGCATCAAAAACAACAAGAAGGCTGTGCTTTTCAGGGTATCGAAGCTTTATCGCAGGATCTGCGCCAAAGGTTGCCAAGCAAATAAGTAGCGGGGTAAGCATGGTTTACTTTTCGCCTACGCAGTAAAGGAACTTCTGACTGCGAATAAAAAGCTTGCCATCTGAAACTGCGGGTGAAGCGCCAAAATCTAGCCCAGTACCATTGCCCAGAACATTCCGATAAAGAACTTTGAAATCGAGTCCAGGATCAACCACTACGGTTTCGCCATCATCCATCAGGAAAAGCAATTTGCCTCTCACGATGATGGGCGAACCCAGAGCTTTATTTTTTCCATTACCCAAACGAACATCATAGATTTCTTTGCCTGTATTAAGATTAATCGCGGTAAGCATACCCTTGGAGTCAGGCTGATAAACGATATTGTTAATAAGCACAGGTGACGAAACATCGCGGTGTTTTTTTCGTTCTTCCTGCCAGGCAACATGGCTTTTTGTTACATCACCTTCGCCAGGCAAACGCAGTGCTTGGCAAGGCCCTGGCCTTCCCGAAAGAATGAAGATAAGCTGGCCATCAGAAACAGGCATGGGTTCGCCAAACTTGGCTTGATCTTTAGCATCACTGCGATCGCAGCGCCATAATTCTTTACCCGTTTTGGGATCATATCCAGCAACCCGGTTGGGGCCGTTAAGAACCAGATCCTGCCTGCCCGCTGCAACTTTCATCATCATGGGGGTGCTAAAGCCTCTGCCCAGATCCCTCTTTGTTTCCCACTTTATTTCCCCGGTTTTTTTATCCATCGCAATCAAACTAACAGGAGCAGTCTTTGCCCCTGCTGCTGCGCCGGCAGGCAATGGCCCTTTATCGCCATCGTTATCGCAATTTTGTATCACAAGATCTTCAAAAAGAAATGGCGATGCTGCAGTGCCCCATCCCGCTTCACTCGTGAAGGTGCCGAATGATTTCTTCCATAAAAGATTTCCATCGATGCTGTAACAAAAAAGGCCTGGGGTTCCAAAGAATGCATAAACGCGTTCACCATCGGTGGTGCAAGATGCAGAAGCAAAACCATTCCATTGATGTGTTTTGCCTGCGGGTTCAGACTTGGATGCGGTTTTCTCCCAAAGCTTTTTCCCAGACTTGGTATCAATGCAAATTACCATTCTTTCAGAACCATCATCGCTGGATGCTGTCAGAAAAGCCTTGTTGTTGTGAATGATAGGCGAGGAATTCCCATTGCCTGGCAAAGGAGATTTCCAAAGGATGTTTTGTTTTTCGTTCCACTGAAGTGGCACCCGTGTATCGTCACTATTGCCTTGAAAATCCGGGCCACGCCAATGTGTCCAGTTGGAATCGGCATAATTAGAAGTAACAAAGACCAAAGCAGTGAGCAACATCAGGGAATAATAACGCATGAAAAACTCCTTCCAAAGGCGGGTTAGATCAAATTATGCTACCTTGAAGTAATCAAAGAATCCATCAAGAAAAACTGCGATGAAAAAGAAAGTTGCCACTCCCCTCTTTTTCCAAACAATAAGAGAGTTGAGAATAAGCAGGGAAAAAGAAATTTTTAATACAATAATCGCCATGTCTATTCCCTATTTAGAAAGCTACTTAGATGAATGCAAAACACAAGGCGGATGTGGCACTTTTAACGGATCACAGGTATGAAGCCATGGTGGCTTTACCTGGCGATTGGTATCTCGGCAATATCCTTGAAGATGATGGGTTGCTTCAAAAGGAGTTAGAGAGACAGGGAATTTCTTCGGTAAGGGTGGATTGGGCTCGTAAGGATATGGATTGGTCGCAGTACAAGTGCGTGGTTTTTCGCACCACATGGGATTACTTCGATCGCTTTGAAGAATTCTCTCAATGGCTTGACGATGTCAGCAAGCAGACCAAATTATGTAATCCGTATTCCATGATCAAATGGAACATGGATAAGCACTATCTCAAAGATCTTGAATCAAAAGGGATTCCTGTAACACCTTCACGGTTTGTTGAAAAAGGAAGCACTGTAAACATTGAGGATGAGATTTTAAAATCGGGGTGGCATGAATTAGTGATCAAGCCTTGTGTATCTGGTGCTGCAAGGCACACTTACCGGGTAAATAAGTTGAATGCCAAAGCAATCGAGACAGTAGTTAATAAACTTCTGAAGTATGAATCGTTTGTGTATCAACCTTTTTTGGAAAGTGTTCTAACCCAGGGTGAGGATACGCTGATGCTTTTTGATGGGAAGTTTTCCCATGCGATTCGCAAGCTTGCAAAGCCTGGGGATTTTCGGGTTCAAGATGATCATGGTGGAACCGTGCATGATTACCAACCCGATGCCGAACAAATTGAGTTTGCAGAAAAAGCGATGGCTGTTTGCAGCACCCTTCCAAGCTATGGCAGAGTGGATATGGTGCGGGATAATCAAGGAAAATTAGCCTTGATGGAGCTGGAAATGATCGAACCTGAATTGTGGTTACGCAAGCACCCCCCTTCTGCAAAGCTGTTCGCTGAATCAATTGCAAGAGTCATTAAGGGATAAGGTTCTTGGTTTTCTTCGTCTTTATCTGGCTAAAGTGATCAGTTCATGTCATTATCTAGTACCAGATACCTACCTGATTTTGGGGATGATACATGACCTTATCCAAACACAATCACGATCATTCGTTTAAGTTTCTCAATCCGTTGGAAAGAGAAGGATTGGTTTTTTCGAATCGCAGAAACTTTATCAAAGCTGGCATTGCTGGAATGGGCGGCCTGACTTTACCCGGACTGCTAAGGCAAAGGGCGGATGCAGCGAATGCAGGAAAATCATTACCCGGAAAGAAAGCAGTGATACTTTTATGGATGGCGGGGGGCCCTAGCCAAATTGATAGTTGGGATCCGAAGCCTGATCGCCCGTTACAAAATCGCGGGCCTTTCGCAACCATCCCCACTGCGATTCCAGGCGTGCGCTTTTGCGAACATATTCCTAAACAAGCTGCAATGATGGATAAAATCACCATCATCAGGTCGGTTAATGCACAGGGCAGCAATCACGAACCTAACACCGTTTTTCAGACCGGTAACCGCGAAGCAGAACCCCGTTCCAACAATCTGGCTAAATACTACCCTGCAATTGCCTCGATCATCGCCAAGCATCATGGTTCCAATCATCCTGCAATGCCCCCTTATGTTTCTTTTTCAAAAGGTAGAAGCCATGTTGCCTATGCGGGGTACTTAGGAAAGCAGTACGATCCGTTTCCTGGCGACAAGGCGACGAAACTTCCGATATACGATTCGGTTGGTGTTGATTCGGGAAAAGTTAGCGAAGGCGATTTGTTCAAGCTGCCTAAAGAAGTGAATCTTACGCGCATTGGCGATCGGACTACGCTTCTTAAGAAGTTTGATGTACTACGCAGGGAAATGGATAACAGCGGAAACTTCGATGCGATGGATCGATTTGGGCAGCAGGCAATGGAGATCGTTGCAGGGGCAAAGGCCCGTGATGCCTTTGATCTTTCCCGCGAGCCTGAGCGCACCCGTGAAAAGTATGGCAAGCATCTTTGGTTTCAGCAGGCATTGCTTGCGCGCAGATTAGTCGAAGCGGGGGTCAGCTTTGTTACTTTAGATCTTAGTTACCATACTGCATCGGGGACATGGGATACGCATGGCGACAACATTCCGCCTTATGGTGGTATTAGTAAAGGTTTGAAGCCTTTGCTACCGTTATTTGATCATCTTTTCACGACTTTGATTCAAGATTTACAACAGAGGGGAATGCTTGATGATGTATTGGTGGTTGCGATGGGAGAATTTGGCAGAACGCCACAAATGGGAACTCAGGGGAGCACGGATGGGCGCAATCATTGGCCAAAAATCATGTCAATGGCCCTTGCAGGAGGGGGATTGAAACATGGTCAGGTTATTGGGGCATCAGAGGCGGATGGCGGCACGATTAAAGAGCGCCCAGTGCTTCCGGGCGACCTTGCTGCCACTATTTACCAGCATATGCAAGTACCTTTAGATGCAACTTATCTTGATCCGAGTGGCAGGCCCCGATTTATCCTAGACCACGGACAACCCATCCAAGAATTGTTTTAATTATTATTCTTTGAGCACTTTTAACTTGAAGAAACACCTCTTTTATTGAAAATAGTGAGGGTAGTTTCTCAAGAGTTAATTTCATGAGTTCGGCATCTTCGGGCAAATATCAAAAGGTATCCAAAGAATGGACACCCCGCATGTGGCAGGGTTGCATCTTTCATTCTTGGATTCGGATGCTTGCCAAAAACCATTTCCTGATACATCCCAGCAAAATGTACATTGGCTGTGTTATTACTGCAATAAGTGTCCTGCATTTGGGGTTACGGTTGTTGCAAAAGGGGTTGTACGGCACAGTTCCCGAGAATACGCAACTAAAGCAACCGCCTGTTTTTATCATTGGGCATTGGCGAACCGGTACAACTCTGCTGCATGAGCTTTTGATTTTGGATCCGAGGCATAATTTCCCGAATACTTATCAATGCCTTGAGCCCAATCATTTTCTTTTGACTGAAAAGTTTTTCAAAAGTTACTTCAATTTTCTACTGCCTACGCGTAGGCCGATGGACAACATGGAAGCGGGTTGGGATAAGCCTCAGGAAGATGAATTCGCCCTTTGTATGATGGGCCAACCTTCGCCTTATCTTGATGTAGCATTTCCCAATAATCCCCCCATTGATAAGGATGCCTTTGAAATAGCTAATTTACCCAAACATAAGAGTGAAGGATGGAAGCAGGATTTCAAGCGGTTTCTTTCTGAATTAACTTACAATGACAGCCGTAGGTTGGTGCTAAAATCCCCCACGCATACAGCTAGGATTCGGACTTTACTAGAGTTATTTCCTGATGCTCGGTTCATTCATATCGTGCGTGATCCATATGTGGTTTTCCCTTCTACAGTGAACTTGTGGAAATCACTTTATGATACGCATGGCATGCAAACTCCCAACTATAAGGGCATAGAAGAGAAGGTTTTTTCGGAGTTCAATATTCTTTACAACTGTGTGGATCGGGATAAATCGCTGCTGAAGCCCAATCGATTCATTGAAGTGCGTTATGAAGATTTGATTAAAGATACCTTTCCCATTATCGAAAATATGTATCAACAATTGGAACTTGGCGACTTTTCGATGGCAGCACCTCATGTTCAACGCTATCTTGATAATCGGAAAGATTACAAAACCAACAAGTACAAGCCCCTTGAGCCCCGCTTGCTTGAATTGATCAACGAGCGCTGGGGCAAGGTTATCGATCGCCATGGCTACCCACGAAGGGAAGCAGGGGCATCTTTGTTGGTGTAGTTTCTTTTTTGTTTTAAATATTACTCAAGCGAATAGGGGATTTTATAATGGGTCGAACTGTAACTTTTAAGAATGAAGCAAAGAACTTGGTAGGCACAGAAATTAAAGTGGGCGACAAGGCTCCTGATTTCAAATGTCTGGTTGGTCTGGATGCCCATACTTTGGCCAATACTGGGGCAAAGCCACGGTTATTTAGCGTGGTTCCATCTTTGGACACCGGCGTTTGCAGCATGCAGACCAAAAAATTCGAATCAGATTTGGCAGATATAAATGACAAAGTTTCTACCTACACCGTAAGCTTGGACCTTCCTTTTGCCCAGAAGCGTTTTTGTGGCGCAGAAGGTATCAGCCATATGCAAACTCTTTCGGATTGCCATAATCATTCTTTTGGCAAGAATTATGGTGTTTTGTTGGAAGGGTTGCCTTTGCCTTTGTTGACACGAGCAGTTTTTGTGGTTGATGCCCACGGCAAAGTGGTACACGCAGAATATGTGCCTGAAGTAACCAACCATCCAAACTATGATACAGCAATTGCAGCACTTAAAAAGTGTTTGTAACTATATAGCTTATAATGGTTTAGAGCTAAAGCACCTGGGTTTTCCGGGTGCTTTTAGTTTTTTAGGGTGGGTTAAAGCGGGTAAAGATTATGGCCTTTGGCAGAGCAAAGGGATTATTCCTTTAATACCAATTATGCCAGCATAGCTGATTAGAATTCCATCTGATCGCAAAGCATTTTTGTTGCACCGGTTTTAAACTCGATTAACTTGAGTAAATCGGAAAATAATAGGTAAAAAAGTCGTGATTGATTCTGACTTTAAGGGTTTGGCAAAGTGCATCCCCCTATAATTAAGAGGTTTTAGTTGTTGGTTATTTGGAGAATACGATGATGTTAAATTTGCGCTCAAAGATTGCTTTTTCAACGCTGGCATTCCTAGCACTTGGGCAAAACCCCGCTTCTGCTGCTTGGAATAATGTGTATCAGGTAAACAGCAATAACACCAAGGCGAGCACTTCAACCTCTAATTATCAACCTGCGCCAACCCCCTGCAATCTGCCTGGTTGCACCCAACAGATTTGCCAACAACAAAATTGTGCCACCCGCTATGTGCAAAAATTCTACTACGAGCCCGTTACCTCCTACGAATCTACTTCGTACTACGAACCTGTAACTTCCTACAAAACCAGCTATTACTACGAACCCGTTACCTCGTACAAAACCAGCTATTACTACGATCCTTCCCAATGTGGTTATCAGCAGATGGCAACACCTGTTACCAGTTATCAGTTGAAGGCGCAGAATTGCCCAGTAAATTCCTACATGCTTAGAACCGCTTTAAAGCCTGTGACAAGCTATAAACAATCTTACTATTACGAGCCGCAAACCACTTGCTGCAATACTTCCGTAGGTGTGCCAGTAATGCCCCAAGTTGCAGCCCCATGCACAACGCCTGTTGCACCCGTACCGAATCCCAATATTGCACCAGGCGTAAATGAACAACGCGCAACGCCTACTCCCGCACCCGCAGCAGTAGCCCCAGGAATCAACGAAAACAGGGAACTTGCTCCTAATCCCACCAATAGCAGCAGATCTTCTGTAATCCCCGGGAAAACCGTTTCCCCTGTTATGCCTGCTCCCCAGGTTCCTTCTTCTGTTAGGTTGGATCGCATTGTTTCCTTAAAGACAGCTTCCAATCTTCAAGGCAGCGTGGTTACCGCTAATCAGCTTCCTGCTGCTAACGCAAAGCTTTTTCTGGTTCACGAAACTGTCCGTGGATTAAAAGTAAATGTTACCACCGATGCCAATGGCATGTTTTCCACTAATGTAGAACCAGGCAACTGGTTGGTTTATCTTGCTGATGTTGATGGCAGAGCTGTTTTCCAAAAGCAGATTGAAGTGAAATCCTCCGAACTTCAGACGATGAAGCTAGTAGGCCGTTAATCTTTTTATTGCTATTTCGCATAAGTGCAGGGTGAAAGCCCTGCACTTATCGTATCTACCCCCCCCATATTTCCTATCTTCACCGCAAGTATGTTAAGTTGTTCCGATTATAATTATTATGATGATCGTACCTGTATCACTGATTGATTAGACAGTTCTATTCATCCACTTTAATTCAATTGTTCTACTTATTAGGATCGATATGAATATTACGCAAGCGCATGGATGTGTTTGCAAAAAGTAGGAATAAAATTTACTCTCCTGGTTTTATTCTGCTCCCTGCTTTTAGTGTGAATTTGTTTTGAAACCGTAAGGATTACGAGAGGATTTTATCATGTGGACATCTTTATTTGTTAGTGGATTATTAGCAACTGCGCAAACCCCGCTTGAAAAACTAGCGATTCCAGTTGCCCCTGTTTCTGTTGTTCAAGCCCCAGCAGCTCCCAAAAGCGCAGGTCCTATGGCTCCTGGCCAACAGCCCATGGCTGAAGAAAAGAAAGAAGAAGAAAAGAAAGAAGAAGAAGCCCAAAAGTTCTTCTTGATGAAACTTCTTGAAGGCCGTTCCGGTGGCGAATTCCTTGATAAATCAGGGATCACCATCAAAGGTTATGCAGATATGAACTATACTGCATCCACTGCAAGTGGCGTAAACTCTCCAATGGCGATGAACTATAAAGCTAACCAATTCTTGCTTGAACAGAACTCAATCATCATCGAAAAAGCTGTTGATACCAAAGCCAAGGAAATGACTTGGGGCTTTACCATGATGGGTCTTCTTCCAGGTAGCGATTATCGCTTCACCATGTCAAATAACCTTATGGATAGCCAGCTTACCGCCAATAACGGGCAGCCCAATACCTATGGTGTTGATGCTCCCCAGTTCTTTGTCGAAACCTACAATCCTAACTTTGCTAAAGGTTTGGACACGAAGGTAGGCCGCTTCTATACCATCCTATTCAACGAAAGCATCGATCCCACCCAGAATAAACTGGTGAGTCGCGCACTTACTTTCATGAATAATCCTTTCACCCACACCGGTGTTCTTACTGCAACCAAATTGGATGATCGTTGGACATTCTACAACGGGTTGACATGTGGTGCAGATGTGTTCTTTGGACCTTCAGGCAAAGCTTCCTACCTTGGTGGTTTGAAGTGGGAATCTGAAGATGCTGGAACAAACTTCGCCTTGAACACACAGCTTACCGACCCTAGCTTCAACCAGAGCCAAGGTACTGCCAACACTTATGATGTGTTTGAAATTGTGTTCAACCACAAGATTAATGATAAGTGGTCTTTCACCTCGGATACCATGTACTCCTTCATCAACAACTGGGATTCGAACGCTTTTGGTGCAACGATTACTGATAGGGACGAAACCCGCCCAATAGCTTACCAAGGTTGGGCTAACTGGTACGGCTTTGTTAACTACTTGACTTACAATGTAACTGACAAGCTTTCTACCACCAGCCGTGTTGAATTCTTTACCGACACCGAAGGTGTTAGAACTGGCTACACCGGCCTCTACACCACCCTTACCCAGGGTGCTACCTACAAGATGTACCAAGAACAATTGTGGGTTCGTCCAGAGTTCAGGTATGACAACAACTCCATCTCGAAGGCTTACAACAACGATGGAACCCCATCTAATGGTTTGTTCACCTTCGCAATCGATGTGATCTTACGATACTAACATCGAAAGTGTGGGTAGTAAAAAGCAAGAGGCTCGGGGAAACCCGGGCCTCTTGTCTTTATTTATAAGATGGTTTCAATTACTTCAAGTTGGCCTGAATGGTATCAAAACAAATCATAACCCCTCAGGTTCTCCAACCCTACCAACAGATTTGCAAAGTTATCTCAATTACAATCTTAGTCGCTTTAATTCGATTCATCCATCTGTATGGTCGATAAGAAGTATATGGATATCCTTGTTGCTTTGTTTTTACACGTTGTTAAATAATTTAAGGCTGTGGAAAGGCGTTTGTCTTGTTGCTATCTTTGTTCATCACCGGATTATTAGCAACTGCGCAAACCCCGTTGGAAAATCCTGCAATTCCAGTTGCTCCTGCTCCCATGGCTCCAGCGCCTAGAAGTGCAACCCCCCTGGCTGAAGAAAAGAAAGAAGAAGAAGCCCAAAAGTTCTTCTTAATGAAGATTCTTGAAGGCCGTTCCGGTGGCGAATTCCTTGATAAATCAGGGATCACCATCAAAGGTTATGCAGATATGAACTATACTGCATCCACTGCAAGTGGCATAAACCTTCCAATGGCGATGAATTATAAAGCCAACCAGTTCTTGCTTGAACAGAACTCGATCATCATCGAAAAAGCTGTTGATACCAAAGCCAAGGAAATGAGCTGGGGGTTTACCGTAATGGGTATTCTTCCTGGCAGTGATTATCAATTCACCATGCAAACCAACCTCATGGATAGCCAGCTTACCGACAATAACGGGCAGCCTAATACCTATGGCGTTGATGCTCCCCAGTTCTTTATCGAAACCTACAATCCTAACTTTGCTAAGGGTTTAGATACGAAGGTAGGCCGTTTCTATACCATCCTATTCAACGAAAGTATCGACCCCACCCAGAATAAACTGGTGAGTCGCGCACTTACTTTCATGAACAATCCTTTCACCCACACCGGTGTTCTTACTGCAACCAAACTCGATGATCGTTGGACAATGTACAACGGGTTGACATGTGGTGCAGATGTGTTCTTTGGACCTTCAGGCAAGGCTTCCTACCTTGGCGGTTTGAAGTGGGAATCTGAAGATGCTGGAACAAACTTCAGCTTCTACACTCAGCTTACCGACCCAAGTTTCAATAGTTCACAAGGTACTGCCGACACTTTTGATGTGTTTGAAATCCTGTTCAATCATAAGATCAATGATAAATGGTCTTTCACTTCGGATACCATGTATTCCTTCATCAACAATTACAATTCGGCTGTCGCAAAAATCCCGCTTGTTTCAAACATTGTTAATGGTAATCAACCCCCCAAGAATTACCAAGGTTGGGCTAACTGGTACGGCTTTGTTAACTACTTGACTTACAATGTAACTGACAAGCTTTCTACCACCAGCCGTGTTGAATTCTTTACCGACACCGAAGGTGTTAGAACTGGCTACACCGGCCTCTACACCACCCTTACCCAGGGTGCTACCTACAAGATGTACCAAGAACAATTGTGGGTTCGTCCAGAGTTCAGGTATGACAACAACTCCATCTCGAAGGCTTACAACAACGATGGAACCCCATCTAATGGTTTGTTCACCTTCGCAATCGATGTGATCTTACGATACTAACATCGAAAGTGTGGGTAGTAAAAAGCAAGAGGCCCGGGTTTCCCCGAGCCTCTTACTTATTTATAAGGTTGTCGTGAATTACTTCAGGTTGGCCTGAATGTAATCAAGAACTTCCTGAGGATGAGCATCAACCTTAACCGTGGTGTAGATTTTCTTTACTACGCCTTGCTTATCGATCACATAAGTATAACGCGAAGCCATGCCGGATTTGCTGAGTGCGCCGAAAGCTGTGGTCACTTTCTTTTCAGGATCAGCAAGCAATGGGATTTCAAGCTTCTCTTTTTCAACAAACTTCTGCTGCAATTCTAGGGTATCAGTACTGATACCAAAAACGACAGTATCAAGTGCGGCAAATTTTTCAGCAAGACCGCTGAAACCGCACGATTCCTTGGTTCAGCCACCAGTCATGGCTTTAGGATAGAAGAAGAGAACGACATTCTTCTTACCTTTGAAATCACCTAGATTAACTTTAGCGCCCTTGGTTTTGGAAGCTGCGCTTAATTCTACAAGTGGGGCAGGCTTGCCTTCTTCCACTTTATCTGCTGCGATTGCCATCACAGTCACTCCTAAAATCCCTGCGAGGGATAACAAAAATCTCCTCATTTACTTCTCCTGATTTTGTTGAACAAAAGGTAGGACCACAGATAATGATCTTCTTACAAAAAAGAAGTTTTGGCAAGATAGTAATGCTAGAAATTTAAAATGTAGGCATAAAAAAAGCTGCCATGCCTTAGGAGCATGACAGCTTAAATATAAATCAAACAGAACCAGGGTTATTTGCCGCCACTTACTGCTTTTAACGCATCGTCCACTTCTTTAATAAGAGGAGCGATGGTTTTGGTAAGATCATCCGTTTGGTTAACACCTTGAAGGATGAGCTTAGGGTTGGCTCGCTTGCGCATTTCTGCAAAAACTACAGGGATCTCAGCCGTAATTTTCTTCTCGATGATTTCTGCGGTAATCTTCTCGCGCACTGATTCCAAATTAACCGTGGTATCCGCAGGGATGCGCTTGTCGCACTTCACAACGATCAATCCTTCGGGGGTACCAATCACAGGGCTGACTTCATTTGGTTGAAGAGCGAAAGCAGCTTTTTCAAGTTCTTCATTACCCGTGGTGTTTCTGGCAATGGGCCTGATTTTTCCTGCAGTTGCAGCCAAGGATGAGCTTTTCTGATTCTTTGCTGCCTTGTGAAACTCTTCTTCAGAATCTCTGAGTTTTGGGTAATCATTAAGCACTGCTCTTTCATAACCCTTTTCAAACATCACAATTCTGCATTCAACTTTTTCACCATAGTACGCATCAAATGCTTTCTTGATATCTTCATCGGTTACCTTGACTCTGGAACGAACCAACTTGCTCAACATCAATTTTGGGCGAATCACATCTTCTTTCCATTCATAAAGGTTCTTGCGATAATTCTTGAGCACCTTATCTACAAATGTCTTGCGATCAACATTCAGGCCCTTCAAATCTTCTGAAAGGGAGTTTTCAACTTCTGCAGCGGTGACTTCGATACCAGCCTTACGGCATTCGTTGTCGATTATCTTTTTATTGCAAAGTAAGTCGAGCCTTTCGGTGCCGTAACGAGCGATAAGATATTCGCCCAATTCTTCGCGTGTAATGGGGGTATTGTCGTAAATATAAGCAACAACCCTGCTGGAATAGTCGGAACCAGTAGAGGGAAGGTTTGTGGTTTGAAGGGATTTAGGCAGGGAAGCAGGGGAGGTTGTTTGCTTTGCCTCGGTTTTTACCTGGGGTGTTTCAGCAGCAACTTTTGGTTGGGGAACTTTTTTTAATACAAGCATTGCAGTAAGGGCAACACCAAGAGTTAATACACCTAAGCCTAAGCGTTTTTGCCAATCAGTATTCGCAGAAAAATTTGATTCACTATTCATGGGTCTTGCCTCCGTGCAATGGTCTAAATTCGAGAGTGTCCATTCCCCCGAATAGGTATCTATAACTTTTATTTGGCCAGAGAAGCAATACCGACTAGGAAAGAGAACTAGCAAATGTAAAAAGCAAACACTTGCTTTCTGATATTATGCAATTATCATGCTTACCAAGGCTAGTTTTTCAAGGTAAACTACCAAGGCATCGTATTCTCCCATTTTAATTTGAGGTGTTTAGCATGGCTGTGATAGGAAAAAAGGCAGTAAAAAAGGTCTCAACTCCAAAAATCAAGCAAACCAAGCTTTTGATCAACAACAAATGGGTCGATCCCGTGGAGGGTGGCAGCTTCAAAACCTATAACCCCGCAACAGGCGAAGTCATCGCAAAAGTTGCTGAGGCTTCCGCAAAGGATGTCGATCTTGCAGTAAAAGCAGCGCGCAAGGCGCTTGAATCTGGCCCTTGGGCAAGGATGGATGCAGCGGATCGTGGCAAACTCATGTTCAAGCTTGCAGATCTCATCGAAAAAAATGCTGAAGAACTTGCTGTTCTCGAATCTTACAACTGTGGCAAAACCATTACGGATGCCCGAGGCGATTTGGTAGGCACCATTAACACCCTGCGTTATTATGCAGGCTGGGCCGACAAGATCGAAGGTCGTACTGTTCCTGTTCGTGGAAAATTCCTTTCCTATACTCTGCGTCAACCAGTTGGTGTCATAGGCCAAATCATCCCTTGGAACTTCCCTTTGCTTATGCTTGCATGGAAGTGGGGACCAGCACTTGCATGTGGTAATACCATCGTGCTGAAACCTGCTGAACAAACACCTTTAACAGCTCTTCGTGTTGCAGAACTTGCAATTGAAGCGGGCTTCCCTGCTGGGGTTATCAACATTGTGAATGGCTTTGGGGAAACCGCAGGTAATGCACTTGTGATTCACCAAGGCGTTGACAAGATTGCTTTCACCGGCCATGTTGAAACCGCAAAGATCATTCAGAAAAAAGCTGCAGATACTTTAAAGCGAACCACCTTTGAACTTGGAGGCAAAAGCCCCAATGTCGTGTTTGCTGATTGTGATATTGACCAAGCAGTGGAAGGTGCATTCCATGCAATCTATTTCCATTGTGGCCAGTGCTGCACCGCAGGAAGCAGACTCTTCGTCGAACAAAAGATTCAAAAAGAATTTGTTGAACGGCTCGCTGCAAAAGCAAAACAACGAAAAGTGGGCGACCCAATGGATGAATCCACCCAACAAGGCCCGCAGGTTTCTCAAGAACAACTTGATAAAATCCTGCATTATGTCGCTCTTGGCCAACGCGAAGGCGCAAAGTTGGTCACAGGCGGGCAACGCAAGGGTGCCAAGGGCTACTTCATCGAACCAACCATCTTTGATGGCGTGCGAGACGAAATGGCCATTGCCCGGGATGAAATCTTTGGCCCAGTCGTCAGCGTTCTGCCATTCAAGGACTTTGACGAAGTGGTTGCTCGTGCTAACGATACATTCTACGGCCTTGCCGCAGGTGTTTGGACCAAGAACCTTGATAAGGCTCATAATTACGCTGCTGCAGTCAAGGCTGGAACGGTCTGGGTCAATTGCTACCACATTGTAGATACCACGACTCCGTTTGGCGGATTCAAGATGTCTGGCCAAGGCCGTGAGAATGGCGAAGAAGCGCTGGATCACTACACCGAAACCAAAACGGTAACAGTAAATCTTGCCTAGTGTTTAAGAATGCAAATGGGTCGGGGGTGTTTAAACACCTCCGGCCTTTTTTTATTGATTCCAAGTAAAGTTCGAACCACTTAGATCTTTTTATAAATCGAAATCGGTTGATCCTTCCCTTTCACCATCGTGGGGGGGAGGCTTGCGAATTGTTCTTTTAGATTTGCATCCAGATTATCGTAGACGCTTTGCGAAATCAGCAGGCTGGTGCCAAACTCTTTATTCAGGCTTTCAATTCTTGATGCGGTATTCACGATATCGCCAATCACCGTGTATTCTTTGCGAGTATCCGTGCCCATTACCCCTGCAACCATAGGGCCGTAATTAATACCTATGCCCAGACTGACGATTTCACTTGTTCTAGTGGTGTTAAATAACTGTAACTTTTCAAAAATTCCAATAGCACAAAGCACTGCTGAATTGCATGAGTTGGGAAGGCTAAGAGGCGCGCCAAAAACAGCCATAAAGCCATCCCCCAGAAATTTATTAACCATGCCCCCAGCTTTTTCAACCTCTGCAACAGTGAAATTAAACAACTGGTTCAGGAAGGCCACCGCATCTTCCGGGGTCATGGTGGAAGAGCGATGGGTGAAGTTCCGGATATCCAAGAAAAGAACCGAGGCATTTACATTATCTCCGCCCATTTTTAAATCTTTGGATACGATCTGATCCGCTACATCCTTGGATACGAATCGTCCAAAGATATCATGCAGCTTGGTTTTTTCAGAAGCCACAGCGATGGCTGATTCAATCATTTTCCTTAAAAGCAAAGCGATTGTTCCCATGATGAAGCCGGAGAGTATAATTTCTGCAATGCCCCAAGATTCGTCCAGAAATTGTTTGTCCACTTCGTTAAATGACAAGATCAAGAGGAGTAATAGGACTCTTCCCACACTTGCAATAAGGGCAGCATAAAAACAAAGCCAGAAACGCAGGTAAAGAATACTTAGCAGCATGAATGGTATGTGCTCGATCAAATAAACATTGGTATACGCTTTTTCTAATTGCAGGTGCAAGGATTGAATTAAGATACAAACGAATGGAATGGCGGTTTCGATCGTAACAGTTAAAACCTTATAAAAAATGGGCTCGATTTCCTTGCGGGCTTGATACATTAAGCGTTTTTTTTGATACCACAATTCGTATCCACAAAAAACCACGGCGCTTGCGATCAACTCCATCAAATAAATTGTGATTTTGGTAAAAGAATTTTCGTTGTCTTTAATTTGCATGAAGAAAAAAGCTGAATCCAGAAAGAGAAATACAACAGCTATCAATTGCACCAATCGAAAACGCATCGCAATGACAAAATCCTTCCCCTGCCAAGTTGTTGCCAATGTTGGATTTAGAGTCCAACCAGAATACTTAAGAAGAATTTTGGTGAAATTTGAATTCGCTGCCATTTTCTCAATGACTTTTGATAAGTTTGATTGTGAATTATTAATGTCACTCATGTTTATCCTGTTATCTTTAATAATAAGTTACGCATTGATTATGGAGAAACAAATATGAAATTACTCGACTCCCTAAATACCCCGGTAACTCGTGGAAGATATGCCCAAGTAGGCTTCTCCCTGATGCTGGTTAAGTATGCCATCGATATTTTAGTCGCTTGGGTGTTTTTTGAAAAACTCTGGTCCCCTCGAAAATATATCATATGGCCCGATGATGATACAGTAACTTTTTTCAACCTACGTCCAGAGGACCAAAATTTTGGCCTAACCATGCTGGCTCTTTCAATTCCATTTATCATCATAGGCACCGTGATGACTTTCCGCAGATTACTAAGTGCGGATCTTCCGAGGGGATTAGTAGTCTTATTTTTTGTACCGATCTTGAATCTTTTTTTGATTGGGTTGCTGTGCCTTTTGCCCGCCAAGGTGGTTTCGCCATTAGAGCAAGTGACTATCCTTGAACCCCCCACTCCCAAATTAGTCCCTCCTACTTGGGGAGTAATTTTTAGATCAACTGTAGTTTCTTGTATGATCACCGTTCCGCTTGCATTTTTTGGGGCCAATATCCTCCAAAATTATGGGTTTGGCCTATTCATCGGATTACCCTTTGCTCATGGCTTTTTCTCCGTTCTTTCTTTTGGTTGGCATAACCCACAACCTTTTGGAAGCTGCATGAAGGTTGGATATTATTCCAGTCTTCTAGCGTTTCTGCTGCTCTTCTTTTTTGCAATTGAAGGTGCAATTTGCCTGATCATGTTTATCCCCATAGGCTTGGTGCTTTCTAATCTTGGGTGTGTACTAGGATATTTGGTACAACGCAGGCCATCTTCCCAAGCAGCATTCCCACTTCTGCTATTGCTTCAATTCCCGGGTTTGCCCCTGCTGATGGGAATGGAACAAATCCTGCAAGATGCCTCCCCTGTTCGCGAAGTGATCAGCGTGATTGAAATCAATGCACCACCCGAAAAAGTATGGACCCAAGTGATTGCGTTTCCACCAATTCCAGAGGCCAACAGGCATTGGATGTTTCTTACCGGAATTGCGTATCCGATAAGGGCAGAAATCGAAGGCAAGGGTGTAGGCGCCGTCAGGAACTGCATTTTTTCGACTGGCCCTTTTGTCGAACCCATCACCTGTTGGGATGAACCCAATAGGCTTTCGTTTGATGTCGCCAGCCAACCATGCCCCATGAAGGAATGGAGCCCCTACAACATTCACCCGCCACATCTCGATCACCATTTGATCAGTAAAAAAGGCGAATTCAGACTGATTCGCTTAGAGGGTAATCGCACCCGTTTAGAGGGCAGCACTTGGTATTCCAATAACATGTGGCCCAATGGGTACTGGGGGATTTGGTCAGATGCGATTCTCCACGGAATTCATCTGCGTGTGCTGGATCACATCCGGATGGAATCAGAAAAGTTACAATAAAGATCTTAGTAATTTGGTCTAAATCAAGAATTCAATTTCTTAACAAGTACCAGAGAGTTTCTGCCACTCTTGTCGTACTTCTCTTTACGAGACAAAGGCAGCATATCTGGGGAACCGGGAAGGAACCCCCCTTTTTGCTGAAAAAAGTTGATCGCCTGGGTGGATAGGCAGAACAATTCCTGCATGCCTGCTGCTTTTGCAAGCGATTCCCCATACTGCATGAGTTTCGTTCCCACTCCTTGATTTTCATGACGCGGGTCGACACATAAGCAAGCCAACTCGGCTTTCTTCTCTGCAGGGAAAAAGTGTAGCGCAGCGCAGCCCGTTGGGTTTTTATCCACCTCAAACACAAAGAATTCATCCACCTGTTTTTCTATCTCAGCACGAGTTCTGCTGATCAACTCATCGTTGGCTACTGAATTCCTTATCAGCGAATGAATTGCACGGGTATCTTTCTTTTGCGCTTTTCGAATCGCAACATATTCGTTGGCATGAATCAGGGTGCCTATTCCTTCGTTGGAAAATACCTCTGCAAGCAATCCTTCCTCCACCTGACCATCTATAAGGTGAACCCGGGGCACACCCCCCCGAATTGCTTTTATCGCCTGCTCGATTTTTGAAACCATTGGGCCCGTAATATCATCGCGTTGCTTTTTGAGTATCTGTTCCGCATCATCTACCGAAATCTGCCTGACAAACGACTCCTTGTTATTGTTCTTTTTCGCTTTTTGAATGACCAATCCAGATTGCGTGGTCAGATAAATCAGTTTCACCGCCTGCAACGCCCTTGCAACCTCGGATGCAACGATATCGGAATTTAAACGAAAACTGTGCCCTTCCCCATCGCACCCAATCGGTGGGATCACCGGAACAATATCCTGCTTCAATAATGAATTTAACAACACCGTATCGATTCTTTCGACCCGGCCTGTATGTTGTTGATCGATCCCTTGAAGTATTCCTGCGGGGTGCGCAACGATGGAATTACTTACCGAAGCTTTAAGATCGGAAGTCGACAAACCTTCCAGAAGTTCGTGAGAAACCCGGCTGGCAGCTAGCAGGCTTAAATCCAAAGTATCAGCATCGGTAATCCCTGTCCCATCTAGATTTGATGGCTTTTTACCCATGACTTCTGCAAGCTTTAATATCTGGTGGGCAGCACCATGAACTAGCACTACCCCGATGTTCAAACTGCGTAAAAGGGCGATATCCAAAAGAATGTTGCGGAAGTTTTCGCTTTCCACCACGATGCCGTCCAGTGCAATTACGAAGGTTCTATCCCGGAACCGGGGTACATAACGCAAAATATCTCGTAGCTTCGTAAGTTGATGGATCATTTAAAATTCCCGTTAAACATTATCCTTATGTTGCACCCGCCTAGATTCCTTCCTAGAATACTAGTTACAAATGTAACCAAGTGGGCTTTGAAGGCAAAGCCCTGTTTATTCCAAGGAGAAGGAATGCCGGAAAAAGTTGTCATCATCGGTTCTGGGCCTGCTGGTTGGACTGCTGCTATTTACGCAGCCCGAGCCAATCTTCAACCTATTGTTTTTGAAGGCGCAATCACCGAAGAAAACCGAATTAAAGGTACTCTTCCGCTGGGCCAACTCGCACTTACCACCGAAGTCGAAAACTTCCCTGGGTTCCCCTCAGCAAGTTTGCATAATTTCTTAGAAACCGCTCTACCCGAAGATCGCAGGCCTTTCTGGGTATTAGACAAGAAAAGCCAACCAGGCCACGGCATCACAGGCCCCGAACTTATGGATCTTATGCGCCAGCAGGCCCTAAATTTCGGCACCCGCATCATTACTGATGATATCACCCATGTTGATTTTTCCAAGAAACCCTTCCGTATCACTTCCTTGGAAGGAAACACGGTTGAAGCTATGTCGGTGATTATTTCCACAGGCGCCCGAGCCAACTACCTTGGCCTTCCCACTGAAGATAACTTTAAAAACAGGGGCGTTTCTGCCTGTGCGGTATGCGATGGCGCCCTACCCCGATTCCGCAATAAACCTTTGGTGGTTGTTGGTGGGGGCGATTCTGCCCTCGAAGAAGCTTCCTACCTAAGTAAATTTGCAAGCGTTGTTTATCTGGTACATCGCCGAGATAAGCTCCGAGCCAGCAAAATCATGCAAGATAGGGCCCTAGGTAACCCTAAAATCAAGCCTTGCTGGAATAGTGCTGTCGAAGAAGTCTTGGGCAATGATAAAGATGGTGTTACCGCAGTTAAACTTAAAAATCTGATTACTGGGAAAACCGAAGAACTAGCAACCAGTGGGATGTTTGTCGCCATCGGCCATACCCCCAACACCGATTTCCTTAAAGGGCAGTTGGAATTAGATAATAAGGGCTATATCGTTTGGCAGAAACCCGCACGAACTAATACCAGTGTGGATGGTGTTTTTGCTTCGGGCGATGTTGCAGATAGCTACTATCGGCAGGCAGTTACCGCAGCAGGAAGTGGCTGTATGTCCGCATTAGATGCAGAGCGATGGTTGGCAGAACATGGAGAAGTTTAGTTTTTGGGTTGACCTTTGGGCCTCTGATATCTATCCATATAAATAAGGAAATTGACCTCGTAGCTCAGTTGGTAGAGCAACAGACTTTTAATCCGTAGGTCCTGGGTTCGAGTCCCAGCGAGGTCACTTCCTTACTTTGTATTACTTCGTTACAACTCGCATCATTTCGCATAACCTCACAATTAGCAACGACTTCCGTCAAACTTTGCGAAGAATTGCAAACCGTTTCTGTGCCTTGCTGCATCGGAATATGCATCACTTCTGGCCAGGGTGTACCGGAATCTGCCCGAGATTATCATCCAAGCATGTTAGGTTTTTTCTTAACCTTATCTGCTCTCTTAACTTTAAGGGGGTCTTTTATTTTTGCTTTTTTATTTTTAGGCGTGTTGCTCTCATTTGCTTGAATTGCAGTGTTTTCACTTATTGTGGTCGTTGTATCGGCGATTTTTGCCTGATTATCAGCATTGGTTTTTGAGCAACCAGCCATCATGGGCACAATCCCCACCAAGACTAATACCATCATCCATTCTCGAATCATTTTTCACCATCGAAAGATAGAAGTACAGAACCCTAGCCTATTCAACCCTACTGCTCTTTAAACACTTCGAATAAGATGAAAGTTTCTGTATTACACAAATTTTTAATCGATCAATGATGCCATCTTTGCTATTTTTTATTTGGGGCAAAAATACGCCTTTGTAAACAATGCGAAATTTAGCAAGTTTGTGCCTCACTTGAAACATTCAGGAATAATCACGATGCAACGAACGCTCTTTTTTATTTTTCTGATACTTACATTGGCTCCTGCAAATGCTTCAGAGGTAATTCCCGCAAAGCCAAATGTTCTTTTCATCGCAATAGATGATCTGCGCGATTGGGTGGGGTTCCTGGGCGACAAGCAG
>Ga0194055_10000769_pt1 | contig 25909 bp, 15 predicted proteins | sample SepL449m_MetaG_FD_155482 | JGI IMG/M metagenome (GOLD analysis project Ga0194055, IMG submission 155482) | Anoxic zone freshwater microbial communities from boreal shield lake in IISD Experimental Lakes Area, Ontario, Canada - Sep2016-L442-9m | ecosystem: Environmental > Aquatic > Freshwater >... | reverse complement strand
GCGTGGCAATGATCGCGATCACGACCAGGAGTTCGACGAGCGTAAAGCCATGCCTACTCCGGGGGGATTGGCGAGCGTGAGACATGATTGGTTCTCCGTCGTGGGGAGGGTGATCGACCGCGGGAATGGCAGTGTGCAAGCCGCGTCGGCCGGCCGTCAACGGCGATGGCCGCGGTGACAGTGATGCCAGAAACCCGCGGAACGCGGTTTTTCAGCCTCATCATTGGCTCATCAAAGTTGCGAAGGGGCGAGGATCTTTGACAAAATCTTCGTCGCCGTGTTGAGTGGAACTGGGCTGAGCGGGTAATGTACGCGTCCCCGCTGTGGCGAGATTCTCGCCCGCTTTGCGTTTTGATGCCGTCAACTGGAGGACTGCTCGTGACTTCCCGCGTCTCTTCGATGTTTCTCGCCGCGCTGCTCGCGATGCTGGCTGGAATCCCGGCGATGGCCGCGAACTGGACGTGGGACAACGGCGCCTACCAAAACGCGACGGTCCTGAGCGGCACCTACATCGGCACGGGCCAGTGGTCCAACAGTACGAACTGGACCGGGAGCGGCACGACGCCGCCGAGCGGCGGCCCAAACAACGTCGCCGACGACCTCACGTTCAACCAATATCTCGACAACCCGCAGCAAGTCGTGTCGGGTTCGGTCAGCGGCACGGCGGTCAACGTGCTCTGGATCAAGAGCGTGGCCGGCAGCGGGTCTACGTTTAGCACCAACTCGATCACGTTCACGGGCACGTCGCCGAAGTATCTTTGGGCGATCAAGCCGACGGTGTCGAGCACAAGCAATATCGGCACGACTCAGACCATCCAGATCAATGGTGGCGGCATCACCGTAGCGGCTAACTCAGGCCCCACATTCTTCGGGAATGCAAACCAGGGGGCACGAGGAAACCTCAATCTCCAGTTGATGGCCAACCAGTCGATCACCAACAACAGTGCTTCCGACCTCACCTTCGGAACGGTCGACAACACCACGTTCAACGCGCAGACGCTGGTGGGCGGAAACAACGGTTCGAACGTTCGCGGCAGTCAGATCATCGGCTCGAACGCGGGGTCGGGCACTGTCGCGATGATCGCCACGCTCAACGCTGCGTCCACGGGCAACATCGTCGTGAACGGAAACTTCACCAACGGATCTGGGGCAGGCGGCCTTCAGGTCGTTGTGAACAACAGTGGAAGCGGCCAGGTGGTGAGCACGGGCAACTTTGCGCTGAGCGGAGGTGGCCTTGTCAACCTCCCGAACCCCTCCGGCCTTCGCGTTCTCGGCGGTACCTTGGTGGTCGGCGGCACTTACACTGCATCGACCACGCTCACCTCAAACAACGGTATCGAAGTTGGATCCGGGGCGACACTGCGGATCACTCGGACGGGGACGATGCCGCTCGGTTCAAACGTCTATGGAGCGGGCACTCTCGTCTATGACGCAGGTGCGGGCAACGTGTTGGCTCTTGGAGTCGGTGGCACAGCGGCGAATACCGCGGCCACGACCATCTCCTCCGGGACGTTGCAGGTGGGTTCAGGCGCCGGTCTCGGGAACGGCAATATCTCAATCGCCAGCGGGGCGAGGCTTGATGTGAGCCAGTCGCCTCCAAATCCGGTGCTCACGTACTCGGGCACGATCTCAGGCGCCGGCCAGCTCACGAAGTTCGGCTCGGGCACGTTCGCCCTCACCGGAAACAATGCGTTCACGGGCGGCATCACCGCGGGTGACGGCGTGCTCAGCATGGCGCAACTTGATGTCAGCCGCCTGGTCGCGGGGTCCACTCCCGGCACGCTGGCCGTCGCGGGAGCCGGCACGCTCAATGTGTCGACCGCCAACAACGCCGGTGGCCTGGCATTCCGACTCGGCACGGCCAGCGACCTCGTGACCGTGGGCTCAGGCAATCTGCAGATCGGCAGCGGACTTTTGAATTTCGACGACTTCACGTTCACCACCGGGTCGGGTTTTGGCGAGGGGAGCTACACGCTCTTCTCGGCATCGTCGCTCCTCGGCACGCTCGGTTCGTCGACGGCGGGAACTGTCGGCGGCCTGCCGGCGTCGCTGCAGGTGAGTGGCAACACGGTGCTGCTGTCGGTGGTGCCGGAGCCGTCGCTGACCGCGGCGATGCTCGCCGGGATTGCCATGGCTGGGCTCGTGCTGCGGCGGCGGCAGATCTGACGAAGGCGAAGCCAAGCCGTGTGCGGGTGCAGAATGTGACCCTGCACCTCCGTGGCGAATCCCCTGTAGCCGCAGGCTGGCATCCTGCAGTATCAACCCGGCCCGTTGTGGTGCAGGTTGCCAACCTGCACCTACCGAGGGATCTGCACGCGCGAACTGTTGGTCACGGCGGCAATGGCTGGCGGAGATACGCCACCAGGTCGCGGGCTTCCTCCGGCGTGAGCTGGCCGAGTTGGTTCTCCGGCATGAGTGACTGCGGCGACAGGTGGCGTTGCTCGACGTCGGCCAGCGGGAGCGTGAGCCGCTCGGTCGGCATCTGCAGCACGAGGCTCGTCGGCGTCTCCTGCACCACGATGCCGGCCAGCGATCGGCCGTCGTTCGTGATCACGGTCGTCACCTGATAGTCGCGGCCCACGACCGCGCTCGGGTCGAGCAGGTTCGCGAGCAGGTATTCAAGGTCAGCGCGATTCGGTATATGCCAAGACGTGCGGCTCCTGCCCCCGTCACCATGCAGCTGGTGGCAGGAGCCGCACGTCTTGGCATATACCGCCCGGCCGTGGCCCACGTCCGCGGCCCTCATTGCGTCCGGCCCCAGAGCCGCCCGCCACTTCTCGAAGTCGGCCTTCCGGCTCTCGGGCGTGGCCCGAGTCATGCCCCACACTTCGTTGAGCCGGGCGAGCACGGTCGGATCGGCCGACTGGGAAAGTCGACCCACCGTGTGCGCCGAGAGGTCGCCTCGTGGCACAGTGCCGTCCGCGATCGCGTCGAGCAGCGCGAGCGTCCACGCCGGCCGCGAAGCGAGCGTTGCGATCGCGGCCTGCTGAGCGTCGTCTGGCAGGTCTTTGTAGGCGGCCACGAGCACCCCCGGCGTTGCATCGCTGGGGAAGGCTGCGAGCGCTGCGACCGCAGGTTTCACAACCGCGGCGTCATCGAGCAGGCCGAGTAGGACCGCGACCGTCGCCTCGTCCCGAGCCGCCACGAGCGCATCGAGGGCCTCCACTCGATCGGTCGCTCGAGCGTCGTGGTCGGCCAGCCGGCGGCGGAGCAGGGGATAGACCCGCGGATCGCCGAACCGCACCGCGACCACCTCCGCATGCCGGTGGACGGCGGCGTCGTCGTCCGCCATGACCGCGTCGTACCCCTGCTGCCACGCCGGCGGGGCCGCCATCCGGCCGCGGCCAGCGAGGGCGACGGCGATCTCCTCCAGCATCCACTTTCGGGCGGGCGAATCAGCATCGGCGAGGCGGGCGACGACGGCCTCGGCAGTCGCCTCGTCCGCTGCCGCACGGCGCACGATGAACCGCGACACCGTCGGACTCCTGCTCTCGAAAGCCAGCGACACCGCCCGGGGCGGGTCGGCGACCACCAGCGGCTCGACCGCATACCAGGTCATGAGCGGAAGATTGTGATCGCTGGCGTCTTCGCCGTGGGCGACGAGCGCGGTGGCGATCGGCCAGCGGGCATCGAACGGCACCCGCTGGAGAGCGGAACAAAGGGCGAGTCGCACCACCGGTGACGGATCGCTCGTCGCCAACGACCGAAAATGATCGAGAAGGAGCGGCGACGCCTCTCGCCGCTCGACGGCGAGGCGAATCGCCCAGCTGCGGACAAGCGGGTCGGCGTCGTCGAGCAGTCGTATGATCCGCTGCTCATCGAGGCCGTCCACCGCGTGCAGGGCCCAGAGGGCCCGGAGCCGATGTGGAGTTGGCCCAACGGCGTCGAGTCGCCCAAGGAGGGCGTTCACGGTGCCGAGTTCCACCTCCCCCGCCGCCGCCCGCTCCTGGAGCAGCCGACGGGCGTGGCGCGAAAACCATTCGTTGTCGTGGCCCACCATCATCACGAGCGAAGCGTCACTCTCCCGGGCAAGGTCAACCGGCACCGGCTGCGGCCGTCCGTCGTCGTAGACAACTTTGAAGATCCGGCCGTTGCTGCGGTCGTGGCTGGCCGCGTCGCCGTGGTGGCACTGATTACGGTCGTACCAGTCGAGGATCACCATCTGACCATCGGGGCCGAGCTGCAGTGAGATGAACTGCGACCACGAATCGTTGGCGAACAGGAAGTCGGGCTCGCCGTCGCCCGCGTAGCCCGAGCCAGACGGCGTGACGCGGTCCTGATTGACCCGCGCGCCGTGGATGTTGTTCATGAACAACCTGCCGCGATAGTCGTCCGGCCAGCGTCCGCCGAGATAGAAGCAGGCGCCGGCATGGGCGTGGCCACCTCCCGCGGAATCCGAGGCCTCCCGATCCGCCTGGTCCCACTGGCCGCCGACCCAATGCCGGTGCCGGGCGATCGTCTTGAGGTCGTCGAACGTCCACGGGTTGAAGTGCTGGCCCGCCTGCCGCTGGTAGCGCCCGCCCTGGATCACGTGGTAGAGATGCGGGATCACGCAGGCCGTGGAGAAGGCATCGCCGACCTCGTTGAAGTCGATCCCCCAGGGGTTGCTCGTGCCCTCCGCGAAAATCTCAAACTCGTGCCGGACCGGGTGGTACCGCCAGTAGCCGGCATTGAGGTTCACGCGATCGCCATCGGCCGTGCCAGGCTTGCCGACGGCTGAGTGCGTGAACACACCGTGGCAGCCGTAGAGCCAGCCGTCGGGGCCCCACGTGAAGGCATTGAGCGTCTCGTGGGTGTCCTGCCATCCCCAGCCGTCGAGCAGCACGCGGGGTTCACCGTCAGGCACATCGTCGCCGTCGGCGTCCGGGATGAAGAGCAACTCCGGCGCGGCTCCCACCCACACGCCGCCGAATCCGACCTCCAGGCCGCTGACGAGATTGAGCCCCTCCTTGAACACCGTCCGTTTGTCGAGGGCATCGTCGCCGTCGGTGTCTTCAAAGATCAGGATCCGGTCCCGGGCTTCCTCGGGAGCCACCCGTTGCGGATAGGAATAGGCCTCGGCCACCCAGAGCCGGCCGCGGTCGTCGAAGCACATGGCGATCGGCTGGCAGACGTCGGGCTCTGCGGCCAGCAGTTTCACCACGAAGCCGGGCGGCACCGCCATCGCTTCCACCGCCGCGGCGGGAGCCAGACCATTGGCCAGCGGCAGTCGCCGACGGGGCGGGCTGCCCTCAGCGCCGGCCGCCGACAGGCTTGCCGCCATGGACGCGGCCACTAGACAGACCAGGACGAGCCGCGCGCGCATCACGATTCCGAGCCGCAGCGGCTCGACTCGGGGTCTCAGTAGTCGCCCGTCGTCTCGCCGCCCGCACGGGTGGCCAAGGCGCGGTACACCGTCATGTCGAGGTCATCAGACAACCAGCGAACCGACCCATCGGCGAAGGCGAAGCCGGCCCCGACCGGGTGGTAGCTGCCAAACGCCATTTCAAGAAGCTGCCCGCTGCTCCCGACATATGAAGGATTCTGCGCCCGCTGCCGCTCGTCGTTCTTGATCGTGTTGATCGGAATCACCGCTGACCCCAGGGCTTCGGAAAACTCCGAACCCGCTTTGCTGCCAGGCTTCCAGGTGGTGAGCTGCGGCCCAAACATCGCCCAGAAATCCATGCCGTTGCCGTCTTTTGAAAACTGGTGCCGGGTGTAGCTCTCCGCGATCACCATGGTTTTCGACGTGCCGTCCTGCACCTCGCTCAACCGCACACCGAACGCGGGCCGGTCGAGCCGCCGCGCCCCGATCATCACGCCGTCACAGAGATCGACGTCCTTGAGCGAGCAATAGCCCTCCGCGGTGGTGTAGCCCGGCGACATCGTGCCAACGTCGTCCGACGAGACCTTCGCCCCCGCCACCCCGCGATAGCTGACCGGCACCCGCCGCAGGATCGGGTAGGCCATCGTGTCGTCCTGCGACTTGACGTACTCCTCCTGGTCCATGCTCGGACAGCGAAATCCCTTCACGACCGTCTCGCAGGCCGTCCGATCGGGATGGCTGGGTTTGTTCCAGATGCCCGTGGGCGGATCGATCCAAAGGAGCGTGTCATAGAGAGCCTGCTCCTCCATGAACGGCAGGATGCGGGCCGACCAAAACTCGTTGTAGATGCCGAAGCCCACCGGAAGTGACTTCTTCGCCGACTCGTGGGTGTGGACGGCCATGCCGAGCTGCTTGAGGTTGTTCATGCAGGCCGTCCGCCGGGCAGCCTCGCGAGCCGACTGCACCGCGGGAAGGAGGAGGCCGATGAGCGTTGCGATGATGGCGATCACCACCAGGAGTTCCACGAGCGTAAATGCCCGTCGCGTATCGGCCGGCGGTCTCAGCATGGATGCATCCTTGAAGTTCGTCTGGGATACCACCGGCGGCGGCTCTTACCGTCACCAGTGGCCGCGCGTGACCGTGCACCCTTCTGACCGCGAGTGTAGGAGCGATCCTGACCCGATGTCCATTCGCACACTGTGGGGACTCAAGCTGAGAACCTTTACGTTCTCTCGCGTGATCCTTTATAACCCGCAGACTGGCCTCGTGCCTTCTCACGCAATCCTCGCAGAAGAGCGGATAGACTATGCCGTGAAGTTGCCACACGGCCCCAATCGCTGGCCGCGCGACGGCGCGGCCTTACTTCAAAAAGGAGATGTTCATGACTGGCATCACTCTTGCAGTCCCAAACTGGTGGACTGGCGTCTCGGGATCTGGCTGCCCTCGACTTCGAGCGTGTGTCGCAGCCGTACTGTTCGGGCTGGCTGGGCAGGCGGCGACGGCGGCGACGGTCACATGGACGCAGGGGGCCAACAAAACCGGCTGGGGCCAGACGGCGGGCGCGGGCGACGGCGTGAGTGCCACGGCTGCAAACAACTGGTCGACGTCGTCTCCCGACCCGTTTCCCTACGGCTCGGGCACACTGCCCGTCGCGGCCGATGACTTGGTGTTTGACTCAAACCCGGGGCTCGACGGCTCCCACAACACGAGCGAAATCTGGCTCGGCGGCAACTACAGCTACATCAACGCGTCTGGAACCGGCCGGTTCGCCAACTCGATGACGTTTCGCGGCCCGTATCCCAAGACGTTTTCGGCGTGGTCGTCGGCATCCACGCTGACGAGCAATCGAGTGCTCAACGTGGCGAGCGGCATCGTGATGGAAGCCGACTCCGGTCCACTGACGTTCGGCCAGACCTACAGCACGATGCTCGGGCTCGTCGTGCTCAACGTCGGCACGAGCAGTTTTATCCGCAACGACTCCGCCTCGCCGCTGCAAATCGGTCCCACCACCAACGCAGATCAGGCAAACACCACCAACTCCTTCACGCCAGCTCTTGCACCATCCGGCACGACCATGATCCTGCCGATCAGCGGCACCGGCACCGGCGGCGTCAGCGTCTACTCGCGAATCGGTAACGCAGGCTCGGGCACCGCCGCGCGGTACCTCGGATTCGACATCAACCTTCCCAACGCAGCCGTGCGGTTCTATTGGACAAACACCTACAGCGGCCCCACGACCATCTCCTCCGGAACGCTGGCTCTTGGCACAAACTCCCTGTACGGCGCCGATCCGACTGGTTATGGGATCGCGAAGATCAACTCCTATTCGCTCGTCGTGAAGCAGGGGGGGGTCTTCGATGCGACGGGGATCCCGCAGGGCTACGTGGTGCCCGGCAACCAAACGCTCGCGGGCGACGGGAACGTGCTCGGCGCGATCACCATCGGAGGCACAGCCAAGGTCTCACCTGGCATCTCGGTCGGCACGCTCACGACCACGGGCAGCGTCACGTTCGGTGAACTGGGCAACTACAACTGGCAGATCTTCAACGCCGCGGGCACGGCGGGGGGCACCGGTTGGGACCTGCTCACCACCAGCGGCGTCCTGGACGTCCAGGCGACGTCCGCCAGTCCGTTCGCGATCAACCTCTGGAGCCTGTCGGGCACGAATCCCACGGTCGACGGCAATGCCGCGAACTTCAATCCGAACCAGAGTTACACCTGGAAGATCGCCCATGCTGGTGGCGGGATCGCCAACTTCGCCACGAATAAGTTCGTCATTAACACAGGGTCCACGACCTTCGGCACCGGCGGCTTCACCAACAGCCTTTCCGGCGGCGCGTTTTCGATCGCCCAGAGCGGCAACGACCTGAACCTCGTGTTCACCTCGACCGCCGCTCCTCCCCCATCGACAATCACGATCAACGTCGGCAGCGGCACGCAGACGCAGACGCAGGCCGGCTACCCGACCCTGTCCGGTTCGATTCCGGTCGTGAAGACCGGTGCCGGCACGCTCGTGATCACCGCCGCCAACACCCTCACCGGCTCCACGAGCGTGCAGCAGGGCACGCTGCAGCTCGCCAACGCCGCGGCGCTGGCCTCGAGCAAGGTCATCCCGGTCGCCGGCGGCACCGTGTCGCTCGCGCCCTATCTGCAGACCACGGTGGGTGGCCTCGCCCCCAACGCCGGCGGCCTGGTGAACCTCGGCGACGGCCTGGTGACCGTGGCGAGCGGCCTGACCGCTACCGACCTCGTGACGGCCATCAAGGCCGGCCGTGGTGACGGCTCCTGGACCGGCACGAGTGGCATCACGTCGAGCGTGGCCGCGACCGACGTGGCCTCGAGCATCCCGCGGGCCGTCGGCTGGCTCGACAACGGCGACGGCTCGGTGACGGCGGCCTTCGCGGCGCCGGGCGACACCAACATCGACTGGCAGGTCGACATCCTCGACGCCGGCAACTTCCTGACGCTCGGCAAGTACGACACCGGGCTTCCAGCGACCTGGCTGGAGGGCGACTTCAACTATGACGGCGTCGTGGACATTCAAGACGCCGCCGACTTCTTCGGCACCGGCCTCTACGACACCGGGAACTACAATACGCCGGCGGGGGCGGCGGGAAGCGTCGCCGCGGTGCCGGAGCCCGCAGGTCTTGCAATGCTCATCGTCGCCACCTTGGCCGCTGCGGGATGGGCTCGGCGCCGCTAACGGACGGGCCCGGTGTGCTTCACACGCGAGGCCAGTCCGTCGGCGATTCAACCGCCGTGATGCGATTGGATCTCCGCGATCACCTTGCGGCCAGAGGGGGTGTCGGCGATGTTTCGCGATTCCGTCGGATCGACGTCGTGGTCATACAACTCCTGCACCGGGCTCGCGAGCGACTCGCCGGTCCATTCGATCCAACGGTAGCGGGGCGTGCGGATCGCACGCCCCGTGATCGCACCACCCAACTCCGGCGACTGCTTCATGATCAGGCTTCGGGCGACATTCGGCCAGGCGCGGCCTGGCTCGACGAGCAGCGGTGCGAGGCTCCGCCCCTCCAGCTTCGCCGGCACCGGCAGCCCGCAGAGGTCCACGAGCGTGGGATAGACGTCGAGGAGTTCCACGATCGACCCGACCCTCGCCCCGGCCGTGCCGCGGCCCGGACAGCGGATCACCAGCGGCACCCGCGTGGCGTTCTCCCACGTCGTCCGCTTCGTCCACGTGCCCTGCTCGCCCAGGTGATAGCCGTGGTCCGCCCAGAGCACGACCACCGTCGAGCCGGCGAGCCCCAGGCGGTCGAGTTCATCGAGGACGCGGCCCACCTGCGCATCGACGTAGCTGACGCACGCGTGGTAGCCGTGGATCAGCCGCCGGGCATCCGCGTCGGTGACCGGCGGCCCGGCCTTCGAGATCCCCTTGTAGCGGCGGAGTTCCGCGGAGTCGTTGCTCGCGAACGCCGGTGCCGCCTCGGGCAGTGTCGGGTTGGAGGGCAGCGTGAGGGCAGCGGGGTCGTAGCGATCCCAGTAAGGCTTCGGCGCGACGAACGGCAGGTGCGGCTTGTGGAAGCCGACGGCCAGGAAAAATTGCCCGTCCCGCATCTCGCCGAGCGCCTCGACCGCCCTGGCGGCGATCTTTCCGTCAGCGAGGTCGTCGTCGCTCCCCTCAGCCACGACCGACGGCTCGTCGTCGGAATGGTCGGCCGTCTCATCGACCGGTCCGCCGGTGCCGCTCGCCACCGGCTTGATGGGCTTGCGGGCGGGCCAGGGCGGCACGCTCCACGACCGCTCGTCGTCGTGGTTTCCATTGGTGACGTGGAAAATCTTGCCGTAGCTCCGCGTCTCGTAGCCGTGGGCCCTGAAGTGCTCGGGGAGCGTGACGACGTCGGGATTCCCGTCACGGAGGAACTTCGCGAGCGTGAACACGCCAAGCGTCTCGGGCCGACGGCCCGCCAGCAGCGACGACCGCGACGGATTGCAGAGGGCGAACTGGCAATAGGCGCGGTCGAATCGGGTTGCGGTGGACGCGAGGGCGTCGATCCGCGGCGACTGCACGGTGCGATCGCCGTAGCAACCAAGCATCGGCCGCAGGTCGTCGATCGCGATGAACAGCACGTTCGGCTGCCGTGGGGCACTGGAGGCATCGTCACCGATGCACGCCAGAACCGTCGCTGCCACAATCAGGATGCCTATCGCTCGCCTCATGGGATGCTCCTTTGAATCCTTCATCGATCGCGTTGCTCGTGCTCGTCGCCATGATCGCGGCGCCCGCTCCCGGTGCACAAGCCGCCCGCGCCGCGGATGCCGTGGCCGCAGGCTCACCTGGAGACGTACCGCTGGAGGCGGCCTGGAAATGGGTTGTGAACGATGATGTGCCCGTACGATTCTCGGTGCCGGGCCACAACCGTGCGATGCGGTTGCTCGACGACATGCACGCCTTGCATCTGCCCGGCGCATTCATCCCCTGCACGCTCTGGGATGCCTGGCTGCCACGGTCGTCGCTCTGGACGGGGCCCTCATTCCGCGATCGGTATCGGCAGGCTTTCCGCGACAAGCGGATCGATGATGCGGGGTACGTATCGATGCAGCAGCATCGTGGTCTGGCCCACGCCGACGGCTGGCCGTTTCCGACCTGGCAGCAGGGGGGCGGCGCGGGCTGGCACTTTTCCGTGGCGGGCGACGAGTGGGGCGTGCAGGCCGTCGGGCTCGCGCCCCGGAAGTCATGGAGACAATTCGACGTCGATGGCGGCGACGTGGCGGGCATTGATCCGGCCGAGGGGCTCGTCATCACCACGACAGGCGATCTGGTGACGATCGCGACTCCCGAGTTCTCCTGCCCGCTGACCGTCTGCCCATTCGTGCGAATCGAATGGGCCGTGAAGACACCCGACGGCTCGCAGCCGACGGCCCGGCTCGACTGGCAAATCTTGGGCGATGACGGCTGGCAACCGGAGCGATCGGCCGCCATCCCGCTCCCTACCGATGGCCGGATGCACTACGACCATGTGCGGCTCCCCGTCGCCGAGAACGACGCGCTTCCGCTCATTCGCTTCCGCCTCGCGATCGAGGCTCCAGCCGGCACCCGACTCGCCCTCAAGAGTCTCATCTCGGCGGTCGACAGCCGTCACCCGAACACAGGCAGCCTGTTCGTGCATGGAGCCTGCGACACCTTCCTCTGGACGCGGGACGTTGAATTCCTAAGGAGCGTGATCGGGCCCATGCGGCGGGCGATCCGATTCACGCTCGATGAGTTTGAGATTCGTGACGGGAAGCACGTCCGCGTGCCGTGGGTGGGTCATGACGGGTCGAGCGGATGGTCGATCGCGGCAGATGGCGCGAAGACGGTCCACATCGGCCGTGGCGTCGGCAGCAATTACTGGGACCTGCTGCCGTTCGGAGGCCACGACGCATTTGCCACGCTGGGGTTGTGGCAGGCCTTGGGCCGCTTTGAACAGGTGGAACAGGGAATCGACGACCACCCCGAGTGGTCGATCACCGCGGACGGTAGGCCGCTCGAGCCGGCGGAGATCCGCGACCTCCGCGACGCGATCCGCCGCGACTTTCAGACACGGTTCTGGAGCGCCGACACCGGCCGCTTCGTCGGCTGGATCGATCTCGACGACCACGCCTACGACTACGGCTTCACGTTTCTCAATACCGAGGCCGTGGCCGCGGGCATCGCCACTGAGGAACAGGCGCAGAGCATCCTCGACTGGCTCGACGGCCGGCGGATCGTGGCCGGAGACACCTCGCAGGGTGCCGATATCTACCATTGGCAGTTTGGCCCACGATCGACCACACGGCGGAACGCGGTGACCTACATGTGGACGTGGGAGGGAGCCGATATCTTTCCCTGGGGAGACCAGGTGCAGGACGGTGGCTGCGTGCTCGGCCTGAGCGGGTTTGACCTCATGGCGCGGCTCCGCGCGCGGTCGCCCGATGACGCGGCAGCCCGACTCGACGCGATCCTTCGCTGGTTCGACGCCGTGCAGGCGGAGGGGGGATACCGTGCCTCCTACGCGAAACCGGGCCGCGGCACGATGCAGGGCAGTGGAACCGCCGGCGGTCTCGGACTCGACAAGGAGTTCCTCGAGAGCATTCTCGTGCCGCAGGTGATGCTTGAGGGATTCCTAGGCTTCGACCCCGGCGTCGATGACTTTACGGTGACGCCTCGCCTGCAGGCATCGTGGCCGTCGCTCACGGTCCGCGGCATCCACTTCCATGACCGTGTGCTCGACATCACAGCCAGGGCCGATGGAAGCGTCGTCGTGTCGTCAGCCCGCTGAGGGCGAGCGCACCGCCTCCGATGAGCAGCAGACCGAAAGACGGTTCGGGCACCGCCGAGACGCCTGCCGCACCGGCTGGCACGTTGTAACTCCCGGTGTCGTAGAGACCCGTGGTGAAAAAGTCGGAGGCGTCCAGGATGTCGACGATCCTGTCGTAGTTGAAGTCGCCCTGGCTCCAATCGGCTGGCTGGTCGGTGTCGAACAGATCGGCCCCAATGAAACTGGCGGCATCGAGCACGTCGACGAGAGCGTCGAGATTCGTATCGCCGGGCGCCGCGTAGCCGACCGTGAACGCGCCGCCCCCGTTGGCGAGCCAGCCGACCGCGCGAGACTGGCCCGCGACGATGGCGGCAGCCGCCGAGGACGAGGTAATCCCGCTGGTCCCGGTCCACGTCCCGTCGCCGCGTGCCTCGATGAGCCGTGCGACCAGGCCTGCGGCGGTCATGCCGCCCGCCACGGTGATCTGGCCGGTTGTCACGTCGAGGAGGGCTGCTGGAGCAAGGCCCAGGCTGCCGACTGTCGCTGCCACAAACGGCGACACGGAAAGTGTCGCCCCGCCAGCGACCGAGACGCTGCCGGTGGAGAGTGCCGCGGGGCTCCCCATCTCCAGTCGCCCCGCAAGCACCCGCGTGCCTCCCGTGTAGGTACCGCTGCCGGTCATCGTCAGCGTGTTGGCCCCCAGTTTCACCAGCCCCCGCTGCGAGCCCGGGCTCGAGGCATAGGTGAAGCCTCCAGCCGTCGTGTCGATGCCGACGTTCGCGAGCGGATCCATATCGACGCGTGCGAGCGTGCCCGTGCCGGTGCCAGAGAAGAACAACTGGTCGATATTCGAGGCGACCCACGAACTGCTCGTGCCACCTACGCCGAGCGCTAGGGTCGCCCCTGCGGCCACGGCGGTTCGCCCCGTCGCGGGCCGTGCTGCCGTGATCCCAAAGACGAGCGTGCCGGCAGACACCGACCCACCGCCCGTATAGGAACTGGTGCCCCAGAGGGCGAGCGTGCCGGTGCCGGATTTCGCGAGGAAGGCCCCAGTGCCCGACTGCCCCACGCCGCCGGCAAACGCCACCTCGCTGTCGACGGCGACCGACCGCGAGCCGCTGAGCGTGACGGGAGCGGCGAAGGTGAGCGGCGCCGAACTGTACGAGTCGCCGAACGCCGCCGTGCCCGCGATCGTGAGCGGATTGAGGATCGTTCGCGGCGTGGACGCATCGAGTGCGGAGATTCTTCCGCGAGCGAGGACCACCGGCCCGGTGCCGAACGCACCCGCGGCCACCGCGCCGACGCTCCCCTCCGAGGCCACGCCGACCCGCACGACTCCCGTGGCGAGGTCAAACGTGGTCGTGCCCGAGTAGGTGTTGCGACCAGTGAGGTTGAGCCCGCTCGCTCCGACGCCCGTGTAGGAGAGACCACCGGTTCCCGTGATCGCGCCGGCTATCGACGCGGCCACCGCGCCTGTGTCACCGAGGCGGATGGCGGCCAAGCCGGTGAGACGGATGCCCCCGGTCACGGTGTCACCCGAGGCGAACCGTAATGCCCAGCCCGTGCCGGTCACGCCGGCGCCGGCGAGCGAGAGCGGATTCGCGAACGACACGCCGTAGCCCCGCAGATCGAGCGAACTCCCATTCTGCACCTGCACGGCGGCAGATCCCATCGAAGAGGCGAACGCGAGCTCAACCCGCACCCGATCCACGAGTTGCACCGTTCCTGTCAGGGCATTTGACCCCGACTGCGGCCAGAGGTTGAGTTGGTTGTCCACCGTCATGCCCGAGCCGCGGATGGTCAGGTTCGTAGCCGTGAGCCGCGAGCGAATCGTGGCTGCCACCCCCACGTCCACCTTCACCTCAGGGGTGCCGATGAGCGTCACCTCGCTTGCCGCAGTGGAGGAGCCAATTTGAAAGCTCGAGTTCTCGAACCGAATTCGCTCAAGCGTCGTGCCGGCAGCCGGGGCGATCTGACCACCCACACCGGTAAACACCGCCGTCGTGCCGGCGGAGGAGGAGCCACTCGCGAACGCGACGGACGCTCCGTAGATCGCCCCCGACCGCCAGTTCGCGGCGGTCGTGTCCCACGTGCCGCCGCCACCTCGGACGCCATTCCCAGCCCAGTAGTATTCGCCGGTCGCGTAGGTCGGCGTGGCGAAGTAGACGCCGATGTTGTTGCCGACCGCCCGTTCGCTGCCGTCAGAGGGCGTGTTGAGCACCTGCGCCTTGTTCGCCGCTGAGGCGGCCGGATTCCACCACGCCATCGTCGTCGACCCGCCGCCATCGACGTATATGCCGTCCGACGCGCCAAAGTACAGCAGCCACTCGCCGACCTGGCGATTAGTCGCGCCGATGGACGATGACGACCGGCCGTCAACCGTCATCATGTAGACATACCGCGTGTCACTCGAAACGCCGAGCCCGGTCCGCGGCTGCGGATCGGTGCCTGAGAGTTGCGGCACTCCGCCAAGCAGGCAGCGGTAGATCCCGGTGACGGCGTTCCACTTATCACCCACGGTGGTGCTGTCATCGGTGGTGACGATCGAAGCGGCATTGGACCGCGTGAGGGAGAACGTGGAGTGCTCCTGCCCTCCGGGTGCCGCGCCTGGCGAGACGAGCGACCCGTTCGAGACATTGAAACCTTCGAGCGTGGTCGTCGGCGACAGGGCCGTGCTGAAGAGGTCACCGTTGACCGCGGCCACCACCTTCGCGGACGTCGTCTGCGAGGTATACAGAAAGTTTGACGTCGTCTGGCGGACCGTCTCGGAGCTTCCGGCAACCCACGGAGCGGCCCGCGGCGTGGTGAGGAAGTTGACTCCTGGGGCGAGCGTGTCGATTCGCAGGCAGTTGACCTTCAGCGGGGCCGTCCCGGTGGTCTGCACAAACGCCCGGTCGATGCCGCCGTAGAGCGATGTACCGCCCGACCAGTTGTAGGAGCCGGTCTGGGCGGCGACGGGGCAGGCCGCGGCGGCGGCAACGACCGCCACCGCGGCGACGACGCTCAGGCTGCCTGCAGTCCGCCTCATGGACCCACTCCTACACCGCCACATGAAAAGCTCATCCATGGAGTATAAGAACGAAGTCGCCGCTATCCGACCCTGGGTCTGCATTATGGTTTCTCGTCGCCTCCTTATGGTTCTCGCCAGCTTGGCTACCACGGCTGTACACGCCGCGCCGCTCGTGATTGCCCACCGCGGTGCCAGCGGCTACCTCCCCGAGCACACCCTCGAGGCCAAGGCACTGGCCCACGCACAGGAGGCAGACTTCATCGAGCAGGACGTCGTACTCACGAAGGACGACGTGCCCGTCGTGCTCCACGACACCCACCTCGACGCGGTGAGCGACGTGGCCGCGGTCTACGCGGGGCGCAGTCGCGACGACGGCCGCTTCTACGCGATTGACTTCACGCTCGACGAACTCCGCCGGCTGCGCTTCTCCGAACGACGCGACCCCAAGACCGGCAAGCAGGTATTTCCGGGGCGGGCCGCCCCGGCCGCGGACGCGTTGTTTCGCATCGCCACGCTCGATGAGGAGCTCGCCCATCTTGAAGGCCTCAACCGCAGCACTGGCCGGCAGACCGGCATCTATCCGGAGATCAAGCAGCCGGCGTGGCACCGCAGGGAGGGGCATGACGTGAGCCCGATCGTGCTCGACGTTTTGCGAAGGCACGGCTTTTCCACGAAGGCCGACGCGTGCTTCCTCCAGTGCTTCGACGCCGAGGAGGTGCGGCGGCTGCGGACGGAACTCGGCTGGGAGGGTCGGCTCGTGCAACTCGTCGGCGAGGCGCCGCAGGGCGCCAGCGGTGATCCACTGCTTGCCCCGGGGGCGCTGGCGAGCCTCGCACAGACCGTGGATGGCATCGGCCCGCCCATCGGCCGAGTGGTCGATACGAGTGGCCAGGCGACGGGCTTTGTCGCGGCCGCACATGCCGCCGGCCTCGTCGTCCATCCCTACACATTCCACGTCGACCAGCTGCCGGCATTCGCCGACTCCCCAGACACCGCGCTCCGCATCCTGTTCGATACCGCCGGGATCGACGGGCTGTTCAGCGATTTCCCCGACGTCTGCATGATCTGGCTGCGAGACCACCCACCAGCCCTGCAGCGCCGCTGACGAGGACCGCCGAAGCGCCCGGCTCCGGCACCGCTGCCACTGGTGCCGCGGGCGCATACCAGCCCGTGTCGTAGAGGCTGGTGCCGAGCATCGTGGCGGCGTCGAGCACGTCGAACAAGCCGTCATAGTTCGTGTCACCCTGTGACCAGTCCGCGCCGGCCGCAAGGTCGTACCGCCCCGAGCCGAGGAGGTCGGCGGCATCGAGGACGTCGAACAGGCCATCGAGGTTGGTATCGCCATAGGCCGCCCAGGCCACGATGGTCGATCCGTCAGCGAGGCTCGTGGAGCCCACGCCGAATCTGTCGTCGCCGAGGCTGCTGCCGATGCCCGTGGCCCCGTTCCAGAGCCCTCCGTTACGGCCGGCGACGATTGCCGACTGCACCGCGGCCTGAGTGATCCCGCCAGCGGCGATTACGAGGCGTCCGGCACCAAGATCAATTCGACCACCGCCGGTGCCCGTCTCGATCGAGAGGCTCGCCAACGGGAGCGTAGCCCGCGTTGTCGTTGAGAATGACAGCAACCCGCCGCGGCGGACCACCACGGCAGGCAGGCCCGTTGTGGCGGCCGCTGACGCGATGTCACCTGCCGCCGCCGAGACGACCAGTGACCCAACCGTCATCGAGCCCGTCACCGTGCTCTCGACCGTCAGTTGCTTCGTGGTGATCGCCGGCGCGTTCTTCAGGATCCCACCCCCCAGCGCGAGCCGGTGGACGCGGATCGCATTTCCCGTGGCGTCGAGCGTGCCCCCGACCACGCGGAGCGTGGCGGTGTTCGTGCCGTTGACGCCAGGACCAATGTCGCCAGCCACCGTGACGCTCCCACCGCGGACGTCAAGCGTGGCGGCATTGCCACAGTCACCGAGCACCACCTCGCCGGAAATCGCCACGGTGCCGCCGCTGACGCTGAACGACGATCCGCTGCTCGTGCCACCCGCAGCGATCGCGACGTCGAGTTCGCGAATCGCCAGACTGCCGCCGGACACGACCGCCGCGCTCGCCCCGCCGCCAGACGTCTCCGTCACGAACTCACCGACGACGAACCGATCGCATGCCACCGAGCCTCCCGACTGGCGGTAGTCGCCGCGGCCACCAGCCTCGCGGCCGACGTCGATCGAGTAAGCTACCTGAAGCGTGCCCCCCGTGATCGCCAGCGTGCCGGAACCCGTGGCCCCGCCGAGCCCGAGCGAGTGGAGCGAAACGGTGCCGTCCGTCACCTCGAAGGTCGCCCGCCTCCCAGCGTCGACGACCGCGAACGAGTCGGCTCCGGGTGCTGCCCCGCCCGTCCAGTTGGTCGCCGACCACGTGCCGTCGGCCACCGCAAAACGAACGTTCGTCGGGGTGTTGAACGTCGGGATAAAGTCGATCGACCGCACTTCCGAGGCGGCGAGATTGCTCGCGGGCGGCCGCTGTTCGAAGACCGAGAGCACGCCCGTCTCGCGAAACAGGTCGCGGTCGGCGACCGAGTCGGAGAGGTAGTTCACCTCCGAGTCGACGAGCGTCCAGTCGGTCCAGTTGGAGGCCTTGGTCGCCGCGAACACCCGGAGTGAGCCATCGGCGAGGACCGCGACCGCGTTGTCGTTGGAGTCAAAATACATCCGCGGCCTCGCTCCCGTGCAATCGAAGGGGACCTGGCTGCGGTGCCAGTTTCCAAGGCCGTCGCGCCAGTAGTGAAAATAGCTCGACACGCTGGGCGTGAACGTGCTCACCGCGGCGGAGCTCTTCGCGGTGTCGCGGTGATACATCAGCGAGTGGATCCGACCGCTCGCGTCAACATCCTGCCCCTGCGTGTTCATCAGGCCGTTCCCCTGCGGAATGGACCTGACGACGAGCCCCGGCGACGCGATGGAAATCTTCGTGCCGGCCGCCTGCGAGGCGATCACGGCACCGGCGTTGTTCCGCCATGTGAGCCCCTTGTCGTCGGAATAGGCGTAGCACAGGTCGTGGTTCGTGCCGTCGCCGCCACCGTTCACGTCTTCCCGCCAGACGAAGGTCATGTGGTAGCGGTTGTTGCGGTCGATCGAGAAACCGTTTGGGTAGGCGGTCCGCGACCCGCTGCCGGTGCCAGGATCCGAGCCGGTGCCCGAGTCGTAGATGAAGGCGTTGCTCCACGATGGCGTCGCGGTCGTGCCGTCGTAGTCGCGGGTCTGCCAGTAGCCTGTAGAACTCGTGCCGTAGCGATAGAAGAAGCCGAGTGAGCCGTTCGCGTCACGGACGAAGTTCGGGTAGGTGACTCCGGACAGGGTCTGCCCTCCCATCTTCGACGTCTCCGCTCCGAAGACCGCCGCAGTCCACGTCCCCGGCGTGCCCGTGGTCACGTTGGCTGCGGATGCCCGGTACCGCAGCGTCTTGTTGTGCATGTCCCACGCGAGGTGGAGTTTGTTGTTGTTGAGATCGATCCCCAAGGCGATCGCATTGTGGGAGTTCCAGGGAACGCCGCCGCTCAGGCCGTTCGTAAACGTCGCGCCCGTGATGTTGGCGACCTCCCATGCCCCTCCTGCCGTGCTTGCGGCCGGAGCCCGTCGCCGCGCCGCCGCCACGTAGTAGGCGGTGCCGCTCGACGTGTCTTTCACGTAGTACGCGGTGTACTGGTATCCGTTGGCTGACACGATCACGTCGTTGGCACTGACACCGCCATTGATCATGAACCCGTAGGTGGCGTTGAGAGCCAGCGTCATGCCCCGCGCGTCAATCAGGGTGTCAGACTGCTTGACGATCGTGGCGGGAGGTCCACCAGTCGCGATGCCGGCGAGCAGCGCACCCCAGCCCGCGGCCACGCACGCCAGCCGACCGTGGAACGGAGATGGAGGAAGCCTTGCCATCGTGTGACACGCAAAATCATAAAAGGTTCAGGCTTCTTCGGAATGCGGCCACGATTGACTCAGCCACCGTCGAAGAAGGTAGAGTGTGATCCCGGGTGGCAGGCTCGCACAAGCGGGGTTTTCCAGCCGCTCCAACGAGGACAGGACATGGCTGTGGGGCCCGTCAACGCTTCAGACCGGGGAATCCGGCCGGCCTTTACGCTGGTAGAGCTTCTCGTTGTGATCGCGATCATCGCGACCCTCATCGGCTTGCTCCTGCCCGCGGTGCAGAGCGCCCGGGAGGCCTCCCGTCGTTCACAGTGTTCGAACCACCTCAAGCAGGTAGGGCTCGCTGCACTCGGCTATGAGTCTGCCCAGCGACGCCTTCCACCCCAGTTTGGCTGGAGTGGAGAGAACAGCACCGGTGGGATTGGGACGGTGTTCTTTCACCTTCTTCCCTACCTCGAGCGAAACCCGCTCTATCAGTCGGCGATCGTCAGCGCTGCAACGAACGTCACATTCGGCGGCGGTTCGTTCACCACCGTTCCTGGAACGTACGACTCCCGCAAGGACGTGATTCAAAAAACACTGATCGACACCTTTCGCTGCCCGAGCGACGCCACCTACGACACGGCCCTTGACTGGCCGGGCTGGGCGGGCTGTAGTTACGGAGGCAACTTTCAGGTGTTCGGACGCGACCGGTTTCAGCCCTATGCCGAAACACGAGCGACGTGCCTTAACGACACGGCACGGGCTCGCTGGGAAGGCCGTAAAAAGCTTGCCAAGATCCGGGACGGATTGTCGAAGACCGTGTGCTTCGCGGAGAAGTACTCGGTATGCGGCCTGAAGGCCGGTGCCAGCGTCTGGAATCGCTGGGACTATCTCGATAACTGTCAGCCGGCTTTTGCCTCCTACAACCCACCATTCAACTCCACGACGGGTGAGTTGTGGGCCTTCGCGATGTTTCAGGTCTCACCCGCAAACCCGCTTAGGGCAAACAGCAGCTGCGACCCGAGCGTAGCGCAGACTCCGCACAGCACGATGAACATCTGCGCCGGCGATGGCAGCGTGCGGAACGTTGGGGGAGATGCTGATCCGCTCATCTGGGCATCAGCACTCACCATCGATGGTGGTGAGAGCCTCGGAGGCCTCTAGCGATGGGATACCGTTGGGGGGCTGTCGTTCTGGCTATCGCGGCACTGGGGTGCGGGCAGCGGCATGGGCAGGTGTCCGGAAGCGTGTCTGTCGATGGAGTGCCGCTCGACTACGGGATCGTCAACTTCGTTGGCCTGAAGGGTGCTGCATCGGCGCCGATTCTCGACGGGGCCTACGAGGCTGGCGGGGTGCCGCTTGGCACGGTTCGCATCGCGGTGCGAGCACTGCCAAGGCCGGTCGTGGCTGCCCCGACCGCGGGCACAGTTCGACCCTATGTGCCGCTCCCGGAACGATACCTCTCGCCCCGAGATTCCGGGCTCGCGATTGAGGTCAAGGCCGGGGGCCAGCGGCACGACATCGCCGTGACCGGCACGTGATGTTCGGAGCCCAGCGGCGCGTGGTCGCCTCGGACCGGACCGACGCCTCAGCGCGGACCGACGCCTCGGCGGGAGCCGCTCACAGGCCGGCCAGCCGCATCGTTTCCGTCAGATCGCGGAGCCCTGCCGTCGCCCCCGCGCGGGTGACACAGCAGGCCGCGGTGGCAGCGCCGAGCCGGCCGGCGGTCTCGGCGGGCATCCCGCGGACCAAGCCTGCCAGGAGCCCCGCGAGGAACGAGTCGCCGGCTCCCGTGGTGTCGACAACCGGCCCCGGGGCCGCGATGCACGGGATGTCGACTGTGACGTCGGGCGTCGGACTGAGCACGATGCCGCGAGAGCCGCACTTCACCCCCACGATGCCGGCCGCACCATGGCGACGGTAGCAGGCGATGATCTCCTTCGGGTTGTCGCAGCCCGTCTGGCTCCGCGCTTCATCGAGGCTCGGCACAAACACGTCGGTGGCCGGCAGTGCGGCGGCGACATCCGCAAGCGATCCGCCGGCGCCACCTGTCTCCAGCACCACCCGACAGCCGGCCGCTCTGAGCACGCCCACCGCCTCGGCGAGCTGCGGCTCGAGGGTGGGAAGCAGCCCAACATAGCCGAGCACGGCGTACCGGCTGCGGGCGAATACCGCGGCGTGGCGACGCAGGAATGCGACGTCGAGCAGACCCGCCGCTCCGATGTGGTGAGCGAAACTCCGCTCACCGCTGGCGTCGATGAGCGCTGCGGTCGTGCTGGTGGTCGCCCCGGGCCGCGACTCAATCGCGGCGGTGCCGACGCCTGCCGCGGCGAGCCGCGACCGGATCTCACCGGCCCAGAGGTCGTCTCCTACGACGGCGGCCGCCTCCACGCTCGCCCCGAGCCGCCGCAGCGCCACGCCGGTGTTGCAGACGATGCCGCCCGTCGTGACTTCGACCGGATCGACGTGAAAGAGCCGGCCGCCCCCGATCGGAGCCTCCAAAGGCACCGGTCGCACGAGGATGTCGGCCACACACGTACCAGCCACAACGCAGTCGAAAAGCTTGCTCATGAGGAATGTGTCATCCCAGGGAGGTCCGCCTCACGCAGCGGTGGCGACGACTCGGTCAAGCGGCGTTCGACGATCCGGAGTCGGGCGGGCGTCGTGCCGGTATGGCGATGCAGAAAGGTCGTCATGTATTGCACGGACCTGAATCCTGCCCGCGCTGCGATGGTCTTCAACGGGAGGTCTGTCTGCGTGATCAGCTTGCGGATCGCAGCCACGCGAAGGCGGACTGACTCGTCGCGGATCGACCGTCCCATGACGGCCTTGAACCGCGATTCGAGAGCAGGACGGGAGATGCAGAGTTCCTCCACCAGCGCGGAAACATCGGGCTTCCTCAGCGGACTTGTCCGCAGCCGTTCGATCGCGACCACGACGGCCTCGTCGGATGTCGCCATCGCGTCGGTGCTCGTCCGCGAGATGATACCGATCGGCGGAACGACGACCCGCGCATCGGCCGCCGCAGCGACGCCCCTTCTGATCATCCGATCGAGCAGCGTCGCTGCCTCGTAGCCGATCCGCCGCGCCGCCTGGTCGATGCTGGAGAGCGGCGGATTCGTCAACTCACAGATCATCTCGTCATTGTCGACACCCAGCACCGCCACATCGTGCGGAACGCGGAGGCCGAGCGTGCGGCAGGCCTCGAGCACATGCCTCGCCCGGACATCATTGCAGGCCATCAGGCCGACCGGCTTGGGCAGGTCGCGAATCCAATCGCACAGATCCCGCTGGAGTTCCTGCCACCGGCGGGCATCGGCATGCCGGCCGGTGTGGACGTGGCAGGGGCGGCCAGCCTGCCCGCACGCTTCGGCGAACGCCTCCGCCCGCTCCTCCGACCAGCCGGCCGTCGCCGTCTTCGGATAGCCGTAGTAGGCGAGCGTACTGAACCCGCAGGCAAGCAGGTGCGCTGCGCCGACTCGTCCGATCGCGGCATTGTCGGTGAACACATACGGGATCGCCGACGCGGGATCGAACCAGCCATACCCGCCACCCACGCCAACGATCGGAATGGAGAGCCCGCCGATCGCTGTCGCCACCCGCTTGTCGTCGAAGCTTGCGATGATCCCCTGACCGTGCCAGCGCTTCAGGTCAGGCAACTTCTGGAGTGGGTCCTCCTCGACGTACAGGCTCCATTCTGATGCGTGTTCGCGGACATATCTCGCAATCCCTCCGATGATCAACCTGTCATATGGCCGCGCCGCGTCGAGGATCACGGCGATCAGAGGGGCATCAGCCATGGGGCACCAGCGTGGGCACGATCAGGCGGCGAGCAGGTGCTCCAGCACGAGCCGCTCCAACGACTCGTAGTCGCGGCTCGCGATGCATTCGGCGGCAGCCTTTTCCGGAAATGACTTTACCTTGGCAACGAGCATCTCGAAGATTCGCTTGCTGGTGGCGAGGTGGGCGGTCGCAGCTCCGGCCCGCTGCGTTCTCTGCGCCTTCACGTCGAACCCGATGAAGCGGCCCGTTTCCGCGTAGCCCGCCGTCTCCAGGATGCGGACCTGATCGAACGCGCCCCGCAGGTTCGCGGCACCGAAGACCTTGTCCTGGTCAAACTTCAGGCCATTTTGGTCGTTGAGGTGCACGCTCCAGAGCTTGCCGGCGGCGAGCGCGAAGCCCATCTCATCAGCCGGGTCGAGCCCCGCGAGGATCGCGTGGGCCGTCTCGATGAGGACGCCCACCCGCGCTGGATCGGACGAACGCGCCCCGAGCGCCAGGGCGTGGCCGATGGTCGGCACAAAGGCGTGATCAACTGGTTCGTTGGGCTTCGGCTCGATGGCGATCCGCACGTTCGGCGCGGCCGAGAGGATCGCGTCGATCGCCTCGAGCATCTGCCGAGATGCCTCGATGGGGTTCTTGCTCTCCCGCACGTTCGTACCCTCGCGGGCGGGCCACATCACGATCAGATCGCAGCCGAGCGCGAGGGCAACGTCAACGGCCCGCTTCGACCGCTCGATGGCCCACGTCCGGGCTTTGGAACAGTTGCTGGTGTAGCCGCCATCGATCCCGTGGGAGTGCTCCCATAACCGCGGGGCGACGAACTCGGGCACGAGGCCTCGGTCGTCGAGTCGCTTCCGCATCTCCCGGGCTTCGCGGACGATTGCCGCGGGCGGGAGATCCTCGAGAGCGGGAACGGCGTCGTCGTCATGAAACTGTACGGCAGCAAAGCCGAGGTCGATCGCCGCGTCGAGCACGTCGTCGAAGGAAATGGGAGGCCGAACCGGGGGTCCAAATGGGTCGGCGCCCGGATGAATATTCCAAGGGCCGAGCGAGAAGCGATAGGTGGTGGACATGGGTGTTTCCGGCGTTCTTCGGATTGGAGACCAATGCTCAGCACAGACAATACCGGGACCCATGTGCGAAAGTTCATAAAGATTGTACGTTTTTCACACTGGGCACGGGGCGGCGATAAACCGCCCGACTAGACTCCGAACCATGACCCAATCTCTCGCGCCGCCAAAAAAGTCCCTCGACTCCAAACTCGCCCGGCTGCTCGCCGACCCGGGCTGCCGCGATTTCATCCTGGCTGACGCCAAGGACGCCGACATGGCGTTCGGCCTCGCGGCCCCCGGGGTGGCGGCGGGCGGACAGCCCGGCAACGGTCCCTTCCGGTCGATCGCCGAGTTCCGCAGCCACATCCGCGAACTCGTTGCCGAAGGCCTCGTCGACGTGATGCTCATGAGCGCGAGCACGAGCGACGTCCTCGCCGTGGAAGAGGGGCTCTTCGCCGACTCGCCGGTCACCCCCGCCGTACGAATGAACGACACCACCGACATCTGGCTCGCGGCCGGCACGGGCACGTACCCGAGCCAGCCGGCACTCCCTTTTTCAAGCACGACGATCCCGCACGCCCAGTGGGGTCGGCTCGAGCCGCCCGGAGAGGGTCGGCCTGCCGTCGATCTGGGCCTGTTTTCGATCACCCTCAATGGCGAAGCAGCCGCCGACCGGGCGATGCTGACGGCCTACCGTGATTTCCGCCACGAGGCGGAGCGGGCCAGGTTTCGCCACTTTCTCGAGGTGTTCTTTCCCAACGCCCTCGCGCAGGCGGGTGTCGCCGCGCCGCGCGGCGTCGACCGCTTCGTCGCCGACCACGTGATCCGAGCGCTCGCCGGCGTGCCGCGGTCCGGGCGGCCCGTGTTCCTCAAGATTCCCTACCTTGGTCCCGAGGTCACCGAACAGCTCGCGGCCTACGACCGCTCGCTGATCGTCGGTATCCTTGGCGGCGCGGCCGGCACCACGCACGACGCTTTTTCCCTGATCGAGGAATCAAAACGTCACGGCGCCCGCGTGGCCCTCTTCGGCCGCAAGATCAACGCCGCCGAACACCAGCTGGAGTTTGTCCGGCACCTCCGTGCCGTCGCCGATGAGCAGCTCGCTGCAGCGGAGGGTGTGCGGTCGTATCATGGGGCCCTCGCGCGGCTCGGCATCCGGCCGCACCGGCCGCTCGACGACGACCTCGCGATCACGCACACGGCCGCTGCCTACGGCGGCTGACGGGAATCCCCCTCACCAGCATCCATACTCCACTCGCTTTCACGTCTCCACTTGCTTTCACGTTTTCATCACGACCGGAGCCGCTCCCATGCCCCACACACCCGTCGCTCCCACCGCCGCTAGTCGCAGGGGTTTCCTCGGGGCAGCAGGCGCGGCGATCGCCTCGTCGGCGATTGCGGCCGCCGACGAAGGGCGTGAGACCACGGCGGAGGCAACCCCCGACATTGCCCCCGGCGGGGTGCACGTCGCCGGCAGCGATGAGATCCACGCGGCGCTCGTCGGCTGTGGCGGCCGGGGGGGCAGTGCCATCGTCGACGCCTTCGACGCCCGCGGCGGCCGCGTGAAACTCACGGCGATGGCCGACGTCTTCCCGGAAAGGATCGCGTCGGTGAAGCGGTCGCTGGAT
>Ga0194055_10000768_pt1 | contig 25911 bp, 24 predicted proteins | sample SepL449m_MetaG_FD_155482 | JGI IMG/M metagenome (GOLD analysis project Ga0194055, IMG submission 155482) | Anoxic zone freshwater microbial communities from boreal shield lake in IISD Experimental Lakes Area, Ontario, Canada - Sep2016-L442-9m | ecosystem: Environmental > Aquatic > Freshwater >... | reverse complement strand
CGCGAAATGGCTGTGTCGGTTTAGGGCGCACTGCTGGACCCAACGTGGGATAGTTCCCTCACTAGGTCAGGATGGAGGCGGCATGGCGACGATAGTTCAGCGCCCATCGCTTCGAACTCGGTCACTCTTTAGTGTTGTTTGGCATCTGAGCGTGTGGTTGGGGCTGGCGATCGTCGTGGCGGCGGCTGCCACCATCTCGCTGGAAAATATTGTTCAACGCAATGCACTCGTCGTCCTCATCCTGCTTGCCCTGATTACCGAACTGCGACCAGTCGTGGTTCCAGGCAAAGACTCCAACGGCATTGTCGCGTCGTATGCATTCGTGTTTGCGATCATGTATGTATTCGGACTTTCTGCAGCAGTGTTGACCCTTGCTGTAGCGACACTCCTTTCGGAGCTGTACGAACGTCGAGCAGCGTGGAAAGTCTTTTTCAATGTTGGCCAGCATTCATTGTGTTTAGGCGTTACCTGGATCGTGATGTTGATTTCTGGGCATACACCGTCTCTACAAAATCCAACGGTGACGTTTAATGCTGATGATGTCCTGTATATGCCAACCACGTGGGCCGTGTTTTTCCTTGTTAATCATCTATTAATCGTGGGTGTAAGCGCGGACACGTCGATGACGTTCAAGGAAGCGCTCCTTGACGACCTGTCGTACTACATCCTCACTCTCTTCGCCGTGCTCTCGCTCGCGCCCATCGTTGCGTTAGTGGCAGTCACGGTGTGGCCCATGCTTTTTCTCTTCCTCGCACCGCTATGGGCGGTGACTAAGGCGGCCTCGATTTCGCAGGAGCGCGACTATGCATCGCGACACGACATGCTCACGGAGCTTCCCAACCGCAGCATGATGCGTGATGAGTTAACTGAGGCGATTGATGTCGCCAGTCGCACGGGTGCTCGGGTTGGCGTGCTCTTGATGGACTTGAACTTGTTCAAGGAGGTCAACGACACGTACGGTCATGCGATGGGTGACCGCCTGCTGGCGATGGTGGCTGGTCGCATCAAAGGTCAAGTGCGACCGGGTGACCTGGCGGCTCGATTGGGCGGAGACGAATTTGCCGTCCTGCTGCCGGGAGTCGAAGACCATATATCTGCAGTGCGCGTTGCTCAGCGAATCCGTGAGTCCATTAGCCGGCCGTTCACCATGGATGACGTCACCGTCACCATCGATGTCAGCATCGGCATTGCCCTTTACCCAGACGACGGTACCCAGATTGACCCACTCATCCAAGCGGCGGACTCAGCGATGTATCTGGCCAAACGCACTGGGACGCGCATTGAAGTCGTAGGGATAGATCGCGGTGAAGCGCACGGGTAACGCGCCCCTAAGATAAAGGCCTCGTCCCCGGATTTTTCTAGGAGTGTTCCATGTCAGCCATTTCGCGCGATGATGTTGCGCACTTGGCCTCCTTGGCTCGTATCGAACTCACGGAGCAAGAACTCAACGATTACGCCGGTCAACTTGATGTGATCTTGACGGCCGTAGCCAGTATTTCTGAAGTTGCCGCCGACGATATTCCTCCCACCACTCATGCAGTGCCGGTGGTCAATGTGTTCCGTGAGGACGTGGTGACCCCATCGTTGGATCGAGATTCGGTGTTGGATCACGCACCTGCTGCGGAAGATGGTCGCTTCCGGGTGCCACGCATTTTGGATGAGGAGTAGCCGTGTCTGACCTCATTCACGCCAGCGCGGTTGAATTGGCAGCCCAGATAGCCAATAAGACAGTCAGTGCGGTCGAAGTCGCCCAGGCGCACCTTGACCGCATCGCGGAAGTAGATGGTCGCGTCAACGCGTTCTTGTATGTCGATGGTGATGGCGCCCTCGAACAAGCTCGCGCAGTTGATCACGCAGTGGCCTCGGGCCAAACTTTGAGCCCCTTGGCCGGTGTGCCGTTGGCGTTGAAGGATGTTTTAACTCAAACCGGCGTTCCCACCACCGCTGGTTCGAAAATCTTGGAAGGGTGGCGCCCGCCCTACGACGCCACGGTGGTTGAACGCTTGCGCGATGCGGGCGTCGTGATTTTGGGCAAGACCAACATGGATGAATTCGCCATGGGTTCATCCACCGAAAACTCTGCGTACGGGCCCACGCATAACCCGTGGGACTTGGAACGCATTCCCGGTGGTTCATCGGGTGGCTCTGCTGCCGCAGTTTCTGCCTATGAGGCTCCTCTGGCGATCGGCACGGACACCGGAGGGTCGATTCGTCAGCCAGCCGCGGTCACAGGAATCGTTGGCGCCAAGCCGACTTACGGTGCAGTCTCGCGTTATGGCCTGGTGGCCTTCTCCTCGTCACTGGATCAAGCCGGCCCCTTTGCTCGCACAGTGGTTGACACCGCGTTGTTGCACTCCGTGATCGCAGGACACGATCCGCGCGACTCCACATCGATCAAGGAAGCTGTTCCGGATGTGGTCGGTGCTGCGAAGTCGGCAGATGTCTCGAAAATGCGCATCGGTGTGGTTCGCGAGTTGTCCGGTGAGGGATATCAACCAGGAGTGCAGGCTCGCTTTGACGAAGCAGTCGAACTTCTTCGCGCACAAGGCGCTGAAATCATCGAGATCTCCTGCCCCTCGTTCACCTACGCCTTGGGCGCCTACTACTTAATTGCTCCCAGTGAGTGCTCGAGCAACTTGGCACGCTTTGACGCCATGCGGTTTGGCTTGCGTACTGACGACAATGGTGAACTCAGCGCCGAGGATGTGATGCGGCATACCCGCGCAGCAGGTTTTGGTCCGGAAGTAAAGCGACGCATCATCTTGGGAACGTACGCGTTGTCCTCTGGGTATTACGACGCTTATTACGGCCAAGCTCAAAAGGTGCGCACCTTGATTACTCGCGACTTTGAAGCCGCTTGGGCCAGTGTGGACGTCTTGATTTCGCCCACGACTCCGACCGAGCCGTTCCGGATTGGTGAGCGGGTCAATGATCCAGTCGCCATGTACAAAGCCGACCTGTGCACTTTGCCGTCGAGCTTGTACGGCGGTCCGGCAATCAGCGTCCCGATTGGTTTGGGCGATGAGAACCTTCCGGTGGGCTTACAAGTCATGGCGCCCGTGATGGCCGACGACCAGGTGTATCGCGTGGCCTCAGCGGTGGAAAAGGCCTTGGCTCAGCAATGGGGCGGCTTGCTCTTAGATCAGGCGGTGGCCCTATGAGTGCACTCTTGATTGATTTCGACGAGGTCATTGCCAACTTCGATCCCGTCTTGGGATTAGAGGTCCACGTTGAATTAGGTACCGCGTCCAAGATGTTTTGTGGTTGTGCCACCGAGTTTGGTGCCGAGCCCAACACACAAGTGTGTCCCACCTGTCTTGGCCTGCCCGGTTCGTTACCTGTGGTCAACGGCACGGCTGTTGAGTCCGCGATTCGGATCGGATTGGCGCTGAACTGTTCTATTGCTTCGTGGTGTCGGTTCGCACGCAAAAACTATTTCTATCCAGACATGCCTAAGAACTTTCAAACCTCGCAATACGACGAACCGATTTGTTTCGAGGGCTACCTCGATGTGGATGTCGAAACCGACGAGGGAACGCGAACCTTCCGGGTGGAAATCGAACGAGCCCACATGGAAGAAGACACGGGCAAGTCCTTGCACGTGGGAGGTTCCACAGGTCGAATCCACGGCGCCGATTTCTCGCTGGTGGACTACAACCGCGCGGGCATTCCCTTGATTGAAATCGTGACCAAGCCCTTGGAAGGTGCCGGAAAGTACGCACCCGAAGTGGCCAAGGCCTACGTGGGTGCATTGCGCGACCTGCTACGCGGCTTAGGTGTTTCTGACGTCAAGATGGAACAAGGCTCATTGCGTTGCGACGTCAACTTGTCGTTGCGCACCTCGCCTGACGCGCCGCTGGGTACCCGCACCGAAACCAAAAACGTCAACTCCTTGCGTTCGGTCGAGCGCGCTATCCGCTACGAAATGCAACGCCAAGCCGCACTTCTGGCCGACGGCACCGCGATCATTCAAGAAACTCGACACTGGCATGAAGACACCGGAGTCACCACCAGTGGTCGGGTGAAGTCCGACGCTGAGGACTACCGCTACTTCCCTGAACCTGACTTGGTCCCGGTTGCCCCCTCTGCGGAGTGGATTGAGCAACTGCGTTCCCAGCTTCCTGAGCCTCCTGCTGACCGAAGTAAGCGATTGCGCCAGGAGTGGGGGATCAGCGAAAAGGAAATGCAGTCCGTCATCAACGCGGGAGCTCTTGACCTTGTTCTAGCCACGATCGCCGAAGGCGCGGATCCGGCTGCTTCTCGCAAGTGGTGGCTCGGTGAGCTGGCCCGTCGAGCCAATGACGAAGGCGTGGAGCTGGAATCACTGGCGATCACCGCAAAGCAGGTCGCAGACCTGGAAGCACTGGTTCAATCAGGTCGACTCAACGACAAGTTGGCTCGCCAGGTCATTGACGGCGTGCTGGCCGGCGAAGGCGAGCCGGCGGCGGTAGCTGACTCCCGCGGCTTACAGATTGTTTCTGACGATTCAGCCTTGCTGGCTGCAATTAATGAAGCCATCGCTGCCGATCCCGATGCCGCGCAAAAGATTCGTGACGGGAAAGTTGCCGCGGCTGGTGCTCTGGTCGGTGCGGTCATGAAGGCAACTCAGGGACAGGCCGATGCTGGTCGGGTGCGCGAACTGGTTCTCCAAGAACTTGGTCAGTAACGCGCGCCCATAGGGGCCGGAAGGTTGTTCAGCGCACTCATATCTGTTGCCGAAAGGTTCACGCTCAACGCACCAACATTTTCGATGAGATGGTTCATTGCCCGTGTCCCAGGAATGGCCACAACGTGCGGCCCGGTGGCAAGCACCCAAGCCAGCGCAACCTGACCGGGCGTGCATTCCAACCGGTCGGCGATAGAGGTGACCGAGTCAACGATGGCCTGGTTGTGAGCTGTGGCCTCTTCAGTAAATCGCGGATTACTCGCTCGAAAATCGCCAGCCTCAAAGGTTGCCTGCTTGTATGCGCCGGTAAGGAAGCCACGACCTAGTGGCGAGTAGGCCATGAACGCAACATCATTTTCGCCACCCCACGCGAGGACAGTGTCGAGATGATCGCGGGTCCACAGCGATAGTTCACTTTGGACAACATCGACATGGTGTTGCTCATTGCAGGCTTGAACTTGGTCGAGTGAGACCTCAGATAGGCCAATGGCTTTAACTTTTCCTTCCGACTGAAGTTCTGCAAATGCTCCCCAGGTTTCCAATAACGGAACATCAGGATCGAGTCGATGCAGCTGGTAGATATCGATCACCTCAACACCAAGCCTGCTCAGGGCCGCATTGCAAGCTTGCTTGATGTATTCAGGCCGCCCATTGCGGATGACAGTTCCTGGTTCAACTTCAATGGCTCCACATTTGGAACTAATGACTACCTCATCGCGCCTACTGCGGATCGCTTTTCCAAGGAGCTCTTCGTTGGTGAAAGGGCCATAGACATCAGCGGTGTCAAACAAGGTGATGCCAAGGTCAATGGCTCGGTCAATGACCTTGATCGATGCTTGGTCGTCTCGCCCGCTAGGGGTGTAAAGCCACGACATTCCCATGCAGCCAAGACCTAAGGTGCTGACTTCCAAGTCACCAATTGTGCGCATGGCATTCACCTTAAGGCTAAGGCTTGTGGGGACTGGTTAGTCTGGGTTCATGACGTTAGTGTGCCTGCCGTGGAGCGACCCACAGGTCCTGGAAAAAGTACTTCCACCTGGAATCGACTGCGTGACCTATGACGGTTCCGGTGAGATCGCCCGCGCAGCTGAGGTTGAATTTTTCGTACCCCCGTATATGGGAGCCGCGCATACTCTCGAAGTGATGGCATCAATGCCATCACTCAAAGTGGTGCAAGCCCTCACAGCAGGGGTTGACAATGTGTGGCAGCACCTGCCTCATGGCGTGGCGTTGTGTAATGCAAAAGGCGTGCACGATGCCAGCACGGCTGAACTTGCCGTCGGACTGACGATCGCCTCATTGCGGAAGTTCCCTGAATTCGCGCGGGCCCAAGAAAGTGGGCAGTGGCTCTATGACCGATATGACGCATTGGCCGACAAGACGGTCTTAATTGTCGGTTTTGGAAGTGTGGGTGCTGCTCTGCAGGCGCGGCTGATTGCCTTTGAGGTGAACATTCTTAAAGTGGCTCGAACGGCGCGAGGCGAGGTTGAAGGTTTTGATGCTCTGCCAGCATTACTTGGGCAAGCAGATGTGGTAATCCTCACCTGCCCTTTAACTGATCAAACCCGTGGGCTTGTTGATCACACTTTTATCGCCGCGATGAAACAAGGAGCCCTTTTGGTCAATGTCTCGCGTGGCCCGGTGGTCAACACCGATGACCTCCTTGCTGCGCTGACAAGTGGGCGTATTAAGGCCGCCCTTGATGTCACTGACCCCGAACCACTTCCGGCTAATCACGGCCTCTGGCGGGCCCCTGGTGTATTTATCAGCCCACATGTTGGTGGAAATACCAGCGCTTTCCTGCCGCGTGCGTATCGTTTAGTTAGCGATCAACTTCAACGCTTTGTTGCCGGTGAACCACTTCTTCACGTGATGAGCGCTCCCTGAGAGGAAAGACATGAACCAATTTGACCCCACTCCCAATCGTGATGACATCACGCGCGGACCGGATGCCTACAAGCGTGAGACCGTTAAAGTCACGCCAGCTCGGATCGGATTTGCGATCCTTGCAGTTATTGCCCTGTTATTTGTTGTGCAAAACAACGACAAGGTCTCGTTCACATTCCTGTTTGGCCTTATTGACACGCAAATTGCGCTGTGGTTGCTTCTCCTGATCGCGCTTGCTCTGGGTTTTGGGCTCGGATATTTGGTGAATTCAATGCGCTCCCGCCGCAAAGCAGCTGGTAAGTAGGATCAATCCATGACTGATTCCCCGGACATCAAGCCCCGTAGCCGTGAAGTAACTGATGGCCTTGAGCGCGCCGCCGCTCGTGGCATGTTGCGTGCAGTTGGCATGGGCGATGAAGACTTCCTCAAGCCGCAGGTCGGGGTAGCCAGTAGTTGGAACGAGATCACGCCATGCAACCTCAGCCTCGATCGGCTGGCGAAAGCTGCAAAGCAGGGAGTTTTCGATGGCGGCGGATTCCCGCTCGAATTTGGCACCATCTCTGTGTCCGATGGAATCTCGATGGGTCACCAAGGGATGCACTTCTCGTTAGTCTCGCGTGAAGTCATCGCTGACTCGGTAGAAACAGTGATGGAAGCTGAGCGCATTGACGGCATGGTGGTTCTTGCTGGTTGCGACAAGTCACTGCCCGGCATGTTGATGGCTGCCGCTCGCATTGATGTGGCATCAGTTTTGCTCTACGCAGGTTCGACGATGCCTGGTCGCCACAACGATCGGGACGTGACGATCATTGACGCATTCGAAGCAGTCGGGGCTTGTGCGCGGGGATTGATTACCCGTGATGAAGTTGACGCTATTGAACGCGCCATTTGTCCAGGCGAAGGTGCCTGTGGTGGCATGTACACCGCGAACACGATGGCATCCATCGGCGAAGCACTGGGAATGTCCTTGCCAGGCAGCGCTGCACCACCGGCAGTGGACAGTCGCCGGGATGGATTTGCTGTGGCATCGGGCGAAGCAGTGGTTGACATGCTCCGGCAGGGCATTACCGCTCGCGACATCATGACCAAACCAGCTTTCGAAAATGCCATCGCAGTTCTGATGGCCTTGGGCGGATCTACTAATGCGGTCCTGCACTTGCTGGCCATTGCTAACGAAGCTCGCGTTGAACTTACCTTGGATGACTTCAATCGCATTGGCGACAAAGTTCCACACTTGGCAGATGTAAAGCCTTTCGGTCGTTTTGTGATGACTGATATTGACCGAGTCGGTGGTGTGCCGGTGGTGATGAAGGCATTACTTGATGCCGGTCTCATGCACGGCGATGTTTTGACGGTGACGGGTAAGACGATGGCCGAAAACTTGGCACACATCGCACCGCCTGATCTTGATGGTGAGATTCTTCGCGCGATGGACAAGCCGATTCACCGCACAGGTGGTCTGTCCATCTTGCGCGGATCGCTGGCTCCCGAAGGTGCCGTTGTGAAGACCGCAGGCTTTGATGCGGAGGTCTTTGAAGGCACGGCTCGAGTCTTCGATGGCGAACGGGCTGCCATGGATTCACTTGAGGCCGGCAATATCACCGCCGGTGATGTGGTGGTGATCCGTTACGAAGGACCTAAGGGTGGTCCTGGCATGCGCGAAATGCTGGCCATCACCGCAGCCATTAAGGGAGCAGGTTTAGGTAAGGACGTTCTGCTACTTACCGATGGTCGATTCAGTGGCGGCACCACTGGCCTGTGCATTGGCCACGTTGCCCCTGAAGCAGTTGATGGTGGACCAATCGCCTTCGTTAAAGACGGTGACAAGATCGTGGTCAACGTTGCGAGTCGAAGCCTTGATGTTCTCATCAACGATGCTGAAATGGCTTCCCGAAAGGCAGCCTGGACCGCGCCTGCGCCTAAGCATGAACGAGGAGTATTGGCCAAGTACGCCAAACTCGTTGGGTCGGCCGCTTACGGCGCTGTTTGTCACTGATCAACCTGCTGATTTGTGCCTAGGGGTTGACGAATACACTGATCATCCGTCATGCTGGCTAGGTGCTGAACACCATTGTTGTAGTTAGCGGGCGTGTCGTCTGACCGAACCGTCAACCGACACGCGCCCCTCGCCGACCCGACGGTCCGAGGGGTTTTGTTTTTCCCCTCACCCTTCCCCGTAGTTAAGGACCATCGATGACAGAGCAGTTGACCGGAGCCCAGAGCCTTATTCGCTCACTGGAGTTCGCCGGTGTTGACTCAGTTTTTGGTATTCCTGGTGGTGCTGTATTGCCCGCTTATGACCCGTTGATGGATTCGACCCAGGTGCGCCACATTTTGGTGCGCCACGAGCAAGCAGCTGGCCATGCCGCTGAGGGCTATGCCCAAGCAACCGGTCGAGTCGGAGTTTGCATGGCAACCTCGGGCCCGGGCGCTACCAACTTGGTGACACCGATTGCCGATGCCTACATGGACTCAGTCCCGATTGTGGCCATCACCGGCCAGGTGCCCAGCACCTCAATTGGAACGGATGCCTTTCAAGAGGCCGATATTCGTGGCATCACGATGCCCATTACTAAGCACAGTTTTCTGGTCACGGATCCAGCGCAAATTCCGCGCGCGGTCGCGGAGGCTTTTCACATTGCTAGCACCGGTCGTCCTGGTCCAGTTCTTGTCGATGTCAGTAAGGACGCACTACAGGCACTGACAACATTTGCATGGCCGGCGAACATTGACTTGCCCGGCTACCGCCCAGTGACAAAACCTCATGCCAAGTCCGTGCGCGAGGCCGCTCGGATGATGATGGAAGCTCAGCGCCCCGTGCTTTACGTCGGTGGCGGAGTTATCAAAGCCGGCGCCCACCGTGAATTACTCGAGCTAGCGCAACTGACCGGAATTCCAGTGGTGACCACGTTGATGGCTCGCGGGGCCTTCCCTGATTCGCATCCGCAACATTTAGGGATGCCGGGTATGCACGGCTCAGTGGCAGCCGTTGCCTCTCTTCAAAAGTCTGATTTGCTCATTGCTCTGGGTTCGCGCTTTGATGACCGAGTCACCGGCAAGATCAACAGCTTTGCGCCTTATGCCCAGATCATTCATGCTGATGTTGATCCAGCAGAAATCGGCAAGATGCGCCATGCCGATGTCCCGATCGTGGGCGATGCACGTGAAGTCATTGCTGATTTGGTTGTTGCAGTCAAGGCAGAGCATGAGGCCGGTCGCCATGGAGATGTCGGCGGGTGGTGGAAGCAGCTCGAAGAGTGGCTTGAAACGTACCCACTGGGTTATGCGCCAGCCCCTGAAGGTGAACTCTCACCGGAGTTTGCCATTGAGCGCTTGGGTGTCATTGCTGGGCCAGAGGCGATCTATGCCGCTGGCGTGGGTCAGCATCAGATGTGGGCGTCACAATTTATTAAGTACGAACACCCGCGCACCTGGTTGAACTCCGGTGGAGCTGGAACCATGGGTTATGCCATCCCAGCGGCCATGGGTGCAAAAGTCGGTCGACCTGATGCTGCCGTGTGGGCTATCGATGGTGATGGTTGCTTCCAGATGACCAACCAGGAGTTGGCAACCTGCACCGTCAATGACATTCCCATCAAGGTCGCCCTGATTAACAACGGCACCTTAGGCATGGTGCGTCAGTGGCAAACTCTGTTTTACAACGAGCGTTACTCTGAAACCGATCTTGGTTCTAAGAACATCCCAGATTTTATGAAGTTGGCCGATGCGTACGGTTGCGAAGGCATTCGGGTCACCTCGGCAGATCAGGTGGACGCTGCCATTGAAAAGGCCATGTCGATAAACGATCAATCCGTCGTGGTGGAATTTGTGGTTCATCAAGATGCCATGGTGTGGCCGATGGTTCCGGCTGGAACAAGTAACGATGACATCTTGGCAGCTCGCGATGCTGCGCCGATTTGGGATCGTGAGGATTGAGATGAGTCGACACACACTGTCAGTTTTAGTTGAGAACACCCCCGGTGTCTTGGCTCGCGTTTCATCGTTGTTCTCTCGTCGCGGATTCAACATTGATTCGCTTGCGGTAGGCCCTACCGAATCTGCCGAAGTTTCACGCATGACCATCGTGGTCAACGTGGAGGATTTGCCTTTGGAGCAGGTGACCAAGCAGCTGAATAAATTGGTCAATGTCATCAAGATTGTTGAACTTGACCCAGCGATGGCCGTTGAGCGGGAATTGATGTTGGTCAAGGTTCATGCAGATATTGAAACTCGCTCACACATTCTTGAAACGGTACAGCTCTTCCGCGCCAAGGTCGTCGACGTGACCTCCGATGCGGTGACGATCGAAGCCACCGGAAGCGTGGACAAATTAGAGGCTTTACTGCGCGTCCTTGAGCCCTTTGGCGTCAAAGAACTCGTGCAATCAGGCATGGTTGCGATCGGTCGGGGGGCGCGCTCAATCAGCGATCGCAGTCCGCGTACCGTAGACCCGACGTAAGTAAAGCGTCCCAACACCTCAGGAGAGTTAGACCGTGGCTGAAATGTTCTCTGACGACAATGCAGATCTTTCGATCATTCAATCTCGCAAGGTCGCCATCTTGGGTTACGGAAGCCAAGGTCATGCGCATGCACTGTCCTTGCGCGACTCCGGTGTTGATGTGCGCGTGGGATTGCTTGAAGGCTCGAAGTCACGTGCAAAGGCAGAGGCCGAGGGCTTGCGCGTGGTCACTCCCGCTGTTGCGGCTGCTGAAGCCGATCTGATCATGGTGCTTGCTCCCGACCCAGCGCAGCGTCGCCTCTACGCCGAATCAATCGAACCCAACCTCAAGGCTGGGGACGCAATCTTCTTTGGTCACGGCTTCAACATTCGTTACGGCTACATCAAGCCGCCAGCCGATGTTGATGTCGCCATGGTTGCGCCAAAGGGTCCCGGTCACCTCGTGCGACGTGAGTTTGTTGCCGGTCGCGGTGTTCCTGTCTTGGTTGCTGTTGAGCAAGATGCAACCGGTGGCGCTTGGGCGTTGGCCTTGTCCTATGCCAAGGGCATTGGCGGTCTGCGCGCTGGTGGAATTAAGACCACCTTCACGGAAGAAACTGAAACTGACTTGTTCGGCGAGCAGGCGGTCTTGTGCGGTGGCGCTTCTCAGTTGGTGATGTATGGCTTTGAGACGTTGATTGAGGCTGGTTACCAACCAGAGGTTGCCTACTTTGAGTGTCTGCACGAACTCAAGCTGATTGTGGACCTGATGTATGAAGGTGGAATTGCTAAGCAACGTTGGTCGGTTTCAGATACCGCCGAATACGGCGACTATGTCTCTGGTCCGCGAGTCATTGACGAGAGCGTGAAGGCCAACATGAAGAACGTCCTAACGGACATTCAAAACGGCGCCTTCGCCGCTCGCTTTATTGCTGACCAGGATGCGGGAGCTCCCGAATTCAAGGCATTGCGAGCCAAGGGCGAGCAGCACCCGATTGAGGCCACCGGTCGCGACCTACGTGCGTTGATGTCATGGGTTCAATCCGGAGATTCTGACTACGTTGAAGGCACTGCCACGCGCTAAGTCGCGCAGGCATTCCCCATGAGTTCGCTCATGGTGGCCTTAAGTAGGATGGGCTCATTCGAGTACCTTTCCCACCCTGCTAAGGAATCTCAGTGTCCAAGCCTGTCGTCCTGATTGCTGAAGAACTTTCGCCTGCCACGATTGAGGCCCTGGGTCCTGATTTTGAGGTGCGCAACTGCGATGGAGCAGACCGTGCCCAACTTTTAAGCAGCATCGTTGATGTGGATGCGATCTTGGTTCGTAGCGCCACTCAGGTTGATGCTGAGGCGTTGGCAGCTGCCACCAAGTTGAAAGTTGTCGCTCGCGCTGGCGTGGGTTTGGACAACGTTGATGTCAAAGCAGCCACCCAAGCTGGCGTAATGGTGGTTAACGCGCCCACATCAAACATTGGATCTGCAGCAGAATTGGCCGTTGCGTTGTTGTTGGCTGCGGCCCGCAATATCCCGCAGGCTGATGCGGCCTTGAAGAACGGTCAGTGGAAGCGCAGTAAGTACACCGGTATTGAAGTGGCCGACAAGATCGTTGGCGTTGTGGGCTTGGGTCGCATTGGCATCCTGGTGGCTCAGCGGTTGGCGGCCTTCGGCGTGGAACTGATTGCCTACGACCCCTATGTGCAGCCCGCGCGCGCAGCTCAACTCGGTGTTCGCATGGTCGATCTTGATGAGTTGCTCACAACATCGGATTTCATCACCGTTCACTTGCCCAAGACGCCAGAGACGGTTGGCTTGATTGGTGCGCAAGCCTTGACGAAGGTCAAGCCCAGCGTGGTCATCGTCAACGCTGCTCGTGGGGGCATCGTCGATGAGACTGCATTGTTCGAAGCCTTGCGAGATGGCCGCGTTCACTCCGCTGGTGTGGATGTTTTTGCCACCGAGCCCTGCACTGACTCTCCGTTATTCACGTTAGACAACGTTGTGGTGACCCCTCACCTAGGTGCAAGCACCGATGAAGCTCAAGAAAAGGCCGGTATCGCCGTGGCCAAGTCGGTGCGCTTGGCTTTGGCTGGCGAACTGGTGCCAGACGCGGTCAATGTTCAAGGTGGCGTGGTTCCTGAAGATGTCCGACCCTTCTTGCCATTGGTCGAGAAGTTGGGCCGCATCGTTACTGCACTTGCTGCCGGTATCCCGGCCACTGTTGAAGTCGAAGTCTTGGGTGAGATCAGTGACCAGGACGCCGCTGTCCTGGAGCTTTCAGCGCTGAAGGGATTGTTTGCAGACTTAAGCGATGAGCCAGTTTCTTATGTCAACGCGCCCTTGATGGCTTCCGAAAAGGGTGTTGCTGTCTCCTTGAGTTCATCGCCGGATAGTCCCGATTACAAGAACCTGGTTCGAGTCAAGGCGGCTTTGCCTGACGGCACATTGGTTTCTGTGGCGGGAACCTTGGCGGGTACTCGTCAGCGAGAAAAGATTGTGGAAGTCAATGGATTCCGCATTGATGTTCTCCTTGCTGACCACATTGCCTTCTTCACCTATCCAGATCGCCCGGGAGTTGTGGGCTACTTGGGTGGAGTGTTGGCCGATGCCAATGTCAACATCGCTGGCATGCAGGTAAGCCGTCGATCGGAGCGTGAGCAGGCGCTGATCGTCCTGACCATCGATGAAGCCATTGATTCGTCCGTGGTCGCACAAATCGTTGCTGGCGTTGGAGCCAGCACCGGCTGCACCGTTGACTTGATCGACGCTTAATTCTTCGAAGGGCTTGGCATATGAGCACCCAGATTTCCTTGGCCGTCGCCTCTGGCGATGGCATCGGACAAGAAGTCACGCCCGAAGCCTTGAAGGTGCTCGAAGCAGTTGCCGCGCAGTGCGGGCTCACTATCGCGCTTAAGGAATATGACCTCGGTTGGAGGTTGTATAACCGAACCGGTGAGGTTCTTCCTGAATCAGTTATCGATGAGCTGCGCGAACACGATGCAATTTTGTTTGGTGCTGTTGGCGATCCCCGGGTTCCACCGGGCTTGCTTGAGCGAGGCATGTTGTTGAAGTTGCGTTTTGCGCTGCACCATCACGTGAATTTGCGACCTATCAAGTTGTACCCAGGAATGGCGACCCCGATCGCTGGGCTAACCCCTGAGCGCTGTGACATCGTCGTGGTTCGTGAAGGCACAGAAGGCCCCTATGTTGGCGCAGGTGGGGCAGTGCGCGTTGGTTCTGAACACGAGGTGGCCATTGAGGAAAGCATCAACACTGCCTATGGCGTTGAGCGGGTAGTTCGCGATGCATTCCGTCGTGCAATGTTGCGTCGCAAGCACTTGACGCTGGTTCACAAGGCGAACGTCTTGGTGCATGCGGGTTCCATGTGGCAACGCATTGTCAATGATGTGGCCAAGGAATACCCAGAGGTAAAAGTTGACTACCAACACGTTGATGCTGCTGCCATGTTCTTCATCACGGCGCCGGAAAAGTATGACGTCATCGTCACCGACAACCTGTTCGGCGACATCATCACCGACGTGGGTGCCGCTGTGGCTGGCGGAATCGGATTAGCTGCGTCGGGCAACATTGATGAGAGCCGTCGCAATCCCTCCATGTTTGAGCCCGTCCATGGATCGGCTCCCGATATTGCTGGCCAGCAAAAGGCGGACCCGACTGCATCAATTTTGTCCTTGAGTCTGTTGCTTGATCACCTTGATCACCCCGAAGCTGCTGCTTTGGTGGAGCAGGCAGTGTCCAAAGACTTGTTTGATCGCGTCAACCTGGGTGCTCGCAAGACCTCCGAGATTGGTGACGCAATCGCCGCTGACGTCATCAACGCCGGTTAGGATTTTGCTATGACCTTAGATTTCGCTCGAACGCAGTCGAGCGCTCGCCTTTCGGATTCTGAGCGAGAGGCCATTTTGGCTGACCCGGGTTTTGGGCAGTACTTCACTGACCACATGATCCAGATTAAGTGGAGTGCGGATCAAGGTTGGCATGATGCAGCCTTGGTGCCTTATGGTCCGATCGCCCTCGATCCTGCAACCAATTCAATTCACTACGGCCAGTCAATCTTTGAAGGATTAAAGGCTTACCGTCAAACCGATGGCTCTATTGCCACCTTCCGCCCACTAGAGAATGCGCGCCGGTTTCAACGCAGTGCAGCACGCCTTGCCATGCCTGCCCTACCCGAAGAAGATTTCATTAAGGCTATTGAAATCTTGGTTGAGGTCGATCAAGCCTGGGTTCCTGACGACATTGAAAAGGCGCTGTATTTGCGACCCTTTATGTTTTCCACTGAGGTTGGACTGGGTGTGCGACCAGGCAATGAGTATTTGTTCTTGCTGATTGCTTCTCCAGCCGGCGCCTATTTCCCGCGCGGGATACATCCGGTCAATGTGTGGCTGTCCAAGGAGTATGTCCGGGCAGCTCCAGGTGGTACGGGTGAGGCCAAGTGCGCGGGCAACTATGCAGCGTCCCTGATTGCGCAGGCGCAAGCAATTGACAACGGCTGTGACCAGGTGGTCTGGCTCGATGCCATAGAGCGTTATTGGATTGAGGAAATGGGGGGTATGAACTTGTACTTCGTTCATGGTTCCGGGGATTCGGCACATATTTCCACTCCGCCTTTAACCGGTTCTCTATTGCCAGGTGTAACTCGTGACTCGTTGCTCCAAGTTGCCAAAGATTTGGGATATTCGGTTGCCGAAGAGCGCATCAATGTCGATCAGTGGCGTGAGGGTAATGCCTCTGGCGAGATTAGCGAAGTTTTCGCTTGTGGCACAGCAGCGGTTATCACCCCCGTTGGGCATGTCAAGTCCACGGATGCGAACTGGACTGTGGCTGGTGGTCAAACTGGGCAAGTCACGCTTGAACTGCGTGACCAACTCTTGCAAATTCAGCATGGGTCGATTGCGGACAGCCATAACTGGATGTATCAACTCGTCCCACCATCAGCCTAAAGATTTTTTATCGTCACCACCTAGTTGCAGGAGGCTGTGAGTGAGGATCGCTCGCTTTTCCTTTGAAGGCGCTGTTGGTTATGGCGTAGTTGAGGGCGACCCAGCCGGCCCGCTTGAAGCCCTTGAACTTGGCATTATCAAGGCTCACCCTTTTGGGGAGATTGAACTCACGGGACAGCGGTTACCCTTGCCAGCTGTTCGCTTGTTGTCGCCGGTATTGCCGAGCAAGATTTGTGCATTTGGTCGCACCTATGCCGAGCATGCTGCGGAGTTGGGCAATGAGGTGGCCAAAGAGCCGCTGATGTTCCTCAAGCCTTCAACCTCAGTGGTTGGCCCGGGCGATGTCATTCGCCTTCCTGCAATCTCTAGCGATGTTCAGCACGAAGCAGAGCTGGCAGTGGTCATTGGGAGTTTGTGTAAAGACGTGGTTGCTCAGCGAGCCCATGAGGTAATCCTTGGGTATACCTGTGCAAACGATGTCACAGCTCGCGATCTACAACGCAGCGATGGGCAGTGGTCTCGCGCGAAAGGCTTCGACACGTTTTGCCCGCTAGGTCCATGGATCGAAACCGACTTAGATCCTAAGGATCTAGCGATCTCATGTCACATTGATGATCGGGTAGCTCAAGAGGGCCGCACGAGCGAAATGGTTTTCTCTATTGCTGAGTTGGTGGCCTACACCTCCAGTGTGATGACTTTGCTCCCAGGCGATGTGATTTTGACTGGGACCCCAGCCGGGGTTTCGACTCTGCATGCAGGGGATACCGTTGAGGTGCGAATCGAAGGTATTGGCTCCTTGATTAACTCAGTGGCTAACTAGGATGTGGCAGTGAGAACATCTGCAGTTCGTGTCCGCTTTTGCCCTTCACCCACTGGTAATCCGCACGTTGGTTTGGTGCGTACGGCGCTCTTCAATTGGGCCTTTGCCCGACACCATGGTGGAACCTTTGTTTTCCGCATTGAAGACACCGATTCAGCCCGCGACAGTCAGGACAGTTACGAGGCGTTACTGGACACGTTGCGCTGGCTCGGTCTGAACTGGGATGAGGGCCCCGAGGTTGGCGGACCGCACGAGCCTTACCGCCAGAGCCAACGGCTGGATATTTATCACGATGTGGCGCAGCGATTGCTGGCAGCCGGGCTTGCTTACGAGTCATTTTCCACGCCTGAGGAAGTTGAAGAACGTAGAAAGGCCAATGGCCAGGACCCAAAACTGGGTTATGACAACTTTGATCGAACACTGACCAACGAAGACAAGGAACAGTTTAGATCTCAGGGGCGTAATCCGGTCCTTCGATTAATGATGCCCACTGAGGACATCACGGTCGATGACCTTGTACGCGGTGAAATTCGTTTTCCGCACGGATCCATTCCGGACTTCGTCATTGTCCGGGGAAATGGCGAGCCTCTCTACACATTGGTCAATCCAGTCGATGACATTTTGATGCAGATCACTCACGTGCTTCGAGGCGAAGACTTGCTCTCATCGACTCCGCGGCAGGTCGCTATGTATAAAGCGCTAGAGGCCATTGGAATTGGCGATGGCGTTCAGCCGATCTTTGGACACTTGCCCTACGTGATGGGGCAAGGAAACAAGAAGCTCAGCAAGCGAGACCCAGAGTCCTCAATCGGGTTTTACCGAGAACAGGGTTTCATTCCTGAGGGCTTGTTGAACTACCTGTCTCTTTTAGGCTGGTCCTTAAGTGAGGACGAGGACATCTTTTCCCTCGATGAGATGGTCAAGGCTTTTGAGATTTCGCGAGTCAACGCCAATCCTGCGCGATTTGATTTGAAAAAGGCCGAAGCAATCAACTCCACCCACATTCGCCAGCTCGCCCCCGCAGATTTCCAGCAGCGCACTGTTGATCGGCTTATTCACGACGGCATACTTCCCGCTTCACCAAGCCGTGAGCAGGATGAATGTGCCAGAAGCGCGGCCTTGTTGATCCAGGAGCGGATCGGATTGCTCAGTGAAGTCGGATCAATGGTGGGATTCCTCTTCGTATCCGATGCTGAATTTGATTTTGATGCCGGATCTGCAAAAAAGGCTTTGGGCGAACCATCACACGCTGTTCTTGACGCGGCCATGCAGGCCATCGAAGCGCTGCCCGATTTCACGACGGCTTCAATTGAAGACGCATTGCGCTCGGTGCTGCTAGAGAAGATGGAACTCAAGCCAAAGACAGCCTTTGCTCCGCTTCGCGTAGCCGTGACCGGTCAATTAGTTTCCCCACCACTTTTTGAATCAATGGAACTATTAGGTCGAAGCAGTGTTTTGCACCGAATATCGCGAGCGAGGAACTTTCCAGACCAGTGAGTGATGTGGGAATCGATGCGCAGGCGGGTCAGTTGCCCACTCAACCTCAGATTGCCCCTGCGCTCTACCTGCAACTCCTACGAAGTGCGAACTATCGGTGGTGGCGCCCGTTAGCTGGCATAGCAGTCTTTGTTGGAACGTATCTGAACATTCTTCTGGCCTTGTTCATCCTGCCTGGGGTTGTTTACGTCACGCTCAGTTCCAATACGCAGATCCTGCAGGATGCTGGGTCCCCGCTGATCTTCTTGCTCACGAACCTGAGCTTGGCCCTATTGATTCCGTGCGCGATGTTTGCGGTTTGGGCTGCCCATCGAGTCAACCCAGGAATCCTTGCTTCGGTAACCGGCAGATTTAGGTGGGGCTGGTTTGCTAAGTGCTTTGGGCTCGCGGTGCTGTTAATCAGCGCCACTGCGGTTATTTCTTCGTTGACTGATTCTGGTTCAACACCTGAGCACACGGCAAGCTCAACGGGAACCTTCATTACCTTGAGTCTGATTATCGTTTTAACTACGCCGCTGCAGGCCGCCGGTGAGGAGTTTGCTTTCCGTGGCTACCTAGGCCAAGCCATTGGAGCCTGGGTCAAGTTCCCCATTGTTTCGATGATCATCACCTCAACTCTTTTTGCACTGGCTCATGGTGGGCAAAGTGCCCCGCTGTTTCTCGATCGATTTGGATTCGGGATGGTGGCGGCCTACTTGGTCCTTCGTACCGGTGGCTTAGAGGTTTCGATTGCACTGCATACGGTGAATAATCTTGCCGCCCTTTTGACCGCGGCGGCCTTTAGCGATTTTTCTTCCCAGCTCGTCTCGCCTGATGCCCCTTGGGCCTTGATCGGGTTCGATGTTATTGAGCTAGCCATCTTTGTTGTCATCATTGAAGTGATGCGGAGCAGGGGCCTAAAGCGCGGTCAGTTGCAAACTCGTGGGAACCCAACCGCGACGACGAAGGCCACCTAGCAACTTGTACACTTGCCGCTTGACTAAAGATTCGCGATCTTTAGTGAACCCATGGGGTATGGGGTAATTGGCAGCCCAACTGGTTCTGGTCCAGTTAGTCTAGGTTCGAGTCCTGGTACCCCAGCGGAAACGTTGCTTGTGGTTCAGTCTGACTCCAAGCAAATAGTCCAAGTAAATGCTCTTTCGCATTTGCGGCCCCGTTGTGTAGCGGCCTAGCACGCCGCCCTCTCAAGGCGGTAGCGCGGGTTCGAATCCCGTCGGGGCTACAAAAAAGAAAGCGATCTCATCGACGCCGATGTGGTCGCTTTTCTTTTTATTGCGAATGCTCAGCGAGCAAGACCGTGACTTGTTTGGCTGCACGAGTAACAGCGGAAGCATGCAAGCGTCCAGGTGCGCGTGTCAATCGCTCGAGCGGTCCAGAGATGCTAACCGCGGCGATGACTTTGCCGTTTGGTCCGCGCACTGGAGCCGATACCGAACCCACCCCAGATTCGCGCTCGCCGACCGACTGTGCCCAGCCGCGTCGACGCACTGCGCTGAGAATGCGAGCATCAAAGGCTGCTTCAGCAAGTCCTGCTTGAAGGGAATCTGCATCGTCCCAAGCCATCAGAATCTGAGCAGCTGAGCCTGCGTTCATAGCCAGCGCCGCACCGATAGGGACAGAATCGCGAAGTCCGCTGGCCCGCTCTGCTGCTGCTACACAAATGCGCTGGGTGCCTTGTTTGCGGTAGAGCTGTGCACTTTCTCCAGTTGAGTCGGCTAGGGCGCGCAAAATGGGGTCGGCAACTGAGATCAATAGGTCCTGACCTGTGGCATTGGCCAATTCCAGACATCGCGGCCCAAGAACAAAACGGCCCTGCAGATCTCGACTCACTAGCCGGTGGTGTTCAAGTGCGGTAGCAAGGCGATGCGCTGTTGGTCGTGAAATGCCAGTGCTTGTCACTAAGTCGGCCAAAGTTTGGGGCCCGGCTTCTAGGGCAGCAAGTACAAGGGCTGCCTTGTCAATGACACCGACTCCGCTAGAGTTGTCCATGTATTGATATTGCCGTCTCAAATCCTGAGATGCAAGCGCGACGCTTGAAAGAGGTTGTTATGGCGCAAACATTGGCCGAGAAGGTCTGGGCTGACCACGTCGTTCGACGAGCTGAAGGCGAACCAGATCTGATCTATATTGACCTTCACTTGACGCACGAAGTCACAAGTCCGCAAGCCTTTGATGGTTTGCGAGAGGCTGGTCGGCCGGTAAGGCGCAAGGATCTGACCATCGCCACCGAAGATCACAACGTCCCGACCACCGACATTGACAAGCCCATCGCAGATCCGATTAGCAATGCTCAGGTGCAGGCGCTGCGAGCCAATACAGCCGCGTTTGATATTCCCATTTTTCCTCTTGGCAACATTGACCAAGGAATCGTGCACGTCGTAGGACCACAGCTGGGGCTGACTCAGCCAGGCATGACGGTGGTCTGTGGTGACTCGCATACAGCAACCCATGGGGCTTTTGGAGCCTTAGCTTTTGGGATCGGCACCAGTGAGGTTGAGCATGTCTTGGCCACCCAAACCTTGCCCTTGAAGCCGTTTAAGACCATGTCGATCACGGTCAAGGGCGCTCTGCCGCCTGGCGTAACGGCCAAGGACCTGATCTTGAACATCATCGCCACCATCGGCACCGGTGGCGGCCAGGGCTATGTCATCGAATACCGCGGTGAGGCCATTGAAGCGCTATCAATGGAAGCCCGAATGACGGTGTGCAACATGTCTATTGAAGCTGGCGCTCGCGCTGGCATGATCGCGCCAGATCAAACAACCTTTGACTACTTGCAGGGTCGCGTGCATGCACCAAAGGGCGAACTTTGGGATGAAGCTGTGGCGTACTGGACATCGCTTCGCACCGATGACGACGCTACCTTTGACAAGGAAGTGGTCATTGACGCTTCTACACTTTCACCGTTTGTTACTTGGGGGACTAACCCGGGTCAAGGTGTCCCATTGTCGGCCACCGTTCCAAGCCCAGATGACTTTGATGATCCGGTTGATAAGTCCGCTGCCGAACGGGCCTTGGAATATATGGACCTGACCGCTGGGACCCCCATGCGTGACATCGCGGTAGATGCGGTGTTTATCGGCTCATGTACCAATGGTCGCATTGAAGACTTACGCAGCGTGGCCTCAATCTTGCAAGGACGCAAGGTGGCCGATTCAGTGACCATGTTGGTGGTACCTGGATCAGTACGGGTCCGGCTCGAAGCAGAAGCTGAAGGCTTGGACAAAATCTTCACCGCCGCTGGAGCTCAATGGCGCCATGCGGGCTGCTCGATGTGTATGGGCATGAACCCGGATTATCTTGATCCAGGTCAGCGCAGCGCTTCGACTTCCAACCGAAACTTTGAAGGACGTCAAGGCCCTGGGGCTCGTACGCACCTTGTTTCGCCAGAAGTGGCAGCAGCCACCGCCGTTGCCGGTCGCCTGGCCTCACCTGCTGACCTGGCCTGAAAGGAAATCTGACATGGAAAAATTCACCGTACATACCGGGACAGCAACGCCGCTTCGCCGCAGCAATGTCGACACCGACCAGATCATTCCTGGCGAGTTTCTCAAGCGGATTTCTCGTCACGGTTACGAAGACGCTCTGTTTGCCGATTGGCGCAGTGAGCCTGAATTCGTGCTCAATCAATCCCAGTATGACGGCTCTACAATCTTGGTTGCAGGTCCTGAATTCGGCACTGGATCATCGCGCGAGCATGCTGTCTGGGCGCTGCAGGACTACGGATTCAAAGTGATCTTGTCCTCCCGATTCGCTGATATCTTCCGCGGAAACTCTGGCAAGGTGGGATTGCTCACTGCCCAAGTCGACCAGGCCGATGTAGAGGCACTGTGGGAGGCCATTGATGCAGACCCCAAGCTTTCGGTAGTGGTGGATTTGGAAAAGCGTGAGGTGCGTTGGTTAGACAGGGTCGCAGCCTTTGAAGTCGATGACTATGTTCGCTGGCGGTTACTGGAGGGGCTTGATGACATCGGCATCACCCTGACGCATGAAGAAGACATCACAGCCTTTGAAGCCAAGCGCGCCAAGTGGTTGCCAACAACAACATCTTCGTGAGTCTTGGTGAGTCTTCGTTGGGATGGTCAGCACTACGCTGAAAATACTGATCATCACCGCGCCTTTGATCACGTCATCCTTGATCGCCTTGGTCGGCTTGACCATGATGGGGCGATACTCGATATTGGCTGTGGGGTAGGAAATTTCACACGCGGCCTGTGTGAACTGGTGCCACAGGGTCAGGTTTTGGGTGTAGACGCTGACTCATCCATGATCGCAACTGCTCAACAAACCCAGGCACAAACCCAGGCACAAACCCAGACTCAAACCCAGGCACAAACCCAGGCACAAACCCAGACTCAAACCCAGTCCCGAACCGAGTCCCAGCCTGCGGCCGATGGAGTAGCCCAATGTGAGCCGGAATTTGCGGTCTTACCTGCCCAATTGCTGGGCTCGATGATTGGCGAGCGGCAATTCGATGCCATCGTGTCAACGGCCTGTTTGCATTGGGTGCCACTTTCAGATCAGCCTGCCTTACTTTCGGATGCCTTTGCACTGCTCAAGCCAGGTGGAGTGTGGTGCGTGGAATTTGGTGGCCAGGGTCAACTAGCAGCGTTACGTGAGGTGCTCGATCCGCTTGCGCGCAGTCTGGGCGGCGCAGGTCCTGTGTGGTTTTTCCCCGATGCATCGACTTATGAGCAGCTTCTGATGCAAGCCGGCTTTATTCACGTCGGCGTTGAGCTTGTCCACCAAAGCCGGTCTATGCCCGATGAGGCAGCCCTTCGCAATCTTTTGACTTCACAGGTCTTAGTGGCTTATCAACCTAGCTTGCCGTCCGATGTTTGGGAGATCTTCGTTGAGAGCGCGTGCGAGCAAGTCATTGCCCAGCGCAAAACATCTGCCGGCGTGGCAACCGATCCTGACTTTGATGTGGACTATGTCCGCATCATCGCCCGAGCGGTTCACCCCTAATCCGCGTTGACGTCTCGTGCGTTCTTGGACTTATGCCCCTGAAATAGGGACTTTCTCTTTATGCCACACGGGTTTTCCGGCGCGTCACCCTTGAGCCCAGTGCGCTGTTGCGCCTAAGTTGTGCGCCATAGGGAATCCGCCCGACTAATCCTTGGTAAGGGGACACAAGTGAACAAAGCTGAGCTAATCGAAGAGCTCGCATCAAAGACTGGCACCAGTAAGGGTGCCGCAGGCGATGCGCTTGAGGCTTTCATTGACATCATTCACCGCAATCTGGCCGCCGGCGAACCGGTTGTGATCACTGGGTTTGGCAAGTTTGAAGCCCGTGCCCGCGCTGCACGAACTGCGCGTAACCCTCAAACTGGCGCCATCGTGAAGGTCAAGAAGACCACCGTTCCTGTATTCAAGGCCGGCGCTGACTTCAAGAAGATCGTTAGTGGCGAAAAGAAGTTGACCGCCAAGAAGGCCGCTCCAAAGAAGGCTGCAGCAAAGAAGGCGGCTCCAAAGAAGGCCGCTGCCAAGAAGACCGCCAAGAAGGCAACGAAGAAGCGTTAACTCGTAGGCAATTGTTTGAACCGTGCATCCGGTGAACCAGCTTGGCTGGTGAGAACCAGAAGCGTCAGGACTAAGGGGCTGGGGTCAAACCCGGCCCCTTAGTGCGCTCTGATGCGCAGGCCGGGGCTCAACTCACAGTTGGGCTAGAACCCCAGTGCTATTGGGCCCAAGGCCAAGCCTTCGGGCATCCCAAAGATCTGCTTCGGTGTCGATGTCTCGTCGCAACCGTCCTAACTCAGGTGAGGTCAACTCAATAGCGCCAGCGCGAACGTGACGTGCACGACTTCGGTGTCCGAATGAGGGAGAAAATTCACTGCCCCCCACATACATCGTTGTGCCCGTTCCGGCCGAGTCGCAAACAAACTGAGCATCGCTGGTTGAGGCCGCTTGGTTAAGAGCAAGAGTCAGATCGCTAGCTCGCACGCACGCGACATCTGCCGAGAGTGCAGCAACCCTGAGTTCTGGCCAGTGCTGCTGCGCCCATTGGAATCCATGTTCCAATGCTGGATTGATCCCAGCATCGGGCGAATCTGACACAGTATGCGCACCCAAGGATTCCAGTTGTTCAGCGGCAGTGGAGTCATCGGTGATGACAACAATTTCTTTGACGACAGAACACTGGACAGCGGCCAAGACCACATCGCTAGCAAAGGCCAGGGCAAGTTCACTGCGCATTTCTTGCGTTAAGCCAGGCAGGTGCAGGCGCGTTTTCGCACGATCGAGCCGCTTCACAGGGACCAGTAAGCACCAGGCGGACATAGTGTGATCTTGTCATTGTGGGCATGTGATGGACCATGATGCCCATCCGGCCGGCCAAACAGGGGCAAGCGGTAGCGTTCCCTCACTAAGAACAACTGACCAGGAGGTGAGCGGCATGGCACGAGTGGCCGTGCTCGGCGCTGGTTCCTGGGGCACAGCTTTTGCGCAGATTGCCGCCGATGCCGGCAACGATGTTGTGATTTGGGGTCGTGACGAGGTCATCGTTGATGCCATCACCAATGAGCATGTCAATCCTGCATTCCATCCTGGTTTGAAGCTTCCGACTTCGGTGTGGGCATCGACCAATATTGCGACAGTCCTTCGTGGTGCCGACATCATTGTTCTGGCTTTGCCATCCCAGGTGTTGCGCTCTCGACTTATTGAGTGGCGTGACCATTTTCCGGCAAACGCCATCATTTTGAGTTTGATTAAGGGTCTGGAACTAGGCACCTCGTTGCGAATAACAGAAATCGTTCATGAAGTAACCGGCATTGATCGCGATCTCATTGGCGTGCTCAGCGGGCCCAACCTGGCGCGAGAGATCATGCAGCGCCAGCCGGCTGCATGCGTGGTGGCATTTCCCGATTCTGCTATTGCGGCTCAAGTTCAGGTTGCTTGCGCGACGAAGTACTTCCGTTTGTACACCAACGCCGATGTGCTCGGGGTCGAACTCGGCGGAGCGGCCAAGAACGTGATTGCGCTTGCAGTAGGTATGGCTAGCGGCATGGGCTTGGGCGATAATGCCGTTGCATCCTTAATCACCCGAGGACTGGCTGAAATTGTGCGTTTGGGTGTGAGCTTGGGCGCCGATCCACTGTCCTTTAGTGGCCTAGCCGGGGTAGGCGACCTCGTGGTCACCTGCATGTCCCCGCTTTCGCGTAACCGATCCTTTGGCGAACTGATCGGCAGGGGGTTGTCGGTAGCTGAGGCGGTGGCGGCCACGAAGCAAACGGCGGAAGGTGTTGCTTCGTCGAAGTCGATTTTGGATCTGGCTCGCCGTTATGGCATTGAAATGCCCATTACCGATTGTGTGGAGCGGATCATTCACGAAGGCGCGAGCCCGCGCGAAATGATTATTGAATTAATGTCGCGGGGACCTCGCTCGGAAAGTTCTCTCTAAGAATTTTCGTTGATAGCTCGGTTCAGGTCATTCCACAAATCGTCAACATCTTCAATACCGACGGAAAGTCGAATCAATTCCGCTGGGATATCGGGATGTTCAAACGGCCATCTGGCTCGTCGTTCAATCAGCGATTCAACTCCTCCGATGCTGGTGGCATGAACCCACAACGTGGTGGAGTCGGCAATAGCTTCAGCCTGCTGGGCTGAGGCCACATCAAAACTGATGACTGCGCACGCT
>Ga0194055_10000767_pt1 | contig 25914 bp, 26 predicted proteins | sample SepL449m_MetaG_FD_155482 | JGI IMG/M metagenome (GOLD analysis project Ga0194055, IMG submission 155482) | Anoxic zone freshwater microbial communities from boreal shield lake in IISD Experimental Lakes Area, Ontario, Canada - Sep2016-L442-9m | ecosystem: Environmental > Aquatic > Freshwater >... | reverse complement strand
GAGCTGGCAGTCTCGACTCAGCGGCCAGTCATGGTTGAAGCCCACACCAGACGCCTCGGCGGACACTATTCAGGTGATGCGCAGGCGTATCGACCGAAGGGCGAGTTGGAAGAGTGGGGACGATTGGACCCACTCACACGCGCCCGATCGTTACTCGACCCCACTGTGGCGGAAGCGACCTATCAGCAGGTTGTCGCTGAGGTGACGGATGCGTTTGCGCGAGCGGCGCAGTTGCCTGCACCGTTAGAGGAGGAGGCGATGAAGCATGTCTACGCCAACTGACGCTGAGGCGATCACCTACATTCGCGCCATCAATCTTGCGCTCGACGATGCGCTAGCGGCTGATGACTCGGTGATTGTCTTTGGCGAGGACGTGGGAATTCCCAATGGACCCTTTGGAGCGTCGAAGGGGCTGAGAGCGGCTTACGGTGACCGAGTTTTCGATACCCCGATCTCCGAATCGGCCATGATTGGCGCGGCATTGGGGTCGTCCATGGCGGGACTTCGTCCCGTGGTTGAGGTGATGTACGCCGACTTCCTTCTTGTTGCCATGGATCAAATCGTTAATCAGGTGGCCAATACCCGCTACGTCTCACGCGGGCGACTCACAGCGCCGATGGTGATTCGCACCCAGCAGGGCAGCACTCCGGGATCGTGCGCCCAGCACAGTCAAAGCCTTGAGGCCCTGTTTGCACATATTCCAGGACTTCGTGTTGCGGTGCCTTCGACGCCTCAGGATGCCTACTCGGTCCTTCGGGGCGCCATTTCCAGTGATGATCCGGTCATGGTCTTTGAGTCGCGGCGACTGTATCCCAGCAAGGGCCACGTGCGACGTGATGCTGATGCACGAATCGGTGTCGCCGATGTGGTGCGGCAGGGCTCCGCGGTCACGGTGGTCACGTGGGGCACATCTCGACCGTTGTGCGAAGAGGCGGTCGATTCTCTGGCCTTGCAAGGTTACGAATGTGAACTCATTGATCTGCGGTGGATCTCGCCGTGGGATACCGAAACCGTCCTTGCTTCTGCGGCCCGCACCGGTCGACTGGTGGTGGTGCACGAAGCCGTTCGCAACGCCGGCTTCGGCGCCGAAGTGGTAAGTACCGTGGCCGAGTCGCTCGGGGGTCAATTGCAGGCGTGTCGTCGCGTTGGCACGTTGGCGTCACCCATTCCCTCATCGCCGGTTCTCTCGGCTCAGTTGCTGCCTTCTGTTGACACCATCACACGCGCAATTCTCGACACGATTGGAGAGAAGTAACCATGAGTTGCACAAGACTTGTCGGTAAGACAGCCCTCATCACCGGAGGCGCAAGTGGAGTCGGCCGCGCTACGGCGCACCGGTTCGGCCAGGAGGGGGTGGCCAACCTCCTCCTTGCTGACAAGAACGAGAAGTTGCTGCCCGTTGTTGTCGAGGAAGTGAGAAAGGCGACCGGCGCTAATGTCGTGGGATTGCTAGGGGATGTATCTGTCGATGCTGACTGCGAGCGCTTTGTCAGCACCGCCGTCAACGACTTCGGCGCGATTGACATTCTCGTCAGTAACGCACCGGCTCACTCGTCAGCACCGTTTCTGGAAATGGAGCGAGACGATTGGGACCGCGTCATGAGTGTGATGCTGAGGGCGAGTTTCGTCCTAGGGCAAGAGACCGCACGAGCGATGGTGGCGAAGGGAACGCGAGGGTCCATCCTCTACACCGCATCCGTGTCATCATTGGGCGCCTCTATCACCTACGCCCACTACGGCGCAGCCAAGGCTGGCATCGTCAACCTTGTGCAGACCATGGCGATCGAACTCGTCGATTACGGAATCAGAGTGAACGCTGTAAGCCCGGGACCGCTCGATACTCCCCAGTCACGTGATGTGTTGGGCAGCGATGAGGCGATGGAGGCTGCACGCAAACATTGGCCACTCGTACCAATGAAGCGCTTGGGAAAGCCCGAAGAGATAGCCGCTACCTATGCATTCTTGGCTTCGGAAGACGCGGGCTACATCACGGGGCAGAACATCATCGTGGATGGAGGGCTGAGAGCCCACTCCTACTCGATTCCTGAGGAGCTGATCGCGAAGTGAAGATCAATGAGCACTTGTACATAGTGGGCGGTGGCGACTATGGCTACAACTTGTCGAATCGACTCGACAGCAACAGTTACGTCATCGACACCGGTGATGAACTGTGGATGGTTGATGCCGGGTTCGACGGAGGTCACCGAGTCATCGACAACATGAAGGCCGATGGCCTTGACCCGGGACGAGTTACCCGGCTCTTCGTCACGCACTATCACGCTGATCACGCTGGCGCCCTCGCCTATATGCGTACGACCATCGGTGATCACTTGCAGATAGCGATATCGGAGTTGGAAGCGCCCGCGATTCGCGAGGCTGACGAAGACATCATCGGGCTGACGTGGGCGAAGTCGTTCGGCTTCTACCCTGATGACTTTGTCTGGGAACCGTGCGAAATCGATGTGGAATTGACGCACAACCAGATAGTCAAGCAAGGGGATTTCGAGTTAACCGCTGTGCTGACCAATGGCCACTGCAATGGCCATATGAACTTCCTCGTTTCCGGCGAAGGAAAGAGCTATTTGTTCAGTGGCGATCACGTTTTCTGGGGCGGAAAGATCATTCTGCAAAACGTGGCTGACTCGAGCGTTCAGGACTACGCGGCATCGATGAACAAACTGCTCGAGTACGAATTCCAAGCACTCATGCCCGGCCACCTCAATTTCTCACTAGAAAATGGGCGGCGGCACGTGCAGTCTGCCGCGGATCAGTTCAATCGAATCGGACTTCCACCCAGCCTGCTGTGAAATCCGGCTCGACCACGTGTCAGGCGACCAATTCCTCGGGAGAGCAGTGACCATGAAGCAGGTAGGTGTGTGGGTGCTGCAGCCCGAGTGCCTCATGCTGCCGTCGGGCGAATTGGTGTCGCAGCACGACCTCCTCGTCGAGGGTGATCAGATCGCGGCGATCGTCCCCCGGGGTCGCGTGCCCGAGGGGGCGGTCGTCCACGAGGCAACGGGCATGACGCTGCTTCCCGGACTCATCGACAGCCATGTGCATCTGACGTTCAGCGCTGACGGCGATATGGTCCGCCATCTGGTCGAGGAAGGCCCCGCGGCCCAGACGGAGCGGGCCTTGGACAACGCTCGGCGAACGATTGTTGGAGGCGTCACCACGGTCTTCGATTGCGGTGGTCGAACTGATGTGATGCTCGCTGTGCGCGAGGCGCTGTCCGGTGAGGGCGCTCAGGGACCGACCACGCTGGTCAGCGGCGCGCCCATCACCACGAGCGAGGGGCACTGCCATTGGCTGGGTGGTGGTGCCGACAGTGAGGACGAGGTTCTGGCGATGGCGCGCAGTCTGGCCGCCGCTGGCGTCGACATGGTCAAGATCATGCTCACGGGAGGCAACGTCACCCACGGTAGTAACCCTCGAATGCTGCAGTATCCACTCGATCTCCTCCAGGCCCTCAGCCGCGTGTGTCGAGAACTTGGCCTACCGCTGGTGGTGCACGCTCACACCGAGGCAGCCGTTCTGATGGCGGCGTCGGCGGGGGCTCAGGTTGTGGTGCACGCCACCTGCCAGAACGGTGATGGCGAGATCTCCCTGGCGGAGCCGACGGTTGCAGCACTCCTCGACAGCGGAATAGTGGTCGATGCCACCGTTACCGTCGGCGCACTGACCGACTTCCCTGGCGCAACCCCTCGCGCCGCCTATCGCCACGAGCAGCGCCGGGCAATGCTCCCCGTGTTCGCGCGGCTTGCCGTGGCAGGAGTGCCGCTCTTGGCGGGCACTGATGCCGGAGTGCCTGGTGTGCAGCCGGGACGAGTGGGCGACGCCGTGATCGCCCTCCATCGAGAGGTCGGAATAGACCTCTCCGCTGCCCTGCTCGCCGCAACACGTACACCCGCAGAGGTGTTGGGCCGTGGGGGTCAGGTGGGTTCGCTCGCAGTTGGCATGCAGGCCGATCTCCTCCTGGTGAACGGTGATGTGCGCTCCGACGTCGAGGCGATGCGCCGCGTGCATTCGGTCTGGCGCGGCGGGCGCATGGTGGTGTCTGCGGGTGCGCTGCTCCCCGTTCCCGAGGCGCGAATGTGATCCGCTATGTCGTGGTGCTGCGCCGGCGAGCAGACCTCACTCGTGAGCAGTTCCTGCACGTGTGGTTGACCGAGCACCTGCCCATGGCGCGTGCCCTGCCCGGTGTGCGTGCCGTGGCCTTTCATGCGGCGGCGCGTCCCGACAGCGACTACGACGGAATGGGCACCCTCGATTTCGATGACCTTGAGTCGCTCGAGGCGAGCCTTGTCGGAAGTGGCGCGCTGGCCCTGCGCGCCCACACGGCCACGTTCGCCGACTCTGAGGGCTCAGTCCGAATCGTGGTCGAGCTCTAGGTCACCGACACGTCGTCGTAGCGGGGATACAGATCACCGTGGACGGGTCGGAAGCCTGACACGCGGCGGTTCCACGCCCATACGTCATGGGGTGTCACCAGCGGAAGGTAGGGGAGTTCTGCGGCGAACACGCGCTGAACGTCGAGCGCGGCGGCGGTGAGGTCGTCATCAGAGCAGCCACGCAGAAATCGATCGAAGGCCTGATCGAGGGTGGGTACGCTCGCGTACTCCCAGTTGGGGAACGGTGCTGTGCCACTCGAACTGAACCCGATGAGAGCGTCCATCGGATCGGGCCACAGCCACTTCGACAGGGCTGCTCCGTTGCCCTGCTCAACTGCTGAGTAGAAATCGGCGAACGGGGCAGCGAAGCGCGGCAGAAGCTCGATGCCCATGGATCGAAGATCTGCTTCCACGCACGCAAACACGGCGCGAAATGATTCGTCTTCCTGCACCACGCACTCGACTGAGAAGCGTGATCCTGCACGCTCCAGCACACCATCGGGTCCGCGGTGCCAACCGAGCGACGAGAGGGTGTGAGCTGCCGCAGCAGGATCGAATGCGGCAGCGAGATCGGCGGTCGGCTCGTAGAAGTCGTGGCCTGCCGGCAGTGGGCCCCAACTGGGCGTCGCCAATCCATCGAAGGCGTCGGTGACAATCTGCCGCCGGTCGATAGCCAGCCCGATGGCTCGGCGCGTGCGCACATCGTCGAAGCCTAGGTCGCTCCGCCTCCAGTCGAGGGTGAGGTAGAGGCTCGATGGCTGGGGCTGCACAGCCATGTCGAAGCGTGGGTCGTCCTTCAGCTGCTGTACGGCCGCGGTGTCGAGCGCGTGTGCGCAGAGTGCCTCACCGTTGATGAGTGCCGAGATTCTGTCGCGCGACTGCGGCAGGGCGTGCCATCGGGCTTCGCCCACCCGGGCGCTCGAGCCTGGGTACCAGTCGACGCGATCGGCGACAACCTCACTGGGCGACCATGACCTCAGTCGGAAGGGGCCGGTTCCGTCGGCCACCTCGACGCCGAAGGCATCGCCGTGCATGCGCCTGGTGGCCTCACAGTGGATGGCCGTGTGGGTGCCCCACAGCAGCGAGAACAGGCGAGGATGCGGATGGTGCAGGTGAAAACGCAGCGTGTTCGAATCGGTGGCGACCACCCGCTCGACAGGGTCCCAGTACCAGAGCTGGCGTCCGCCGGGTAGCACGTGCATCTCCCAGCGCAGCGCGTCGAGCGATGAGACAACCGCTTCTGCAGTGCACGCCGCCCCTGAATGGAAGCGAAGGTCGTCTCGCAGACGCAACTCCCAGATCAGCCCGGAAGGATCCACGGTCCACGACTCCGCCATTCCGGCGCGCGGCGTGCCACCTGCGCCCCGCGTGAGCAGCGTTTGGTAGACCGCAACCGCCGGTGGGTCAACGTGAGCTGCATGCGGGTCGAGCGGTGAGAAGCTGTACTCGAAGGCTTCAACGTACGGGCGAGGGTCTGGCGTCATGGCGCACGAAACACATGAACGACGCCGGCCTCGAGAGCGTCATGCCGCAGTGGCGCGAGTGCGACGAACTCTGGGTCGGTCACGAAATTGTGGAGAGCTTGGGTGCTGGGGTAGTGGGTGATGGCCACGCGATCCCAATGCTCCTCGCCGATGAGGGTGCCGAGGCTCTCGCCGGCGTACGACGGCAGGCCACCGTGGCGGGCAAGAATTGGTCCGACTGCATCGAGGTAACGCTGATGGGCCTCCTGTTTGTCGGGTTGCAGGCGCACGAAATTCACCACGATGATCGCCCCGTCGCCCGCGCGCATCACGAGCTTGGCGAGGGGGTCGCTCTCAACATTCAAACCGGTCATGACGCTCCTTGGGGGTTGGCGTGCACCTCGAGGGACCGAAGCGCGCGCAAGGTCACGTCGTTGAATCGCTCGGAGGAGACCACGTCGTAGGAGGGGAAGCGTTCAAGAAACGCACGCAGCGCGATGGGAGCCTCGAGGCGTGCGAGTGGAGCCCCCAGACAGTGGTGGATTCCCTCGCCAAACCCTAGGTTTCGCTGGACCGGCCGCGAGAGTCGCAACTCGTCGGGCTCGTCCCACACTCTCGGATCACGATTGGCGGCACCGAGGACGAGCAAGACCCGGGAGCCGGTGGGAATGGTGGTGCCATGCAGCGTGAGGGGGCTCATCGTCACACGCATGAGCGTCTGCACAGGCGACTCCCAGCGCAGGAACTCCTCGATGGCCTCCGGCATCGCCTCGGGAGTGGCCTCGAGCCAATCGCGCTCGCCAGGATGGGTAGCGAGCGCGAGGAGTGCGTTGCCGATCAGTGTCCCGGTGGTGGCGTTGCCCGCCTCAAAGATGAGGTTGCACATCCCGACCTGCTCATCGAGGGGTAAGGGAACTCCATCCACTTCCGAGGCAGCGAGGACCGACAGGATGTCATCGCCCGGGTGAGCGCGGCGCTCGTCGATGGCGTTGGCCCAGTAGGTGCGCAGATTGCGGGCCCCCGTGATGGCCTCCGGCGTCGAACCCTCCACGCCTGGCACTGTCTCGAGCATGGCGTCGGCCCAGCCCTTCAGCATTCGAGCGTCGTGCGGCGGGACTCCAAGAAGGTGGCAGATGATCGTGACAGGAACTAGCTTGGCAAACTCGCGGATGGCGTCGAACGTGTCGCCCGAGATGGCATCGAGCAATTCGTTCACACTCCGCTCGACCATCGGTTCCAGGCTAGCCATGGCGCGATGGGTGAAGGGTTTGCGCACAAGCGCGCGCAGCAGGGCGTGACGAGGAGGGTCCATGGTGAGGGGCGAGGGGCCGGCAAGCTCGAGTAGATCGTCGATGCGAACACCCTGAGCGCTCGAGAGCCGCTCCCAATCCTGCACTAACTCCTTCACATCATCGAAGCGCGAGATTGCCCAAACGTCGCGCTCGACGTTGTGAAAGACGGGCGCCTCCTGCAACAGCCTCTGGTACGCCGGGTAAGGGTCAGTGATGCTTTCCGATGTGAACGGATCGAAGGTGAGAACGGAGGTGGGCGGCTCTTCCATGCGGGCTCTCCTTGAGTGGACGACGGCATCAGAATAGGAACAAGCGCTTGTTCAAGTCAATGCCCGCGATGCAGAAGGAAGGCACCACGATGTCGCCGGCTGGGGGTGACCCGATCTGAACGGTTCACGCGACGCTAGAGTTATCGTTCGTGGCCGCCAAGAATCCAGTGCGGGGAACGCGCGTCGGCGTGACGCTTGTCGATGTCGCGCGCGAAGCGGGGGTCGACCAGTCGACCGTGTCGCGCGTCTTGCGCGACGACCATCGCGCGAAGGCCACCGACGAGACGCGCGCGCGAATCCGAGAGGTCGCGGCGCGTCTGGGCTATGTGCCCAACGCGACGGCGCGCAGTCTGGCAATGCGCCGAACCTCCACCATCGCACTTCTGATTCCGCAAGTCTCAGGGTTCATCTACGCCGACATCATCAAAGGTGCTGGTGATGAGGCGCGGCGCCTCGGCTACGTGTTGGTCGTCGCTGACGGGTCAGAAATGGGACGCGCCAATGACGCCATCCGAACCCTGGTGCTTGAGGGCCGGGTCGATGGACTGCTCCTCGCCAGCGGAACCCTGACCGACCAGGTCACCGATGATCTCGCGAGTGTCTTCGGCAACATCGTGGTGCTCAACCGACAGATCGCCAGCAAGATCCCCCGCATCATCGAAGACGATGAGAGGGGCATGTACCTCGGCACCTGCGAGCTCATCGGGGCTGGTCATCGGCGCGTCGGATGCCTCGCCGGACCCAAGGATGTCGACACATCCCGAAGAAGGGTCGCGGGCTACCGCAAGGCACTGCGTGAGGCCGGAATTTCCACGTCGCCCGAACTTGTCGTTCGCACCAGCTTCGACGAGGCCGGGGGACACGAGGGCATGCTCCGGCTCCTCGATGTGTCGAGGCCGCCCACGGCGGTGGCAGCCGCGAGTCTTGCCGGGGCGGTGGGAGCCATGGCGGCAGCTCGGGACAAGGGACTAACAATCCCTGACGACCTGTCCATCGTCGCCTTCCACGACTCACCGCTCGCTGACTATTTGGCGCCGGCCCTCACCACAATTGCCATGCCCTTGCGTGAGCTCGGCAAGCAGGCCGTCGAGATGCTGCACCGACAAATAGTGGGCGAAGCAGGGCCGCAGGCTGTGACGGTTCATGATCCTGAGCCGCGGATTATTCGTCGCGCTTCCGTTGGACCGCCTCGGTCGCTCTAATCATTTCGAACAAGCGCATGTTCCGGGGCCTTTGGCTCGGTAGCCTCAGACTGTGATCAATGCCTATCTTGACTCGCTGAGCGTTCACCCCGGCGACTGCATCCGTGTGCATGCGAGTGAACTGACAGCTCGTCTGTCCGTTCGCCAATGGTTTCACTCAGACCCTCATGCGCTGGGGCCCGGCGTGAGGGTGAATGAGTGTGAGTGGGGTAGCGGCGAAGTGGCGGGTGACTGGGCGCCGACGTCCGTCGGCTCCTGGATTCACGCGCCCGACGTGCTCACGGGTGATGCCGACTTCACTGTGTCGGCCTGGATATTGCCGACGGATCTTTCCCTGGACTCGGTTGCCATTTCCTGGCACACGCTGTGGGGCACTCTGACCCTCGAGGTCGCTGCACGCGAACTCGTGGTGCGTCTGAGCCGCGGTGATGAAGTGCAGACAGTGCGGAGTGCACAGCGCGTGACCGAGCGTCAGTGGAGTTTCATCGGCTTGGTCGTGAATGCTCGCGAAGGTCGCATCACCATGTTCTCGGCCCCCTGGGGCCGTACAGGGGGGCCCTTCGTTTCGGATTCGGACGTTGATGGTGCGCGGATGGTGCCCGATCGAGGCGAACTCTTCGTGGGGAGAGATGCGGGTGCAAGTCAAGGGTCCTTCGATGGGCACATCGCAGGTCTGAGAGTGCACGCGCGGGCCTTGGACATCGTTGAGTTGATGGATGTGATGAACGGGCTGGGTTTCCCTGCGGATCATGAATGGCAGTTTGACGACCGTTCAGATCCGGACACGGTGCCTTCTGTCTCGAGAGGCACTTCCTCAATGGCATTGATTAATGCGCCGGCGTGGAGTGCGCTGGCGCCTCCACCGGTTGATTCCAAGGGGCGACCGTTGACGCTGCCTGGCTCGATGCATCTGCATCGCGATGACGTCGAGGACTGCGACTGGCCCGTCGTGGCCGACGTGGTGGTTCCTATCGGTGCGCCCACTGGCGTCTACACACTGTGCGTCACGACAGCTGAGGAGCAGCGCGAGCTTCCATTCGTCGTGATGGGGACCTCACGTGTGGTTCTTCAGGTACCAACCTTGACGTGGCAGGCGTATGGAAACTTGGGGAGAGACCCCGAACACTGGCCGGGACGTTCGCACTATTCGCTCCATTCCGATGGATCTGCGGTGATTGTCACGACGAGTCGACGGCCGTGTGACACCTTCTCACCACATGCGCGCCTCGAGGTAGATGGGCACGATGGTTTTGCGGGTGCAGATGTGGTGACACACCTGTTGATGGCCGATCTCTACGCGTGGCAGTGGCTCGTCGCCGAGGGAGTTGGACCGGCTCTGATCGACGATCGGGAACTCCATCTGGCGGGAATCGAGGCGTTGGAAGGTGTTGATGTGCTGGTGCTTTCGGCGCACCCTGAGTATTGGACTACTCAGATGCTCGACGCACTGCAGACGTATCTTGATCGAGGTGGCAGCGTCATCTATCTCGGTGGCAACGGCCTCTACTGGGTCACATCGCTGCACCCGACGAAGCCGCATCTGATGGAAGTACGACGATGGGGCGGATCGCAAACGTGTTCGGTTGCCGAGAATGACCGCATCCACCAATTCGAGTCTGTTCAAGGAGGGTTGTGGGCGGAGGCGGGCAGGCCCCCGAATGCCATGGTGGGAGTGGGATTCACAGGATTCGGCGCGGGGCCCTCACTTGAGTTTGAAAGAACAGACGCGAGCTACTCACCGGAATGGGCGTGGGTGTTCGACGGAGTCGAGACCTCACGATTCGGTGCGGAGGGAATCAATGCCGGTGCGGGCAACGAATACGACCGTGTTGATCTGGCGCTGCCGAGTCCGGGCCCGCTCACGGTACTGGCCAGTGCCGTTCCGCAAACTCCCGATCATTTCGGGGCATTTGAGTACGGTCTCGCTCGAGCACCCCACCCCTCGGTCCGGGCAGACATGATCGCAACTGCGACCGGATCGGGAGGAATGGTCTTTTCGACCAGTGCGGTATCTGTGAGCGGATGTCTGATCGTCGAGCATGCGGACGCGCCCATGAAGCGTGTTGTGTCCAATGTCCTGCGCCGGATGCTCGACAATCAATCGCATGATGGGTGATCCGGGGCCCTGCCCTTCGTGCGAATCTGCTGACCTCCAACGCCGTGGCGGCAAGGACATGTGCCCCCACTGCTACTACATCCAGCCGTGCTGCGACGGCGGAGAATGCTCGATCGGCTAGGCCCTGGGGTAGAAAAACTGCGTCTATGCGTGCTGAATGTCCCCCCATGCGGAAAAACAAGGGGGTGTGGGGGCGGGTTGGTTGGTGGGTGTCTGGAATCGGAATGACGGGGGCATCGGCGCCGGCCTAGGGTTCTGGAATGATCCCGTCAGCAGCAGACATCGCGCGTGAGCGCGTCCTGACCTGTGTGCGAGCGATGGATGAGGCGGGCGGACCAGTCGCCGCTGCCACCCTCGCGGCCACCGCAGCATGCAGCGAACGCCAGTTGACCCGTTCGTTTCGCGACGTCCTCGGCATCACTCCACGTGAGTACGGCGAGGCAGTGCGCACGGGCAACGCGCGCCAACTGCTACGCGAACACGATTCGGTGCTCGATGCCGCCTATGAAGCCGGGTACGGCTCAAGCCGTGCCTTCTACGAGGAAACCGGCCAGCGCCTGGGGATGCCACCGGCCGCGTATGCGCGGGGCGCGCAAGGCCGCGTGCTCGTGTGGTCGAGCGTTCCGGTGACCATCGGTGAAAACGATCGCTGGCTGGTGGCCGTGGCCTCCCCCGAGGGTCTGTGCGCCGTGCGCATCGGAAGCGACCTGGCGGTGCTCGAAGCCGAACTCAGTGCCGAATTCCCGGCAGCCTCACTCGCGCGTGACGATGAAGCATTGGCCGATGTGATGCGGGCACTCGCGCTGCTGGCGCGCGGCGAACCGGCGCAGTCACATATTCCACTCGACGTGCAAGGCACCGCGTTCCAAGCGCGCGTCTGGGACGCGCTGGTTCGCATTCCCCGGGGCGAAACTCGCTCGTACTCGGAGGTGGCCGGTGAAATCGGACGCCCCACTGCCGTCCGTGCCGTCGCGCGCGCCTGCGCGACCAACCCCGTGGCACTCGTGGTTCCGTGTCATCGCGTGGTGCGCAGTGACGGATCGCTCAGCGGATACCGCTGGGGACTGGAAATCAAGAGCAGCCTGCTTGAGGCCGAAGGGCGCGATTTCGCGGTACCCGCGACAATGGTCTAGTGACTGCCGAACTTGAGACCGACGTCCTCGTGGTTGGCGCCGGTCCGGCGGGTTCGTCCGCTGCGACGTGGGCGGCCCGCGGGGGTCGCGAGGTGTTGCTCGTCGATGCTGAAACCTTCCCGCGCGATAAGCCGTGCGGTGACGGACTCACGCCGCGGGCGATCGCTGAACTCGATTCGCTCGGCCTCTCCCCCTGGCTTACCGGTCGTGCGGTGAATCAGGGACTGCGTGCACACGGATTTGGCCAGACACTCGAACTTCCGTGGCCCGGTGGCTCGCTGCCCAGTCGTGGCGGCGCCGCTCCGCGTCTTGAACTCGATGCGGCCATTCGTCAGGTGGCACTCGATTCAGGCGTGTCGGCGATGGAAGGTGCACGCGCTGTCGACGCGGTGCGTGACAGCGGTCGAGTAAGTGCGGTGCGTTTCCGAACTGCCGAAGGCGACACCCAAGTGCGCTGCCGCCAACTCGTGGTGGCCGATGGAGTGCGCTCGCAACTTGGCCGAGTGCTCGGTCGAACGTGGCATCGCGACACCGCCTACGGCATTGCGGCGCGCGGCTACATCGCCTCCAACCGTTCCGACGATCCGTGGATCACCTCGCACCTTGAACTTCGTGACGAATCCAACGAAATCCTTTCGGGGTACGGCTGGATCTTCCCCTTGGGCGATGGTGAAGTGAACGTCGGTGTCGGAACACTCGCGACGGCCAAACACCCTGCCGATGTGAACCTGCGCCGACTGATTGATGTGTACGCCGATCAGCAGCGCAGCAGTTGGGGTTTCGAAGGCGCTATTCGTGCCCCATGGTCGGCGATGTTGCCGATGGGTGGCGCGGTGTCGGGTGTCGCCGGTTCTAACTGGGTACTCGTGGGTGACGCGGCCGGATGCGTGAATCCGCTCAACGGTGAGGGTATTGACTACGGACTTGAAACCGGACGCCTCGCCGCCGAACTCATGGGCGATGGGTCACCTGATCTGAGTGCGGCATGGCCCGCATTGCTCATCGAGCATTACGGTCTGGCGTTCTCGATCGCGCGTCGGTTGGCGGGCATCCTCACCATTCCCGGTTTTCTTGCTAAGGCGGGTCCGATCGGAATGCGCAGTGAGCGCCTGATGACTGTGGCACTGCGGGTGATGGGCAACCTGATCACCCCCGAAGATTGCGATACTGTGGCGCGCTTGTGGCGCGCGTCGGGGCGGCTGTCGGTTCGCCTTGATGGACGACCCCCATTTAGCTAGGGGCTGAGTGGTCCGTTGTTCGACGTAGGCTCACCCCATGGGTCAGGGGGATTCCCACGATGAGGTACCGCGCTCACCAACGGGACGTGTGCCGAAGTGGGTGATGGACGAAGCCGCTGGAAACTCGCCCTCGGAAGCGGTTCCATTCCGCGCCGCGCCGAGCACGAGCACTCCACTTCTTGCCTCCCCTCGACCACGACGTCGGTTTCTCGGCGTCGTGGCTTTGGTCGTCGCCATTGCGCTCGTACTCGGCGTCGCTTGGTCGATGAAGGGGATTGTGGCTCAGTCGCGCGACACGGCCGCGGCACTACCGGCACCAGCTCAGCGATCCGCCCCACCGCCGGGTGTGGAAGAGTCGCCGACCCGACTGGCACCGGTACCCGTTGTGGCGAAGCCGGCGAGTAAGTCCTTCCGTTTCCTGGTGAATCAGCCCGAAAGCACGACACCGGCCACGTGGTCGCCGTGCCGACCGATTCACTACACGGTTCGTCCCCTCCATGCGCCGAAAGGCGGTGACACCCTCATCACCGACTCGATCGCTGAACTTTCGGCGGCCACCGGACTCACCTTCATTCGCGACTCGCCGACATCAGAGGCTCCCAGTAATGATCGGTCGGCGTATCAACCGAAGACCTACGGAGACCGTTGGGCACCGGTGCTCATCACGTGGGCGACCGCTGACGAGGTACCTGATTTCGGCGTTGATGTGGCCGGAGAAGCCGGACCCATCGCTGTTGTGAGCCCGAACGGAAGTCGCACTTTCGTTTCAGGAACAGTCGCGCTTGATCCGGTGAAGTTTGCCCAAGCCAAGCAGGTCGGTGGCACTGCATCCGAGCAAGCGATTCTTCTGCACGAACTGGGCCACCTAGTGGGCCTAGCCCATGTGAATGACAAGAAGCAGCTGATGTTTCCGAGTACGGGCAAGGTGACCACCTACCAAGCAGGTGACCTCGCTGGCCTGGCGAAATTGGGTTCTGGCCCGTGTGCACCTAGCGTCTAGGTCAGTAGTCGCGTACGAGTCCCATCTCGCCTGCTGCTTCCCACAACTCGGCGCGCGCGTCAGGATGCGCCGCCTTTTCGATCAACTGGTACGCCTGTTCGCGCTGCGTATTTCCAAACACGCGGGCAAGACCCTGCTCAGTCACAACAGCGCTGTGCTGGAAACTCGTGACAGGTCCGGTGATCAGAGGCACGATCGTCGAAACCGCCGCGCGCGGATGCCACGAAGGTAGCGCCATGTAGGCCCGACCTCCGCGTGAGTGCAGTGCGCCGACAATGAAGTCGGTTGAGCCGCCGAATCCGCTGTAGATGCGGCCTTTGATGCGACTGGCATTCGCTTGGCCGTAGAGGTCGACCTGCAGTGCTGCGTTGACGCTGGTCATCTTCGGCTGGCGGGCGATCTGCGCCGGGTCGTTGGTGCGCTCAGTGCGCAGCATGTGCACGCGTTTGTTGAGGTTCACGAAGTCGTAGAGTTCGCGGCTTCCGAACAAGAAACTCGACGTCAGGGGAATCTCCGGGTCGAAGCATCCTTCTTGGTCGAGCGTGAGAATGCCGTCACTGAACATCTCAGTCCAGACGCGCATTCCACGTCGTTCGCGTAGGGCGACTAACACGGCATCAGGTACCGAGCCGATTCCGAGTTGCAGCGTGGAGCCGTCTTCGATGTGCTCGGCGATGCGTGCTCCGATCTGCTGGGAGATCGCGTCGGGCGTGGTGGCCGTGACTGTCGACAGCGGCTCGTCAATGTCGATGATGTAGTCGATCTCGTGCTCGTAGATCTGCGCATCGCCGTAGGTGTAGGGCATCTGCGGATTGCTGGCCACGATGACTAGTCCGCCGCGTTCGCGCACCGCCTCAATGGCAGCAGGAAGAACGTTGACCTCAATACCCAGTGACACGGTGTCGTGGCGCGGCGCGGACGCGTGAAGCAACACCACGTCAGGCGGGGTCGCTGAGCGGTACAGAACAGGAAGCAGGCTTAGCCGGGAGGGAACGTACGAGAGGCGTTCGGCACCGCGCATGCCGGGGCCCACGAAGGCCGTCTCGTAGATGACGCCTTCGCGGTCGGGGAGTCCGGGCTGAGCGTTGAGCGTGTGCAGGATGTACTCAGGAACGGCGGCGTCGAACGCGGCGAGCAAGGTGCGCGGAGTGGCGAAGTTACCACTCACCACCACACGCGGGCGGGCGGGAAGAGACGAAACGATCGACGGCAATTGTTCCAAGGTGACGCGTTTCATACCGCCATTGTCCCTGATTGCCGTGCTGGCACCGCACACCCCCGATCCACCGTGAGTCGGGCATGCAGAATGGGCACGTGCCGGAACTTCCTGAGGTTGAGGCGATTGCGCTCTTCCTTGGCGAGCGCATTGTCGGAACTCGCGTGGCCAAGGTCGATCTCGCGTCTATCGCCGCCCTCAAGACCTTTGACCCGCCACTTGCCGATCTCGAAGGGCGCCTCGTCACGAGCGTGCACCGACGGGGGAAGTTCCTACTCGTCGAGTCCGACGATTCACAGCAGCCGTTGATACTGGCAACCCACCTCGCTCGCGCCGGCTGGCTGCAATGGCGCGACCAACCACCCGCAACCGCCACGCGGCCCGGAAAGGGACCGCTCGCGCTGCGCGTGTCGTTTGTGACGACCGATGGTGAACCGTGTGGTGGCTTTGACATCACCGAAGCGGGAACGCGTAAGTCGCTGGCGATCTGGCTCGTGCGCGATCAATCAGCAATCCCTCGCCTGGCCACTCTCGGGCCCGAACCCTTGGCACCTGAGTTCACGCCGGGAGCGCTCGCGGAGATTCTGCATTCGGCCGGTGGTGCTCAGATCAAGGGCGTGTTGCGCGATCAAAGTCGCATTGCCGGAATCGGTAATGCGTACAGCGACGAGATCCTTCACGTCGCGCGGCTCAGTCCGTTCACTCCATGCAAGTCGCTGACCGATGACTCCATCACTGCTCTGCATGCGGCCATCGAAGAGACACTGCATGATGCGATTTTACGCAGTGCTGGTCAGAAGCCAGCCTTGCTCAAATCAGAGAAGCGAGCGGGAATGCGCGTGCACGGAAGAGCCGGTCAACCATGTCCGGTGTGCAACGACACCGTGCGCGAAGTGAGTTTCGCCGACTCGGCACTGCAGTACTGCCCCACCTGTCAGACGGGTGGCAAGTTACTTGCCGACCGACGACTGTCGAAGTTCGTCAAGTGAGCCTTCCGTGATGCCAGTGCACTCGGTTCTCGTGGTCTGCGCGGCCAATATTTGCCGTTCCCCTTCTGCAGCCGAACTCCTCGCCACACTTCTGCGTGAGCGGGGTTCGCGCATCGTCGTTGTGAGTGCGGGAGTCACGGCGGTTGGTGATCGTCCTGCGTGTGATCTCGCACTGTCACTCGTTGGGCACGCGACCACGAGGCGGTATGCCTTTGAGGGAATCGAAGATGTGAGCTCGCACGCGGGTTCGCACCGATCAAGACGCATCACGTCGACCGACATCGAAACCGCGGACGTCATCGTGGTGATGGAACAGTGGCACGCAGATGAAGTGCTGGCGCTCGCTCCCGATGCTGACGTGCGGCTACTCGATCCCAGCGGCGACATTCCCGATCCACACGCGATCGGGTACGAGTCGCACGCGGCGGTTTTTGGAAGACTGCGGGCCGCCGTAGCGGTTGTCGCCGACGAATTGGCCGGCGAGAAAAGCGATTAGAGCGCGCGCAATTCGGCGTAACGACGTTGACAGTCGTCGTAGTTCGGAAGAAGCCCAGCGGCTCTCGCCTCGTCGAGCGTTCGAGCCGCCGCGTCCTTTTCCGACAACACGGGTTCGACATCGGCCGGCCACGTGATGCCGAGCGCTGGGTCGAGTGGGTGAATGCCGTGCTCGGTGGTCGGGTTGTAGCCGGTGCTGCACAGGTACATCACCGTGGAATGGTCATCGAGTGCGATAAACGCGTGTCCAAGACCTTCCGGAATATAGAGGGCGCGGCGGTCGACAGTGTCGAGTAGCACCGAGTCACTCACGCCGAAGGTCGGCGAGCCGACGCGCAGATCGACCACCACGTCGAGAACCGCACCGGTAACGCACGTGACGTACTTGGCCTGACCTGGCGGAACCGAGGCGAAGTGCACTCCGCGCAGCACTCCGCGCGAGGACACTGAACAATTCGCCTGGGCCAGTTCAAGTGCATGACCGGTGGCCGCGCGCAGTGAGGTTTCGGTGAACCATTCGAGGAATAGGCCGCGTGGGTCGTTGAACTGCCGAGGGGTAAGGACGACGGCATCAAGAACGGCCATCGATTCGGTCTGCACGCCTCCACCCTAGCCACGAATGCGCGCCACCGCCGGTGCCATACTGTGCCCATGTTTGGGCCTAGCATTCCGGAAGTCTCCCCAGCCAACGTGCCTGACGGCGCCTATCTCGTTGACGTTCGCGAGGTGAACGAGTGGGAACAGGGTCATGCGCCGTCGGCGGTGCTCGTTCCCATGTCGCAAATCACCGGCCGCCTCGACGAGATTCCGAGCGATGGCACTGTCTATGTCATCTGCGCTGGCGGCGTGCGATCAGCGGAAGTGGCTGCGTGGCTCATTCGACAAGGCCGTGACGCCGTGAATGTCGCCGGTGGCATGAATGACTGGATGACGCTCGGTCTGCCGGTAGTCAGGTGAACGACTCGGCTGTCGATCCGCTGGTCGATGTGCTCGCGCGGATCGTTGGTATCGACCACGTGGTAACTGATCCGGATGTGATGGCCGACTACGTCATCGACTGGTCGCGACGATTCACCGGCAGCGCGCGCATGGTGGTGCGACCGGCATCGACCGACGAAGTGGCGGCCGTCGTTCGCGCCTGTGTGCAGGCGGGTGCACCACTTCACCCCCAAGGCGGAAACACAGGGCTGGTAGGCGGCTCAGTGCCGTCGATGCAGCACGGAGTGGCCGGCGCGCCGGTCGTTCTGAGTACGCGTCGACTCCAGCGCTGTGATGCCGTTGATCACACGGCGGGGCAAGTCACGGTGGGCGCAGGCCTCACTCTGGCGAACCTGCGTCGCCATGCCAGCGACGCTGGCTGGGAGTACGGCGTTGATCTCGCCGGCCGTGACTCGGCCACGATCGGCGGCAACCTCGCCACGAACGCGGGCGGCATCCGGGTGTGTTGTTACGGAATGACGCGGGCTCAGGTCACCGGAGTCGAAGCGGTCATGCCGGACGGTTCGGTGATCTCGCATCTTGCCGGTCTAGATAAAGACAACACCGGTTACGACCTGGCGTCACTGTTGGTCGGAAGTGAAGGGACGCTCGGTGTCATCACCGCGGCTCGCCTTCGCTTGCACCGACCTCCCGGTGAGTCGACCCTGGTGATGATTGGTGTCACCAGCTTCGATCAGGCACTGGCTCTCGTGCGCGATGCGATCGTGCCCGGCGTGCGCATGCTCGCTGCCGAGATGATCGATGATGTCGGGATGCACGCGATCATGGCGCTTGACTCGTTGCCGTGGCCGCTCGAACAACCCTGGCCCTATGTCCTGCTGTTGGAAGTAGAAGACGGCGGATCAGGTGAGGGGTTGATTCTCGACGACGCACTCGATGTGGTTGCCGCTGTTGATCCCGCTGACGTGCGGCGCATGTGGCGTTACCGCGAAGGTCAGGGTGAGGCCTTCGGTTCGCTAGGAATTACGCATCGCCTCGATGTGTCCATCCCCTTCGAGCACCTGGCGCGCGTCGCCGACGCGGTGCGCGTTGCCTTCGACGATCGCGATGACGTGACACATGTCGGAGTGTTTGGGCATCTGGCTGACGGCAATCTTCATATCGAAGTAATCGGCCCGGCCGAGGATGACAGTTCTGCAGATGAACGGGTGCTGCGCCTCGTGACTGAGGTCGGTGGATCGATCTCCGCCGAACATGGTGTGGGTCGCCAGAAGGCACCGTACTTGGGTTGGTGCCGCTCCCCTGCTGAATTGGCGGCAATGCGTGCGATCAAGAACGCCCTCGATCCCCAAGGACTATTCGCACCGGGAGTGATCTGGGAATGACGCCACTGGTTGTGGCACATCGTGGTGCTAGTGCTGACTTTGCCGAACACACCGTGGCTGCCTACGAGAATGCGATTGCTGTGGGCGCTGATGCACTGGAATGCGATGTGCGGCTGACTGCTGACGGCGAGTTGGTTTGTATACATGATTCGCGTATCGATCGCGTGTCGAACGGAACAGGGGCGGTCGCCAGCAGCACTCTCGCCGAACTGCGGCAGTGGGATTTCACCTCGTGGAAGTCCGGCGCAGAACCGGCACCACGTGGTGAGGTCGAGGCACGAGACTCGGTACTCACTCTTGACACTCTGCTCGAACTCGCAACCTCAGCCGGGCGACCGGTCGGGTTATCGATTGAAACGAAGCACCCCACGCGGCAGTCACTTCGAGTTGAAGCCGTGCTCACGGTGGCGTTGAAGCGATTCGGACTCATTCCTGCGGGGAAAGTGCCCGCCGATCCTCACGCGCCTGGTGCAGTGCGCATGATGTCGTTCTCCATGGCGGCGCTTCAACGCATGCGTTCACTGGTGCCCAGCCTGCCCACTGTCTTTCTGACTTCAGCCGTTCCCGATCGTTACAGCAACGGCACACTTCCTTACGGCGCGGTAGTGGCAGGTCCCTGGCTAGAACTCGTGCGACGCGATTGGCAGTACGTGGAACGAGTACATGAGCGTGGGCATCGCGCGCACGTGTGGACGGTCGATGAGCTCGACGATGTGAGGTGGTGTCGCGACAGTGGCGTCGATGCCATCATCACTAACCGTCCGGCCGAGGTGCTCAAGGAATTGGGCCGCGTCTAGCGCGATAGCCTGCGGGGATGGCTTCCAAATCTCGACGCGCTGTTCCCACGCCCGAACCTTCGACGCAGGACGTCCCTGTTGTCGGACTGCGCGAACCTTGCCCCTGCGGTAGCGGTCGTCGGTACAAGGCGTGTCACGGTCGCGCGGCAGCGCATCGTGGCGAAACTGTGGTGACGCGCCCCTTCGAGGGCCTTCCTGGTGAGGCCGATTGGGTTGCCATGCGCGAACTCGTACCTTCGGCCACAGTGCCGCTCACGCTGGGCAAGGGTGCCGGCGAACACGCGGGTCGTGAGGTGTTGCTCGCCACGGTGCTGCCGCTGGCATGGCCGGCTTTGCATCGAGCCGATGGGTCGATTCTGCTGGGCTTGCAGGGACAAACCGGCTCAGGTGACCTGAGCCGTGACTTGGGCGATGCGTTGCTACGCGCGCTCGACGCCGAACCCGGAACTCCGATCCCGCCCTCGGGCCTTCCGGACGAGGGGCCACGGCTGCAAGACCTGCTCGATCTGTCGGCGCCGTTCGAGGTCAGTGTTCACCGCGATTTCAACTTCTGGATTGCGGGAGTCACCGATCCGGCAGATGTCGCTGACTCGTTGCGCGAAGCGAGCGAGGGTATTATTCCCACCGAGCGACTGACCGGCGTTGACGCGGCCTACTGGTGCAGTGTCGGAACGAAGGAGCATCTTCGGTGGGTTCTCGACCGTGATGAGACGAAGGCGCTCGATGCTTTGGCACGGCTGCACGCCAGTGGCGAAATTGCAGTGGGAGAGGGTAGCCGTTTCGTTGGATCCTTCCGCGCACTCGGTTTGATCATTCCTGTCTGGGATGTGCCGGTGGGTTCTGGCCGCCAGCCGTTGGAGTCTGAAGTGGGTCCGTGGCTGATGCGATTTGAGGCGGCCTTCGCCAGTACCGATCCCCTGTCCCAGGCCGAACGAGGTGCACGGGCAGGTCTGCTGAATCGCCAACTGACTCTCAATTGACCGGCCAATTGGCGGATCGTGGGTTTGCGGTTGTTGGGGTCAACGGATTCAGTCGGATAACCGTCATTCCAGTAAAGGAATCCGTCAAGCATCCCAGCAATTGAGGGACCCCCCCGATTCTCTATTGCATACAAATCTGTTAAGTTGGAAGCCGTTCGGGCGCCGCTGCATCCCCCGTCGGCGGCGTCCGAACCCTTTTTTGTGTACGCCCTGAAATTAAGCGCAAATTTAGAATTCTTTGGCTTCCCGGCAACCGGATCTTCCGCGCATGCGTGTGTGGGTGGGGGGAATCGCGCCTCGCGAACTCTCGCAATCCACCGGGAACGGGCACAGGTGCTCATTGCACGCACGTGGCCGGATAGCCTGAACCGGTGTCTGGCGATCTGAACTCTTCTGTGGTGCCTCTCCTCGCGCTCATCGTCGCGGTGGTGGCCCTAGGAATTGCGATCGCGCTGACCTTCCGACTTGCGAAGTTGAACCGCGGGTACTCGCTGCTCACCAGCCACGACGACACGGCGACCTTCGTGGAAGTGGTGGCAGGCAATGTTCAGGCGATGGATGAACTCCGCGATGACGTCGGCGCCATGCGTTCGGAGATCAAACGACTGCGGTATGAACTCGGCGACGCGGTTCGCCACGTCTCGGTGGTCAGATACGACGCGTTCAATGACCTTGCTGGCCGCCTTTCGTTCTCCGCGGCGCTTCTCGATGACGGTGCCAACGGTCTGGTGATGACCTCGATTCACGCTCGCACCGAAACGCGCTTGTACATCAAGGGAGTTCGGGCCGGTGAGAGTGACCACCAGCTGTCACCGGAGGAGCGTCAAGCGGTTGATGTGGCGATGGGCCAGGGTCGATGACACAGCGCATTGGCTTCCTCGGCCCGCGCGGCACCTTCTCGGAAGCCGCATTGCGTGCAATGTCGGTCAGCGAAGGGGCTGAGCTGATTCCGGTCGGCTCGGTCACGCAGGCCCTCGCCGCGGTGCGCTCAGGTGAGCTACCGATGGCATTAGTGCCCATCGAGAATTCCTCCGAAGGCCAGGTGTCAACGACCCTGGATGAACTCGCGATGGGCGAACCGCTGTGCATCGTGGATGAGTACGCGCACCCGGTGCAGTTCGCACTGTTGGCACGGCCCGGAACCTCGCTGGCCGATGTACGCCGAGTGGCAACGCACCCTGCAGCTGAAGCGCAATGCCGATTGTGGATGCACGCCAATCTCGTCGGCCACACGGTGATTCCTGCAACGTCGACGGCTGGCGCGGCGGCCGCGCTGTCTGACGACGCTGCATTTGACGCTGCGATCGCGCCGGCGATTGCCGCTGAGTACTACGGACTTGAGGTGCTCGCCGACGATATCGGTGACAGTTCGCGCGGCACCACTCGCTTTGTGTTGGTGACGCAACCGGGTCCACCGCCCGCACCGTCAGGTTCTGACAAGACCTCACTGGTGTTGTTCATGCGCGAAAACCATTCAGGTGCTTTGCTGGAAATCCTCACCGAACTCGCAGTCCGCGGCGTCAACCTCACCCGCATTGAGTCGCGTCCGACCAAGCGTGCCCTCGGTGACTACTTCTTCGTCGTAGACGCTGAGGGCCATGTGCTCGATGCACGACTCGGTGAGGCGATGACCGGCCTGCATCGGGTGTGTTCGGCCATTCGCTACCTCGGCTCGTACCCGCGTCACGATGGTGCGGCGCCGCAAACGAAGGCGTGGACTGAGAACACCGAGTTTCTGGCCGCGAACGAGTGGCTTGAGCGCGTGCGCGCAACAGGTGTCGCTGAATAGCAACGTGCAGGTCAGCGAAACGTTCGTAGCCGCAGTGAATTGCTCACCACGAACACACTCGACAGCGCCATGGCAGCGCCGGCCAGTAGCGGCGTGAGCAGCCCAGCCATAGCGAGCGGGATCATCGCGACGTTGTAGCCGAATGCCCACCAGAGGTTTCCGCGAATGGTGCGCAGGGTGCGACGCGACAAGCGGATAGCCGTTGCTGCCGAACGTAAATCGCCGCTGACCAACGTGAGGTCGGACGCTTCGATGGCGGCGTCGGTTCCGGTACCCATCGCCAATCCCAGATCGGCGATGGCGAGCGCGGCAGCGTCGTTGACCCCATCGCCCACCATGGCAACTACGGCACCCTCGCGCTGAAGGCGCTGCACCTCGTCGACCTTGCCTTCGGGTAGCACTCCGGCGATGACGTCGCTGGCCGCGATTCCGACGCGTGCGGCCACCGATTCAGCGGCGGCACGGTTGTCACCGGTGATGAGCACAGGACGCAGTCCGAGTGCGCGCAGATCAGCGATAGCTTCGGCTGACGTGGGTTTGATGGTGTCGGAGACGGTGACGACGGCAGCGGCGATTCCATCGATCGACACAGCGACGATGGTTGCTCCTTGATTCGCTGCTTCTGCAGTGGCCGCCGCCAATGCCGGCACGTCAGCGACGTTCACGCCCCATTCGTCGGCCAACCATTCGGGACGACCAGCTGCAACGGCGTGCCCTTCGACCACGCCGGTAACGCCGAGTCCGGCAGTTGACGCAAAGCTCTCGACGGCGGCGAGTTCAGCACTGCTCGTGAGGTGCAGACGCGCCATGGCGCCTTCCACGATTGCCAGGGCAACGGGGTGTTCGGAGGCGTGCTCGAGCGTGGCCACCAGCGACAGCACCGTTACCTCGTCGCCGACAGCCGTGACGCCAACGAGTTGCATCCGACCGCTTGTGATTGTGCCGGTCTTGTCGAGCGCGATGGTGTTGACGCGTCGTGTGTCTTCGAGAACCTCGGGACCTCGAATCACGATGCCCAGTTGTGCACCTCGACCCGTTCCGACGAGGAGCGCTGTAGGTGTGGCCAGACCCAAGGCGCACGGGCACGCGATGATCAGCACTGCCACAGCGGCGGTGAATGCCGACTGGACGTCACCCGTGACGATCCACCAACCGGCGAGCGTCAGCAGCGAAAGGCCAATGACAATCGGAACGAAGACAGCCGAGACACGGTCTGCCAACCGCTGCACAGGAGCCTTGCCATTCTGGGCAGCGGTGATCAGTCGGCCCATCTGGGCCAGACGAGTATCAGCGCCAACTCGAGTGGCACGCACGACCAGGCGACCGCTGACGTTGACGGTGGCTCCGGTGACGGCCGAACCTGGCACTACCTCGATCGGAACTGACTCACCGGTGAGCATCGATTCGTCGACAGCACCCGAGCCGAAGAGTATGACGCCGTCGGTGGCGATAGTTTCGCCAGGGCGCACCACGAAGACGTCGTCGACTCGCAGTGCCGAAGCTGTGACTGCCACTTCGCGCCCGCCTTCGCCGGTGACGGGATCGGCGCCGTCGAGCAGCATGGCGTCCTTGGCACCCATGGCAAGCAACGCACGCAGCGCCGCACTTCCATTGCGCTTGGCACGCAGTTCGAACCAGCGTCCGGCAAGAATGAACACCGGAACTGTGGCGGCGACCTCAAGGTAGAGGTGTGGCATAGCGGCACTGTCATCCATCGTGCCGCGCGGGACCAACCATTCCATCGACATCGTGTAGTCGATGCCACCCGCGCCACCAAGAAACAATGCCCACGTACTCCACAGCCACGCGGCGAGCACGCCCAGGCTGATGAGGGTGTCCATGGTGGCCGCGCGGTGTCGTGCGTTGAGCCAGGCAGCGCGATGAAACGGCCACGCCCCCCACCACACCACCGGCGTGGCGAGAGCGAAGGCAACCCACTGCCAGTAAGGGAACTGCAGCGGCGGCACCATCGAGAGCAGCAGCACGGGAAGGGCGAGTGCGGCCGACACGAACAGTCGTAGGCGGATGGAGCGCTCTTCAGCGCGCTCGATCTCGTCGACAACCTCACCATGTGTCTCGGTCGGAGCGATTGCTCGGTAACCGGTGGCTTCGATTGTCGTGACGAGTTCGTCGATCGACACCGACGGGTTGTGCTCAACATGCGCGGTGGCTGTGGCGTAGTTCACGGTGGCGTGCACGCCGGACATCTTGTTGAGTCGGCGTTCGATGCGAGCTGAGCACGAGGTGCACGTCATCCCGGTGACTGTCAGATCGATCGACAGGTCGGTGGCGGTGTCCATGCGTCCTCGTTTCGTGTGCAGTGCGTGCGAAGGGTGCGGTGGCTTAGGCCACTGAGTAGCCAGCTTCGACGATCGCGGCTTCAACCTCGTCGAGATCGAGCGATGTGTCACTGGTGATCGTGATCTGGCCGCTTTCGAGATCGACGTTCACGGAATCGACTCCGGCGACGGCCGAAACCTCTTCGGTGACGGCGTTCACGCAGTGACCGCAGGTCATTCCGACAACTTTCACTTCAACGGTGATGCTCATGGCTCTCCTTCGTCTCCTGAGGTAGGTGTTATCGCTTCACGAGGCGACCGACTGCGGTGATGGCCTCGTGCATTTTCTCGTCCGCTTCGGGTCCCCCACGGCGCGCGGCATCGGCGACGCAGTGCGAGAGATGGTCTTCGAGCAACAGCAGCGCGACACCTTCGAGCGCGCGCGTTGCGGCCGACACTTGAGTGAGCACATCGATGCAGTAGGTGTCGGACTCAACCATGCGTTGAAGTCCGCGTACTTGACCTTCGACTCGACGCAAGCGGCTGAGTACAGCATCTTTGTCGGCGCTGTACCCGGGGTGCTCGTGGGTCATGGGGACTCCTTTCGGTGTTGCAACTATATACCCCCCCGGGGTATTCCATTGTGTCGAAAGTCACCCGCCATCGCAGCGCAGGCACTATCGCTAATTCAGCGGTAGTGTCCGGTGACACTTTCAAAGCAAAGGTTGGCAATGTGACCGCTCCGAACACCCAGGCTGAGCCCGACGGCACTGCCGTCACCGATGTGCGCTCGATGCGCCACGGCTTCTCGGTGTGGGGGGCATCAGGGCTGTCGTTCGCGGCGATGCGTCCGCTGGTGGGTGTCGCGGTCGGGGGCTACCTGATTACCTGGGCCGGAGTCGCTGGCTGGATGGCGGTCGCCGTCCTCATCACCCTCGTGC
>Ga0194055_10000766_pt1 | contig 25936 bp, 26 predicted proteins | sample SepL449m_MetaG_FD_155482 | JGI IMG/M metagenome (GOLD analysis project Ga0194055, IMG submission 155482) | Anoxic zone freshwater microbial communities from boreal shield lake in IISD Experimental Lakes Area, Ontario, Canada - Sep2016-L442-9m | ecosystem: Environmental > Aquatic > Freshwater >... | reverse complement strand
TGATCAGGGGCTTCCGATTATTACGGCAAGCTCTTACGCCAAACTTTACGCAAGTGAAACCGCTAATCGAGTAACTAACCGGGCAATTCAAGTCCACGGAGGACGAGGAATGACTCACGAATTCTTGGTTGAAAAGCTCTGGAGAGATGCAAAACTGACTGAAATAGGCGAAGGATGCTCGGAAATTCAAAGATTAGTTATAGCAAAGCAAGTTCTGAAGTAATAATAGAATATGACTTCTGTCTTGGCATTTGCCCTTTTATTGCCCGGTACACCCGGGCAAGCTAAGCCTCTTGAACTCCTCAGAAAGTTCACGGCTGGCGAAAAACTTACTTATTTTGCCAGGGCGCAATTTACCGAGGAAGAACGTTCCGGCAATTTACAAACTTTCATTCCTTCTGACGAAGAAATTAGTTATCGCTACACGATGAATGTTCAGAAGGTTAAAGCCGACGGAATTGCTGAAATTTTGTACATGCGGCCAACCATGGATATCACCGAAGGTGATACCGCTGAATCTACAGCAAAGAAGACCACTGAAAAGCTTGATTTAAAATACTTGCTTGATGTGACGCCAGTTAACGATGTCGTATCGGAAAAGGACTTAAATCCAAAGAAGACAAAAGACAATCCGGAGCTGTTAAGAATTTTGAGGCAGGGTTCTCAATCTGATGGTGTTGCACTTGGACTTCTATTCTCATTTGTAGGAGAAATTCAACGATTAGCCTTTTTTGTTGGTCCACTAGACTCGGGGCTGGATATTGCACCCAAGTTTCCTTTTGATGAAGTCACGGTTGGAAGCACTTGGAAAAAAACAGTCGGCTATTCCCCACAGAAACTGAAAGGTCAAGGCGATAAGCAAGCTGTGCAACGCATTGACTACACATACACCTATTTGGGTGTTATGAAAAGTAAAGAGGGTAAGGATATTCAAAGAATCCAGGCAAAGGTTAAATTGGATACTGACCTCATCGAATACGCTCGACAATTGGTAGGAGGCTCGGGTGCCAGTTCATTCCTAAAAACGGTTCCCCTCAAATTTGAAGGAACCATTGATTTTGACTTAGATATGGCTACGCTACATATGACCAAAGCGGCCGCAGAATCAAAGGGAAGCTTTTCAATTTTAGCCAAGGGTGCAGAACAACCTCTTCTTGAGAATCGATTCCGAGGAAGGACCAGCGTTAAGCTTGAAAGTCGCATTTTAGGACAGCCAGTCCAGCCGATCCCAACCGTGAAACCGCCAACTAAAAAAGGAAACGGCGGCTAAAGGTAAATTCCGAATCTATTTGGTTGCCAACTGCGTCCTAATTTAGGTGGAATCACGTCCACAATTTAAGCCATTGTCACATCACGAGGGAGTTTCTGAACGAACGCTCGAAATAGCCTTAGCCATTACGCTGGGCATTGTTGTCATCACTGTCGCTAGGCTAGTAACTGGAAGTTTGATATGGATCGGACTTTCGTTCGGATTTTGTGGCGCAACCTTTCTTCAAGGACGATTGTTGTCGCGGTCATATGTGGTCCAAATTCCATTCTTACTTATTTGTGCCATCAAGCAGGCTGAACTCGGGTTCCTCTTCCTCTTAACCTATGCGGTCCTCACTGTTTTGGCCACGAAGGTTAACATTCGTAGGCTTTCCGTTTTGCTCATATCAGAAGTTGTCACCTACAGTTTGTTTGCCTTGGTTCTGACTCGTCTGGCCCCAGAACTGTGGCTCTTCGCCGGGTTTGCTTACGTGAGCATTCGCACCCTTTGCTCTTCGCTACTAGCAAATAAAACCGGAATGCCTCTTGATGTAGGGGCGATATCTGGAACATGGGCCTTTGTTTCAACCCAAGCATTCGTTTCTACCGGTATAGCCCTGTTTTACTTTGAAAAGATTGAAATCACTCAAGTCCTCCTTTTTGCCCTAATGGCAATTTCAATGTGCTGGGTGTTCACACTCTTTTTGTATCAAAGAGCCCATGCAGAATTTGGGAAGGGAGTTGTGGCGCTAAGTGGTCTCTTGAATTACTCGCATGTCTACACCGGAAGCCATTCCCGTCGAGTCGCCTATTTGGCTCGAGAAACCGGTCGACGCTTAAGAATTGCAGAATGGAAGCTTGATTATCTGGTACAAGCCGCTCTCCTTCATGACATCGGAAAAATTGCCGTTAGCGAAAAGATTCTCGAAAAACCAGGAAAGCTCACTGATGAAGAATTCGTTGAGATCAAGAAGCATCCGGTGACTGGTCAGAAAATTGTCGGCAATCTTTCTGAACTGAAACTTGTGAGTTACTGGATTCGACACCATCATGAACGAGTCGATGGAAATGGATATCCGGATCGACTCGCGAAAGGGAAGATCCCAATCGAAAGTCATGTCATCTCGGTGATTGACGCATATGACGCCATGACCGGACATAGTGCCGATGGACATCGACGGCTATACCGAGATCCGATTAGCAGTGAAGACGCAATCCAAGAGCTGAAGCGTTGCTCAGGAACTCAATTTGATCCTAAGATCGTTAAGCACTTTGTTCGAGTAATTGAAGAACGAAAGGAGCGAGTACTTTGATTGCAATCGGTTTAATGTCTGCCTTCCTACTCATTTGTGTTGGGCTATTGGCATTTCACTTGCCGGCAATTCGGCGTTCAAGAATGCATCAAATAGGGAGCGCCATTTCTTCAGCTGTAGAAAGCAGAAGTCCATTCATGGAAGGAATGTTTGTTGAAGTCGCAGACCTTAGCGAGCAAATTGGATTGAGCCTCGGACTTCGGTCCAAAGATATTGAAACAACAAAAGTTGCTTCCTTGATTTGTGATATTGGACTCTGTAGCGTTCCGAGCACCATCCTCCAGAAAACTGAAGAATGGACGCCGGAAGAGCAAGCCCTCTTTGATCGACATTCCGAGATTGGTGCTTCAATTGTTCGTCAGTCGGCAATTCTAAAAAAGTATTCAAGCATTGTTAGTCATCATCACACCAAATTTGAAGTTGAGCCGCGTACCCCGATTGCATCAAGAATCATCTGCGTATCTGCCGATTACATACGCTATAAGCGTGTTTACGGCGTTAGTCGGGCGATGACGGCAATTGAGAGGCAATCAGGCGTTCAATACGATCCTGCGATCGTTGATTCGTTGAAGGAATTGGTTTCGATTCAATGAAGAGCAAATTACTTTCCAACCCTGTTCTTTGGATTTTCCTCGGGGCACTTTTAATCAGACTCATGGGTGTGAGTTGGGGTTTACCCAATGAATTGAGAGCGTTTAGTTTGCATCCCGATGAGCAAGTTAATCTAATGTACGCCAGAGAGATTGTTCCTACCCAACTGAAGTTCACGCCTGGCAACTATAGCTATGGGACCCTCTATCTTACAATTCTGCGAATAACTTCCGATATTGTTTTGACTTACGGTGGTGGGCTCGATTCGACAGGAAGTATTCCGCCAAATCTAATGTTCTGGATACATTTGGCTGGACGCGCGGTCAACTGCCTTTTCGGAGCCGCATTAGCCGGTCTAACTTTTGGGATAGGAAGACGAGTGCTCAGCAACCACGGCGCTTACTTCGCAGCTGGTCTTGTTGCGGTTGCTCCAGCTCTAGTTGTCCATTCTCGTTTTCAAACCGTTGATATGTTGGCGACGACCTTGGCTATTGCTGCCGTTTACGCCTCTATTCGGTTGATCGAGCCAGAGGCACCAGCATTGAAGTGGGCGTTACTTGCCGGGCTGTTTGCAGGAATGAGTGCAGGAACGAAGTACGTTGGCCTCGTTGCAATCGTGGCTCTGATTCCGGCGTGCCTTCATGTTAAAAGGCCACTTCTTTTCATTTATGGCCTTTTAGTGGCCATCGCGGCTTTTGTGATCACTACGCCAGGGTGCTTATTGGACAGTGACCGATTCATCGCTGGATTCATGTTCGAGCTCAACCATTCGAAGGAAGGTCATGGTGTAGTTTTTAGAGGAACTTCTCCCGCCCTCCTCTATCACATTGGAAATTTGAGTTCCGGCGCCAGTATTTTGACGCTGTTACTCGGGCTAGGAGGATTGGTCTTCTCGGTTCTCAAGAAAAACACTTGGGGAATCATTCTGATTTCATTTTTCGTCGTGTACTACTTTGCAGTTTCTGGTGGACAAATCAAGTTCATGCGCTATATCCTGCCGCTGATTCCAATCCTATCATTAGGAGTAGGATTCGTGGTTCAGCAGGTGATTGAGGCTGGCAAAGAGAAATTGGGAGTGGCAATCGGAATCCTCGTTTTGGGTGGTATTGATCGAGGCTCGTTAGTACAAACAGGTGGGTTAACCGTTCAAATGATGTTGCCTGATACTCGAGATGTTGCCGGCAAATGGCTAAAAGATAAAGGCGCCATCACTGTCGGAATGGTCAATGACCCTTGGTACTGGAGTCCTTCAATACACCCCGAAGTTGACATTACTCGAGCAGTTCGTCAAGACAAGCTATTGTCGCTTTGGGGGGGTTGGCAGAATCCGAAAGTTGCCCTCTATATTCCGCAAAACCCAGCTGACCGCTTCGCTTGGGATGTTCGTCTCCTCAGTGAGATGAGGCCCGAATACGTGACTGCTTCTTCATTCGAATACGTTCCTTACAAGAGACTCTCAGAACAATCCGGAGGAGACGAGTTTGACAGACTGTTTGCCAAACGCTACCTCGAGTTTAAAACTGCCTTAGACCGTGATTACGATGTTGTCTTTATTACGGACGTTAATCACCATGAAATGGTTGAAGACATGGAGTATGTCCGACCAAATGTGCTTATATGGCAAAGAAAGAAGACCTCCACGAATCCGTAGAGTGGTTTCTTGACTACCTAAAGATCGAGAAAGGGGCGTCCCTCCACACTCTCGAAGCATACAATCGTGACCTTGCTGAAGTTATCAATTCGCTTGGGGACTCACTTGATCGATGGGAAGACCTATCCCATTCGCACTTGCAATCATTTGATCTATTCTTAGCGAAGGTTCCGTCGCGAAGGTCCGCTCAACGGAAGGCAAGTTCATTTCGAAGCTTTCTAAAGTTCTTACAAAAGAACAATGTCCATTTCTCAGTTGACTTGCCGTCCACCGGAGGATTTAAGATCGGAAAACGGCTCCCAAAAGCCATTGATGAGCAGTCAATAAAGGGCATGCTCAGCCTTACCGAGGACTCGAAAGTGCACTTACGAAATATTGTAATCCTTGAACTCCTTTACGGTGCAGGACTTCGCGTTTCGGAGCTATTATCTCTTGATATGAATCAGGTTGATATTGATTCGAGTGCGCTTCGGGTCATCGGAAAGCGCAACAAAACCAGACTAGTTCCGCTTCCTTCCCAAACGAACTCGATTCTCAATTCCTACATCAATGAGGTCAGGTCGGGCTTCGTTAAGGCTCCAACTGGCTCTGTTTTTCTTTCGTCAAGAGGAAGACCACTTTCTCGTCAGGCAATCAATTCACTCGTAGGTAAGATGGCCGTTGCCGCAGGAGTCAAGGGGGCTATTGGACCTCATACGCTCAGACACACCTATGCCGTTCATCTGTTGAAAGGCGGAGCAGATTTGAGAGCCGTTCAGGAGTTACTAGGGCACGAATCGATCGCAACAACCCAGGTGTATACAGAACTCCAAAATGACGAAGTAAAAAATCGATACCAAAAGGCGCATCCGAGGGGCTAAACCCAGGAAAGAGGTCAGCTTATAAAGAGGCTGGAATTGGGTTCTACTTCCAGGGCAAAGTCGCTTACGTCGCCCAATGCCAGTCGATGAGAGGCGGCTAGTCCAATCATTGCGGCATTGTCAGTACACAGTTCTTTGGAAGGAATCAGAATCGGGAGCCCGAACCGCTCCGCCAAGGCACTCACTTGACGCCTCAGTTCCTTGTTAGCAGCAACTCCTCCGCAAAGACCAATTGACTTGGGTGTAAAGTCTTCCACTGCGTGTTCCAACTTTGTCAAAAGAGAATCGCATATTGCCGCCTGGAGGGATGCGCAAGCGTCCGGGATGTCGATATTGGTTCCTTCCGCTTCAACGAGTCGCAAAACGGCGGTTTTGAGGCCGCTAAAACTAAGATCGTATCGCTCTTTAGCTAACCCTCTTGGTAAGGCGTATCGTTTCGGATTACCGGTCTCAGCAAATTCCTGAATTTTTTGACCGCCGGGGTAGCCCAGTCCAAGAAGCCGAGCACCTTTATCAAAAGTCTCGCCAGCGGCATCATCCCTTGTCTGCCCGACTATTCTGTATTTACCGAGCGACTTAATCAGAACGAGTTCACTATGCCCACCGGAAACTAACAGCGATATCATCGGAAATTCGACATCGGGGCATTCGGCCAGAAATGCCAGTAAATGCCCTTCTAAATGATCAACTCCAAGAAAGGGAATCTTTAGTGCCATTGCTAATGATTTGGCAGCCGTTACGCCAACAGAAAGAGCCCCGACTAAGCCGGGTCGGTTCGTAACCGCTATCGCCTGAATGTCAGTCAAAACAACTTGAGCTTCATCCAAAGCAGATTGAATCACCGGAAGAATAGATTCAATATGGGCTCTAGCAGCAGCTTCGGGAACAATTCCGCCCCACTTTTCGTGCATTGCAATTTGGGAGCTGATTACGTTGCTATGAATGCGATTTCGTACAACTACTGCAGCCGATGTTTCGTCGCAACTTGTCTCAATGGCTAGAATTGGACCTTCAAAAAATGAGGTCATTTCGATTTTGGATTCCACTGGATCAGATCATTTAGCATCATCACAACCGCGTCTTCTTTGTTGTCCGGATAGTATTGCTTTCTTGTTGTCGATTGGACAAAACCGAGTTCTTCGTAAAGGTGGATCGCGGCTGCATTAGTTGCACGAACTTCTAAAGTCGCACAAACTGCACCTTTGCTTCTGGCTTGAGTCAGAAGCTCGATCATTAGTTTCCGACCAATTCCTTGACCGCGGAAATCAGATTTGACCACCACATTTGTAACGTGAGCCTCGTCAACAAGAATCCATACGCCACCGTACGCGCTCACTTCTCCTTGAATTAGTCCAACAAGAAAAATTCCGTACTTATGTTCCAGTTCATTCTCAAAGCTCCGTTGAGACCAAGGAGCTGAGTGAGTGACTTGCTCAATTTCCAATATTTTTGGAATATGATCTTTTTGCAGCGAGACAAATCTAAGTGTGGAAAGCATCAGCCACCCAAATAGGCTTCTTTGACTTTTGGATCTACCAATAGATCTCGTCCCGTTCCTTCAAGAACAACGACTCCAGTCTCGAGTACATAGGCTCGGTCAGAAATTTCTAAAGCTCGATTTGCGTTTTGCTCAACGATCAAGACCGTCTTACCGTCCTTGTTCAGATCCTTTACAATGTTAAAAATCTCTGTAATCAAAAATGGTGCGAGACCCAAGGAAGGCTCATCAAGTAAGAGGATTTCTGGGTTTGACATTAAAGCTCGAGAAATTGCGAGCATCTGTTGTTCGCCACCACTGAGAGTTCCAGCACTCTGCTTAAATCTTTCTCTTAGACGAGGAAAACGATCAAGCACCGCATCCATGTCCGATTGAACCTTGCTGTCTTTTCGGAGGTATGCCCCAAGCTGAAGGTTTTCATGGACAGACATATTGGTAAAAATTCGTCTGCCTTCTGGAGCTTGGCTCAGACCCATCTTGACAATTTCGTGTGGTTGAGCATCAGTAATATCAACACCATTGTACGAAATTGAACCTGTCCTTGCGCGTATCAAGCCGCTTATTGTCCTTAGCAGCGTCGACTTACCAGCTCCGTTTGAACCGATGATTGCGACGATTTCGCCTGGGTTGACGTGAATCGTTACGTCGTCCAAAGCTTGAATTGCACCGTAAAAAACGTTGATGCCTTTTATCTCTAACATGTGAAAACCAATCGGTTCTACCTTAAATAAAGCCGATTAGGGCTGAATTGTACTCGTCAAATACCCTAGAATAATTACTAGGTAATGAAGAATCCAAAGTTCTCGAGGGCGTTTGAAGTCGTTTCCGAGCTTCCCGAACCACTAAAACCGCTCAAAAGGCTCGCACGAAATTTCTTGTGGTCTTGGAACCATGAAATACGTGATCTCTTTCGGAGCATCGATAAAGACATTTGGGAAGAATGTGAACACAACACGATCCTCTATCTCAACCGGATTCCTAAAGAGCGATGGTCAGTTCTGGCCAAAGATGGGCTATTTATCGGTCGCCTCAAAGCTTGCGAGCAGATTCTTGATGACTATCTTGCCAAAGAAACTTGGTTTGAAAAGGAATATCCTGATCAAACCGGCAAGGCAACCTTTGCCTATTTCTGTTTTGAATTTGGAATCACCGAAGGGTTACCCATTTATAGCGGCGGACTTGGTGTACTTGCAGGTGACCACCTAAAGACTGCCTCCGACATCGGATTGCCACTTGTAGGGCTGGGACTGCTTTATAACCGAGGCTATTTCCGTCAACAGTTGAGCCACGATGGTTGGCAGCAAGAAATATATCCCGAGTACGACTTCTATCAAATGCCACTTGAGTTGATGCGAGACGACAATGGTGATCCAATTCGGGTCCCTATTGAGTTTCCGGATCGAGTTGTCACCCTACAAATTTGGCGAGCGGACGTCGGGAGAATTCCTCTTTACTTGCTCGATAGCAACGTACTTGAAAATGCCCCAGGCGACCAAGAAATTACAGATTCCCTCTATTCAGGTGATGAAGAGATGCGAATTCGCCAGGAAGTCATTCTTGGAATTGGTGGAATGAAAGCACTTTCCGCCCTTGGGATCAAGCCCACGGTTTGTCATATGAACGAGGGTCATGCGGCGTTTCTTTCCATTGAACGAATTCGCCAATATGTCGTCGAAAATGATTGCGATTTTCGGACCGCCCGCGCGGCTACGGTCCACGGGAATGTATTTACGACACACACGCCAGTTCCAGCTGGTTTCGATTTGTTCCCACCTAAGTTGCTTGAAAAATATATGGCGACCAATGCAAACAACGCAAAGATTTCTTTTGAAGACTTCTTAAAGCTTGGCAAATTTGATCCTGAGAATGAATCGGAATCGTTCAATATGGCGATCTTGGCGATGGAAACCGCCAACCGTGTGAACGGTGTTGCTAAGTTGCACGGGGAAGTTTCTCGCGGAATGTTCTCACCAAGATGGTCTGAATATCCAGTAAATGAAGTTCCTATTGACCATGTAACCAATGGTATTCACATGATGACGTGGGTTGGTCGCAAGATGGCTAAGCTACTTGATGAATACTGCGGCGACGGATGGAGGAGAAATCCGAGTGACCCGGCAAATTGGTTGGGAGTTGATAAGATTCCTGATTCAGAACTTTGGCAAGTAAGAGAAGATCAGCGCGGTGCCTTGGTCCGTTACGTTCGAAAGCGAATGGAAAATAGCCTGGCTCGACGACACATGAATAGTCGAATGGATCAGACATTCATTAACTCAATACTTGACCCAAGAATTCTTACCATAGGCTTTGCGCGACGATTTGCTACTTACAAACGGGGTTCGCTCATGATTAGCGATCCCGATCGGCTCAAGTCGATTCTTTATCATCCAGAAAGACCGATACAAATTGTCATCTCTGGAAAGTCGCACCCCAAGGACGATGCCGGAAAAATCCTGATCCAAGAACTTTATAAGTTCATTACTGAAAGCGGAGCGAGGTCTCGAATGGTTTTCCTTGAAGACTATGACATGGGAGTGGCTCGAATGCTCGTTCAGGGTGTTGATGTATGGTTGAACAACCCTAGACGCCCATATGAGGCATCGGGGACGAGCGGAATGAAAGTCGTTCCTAACGGTGGTCTAAACTGCTCAATTCTTGATGGTTGGTGGGACGAGGGTTACCATCCATCTTTGGGATTCGTGATTGGAGATCGATCGGAAGGAGTAGAGTCGGCGCATCAGGATTGGCTTGATTCTCATTCACTATACGATGTTCTTGAAAATCGGTTATCGCCCATCTTTTACCATCGGGTCGAACAAGGCATGCCAGTTGGTTGGATCGCAATGATAAGAGAAAGTCTGAAGCATTTAGGTCCGTTCTTCAGTACCGACCGGATGGTTCAAGAGTACGCAAGCAAGTTCTATGTTCCCGCCTCCAACAAGTTTCTTGAAATGAGCGCCAATAACTCTGAGCGCGCAAGGGCCGGGTTAGAATGGAGAACAAGGGTTCAGCAAGGTTGGCCACAAGTGCAGATCATCAATGTCAATGACAATGCGGGAAGATCAAACCTGCTGGGAAGTCCGCTTGAAGTAACAACTCAAGTGCAACTTGGAAGTTTGACCGCTGAAGACGTTCGCGTTCAAGCCGTCACCGGAAAAGTAGGAATGAATAGGGAGCTTACGGATACTGAACCAGTGGATTTGGACTTTGTCGCCTATGAAGGCTCCAATGCCGTTTTCCGAGGAAATATTTTGTGTACACACCCCGGACACCAGGGATACACGATTCGAATCGTTCCAAAGCATAAGGATCTTTCAATTCCGGCAGAACTTAACCTTGCAAAGTGGCAATAAGAACAACGCACTTGCGTGACTGGCTTAAAAATTGACGGGTACCTTTATAGGGTTCCGCTTTCATGGCTTTTTCGCGCAAGTTGTTTTGTCTAATATTTGGGATTTGTTTAGTAACCTCACTGGCTCTGGGGCGATCTGACGCAATTCACATTGGAGTCGGAGACTCAAGTATCGTTGGCTTACCAGGGGATTTAGTTTCTACAAAGATAACTTCTTCCGATCCCTTGATACTGGAAGTTAAGCGATCCGGAAGCGGACTTGTTGCAAAAGGGTTGCGTCCTGGTGCCGGCTTCATCACCATCCATTCCAAAAGTAAAGTCAAACAAATTGATTTCTCGGTAAAACCTTATGCCGCATCTATTCCAGCAGTTGTTACGGCCACGGTCAGTGGTAAGCCAGCAATAGCGGGCACAGTGCAGGGTTCGATCGAAGGTTCTCTAAAACGCCAACTTCGATTCGCCCCGTTGGCAAAAATGTCGACGAAGTTTGTCAACGTTCCATCGATTGGTCCTGGTATGTCCTTAAAAGTACCAGTCAGGCTCACAGTTACTGCCCCTGGAACCATTCCTAAAAACGGAATCGTTACCGTCTTGGTTAGTAATATCGGCCTTATGCCTCGTAACGAAGATGCGCTTTGGTATTGCAACGACCCCGAACGAATTACCAAGAAGGAAAACCTATTCGCAGCCGAACTTGATCCTGAGAAGTCAGCAAGGCTTTTGTATCACCATATCAATGACACGAACCGCATGATGGTGGTTCGGACATTAGTCATGAATAACTCCGATTCAGAGGTTAAAGTTTGCCTAACCCCAGGAGACTCTGCTCCGACAATGGATCCCGTCGGCGCGGGTCTGAGGGCTGGAGACTTATTCTTAAGAGCATGGATTAGTGATAGCGGGGAAGTCGTTACGATTCCGGCAAAAACTTGTATTCCTATTTCATGTCGCAAGTTAAAGCCAAAGGCTGTTATCAGTGGACTGTGTGCGATCCGACATATTAGTGGAACCTCCAAACTGCTCGTTAGAACAGACTCCTTTGGTTTAGATGACTTAGAACCCAGATGGATGCCAACTATCAGCAGTTCGACTCCCTGGCGGGAAGTGGGGGCAATGGTGACACGAAGCTGGGATTCAACAGACTATTTGATCTCTGAACACGTCTACCCAACGCCCTATCGAGCAGAAACGGCTGAATTCACGGTTGGAGGTAGATTCTCGGTCACGAGGCTCGGTCAACGATCAATTCTTCGCCAGGACAGTTCAGGACGCCTAGATGGAAATTTTGGAGTTATCTATGACATTGGAGCAACAATTACCAACACGCAAGATGAAGCAGCAGATGTTGAGCTTGTGTTCGAACCAAGTGCGGGATATTCCGGAGGAATCTTCCTGATTGGTGATCGATACGTAATTACTCCAAAAATCTTGCCAAAGAGCGAGGCAAGAATTGCGACATATCGGCTCAAACCCGGTGAAATCAAGAATTTGAAAATCATGACAATGCCACTTTCCGGATCAAGCTACCCGGCTACACTTTTCATCCGAATGGTTGGATCGGGTTCAAAACCAGACATAATTGACTTGTCTAAGACCCAGTTATGAGCGATACATACAAAGCCATTGCCGACTTGTTTGGTGCCCTTCAGCCAGAAGAAGGACCGGAAACTCCTGAGATCAAATTGGGAAAGAGTCCCGATGAAAGTGATCAGCTGGGACGATTGAGTTTGGACGCAGGAAAGTTCTCAGAAGCAATTGAGCACTTCAAGCACGCCGTTAACCAGAGAGACCCGAGGGATGTTTCATCTCGATTAGATCTAGCGGGAGCATTGGAGACTGCAGATCAGTTTCCTCAAGCTTACCGACAGTATGAAAAGGCGCTGTCTCTAAAGCCAGATGCGGTAGATGCTCACGCAGGAATCGCCGACCTCATGAAGCGATATGGTAAGTACCGAGAGTCTATTGAGCATCTGCGCCGAGCAATTGATCAAAATCCGACAAACGCTTTTCTCAATTTCAAAATGGCCGAGACATTGCGTGAAGCTGGAGCCCCAAAACAATCCATGGAATATGCCGTCAATGCAATTATTGCTAAACCTGACGACGCCTATTTTCACTTTTGGACCGGTGATTTGAATATTCAGCTAGGTAACTACGAAGAAGCATTACAGTCACTTCGCGCCGCGGTTGAACTTTCTCCTGGAGACGATTACTATTATCTTCGTTGCGTCGTGCCGTTCTGGCTGCTGGGCAAGAGAGCGGAAGCAATTAAATCGGTCAGGCTTGCCAGTGACCTTGACCCCTCAAAAAATCTCTATTACGGTTTGCTTGAAGAACTTTTGCGAGCAAACGAGCAATTTGAGGAAGCTGACTTAGAAGTAGCGCGAGCAAGCAAAATGGACGCTTATGACGAAGACGTTTTAGCCCGACTCCTTGATGAACTCAAAATCGGTACCGACTAGATACCCTGGTTTGCCACTTCTATTGCTTTTAGACAGGCTTTCGCCTTGTTTTGGGCTTCGATGTACTCAGATGTAGGATCAGAGTCATAGACAACGCCACAACCGGCCTGAACGTAAGCCTTGCTGCCGCGCTTAAAGATCGTTCTGAGAGCAATGCAGGTGTCCATATTGCCATCATAGCCGATCACTCCAACGGTTCCTGCATAGGCACCACGGCGAGTTGGCTCCAGTTGATCGATAATTTCCATTGCGTGGACTTTTGGTGAGCCGCTGGTGGTTCCAGCTGGAACGGTGGCCCTAATCAAGTCGTAAGCGTCAAATTCATCCCGAAGTTCACCTGTTACATCACTGACGATATGCATCACATGGCTATATTTCTCGATAACCATGAGATCATTAACTTTCACAGAGCCATACTTTGCGACTCGACCAATGTCATTTCGACCAAGGTCTACCAACATGATGTGTTCAGCTCGTTCTTTTTCGTCAGCTAACAATTCCTTCGCTAATCGGTCGTCCTCTTCTTCGGATTGACCTCTCCATCGGGTTCCCGCAATTGGCCGAACTCGGGCACTGCCATCGTGGAGGGAAACCATGATTTCCGGTGATGCTCCAATCAATTCAAAGTCCCCAAATTGAAGCAAAAACATGTAAGGAGAAGGGTTAATACTTCTTAGCGCTCGATATATTGAAAGAGGATCCGTTACGGGTTCAGCTTGGAACCGCAGAGAAGGGACCATTTGTTGACCATCTCCTTGCCGAAGGTACTCCTTCATAGTTCGAACATTGCCCTCAAATTGATCTTGAGTTTGATTTGCCGACATCTTGGGTGGTTGAATTCCTCCCTTTGGTAGTGGCGGAAGAGGCTGTGATAGCCTTCCAATAACCCACTGGATTTCATTGACGGCATCTTCGTAACTTTTTCGGCTACCATCGGCAATTACAACAACACGAATGATGTTTTTGACATGATCAAAAACCACCACATGGTTCGTAATCATCATTGCCATATCATCGACCTTTAGGTCGTCTTTGCAGGTATCGGGCAACTTTTCGAAATACCGAACTATGTCATAGGCCATCATTCCAACCGCGCCACCCATGAAGTGCTTCAGTCCTGGCAAAGGAATAGGGCAGAGTTTGCTCAATTCATCCTTGAGGATATCAAGTGGGTCCTGTTCTGGTGTCAAGTGGAAGGGTTTATCTGTCCCTCTTGAGACAATTCGGCCCTTGCCATTTTTGCAACGAATTACTTTTTTTGGCGTGACCCCAAGAATGGAATAGCGAGCGAGTTGTTCGCCACCCGTAACGCTTTCGAGTAAGAAGCTGTAGGTTTGGTCATGGGCGAGCTTCCAATAGGCACTTACCGGAGTCTCAATATCCGCCCGGATATCTTCGTAAATCGCAACGGCTTGCCCCTCCGATGACAGGCTAAGGTACTCGTCGAACGTTGGCGTAACCATTCAGAGAGAATTATGAACTGAAATTCATGGAAGATGTGACAAACTTAACGTGTGTCCGGCTTTACAACTCACACAGGCAAGATCGCGGTTCTTAACGAAGACCAAGTTGATACTGATCGAATCATTCCCGCACGATTCCTTTCCAAGGTAGAAAAAAGTGGTTACGGAGATTTGCTATTCAGCGATGTCCGAAGTGATTCCTTTGTCCTTGATCAACCCGAAGCGAAGGATGCATCTATTTTAGTTGTTGGCACAAACTTTGGATGTGGTTCGTCTCGAGAGCATGCAGTTTGGGCAATCCAACAAGCTGGCTTTCAGTGCGTCATTGCTCGGAAAGAAAGTACTTCTCCTGGTTTCTCAGACATTTTTCGCGGTAACTCTGCCAATTGCGGTTTGCTATTAATTGAGTTGGAAGCGAGCGATCATGCCTTGCTGGCATCTTTGCTAACGGGATCAACTGTAACCGTTGACTTACCAAACCAAACGGTTATCTTTGACGGGCATTCTTGCACATTCCAAATTAACGAAGCGACCAAGCTCGCGTTGATTGAGGGTCTGGATTTGATCGGCACAACTTTACTGCTAGGATCACAAATTGACGCCTTTGAGTCAAAATCAACTACTTACGTTCCGGCAATGGTCTAATTTGCAATGTTAAAACACTCTATCCTTATCATCGTTCTAGTCGCATTGATCTCCGGCTGTAGCCCAGAGCCATCGTCAAGCAGTGCCGGAACCAATACGACTTCGGTTACCACGAACAATGAACCTAGCAGCAGCGACAACAATTCTCCGATCGTCGCGGGAGTTAAAAATCCAGATCGAATTTTTCAGACCGATAGTTTAGAAACAACAACCATCAAAACTCCTGGTGGGGACCTCAAGTTGTGGATTATGGACGACGAGGACAAGCGCAGGGAAGGAATGATGTTCTTAAAGGACCATGAAGTTAAAGACAACGAGGGGATGATCTTCGTCTTTCCGGAAGTTCAAAAAATGTCCGGTAACTATGCCTTTTGGATGCACAATACGCTGTTGCCTTTAGACATCGATTACATTTCAAAAGACAAGAAGGTTTTGAATGTTGGAAAAGGCGAGCCGATGAACGATTCTCCAGTCAAACCGACCGGAGATTATTTCTATGTCATCGAAGTCAAACAGGGTCTGTCCGCAAAATTCGGACTGACGCCTGGCGCAAAAATAGATATTTCTGATGCCTTAAAAGGCAAACCGTAGTCAAATTCTTGATATGATTGTCGTGTAATGGTCAAGAAGAAACTAATTGTTCTTGCTGGTCTGGCACTGTCTTCTTTGCTTCACGCTCAAGATTTGTTTGGAGACGATAAGAAATCGTTTGTCTTACTTCCAGCTGAAGCTATTTCAAGTGGAGTTGTTAGCAAAGTAGAGTTTTCTCGTACAGGGCGGTTCATCCTTTACCAAAAAAGGGAGATTGCAAGCTTTGAGTTGAGCCTATCGGATACTCCTCCTCCGGCAAAAAATGAATGGTTTCGATACGACCGAAGCACAAAGACGAATCAAAAGCTATTAGTTCCTGAATCAACTGATGAAGTCCTAACTTTAGGCGATAATCGCAGCATCTTTTTCTCCGGACATGAAAGCACTGATTCCCAAGGCTTTTTAGACCTAAAGTCCGGAGCCATTACAAAAACGTCTTTCAAATTAGACTCGATTACGTATGCCGGCGATATGCCAGATTCGCCGTTTTTCATCGTCAAGGTTAACGAAACTTCAGTTGCCCTAGTTAAGCCATCGGGCCAAACAATGTCAATTCCGGTACCAAGAAAATTGTCGGTGTTCCGTCCACTTTCTTCGGATTCAAAGTCAATTACATTTACTGCTTTACTCCAAGGCTCACCATCTAAGCTGGGACATTTGATCTATAGCCTTGAGACAGGTGAGTCTAAATTTGATGAAAAGCCAAATGACCAAATTCGAAAGGAAATGCAAAGTGACAATCCACGATCACAGTTCTGGTTTGAAAATGTTGGCGAACTATCGTTTGTAAAGCTCTTGGATCTTCCCAAGAACCTTACCACCGACATTCCAACTAGAGCAAAGCTTGGGACATCAAATTGCTCACCGCAATTCGGACCTTTGGGCGATTGTGTTGCATATCAGGACGCTGGGGCACTTTTGATTCGAGAAATAAAGCCCATTGATTTTGAACTCACCAAAAAGTTGCTGGCAAAAGCTGCAAAAACTAAGGCAATGAACGATGCCAAAAATGCAGCTCTTAGCCTCATTATCTATGCGTCAGACATGGACGATGTATTGCCAGGTGCGGAAGGGTGGGAGGCAAAAGTTAAGCCCTATTGCCTTGATGAGTCTCTCTTGCGGAACTTTAACTACACATTCCGAGGTGGCAATATGGCTTCGATTGGCAATCCGGCAACTACCGAGTTAGGATTTACATTGGGACCTGGTGGACGAGCGGTTGCGTACTGTGACGGACACGTCAAGTGGGTTCCTAACCCTTAAGCCAAAGTGCTATCGCTTCATCTAGCATTGGTTCCGTGAGGCGTCCAGTAAAAGTGTTTTGCTGACTCGGGTGGTAACTTGCCACGACTCGATATTGCCCCTGTTCGGAAACCGCTCCATGTCCAAATTTGGATGGAGTTTGTCCGATGGCGCGGTGAACCTCGTTCCAGGCAATCCCGCCTAGGCAAAGTATTCCTCGCCAAGGCTTCGCATGAAGAACCGACTTGAGCCATATGCTACAGTTCTTGATCTCTTCTGTTGTCGGCTTATTACCGGGTGGAGCGCAGTGACATGTTGCAACGATTAACACATTCGAAAGTTCCAACCCATCATGTATGTCGATTGATTGAGGCTGATTGCAAGCTCCGGCTTTATGAAGCGCCCGAAACAGCCAATCTCCCGAACGATCACCGGTAAACATTCGTCCAGTACGATTAGCTCCGTGGGCTGCCGGAGCCAAACCAACAATCAAAAACTCTGCATCAATGTCTCCAAGCGGAGGTACGGGCCTTGCCCAATATTCCTCGCCAAGGAACCGTTTCGGGGGACAGGAAGCAGCCTCGAAACACCATGAACGGAGCCTTGAACACTGAGTACAGGATGGAATAGATTGGATTACTCGAAGGATTTCTGAACTCATTCCGATACAATATAGCTGAACCGATGCCAATTTACGAGTATGAGCCGTGTGACCGAGATTGCTTTATCTGTGAAGGCAAACTTCAGCTTATGCAAAGCATTTCCGAAGAAGCACTTAGCTTGTGCCCATTTTGTGGCATGGAAATCAAAAAGATTGTGAGCCGGGCCTCATTCAAACTGCAAAAACATTCTGGAGCCGAAGACGCAGGAAAGAAAGGCTTCACCACCTATAAGAAGTCCGAAAAAGGTGTTTGGGAAAAAGTTGGAGGAGACGGCGCAGACTACTTGGTTGGGTCCAAAGAAGATATTGCCGCGGTTGAGGCTGAGAAACAAAAACCAGCCAAAAAACTAGACCTAGACAAGCCCTAATGATTCTTCAAATCCACACATGATATTCATGGTGTGGATGTATTGCCCGGCTCCGCACTTGCCGTTAATGTCCGCCATGATGTGAATGGCCAGCAGACTTTCGGTTTCACCCTCGGTTAACTCCAGTCTGAAGCACGCCCACGGTTTGCCCTCAACTAAGTTTTTTTCCCAAGGCTGTAATTCTTCCCGCCGAACAAAAAATGATCGACCGTACCTCTCGTCATAGATATCGTCTATCTCGTCGAAACTCTGGGGGTTCGATATTTTCGCAATGCAATAAGCCCCGCGGACGGTACCAAGATCACTATTCTCGCAATTGAATGAAAAGCCGTCTTCATAGCCAACAGTCTTTAATCCTCTTGCTACTTCGTCTTCACTATCCTCAAAGGAAAGGAGAATCGCTGGAGGCTCGACAACTAATCCTGCTTCAATCAGCGGCCCCAAAGCAAGAACCGCAAGGGTACCTCCCGCTGAAGGAACCCACGCTTGATCGCTACATACCAATGGGTTATTATCCATTAGCTCCACAACGCCACCTACTTCTCCTCCCATTTCGCCGTTATTTACGAATCGACGTCGGTTGGTCTCAAATTCTATGCCTTTGGCGGAAGTAGCAAGAACGCCACTTACTTCAGGATGTCGCCTGAGAAGGGCATCAATGACGGGATCAGCGGATCCTGCAAATATCATGACTTCGTCCTAATTGTCATCACCAATTTGAGCTTCTTCGGCGTGTTCGTCTCCGAAAACTGATCCAACGCTAAATTGAAATCCGCGTGGAGTAATTGACCATCGGAAAATCGAATATAGATCATTCCCGTGCCAGAGATTGCAAAACTACCACCAACGTTCATCACGGTCGCAATACTGGCTACCTTCTCTCCGTTGATAGTCTTGATGCCAGCCAACTTATAAGTTGATTTGACTGCACCACCGGGTTGCTGACCGGTTCCAACCATTTTTATGTCTCCAATCCATGATTGACCCACTTTTACAGGATAATCGGGCCAAGCGAAAGTGCCACTATAACCTTCGATTGTTTGACCGATCGGTTTGCCATGGTTATCAACTCGAAGCTTTTTCTTGTTTGGTGGAGTGTTACCATTTGCGGCAACGGTTACTTCAAGAGTAGAGGACCCCTTCTTATCGACTTCCAGGCACTTCGTAACGAACTGGGTGGAAGACTTCAATTTTGCATTCTCGACCGCCTGCATTGCCAAGCTTTGTTGAATAACTTGCCCCTTTTTGAACTTAACAAATATGAGGTACCCAGCCTTAGACTGAACAATTTGAGCGGATGCTAAGGAACAGCTGGATAACACCAAAAAGGCAGGAAGAACAAATCGATTCAGTCGCATAGACCCTCTTAGGATATCCGACTTGCGGTATTTTCGACTGGAAATTCCAAACCCAACCAATTTCAACGTACACTTGTAGAGTCACTTTGTCTCAGAAAAATGATTCCTCTTCTCCTTTTCCAAACCGGCAGCCAGTATCAGGAGTCAAATCAGCTCAAAACGATGCTCTCAAATGGCTCAATCATTTACTGTGAGAAGCGAGATGCCCCCTATGTATCTGTCCAATTGATCCTCAGTAATCGAGACTTTCCTGATCAAACCACAAACTACGGCTATCGTCATTTGATCGAGCATATTGCCGCAAGATCCATTCCAGGACATGACTTGGAAATAGAATCGGTGGGAGGGTTCTTTTATGCCAGCACGGGACGCGACTGGATGAGGTTTGAGTGGAGGCTCCCAGCCGAAAATATTGGACTGTCTTATAAGGGAATTGCCGGATTATTGAAGGACTGTGGAGCTACGGAAGCAGCAATCAAGCGAGAGTCGGTTGCGATATCAAGGGAGATAGACCTATCTACAACCAATGAAATAGCATCAAGGAGCGCTTGGAGTTCGGTCTACGGTGCAGAAGGATTGGATCCACTCGGGACAAGAGAGTCTGTTTCAGCCGCTCGCCCTAGTGACCTTGTGGATATTTGGAGAAAACTGACCAAAGGCAGCAACGTTGTCATATCCGCTTGTGGAACCATTGATCAACAAAAATTTACGTCGTCATGTAAAGAATTGCTTTCCGGGATCGTCACCTCAAAACCAGGACCAATTGCGGGCCGTGCTATCGATGGGAGTTATGGAGTGCCAGGGTTTGTCGCGGTTCCAATACCCTCAATTGCGACTAAGCAGGGCGCCAATGCCCTGGTAGCGGCTTTTGGCTTAGCTGGCCGTCTTAATCGACCCTTTGTTACCTATACTCCTAGCCTTCGACCAGGACTTGCCCTAGTAGGAAGTACTGACCCTTATGAATCAATCAAGGTAGTTACGGACGTTGAGGATCCGGCAATTATCTATACCCTTGGGCGAATGAATGCACTCGAGTGGATCCGGTCTCGATTGTCAACGCCAGAAGGCTCGGCAGAGTTTAATGGCACGCTGCTTTCCTTGTCTCCAAGCCTCCGTCCATCAAAAGTTTACGAGAGCATTGAACTTGCAACCTTTGCAGAATTCAAACGGACATGGGACTTAATTAAAGGGGTGGCAAAGTGATACCAACGCTCTTGTTCCTTATCCAAAACAGCTCGGTTCCACAAATCGTCGAATATCCGAATCAAAATCGTCGAAGCGTGGCAATAGAAGCCATTGTCAAACTTCCTTCGCTCAACTCTTCACAACGGTATGTGCTTTCTCAGTCACTCAGCATCGCAGTTCAGATGACTCCCGAGTATGGCAACCGAGATGTTCTTCGAATATTGCAGACGGGAACAAGATTCCGGTTGTATCAAGCTGCTGATCACTTGCGGATTGGGCTGACAGTTGATCCCGAAGACTTTGGACCTGGCCTTAGCCTCATGCATAGCGTGTTGACCAATCCAACTTTTCTTCAAGACACGATCAAGGTTCGAAAGTCTTCCATTGTAAACCCGTGGGCACCGGCTTATCGAGGATTCGAATTGCAGGAGACATTTTTGCAACGAGAAGACATTGTGGGATTGTGGAAGGGCATTATGCGGCCAAAGAACATATCTGTCGCAATTAGTGGTCGTTTTCGGGCAAATGAGCCTTCGGAAAAGTGGCGAGGCATGCAATCTGATTGGGACACCGTGGTGCCGAGTCAGTTACCATTGACTTACCCACCTAAGCTCAAGGAAGTTCCAAACACCCCCCCAATTCTTGTTTTTGACAGCAAACCAATTTCGATTTCAAAAGATACTTTGGGCACCTATCTGCTTGCCGCAAATTCTCTTGGAATCGGGAAGGAGTCAATCCAATGGCTGGTTGCTCGAGAAGAGCTCAATATGAGTTATCGACAAGAAGCGTTCCTTATCCCGACCACTGGTGGGTGGAGATTCCGTATGGCTTTTGCTACGGACAACGGCAGCATCAAACCAGAGACGATCGCAGAATTGCGAACAAAGCTTCGGGCCAAGAGCGAGGCTTTGACACAAATAGACTTAGATCACGCGATTGGGTTGGGCAAAGGATATCTGACTAATAGGATGCCTAATCTCCCAATGGTTTTAGGAGTCGGAGAGGTCCTCTCCGGGGATGCCAATGATGAGCTCTACATCCGGCACTATTTCAAAACGATGTTTAGTTTTGATTGGGATGCACAGTCCCTGTTTGTGCAAATGAAGAATACAACTGTTGCAGACCTTCGAAAATTGGTAACAAAAATTATTGACGAGTCAGACGTACGAATCTACTAACTGTATCTCGGATCTTTCTGGCAGAGTTGGAGGAAATCGCAGTCTTCACAAAGGGACTTCACAGATGGTGAATGATCTTCGATCGTTGTAGCCAATATTTGTTCGCCAAGAACTCGAATATCGGCTTCAAATGCTTGGAGCTCTTCGTTCGACATTGTTGCCGATGCTTTTTTCTTTACTTTGAGAGCGTGAATAGTTGCTTTGACCGGGACGCCAGGGAAGGTCTTTCGAATGAGCAACTGGTAGCAAGCCATGGCCAAATCGCTTTTGACATCATCCTCGGTCACATTTGAACGTCCCGATTTGTAATCAACGATCTCAAGAGTTCCATCGGGATATTGATCAAGCCGGTCTACTCGACCGATGAGGACAAATGGACCGAGGTCGCACCTTAAGAATTTTTCGACTGCAACTGTACGGACTCCTGGATCACGCTTGAGTTCTTCTTCAATGGTGTTAATGACGATTTCGCGACCCTCGCCAAATGCCTCTTGCATCTCTTCAGGACTCGCATAGCCCGCTTCGAGCCATGATTCCTCGTAGACTTTAAGGGCGTCTCCGACTGTGGTTACTCCCGTATCGCCTGAATCATGAAACCGCTCAAGGACTTTGTGTAGGGTTGACCCGAAGGAATAATAGCTCTTGGCCTTGAGATACCATTTGCCCGTCGCATCAACGTAGGTCCAAAGATATTTCATTGGGCAAGCAAGATAAGTTGTCATCCTGCTTGGGCTTAAAGTTGGCTTCTTTGGGGGCACAGGTCTATTTTACTGCTGGAAGATGGCCGTCGTGTCTCCATTTTATTGATTGGTATTTTCGTCATCTTTCACTCCAAAGTGAAACTTTCTTTCGAACTCTGCCGACAAGGCGCTATTCGAAAGCGTAAAATAAGACGTGAGCACCGCAATCGATACGATTCGAATAGGCCATTCTCCTGATTCTGACGACGCCTTTATGTTTTGGGGCTTGGCTTCCGGAGCAGTTCAGAGTCAATACAAATTCGAACACATTCTTCGTGACATTCAAACTTTAAACGAATGGGCGATGGAAGGGAAGCTTGAGTCCACTGCAATTTCGGTACACGCCTTTGCCTATGTAGCGGATAAATATGCCCTCCTCCGTCATGGCGGTTCATTTGGAGAAAGCTACGGACCGATGGTGGTTTCATCAGAACCAATTTCGGTTTCCGATCTGCCGAATCATGTTATTGCCATTCCGGGCAAGCTAACCTCCGCATTCCTTCAGCTCAATCTCTTTTTTGAGGACCAAATTGGCGACGGAGCTGTTCTTCAATACGAAGTTGTTCCTTTTGACGAAATCATTCCTGCGATTCAAGAAGGGAAGTACAAAGCCGGTCTCATTATTCATGAAGGACAACTTACTTATGGACGAGACGGAATGTTCCTTGTTGCCGACATGGGAGTTTGGTGGAAGAAGAAGACTGGTCTACCATTGCCATTGGGCGTGAACGTTGTTCGAAAGGACCTCGGACCTGAAGCAGTCGTTGAAGTTAGCCGATGTATGCGAGCGTCCATCGACGCTGGCCTCGGCGACCGAAACTACGCCTTGGACTACGCATTACAATTTGCGCGAGGGATGGATTTTGAGACAAGCGATAAGTTTGTAGGCATGTACGTAAACGAACGAACCCGTGATATGGGCGAAGAAGGCATTGAAGCGATTAAGTTGCTTCTCGCTGAAGGTGCACGAATCGGTCTGGTTCCAGTCGTAGAAGTTGAAGTCGTGGATTAAAGCGGCAGTATTGGTGGGGGCATGGGCGGGATTTGCCGGCCCTGGCATCTATATTCCTCAATAAGTTCGGCCAAATCCTTTTTTGACATTCCGAGGGCTGCGCCAGAAATAGCGACGTCTCCTACACCGTTGCTTCGATTGTAAGCCATGAGCGGATTCTTGATTTGCGCCGATTCTATGAGGTGAAAAGTCAGGCAACAAGGCATAAACAGTCGACACAACGGAAATCGAAATCCGAGCAAAGAACGATACTGAATGTCACTCATGTCTTCGACCCGAGCAATGTCTGACCATGCAAAGCTCAAATTCTTCATCGGGTATCTGAACGCGGTGAAAACGTCCGAACGAAGTGTCACCGCGGGTCTGGGTTTTGAGTAATACAAAATACAAGCGAGGACTCCGATAAGGGAAATCACGACTCCGCACCAGCATAGAAACCGCATGGGAACAGCAAACATTCCAAGAATGGTCCCCCTTAAAGACAGAATCGCATAGAAAAATGTCGCAAGAGCCAGGAAGGCAAGAATGCACCGAACAACATAACCGCGTGAAATAAGCAAGGATTGCTCAGGCATGACCTATTCTAACCAAAAAATGCAGAACTATCACCTCGGATATTTTGACAACTCGCTAATATTCGCTTGGCCTTTCGATGCCGCCCAATACGCATTCATGGACTCGAAGATATCTTTTGCTGGACTTGAAAGGTACCGATGCTCAATGACGATATCGCCTGGTCCAAAAAGTCGTTTGAACTTGCTGCCTCTCACGTTTGCCCCATGATTCGGGCGGAGAAAGACATTGACGAACTTGAACCTGTCCTTTCCGAATCCTCCGAGTGAAAGTTTGACGATAGGGCCGCTTAGAAATTCGATCCGTTCAACGTCACTCCACGACACGTCTTGTGTGAATGCCTTCATATGCCAAAAAGTAAAACCATCGTTAGTCAGAATGATCCCTGGCTTCCGATCAAATGCAAACCTCACCAACAGAGCCATCGCGACCAAACAAAGGACTGCTTCCAGCAAGAAGACAATTGAGCCCAATAAGAATAGTCCGTCAGTCAAATCCTTGACACAGAAACCAAGCAGAAATCCCATTCCTAATGCAACCAAGGCAAGAATTGCCATGAAGAAACTCGCTAAGAGAACTTTTAACTTGGATTTTGCAATTGTCACAGTGGGCATTTGATGAGCTTGATCCATTCCGCGCCGGTTCCTACTTTTGCGTCAGCATCCACTTACGCAGATTCGAGATATGGTCGGTGTTGATAAGATCGACACCGGCTGTCCAATGGAGTGACCATATTGATTCAGTGTCCGGGGCACCCCAGAACCGAACCAGCCGATGCTCGGTGTGAATTAATTTGACCGTCTTCGTAAGGGTCATAATCCCAGAAGCAAACATTTCAGCATCGCCGCTAACAAATTTTCCCTTTGTCCAGTCGCCGCTGATCCAAGGCATTTGTTCGAAAGAATATCCTTTGCCAAGATCATCAATTCGACCGTCGATTCCCGCCCATTTGCCTTTGTCTGCGGCGATAGACGCAATTGCGCGATCTCCGCTAATCACAAACCGCACCTTGCTGTTGCGGCCCGAGGGTTTCAATTCAGGGTAGCGATTTAGGATCATCTTGAAATTCATATATGCTTCTTCGCCTTTGGTTTTCACGTCAACCAGAACCCAAAACGTCGTTTTCGAGCCTGGATAGATTGCTCCTTTGTTTGCCTTCGCCAGACTTGACAATTTGTCGAGATACATAGATTGAATGGTCTTCTCGGGCTTAATGTCCTTTGCATTGTGCGCCACCAGCAGTTCACCATTAACGGGAAATACATCTACTTCGATGCTATTAAAGCCGTTTTCCAAAGCTTCGTCCAAGGGACGTGCCTGCATGTAATCGTTATGCGAATGCGCTCGAGTTAGAACCGGAGTTTGACATAACATGAATAGAGAAGCAAGCTGGAGCATGTGTCCATTTTAGCCTCCACGTTGATCAGACAAACCAAGTTTTTGGTCGCACCCACCCGAGTTCAAGAAAGTGTTAGAATACGACATGTCTTATAACAAAGGACTCATTGCCTCATCATTCGTTGGAATTCTAGTTCTCGGCTTTCTTTCATCGCGTTCAATTGCCCAACGACCACCCGTTGGTGGCAGTACCACCGGCCCGACGTCTTCCGATCAGGGTGGCGGTCGACCGGCACCCTTGGTCAATAATGATTGGCAACTTGTGCAATTTGGCCAAAGTATCGTTCGCTACAACAGCATGAACGGCACAACCCAAATGATGTCTATGGATAGTCAAGGAAAAATGACTTGGCGGAACTTCGAAGAACATTCTGGTGCCCTTAATCGAGGCAAAGCTGGTCGTTATCACGTAATGTCGGGACAAAGTCCAATTGGAGGACTAGTGCGAGTAGACACCCAAAGTGGCGAAACGTGGGGCACCAACAAGCCAGCGAACTTTATTTCGGCTGGAGACCTTGCTGGTGGTGGAGTAAAAGCATCCGATCTA
>Ga0194055_10000763_pt1 | contig 25981 bp, 26 predicted proteins | sample SepL449m_MetaG_FD_155482 | JGI IMG/M metagenome (GOLD analysis project Ga0194055, IMG submission 155482) | Anoxic zone freshwater microbial communities from boreal shield lake in IISD Experimental Lakes Area, Ontario, Canada - Sep2016-L442-9m | ecosystem: Environmental > Aquatic > Freshwater >... | reverse complement strand
GAACGAAATTCGAACTGTCCGCGTCAAGCAACAAGAAAAACTTGAAAAAATTGCCAAGCTGACCAAAGCCGATGCCGCCGAAAAACTCATGCAAATGACAGAACGTGACATCAAAGCTGATCTACTAGGTTTAATTTCTAAAATGCAAAAAGAAGCCCAAGTTGACGCCGAGGAACAAGCTGGCTCAATTATCGCTCAAGCTATGGAACGAATGGCCAGCGAAGTTACCGCCGAGCGGACGATAACCAGCCTTAAGCTGGAAGACGAAGAAATGAAGGGTCGCATAATTGGTAAAGAAGGCCGCAACATCCAAGCCCTACAACGGGCGACCGGCGTCGACATTATGGTTGACGATACTCCTGGTTACGTCGTACTAAGCAGTTTTGATCCAGTCCGTCGCGAAGTTGCCCGCCAGGCTCTCGAGATGCTACTTAAGGATGGTAGAGTTCATCCAGGTCGGATCGAAGAAGTTGTTGAGAAGGCTCAGAAGAACGTCCATAAAGATGTCGTCCGAGCTGGGGAGGATGCTGCTCGCGAGGTTGGGGTGATTGGTATCCCTCGTGAAATTCTGGAATTACTCGGTGAATTGAAATACCGAACTAGTTACGGCCAGAATGTACTCAAGCACAGTACCGAAATGGCTCACATGGCTGGTATCATCGCTGAAGAACTTAACGCCGATGTAAAGACTACTAAATACGCCGCATTGGTACATGATTTAGGCAAGGCCATGACGCATAAGATGGAAGGTAAACATCATCACATTAGTGGCGAAATGCTTCGTAAGTATGGCGCACCAGAAGCAGTTGCTTTGGCAGCCGAGCAGCATCACGACGACGTTGAGGCAACTACTACCGAAGCTTTGATCGTACGCGTCGTAGACGCTGTTAGCGCCTCTCGGCCAGGTGCCCGTAACATCAGCGCCGAAAATTTCGTTGAGCGTATGAAAGACCTCGAGAACGTCGCCAACAGCTTTAATGGAATCGAAAAATCTTATGCCATTAGCGCTGGTCGTGAAGTGCGCGTTTTTGTCCGGCCTAAAGATATTGATGATCTAAGTGCCATCAAGCTGGCTCGCGACATCGCCACTAAGATCGAAGCTAGCATGCAGTATCCGGGGACGATTAAAGTTAACGTTATTCGCGAAACTCGCGCCGTCGAGTTCGCTAAGTAACTGATGATTAAAGCCGTTCTATTCGATTACGGCGGCGTATTGTCGCCTGGTGGCAAGACAATAAGCGGCGTATATAGTAAGTTGCTAGGGATTCCGGAAGACCAGGTAGATCTCAAGGGTCTGCATAGCGAATTCCGACGTGGAGACATTTCTGCCGAAGATTTTTTTATAGAACTAAGTCGCCTTTATGGTAAACCAGTTACAGCCGAAAAGTTTGTTGAATATTCCGATATTTTTGTCAAGAATCAAAAAGTGTATATATTGGCTGATTCTCTACGCCTTCATGGCATAAAAACCGGCATCCTCTCCAATGTTTACCAGTTGAGTGCTGATATTCTTTCCAAAGACGGATATTATACAAATTTTGACCCAATTTTATTGTCCTCCGAAACGGGCCTGGCAAAACCTGACCCAGAATTCTACAAGCTAGCGATTAAGAGGTTAGGAGTAAAAGCAGAAGAAATATTGTTTATAGACGATCAAGAAAAGTGTTTACCTCCAGCTCGTAGCCTGGGCATGCATATTATCCGCGCCGATAGCGAAGATCAGATTGTAGCCGACACTAAAACATTAATTCAAAAAGAAAACGGCCTGGATCTGTGAAGATACTCTACATCGGTGACATTATGGCTGAGGCTGGGATTAAAACTGTCGAAAAACTTTTGCCCGGGCTAAGGAGCGAATTGGGAGTTGACGTTGCTATTGCTCAGGCCGAAAATGTTACCGATGGCAAGGGGATCAGTAAAGTCGATTACGTCCGTCTGCAAAAGGCGGGAGTTGATGCTTTTACAGGGGGAAATTGGAGTCTGTATAATGACGAAATTCATGCCCACCTAAGTGACCCTCAGCAGCCGATTGTTCGGCCAGCTAACTATCCCGAAGGTACGCTAGGGCAACGCTACAAGGTTGTTAAGACACCTAAAGGAGTAGTTCTAATAATTAGTTTATTGGGTGCGATTGTCGGACGTGATGCTGATAAACCAACCGATAATCCTCTGCAAGTAATCGATGAGATCCTGGACGAGACCAAAGATCATGCTAAAGTTGCTACGGTCGTAAATTTTCATGGCGACTTCAGCAGTGAAAAAATAATAATCGGTTATTATTTGGACGGGCAGGTTAGCTTAGTTATTGGCGATCATTGGCACGTTCCAACCGCTGACGCGATGATCCTACCTAAGGGGACAGCCCACCAAACCGACGTTGGTATGTGCGGTGCACTGCACGCTAGTTTAGGCATTAGCCTGGATTCAGTAATACCTAGGTGGCATGATAACATCAAGACTCGTAATGAGCTGGAGACCAGCGGCCCCTTCCAATTTAATGCTCTGTTAGTCGATGTCAATGAAGAAACAGGCCTAGCGAGCTCCGTAGAGCCTATTCAGCGTTTTATTGGATAGATCTAGGTTCTAGGCTTCTTTGTGGCCGCTAAAGCCAACACCGGCAATTATTACACTGACTGCCATGTCGATTATTACCATCGGTACAATTGGCAAGTCATGATTAATAGCCATTAAGATTGCACTACCCAGCCAAACGGTGGCGATAACACCGGCGGTGTAGGGGTATTTGATGAATAAAATAAATTCCTTAAGCATGGGCTTGACCCTCCTTGTTTACTTTAGCTGGTTTAACTTTGGGCTTATCATTACCGAGACGAATTTTACTCATTAACTGACGGAAAAGAGCTGGATCTCGTTCGGCCACTCGTTCCAGCCACTTCATAATTATATCAATGGCATCACCAACGTCTATCGAATCGTCCTGATCATTAATACTGTCAGGATAAAGCCGTTCTACATCTTGGATGACACGGTTCATCATAGGCGGCAATACGGACTGGTATCGTCCTAGGCTACTAACTAGCGAGGTGTAGGTTTGAACGGCTCGAAGGATATCGCTGGCCTCCAAGCGCATGATTAAACCAAATCGATTACCCTTATTGACGAGGCGGTTAATAACCACAAGAGCGCTATTATCTTGGGCGAAGTTGGCCTCTATGATGTCGCTGCCTGTTAACTCGGCAAAAGCCTTGGCGGCAATTCCACTGACTTCACCCAGGTAGTCTTTGTCGTCACCTTTACCATAAATTGAGGCTAGTTTTTTAAGCGCTCGGTACAAGTCACTAACAAAAAATCTTAAACCTTGTTCGAATAAAGCGACCGCAGTCTGGGAGCCGTTAAACAAACTATCGTAAGCTTTGAACATACCAAAAAGGGCGGCCTTCTCATGCGGCGATGTCGCACTGATGCCAAAATCAATCAGTCCAACACGGTCCTCTGTCATTAAGCGAATATTACCTGGGTGCGGATCTCCTTGAATTCTATCCAGTCGAAAAATTCCTAACATTGACTCGTAACCTAGTGTAGTAAGCTGGACGTCTAAATTTGAACCCAGCGTCTCAAAAATATATTCTGAGGGGTCATAACCCTGCTCCTTAAGTTTAATAACCTGCGCTACAGATATACCCGGAACATAGTCTTGAACTATTATGTTGTCGGTACAAAGGTCTAGGTAAGTTTCAGGCACAATAAATTTGGGATTTTCTTTATAGGCTTCGTGCATCTCACGCGCAAAATCTGCCTCATGGTGATAATCGGTTTCGCGAAGTGTTGCTTGACGGAATTCATTCAAAGCCTCATCAACCTGAAGATTCATGTTTTTGTATAGCTTGGCAAAGAAGCTTTTACTAAAGGTAGACAATAAGCGCAGGTCGTAACGTAGTAGGTCACGAACCATTGGCCTCAATACTTTAATGATGATTGGTTGACCATTAGCTAGCTGACCGTAATAGACCTGACCAAAGCTCCCGGCCGCGAATGGCTGTGGCTGAACCATGGTAATTTTTGCTAATTGTTTGGCCGGTAATTCACGCTGTAAAAGCGTAACGATGTCCAGGTGTTCACTTTCGAGATTTTCGAAAATCTTCAAACGGTCAGGATTTTGCCATTTCTTCAAGAATTTACTTTGCAGTAAGACACCCTGCAGGAATTTTATGTAGACTCCGCCCAAAGCTACGAACTCATCACATAGTAGCGTCGCCATCTGCTCATCTTTGCCACGGCGGTGCAGGTAGTAACAACGGGTAGCTAAGCTAGCTAACCGGCGGGTTCGGTAACGTTTTATGGCGGCAATCGACTGCTGCTTCATGTATCTACTTTCTGGTGAAGCCAATCAGGAACAATACTACCGTTGAACCAATCGCGGCCAAGAATAATTCAAAAATCTCAGTTGAGTTGTTCCGTGTGATAGCCATAAAAATGACTGCCACCCAGATCAATAAAATCGTGAAGAAAATTGAGATATACTTCATTATGTCTATGATTATGACATAAATTATATAAATACGCCAAACTTAGCCTAGTAATATCTCTTCAAGTCAGTTATAATCTCCTCTGTTAATCACATCTCGGGGTGTGGCGCAGTTGGTAGCGCGCGCGGTTTGGGACCGTGAGGTCGAAGGTTCGAGTCCTTTCACCCCGACCAATGAAAGAGTCGTCTGAAAAGGCGACTTTTTCATTGGCTAATGACCAAGACTTGGTTATTAGACCCAACAGCTTGCAGGCGAAAGTCGAAGGAACGGTCAGCCAGATTGCACACAGAAGCCTGCTTCGAGGACACGCGTAGTTGTGAGATGCCTTTCACCTCAAAACGCACTTGCAATTGAGCCATAGCCATACATACTAGTTCTATGGACTCACAAATAGCTTTATTCATTGCGTTATCTGGCGTATCGGCTATCCTTGCCAGTTCCGAACTTCTCTGGCGAAAAAAAGTGATTAAAGGCGAAAACGCACGCAAGTTTGTTCATATCTTAGTTGGAACTTTTGTAGCTTTTTGGCCGTACTTTATGAGTTGGCAACAGATTCAGTTTATGAGTTTGGCATTTTTGGTTGTTGTTGTGATTTCGATGCAAAAGCATATCTTTCATGCTGTTCACGCAGTTAATCGCCAGACTTGGGGGGAATTTTTTTTTCCGATCGGGGTAGGTATCTCGGCGTTGATTATGCCGGCCCCAATTGTTTTTTCGGCTGCAATTCTGCACTTGTCTGTAGCCGATGGCCTGGCGGCGGTAATCGGAAAAAAATACGGTAAAAACCATCAATACAAAATTGGTAATTATTCTAAGACTTTGGCCGGAACTCTGGCATTCTTCCTGACCTCTTTAATAATTGTATATATCACAGTTATTCTCTCGGGTAGTCAGATTACACTGGCTTTAGTGCCTTTACTAATCTGTTTACCATTGGCTGCCACAGCAGTAGAAAATATAGCTATCGCTGGAACTGACAATATATTTGTACCGTTGTTGATTATAGTCGTCTTACAGGCCGCTAAAATAGGTTAGGCGAGGTTGTCTTTGCGCCAGGAGCCGTGAGCTCGTAGGGCATTAAAGATTACTGCTACATCAACCACTTCTTGCAGGGCCGCACCGTAGATTGGTTTGAATCTTCCTGTGGCAAAGACTAGCATCAACCCAATACTTATAAAGATTCCAATCAGGATACTTTGTTTAGCTATAAAGAAGGTGTATTTGGCAATCTCGATGGCTGTAGCGACTCTACCTAGGTCGTCGAGCATAATCACCACATCGGCGGATTCACTGGCTGCAGCTGAGCCACGGGCGCCTAGAGCGATGCCAACATCGGCAGCTGTTAATACTGGAGCGTCATTAACGCCGTCACCAACAAAGGCAACTGGACGGTTCGGCAAAGCTTCGATGGTATTTAGCTTGTCGACTGGTAGGCAATTCGCCATTACTTCAATAAGACCAACCTTTTTGGCAATGGCATTGGCGCTAGCCTGGTTATCGCCAGTTACCATCAAAATATGGCGAACACCGGCATCACGTAGACGTTTGAGTGTTCCTTTTGATTCCACTCTTAATTCATCAGTAAACTCAATGACGCCAGCCAATTGTCCGTCGATTGCCACCAGGGCAGTGGTAGCGGCAGCGTCTTGGTATTTTTTGGGCACATCAATGTTGGACTTAATTAGTAGAGCGGCCTTGCCGATAAGGACTTCCTGACGGTTTATGATGCCGGCTAGACCGTAGCCAGCTTCTTCGCGCAGACTTTTGATTTTAACTAGTTTTATATGGGTTTTAACAGCCTCATCGACAATTGCTTTAGCCAAAATATGGTTAGAGTTATGCTCTAAGCTGGCGGCTGCGCGCAGGACAGTTTCTTTATCAAATTTTCCAAAGGCCTCAACCCGTTCGACGACTGGCTTACCAATAGTTAAGGTACCAGTCTTATCGAAAGCGACAGTTTTAACTTCGGCCAGTCGCTCCATACTGGAGCCATTTTTAACAATAATTCCATGTTTAGCGGCTCGGGTCATGCCGGATATTAAGGCAATCGGTGCTCCTAAAAGCAGCGGGCAAGGCGTAGCAACGACAATAACTTCTAAAAAGCGAATGGCATCACCAGAGACTACCCAGACACTAATAGCTATTACGTAGGCAATAATCGTGAAAGGAATACTGTAGCGATCGGCCAAACGAACAAAAGGTGACTGATTACTGCTAGCATTCTTCACCAACTTAATAATCATTTCATATTGACTATCGGCTGCCACCCGCAGGGCTCTAACAGTAATTACACCGTCGAGGTTAACGGCGCCACTCAGGATTTCATCGCCAACAGTTTTTTCGGTCGGCAAGCTTTCGCCAGTTAAGCTGGATTCATCCAGACTAGTATGGCCTTCTAGAATTATGGAGTCGACCGGAATTAGTTCGCCTGGTTTAATAAGTAGCCTGTCATTAACCTTAACGTTGCTAGCTAAAATTTCTACAACTTGTGTCCCCTTAAGCAGATGTGCCTTTTTTGGGGCCCGTTTAAGAAGTGCATCAAGTTCTGTCTTGGCTCTATGTTCGGCATAATCTTCCAACGCCGCTCCGCCCGTTAGCATAAAGACAATAACGATACCGGCCCAGTATTCGCCTAGAGCGACCGAGGCAATAATTGCTGTAGCTGCCAAGATGTCTACCCCGTACTGTCCATCTCTAATGTCTTGGACCATACCCCATAGCAGTGGTAACACTGATATGGCAGCGGTAATACCGAGTACTAGGTTAGAAAGTTTAGTCTGATCAGTTAGGGCTAGTATAAACGCCACCGAGATAGCGATGAGCACTAAACCTAGCTGTCTGTACTGTTTGAAAAAATTGATAATTTTATGCATATTCAATGATTATATCAAGAAGTGTGTCATCTGGCGCTATCTGATACAATACTGCTTATGGTCATATGGTTAAGTCTGCGCTGGTGGTACGGCGCTGGTTGGCAATGGGCGACGAATCGAGCCGTCGTCGAGCGACTGCAATGGTGTAACGAAACATTTTCAATCACCGCTCTAATTAAAACTTGGCTCGCTCCCTTTAAGCAGACTTATAGCAAACCGGGTGGACCGATAGATGTCAGAATCCATGTTTTTTTCGATAATGTCATCTCACGGTTTGTTGGTTTTTTTGCTCGTAGTTTTATTATTCTAACAGGAGCGCTAGCCAGCCTAGCTGTCTTGATTAGTGGAATGTTTTTTGTTGCCTTGTGGCCTCTAGCACCATTCGCATTGCCAGTTAGCTTGCTAATGATGATTTTTGGGGTCGGACGATGAACACAGGGGTAGTTTGTAATCTACAGAGCCCACGTGCCAAAAAGTCGCGCTTTGCTGCACCCTTTGATAACAAAGTCTTCCGGATGGTACTGTGGACGTTCCTGTTACTGAACTTGCTAGGCTGGGTGTGGGGTGTTTTTATCCAGCACCAAATGCTCGCTCACTTACTGTTTGCGTTCAGTGGTACGTTAGCCATCCCGTTATTCTGGTATTATGGCGAACTTAAAGATTTAACTCCTGGCTCGGCAAGCCAAATTAATGATATAACAGATATTCTTAGCCGACGGTTATTATCCAAATTACGAACCGGTATGTCGCCGCAGGATTTGGCTAATTTGGTTGCTAAAGAGCAGGGTGGTTACTTTTTTGCTTCACGCTTTGCTATCGGTCCAGATATTATGCAGCAGCTAACATCAGATGACCCGACGCACACCGACGCAGTATGGCAGCAAGCATTGAGCGTACTCCAAAAAACAAACAGCGATCTTGTTGATTCGACGGTTTTGGTAGCAGCGCTAATATTATCTAACCCAGATCACGAACAACAATTAGCCCAGCTCGAACTAGACGCTGGTGATATATTGTCTGGCGTTGGTTGGCGTCATCACATTAAAATGATGCGCGATCGACATCGCGAAAGACGCCATTATGGTGGGATCGGTCGTGATTTAAGTTTCGGCTGGGCACCAGTTTTAAACCACGTCGGATTTAACATTACTAACAGTATCCAGAGTGGTGGCATCCTAAGGCGACCAGTCGACAGTCGACTCCCTACAATAGATCAAATTATTCATTTGCTCGGTCAGCCTGGACGTCGCAACGCTACGCTAGTCGGTGAAGTTGGTGTCGGTAAGACAACCTTGGTCTATACGATCGCGCAACGATTACTACAAGACCCTAAGAGTGTTCCAGAAACTTTGCGCTATCAGCAGGTAATTGAGCTAGACGCCGCTCATTTAATTGCCAACTCTCAAGGCCGGGGTCAACTAGAGGAGTTACTAATTCATATATTCAACGAAGCTATCCAGGCTAAAAACGTGATTTTGTTTTTGGACGAGGCTCAGCTATTCCTGAGAGAGGGTACTGGTTCGGTTGATTTATCTAATATTCTTTTACCAGTATTAGAGGGTGGTGCTCTGAAGATTATTATTGCTTTGGATAATCAGGAATGGCTACGACTGGCTCAAACAAATCCCGGCCTGGTACAGTCGCTTAATCGAGTGGTAGTCAACCCGCTTAACTTCAATGAAACTGTTCAAATCATCGAAGACCAGACTCTTTTAATCGAAGGGAAGCACCAGATTGTATTGATGCGTCAGGCTATAGAGGAGGCATATAAGTTATCCGAACGCTACATTCACGAACAGGCATTCCCCGGTAAAGCACTAAAGCTGATTGATGCTGCGGCTGGTTTCCCGGAGCAAAAACATTTTGTTACGGTTAAGTCGGTTCAGCAAGCTATCGAGAAATCTTTTGATATTAAAGTTCAAACCGCCAGCAGCTTTGAGGAAAAGGACACTTTAATAAACCTAGAAAGTAGGATTCACGAGAGGATGATTAATCAGTCTAGAGCCGTTAAGTTAGTCAGTGATGCTTTAAGGCGGGCTCGCACAGGCGTCGGAAACGAAAAGAAACCGATAGGTACTTTCCTTTTCTTGGGACCGACTGGCGTTGGTAAGACCGAACTTTCTAAGGCACTGGCCGATGTTTACTTCGGTGGCGAAGATCGGATTGTCCGGATTGATCTTAACGAATTTTCACACGCCGATGACACCAATCGATTGTTAACCGCTGGCGCAAATGATCCGTATAGCCTTTGTGCGCAGATTGCTAAGCAACCTTTTAGCGTAGTCTTACTCGACGAAATAGAAAAAGCTCATCCGAACGTGCTAAATTTACTGCTCCAATTACTGGACGAAGGCACCCTGCGCGACGCTCAAAACAAACCAATTAGCTTCAGGGATTCAATTATTATCGCTACCAGCAACGCCGGTGCTGACAAAATTCGGGCTCACATTGAGGCTGGCCAGCAACTTGAGCAATTCGAAGAAGCATTCGTTAACGAATTAATTAACGATAATATTTTTCGCCCCGAGTTCCTTAACCGATTCGATGAGATTATTCTTTTTAGACCATTGACCAAACAAGAATTGAAACAAGTAGTCGGTCTACTTATGGCGAGTATTAATAAGGGGTTGGCCGGACGTAAAATTATGGTTAGCCTGACTGATGCGGCCAAAGATTTGCTTGTCGACAAGGGTTACGACCCAAGATTAGGAGCACGCCCATTACGCCGGACCGTTCAACGCTCCGTCGAAAACGTTGTCGCCCAACGTCTCTTAGCTGGAACTGTTATTCCGGGCCAGACGATGCAGCTTGATGCACCTGAACTACAAGCCACGCTGGATGACCGGCAATAAATAAACCATCTCTGTTATAATATTGTCCAGCGTGCGGGATTCGTATAGCGGTTAATATAAAAGTTTTCCAAACTTTGGACACCGGTTCGACTCCGGTATCCCGCACCACAATTTGTTAGGCCCCGGTAGCTCAGCTGGATAGAGCAGGAGACTTCTAAGCTCAAGGTCGTAGGTTCAAGTCCTACCCGGGGCACCAAAACCACTTCTTAGGCATGCTTGCTTAAGGGTACTTTAACAGATATAATTATCGAGTTATGGCGGGCTTAGCTCAGTTGGTTAGAGCGCCGGGTTGTGGTTCCGGAGGTCGTGGGTTCGATCCCCATAGCTCGCCCCATATACTTCAGACTTCATAAAGGAGTCTTTTTTATTTCCCTAAAACCTAAAGCTCGTGCATAACCGTTATTTTGGCTCCAAGTGAGTTTAGGCGTTCAGCCAAATCTTCGTAACCACGGTTGATAGTATAAACATTACGGAGCAGAGATGTGCCCGAAGCGGCTAGCATGCCAATCAGAATCATAACGGCGGGGCGGATACCGCTTGGGCAAACTAGGTCGGCGGCTTTAAAACGAGTTGGGCCTTCAATGAAAACGCGGTGCGGGTCGGCTAGTTCAACCTTAACGCCGATTTTTTTCATTTCGGTATACATCAAGGCTCTGTCTTCGTACACCCAGTCATGGATCAGAGTGCGACCTTTGGCGACGGCAGCGATTGGTACAAAGTAAGGTAGATGGTCGATGTTTAATCCTGGGAAGATGTTGGGGTGAATTTTATCAGTAGGTGCCACTAATTTGCCGTTGTGTTTCTTGATTTTTAAGTCTACCAAATCCGTTTGGCCGTTTTCGGCTTTATAGGTTTTCGATTCACTGTATTCAAGACCCATTTTCTCTAGTTTAAGTAACTCGAGTTCCATAAATTCAATCGGCACTCGTTTGATAGTTATGGCGGAGTTTGTAGTTACGGCAGCTGCTACGAAAGTCATGGCTTCGACTGGGTCTTCGCTTGGAGCATAGGAGACATTCTTCTTTATTTCTTTAAGTCCTTGGACGCGCAAGGTACTGCTGCCGATACCGGCTATCCTGACACCTAATTTTTGTAGGTAGAAACATAAGTCCTGAACCATATAGTTAGCACTGGCCATCTTAATGACGGTTTCACCTTCAGTTAAGGCGGCCGCCATGAGTAGATTCTCAGTGGTAGTATCGCCTGATTCGTACAGAACAACTGAACGTCTCGGTAAATGCTTATTAACGGTGACATGATAATGACCCGTTTTGGTAATTACTTCGACACCAAATTCTTGTAAACCATAGAGATGCGGGAGGACAGTACGACGACCTAATTCGCAGCCACCAGCATATGGAATCTTGAAATCTTTCATGGCATGCATCAGGGGACCGATAAACATAATTACACTTCGTGTTTTGCGTGCAGCATCCTTATCCATATTATCGAGGTTAAAAACAGCTGGCGGTTTTATTTCAAGCTCATTGCCCGGTAACCGACGAACGTTGACCCCAATACTAACTAATACCTCGATTAGTCGGTTGACCTCCTCTATGCGAGCAACATTTTTTAGTTTGGTGGTACCTTTATTCAACAAGCTGGCACAAATTAGGGCGACAGCAGCATTTTTACTAGTTTTAATAGTTATCTCCCCTCTGAGTTCTTGACCGCCTTCAATCTGAAGGTTAATTGCGCCCTGGTTAATGCTGATTAATGGTTTCTGGAGCACGTCGCTGATACGACCCAAGGTTTCTAGGCTAAGATTTTGTTTGCCGTGTTCGATGCGGTTGACTGCTGACTGGCTAGTACTCAGGCGGCGAGCGAACTCTGCCTGGGTCAGGCCACGTTCTTGCCGTATCTGGTAAATAAGTTGACCGATCTTTTCATTACTATTGGGCATATTCGACTATTATATACCGCCCGAGGTATTTTAAAACCCCTTTTTACAGTCTGCTACAATAAAAGGATGCAAGACCAAGTGGTAGCTAGACTGATTGAAGCCGAAGAAAAACGCCAACGCGAGGGATTAGAGTTAATACCGTCCGAAAATTACGTTAGTCGAGACATTCTAACTACAATGGGCAGCGTGTTTACTAACAAATATTCTGAGGGCTACCCTGGCAAACGTTATTATGGTGGCCAAGAAAATACCGACAAAGTTGAACAGCTTGCAATTGATCGAGCCAAAGAACTTTTTGGCTGTGCTCACGCTAACGTTCAGCCGCATTCTGGTGCTCAGGCTAACGAGGCTGTCTATCATGCTTGGCTTGAACCCGGCGATACTGTGCTGGCGATGGACCTTAGTCATGGCGGCCACCTAACTCATGGACATCCTGTGACAGTCTTGTCGCGCCAATATAACTTCGTCAGGTATGGCATGAAGAATATAGATACTGGAGAGATTGATTATGAACAACTGCGCGAGATGGCCCTCAAGCATAAACCAAAGATTATTTTGGCTGGTTTTAGTGCTTACCCGCGCGAGCTTGATTACGCCAAGTTTGCCGCGATTGGTCACGAAGTTGGTGCCATGTTGATGGCCGATATGTCTCATATCGCCGGGCTGATTGCTGGCAAAGTCGCTAAAAATCCTTTCGATTACGGTTTTCATGTAATTACCACTACCACGCATAAAACTTTGCGCGGTCCGCGTGGTGGTATGATTTTGAGCCAGGGAATAGTCAGTAATCCGCTTAAAAAAGTCGATAAAACTCTGGATAACTTACCAACTCTAATTGACCGAATGGTTTTCCCCGGTTTGCAGGGTGGGCCACACGAGCACATTATTGCTGCCAAAGCGGTAGCTTTTGGCGAGGCACTAAAACCGGCCTTTCATGACTACGCTAACCAGGTTTTATTGAATGCCAAGCGGCTCAGCCAAGAGCTGCTTAAGCAAGGCTTTAGCTTGATTACTGGCGGTACCGATAATCATTTAATGCTGGCAGATGTCTATAAAGCTTTTGGAGTTGACGGTAAGGTAGTCGAAGAGGCATTGGATGAAATTGGTCTGACCCTCAATAAAAATGCCGTTGCCAATGACCCTTTGCCGCCTTTTAGGCCTAGCGGTATTCGTTTAGGCACACCAGCTATTACGACACGAGGCTTGAAAGAAGATGATATGGCAACGATTGCGACTTGGATGAAACAAGTTATCGATGGTCGGGATGATCCTAAAGTTCTAGCTAAACTGCGAGACGAGGTTAAGACCTTCGCTCTTAAATTCCCACTACCTAGCGATAGCTAAAATTCACCTAAAAAGCGCACCTCGGGCTCTAGATCGATAGCCAGCTTATCATGCACAGTTTTGATAATTTCTTGGATAACTTCATAAATTTCTTGGGCTGTGGCCCGGCCGGTATTTTCAACTTTTAATATATGATCGGGGTGAAAGCGAACTGACCCCCACGTCTGTCCGCGCTTAAAGCCGGCTGCCAGCAGAACATGAGCCGCCGAAACCCTAACACGACTGCCACCGTGAATTTTGTTTTGCCTAAGTAGTTGATCCTTGCTGATATTGGTTTCTTCGTGCTTGATAATTGCGTCCAACTGATCTTCATTGACCACAGGGTTCTTAAAAAATGATCCGGCTGTCCAGGGGCCAGTAGCATTGTCCACGAGCAATGAGCCCGATTGTTCACGGGTTTCCATAATTATCGCGCGTCGGTCGGCTAGACTATTTGGTTCAAGCCCGAGCTTTTGACCGATGTTTAGTGCTGAGTCGTACTCCAGTTGGCTGGTCGGTTCTTTCGATAGTTCAAAAGTCGCATCAATTATTAGACAATTTTTGTGCTTTGGTTTTTGTAGGGCACTAAAACGATAACTAAATTCGAAAGCTTGCTTGCCCCAGCTTGTAATTGAACCAGTAGTAATGTCTAGAATAGTCGCTCCCAGCAGGCAGTCGGATACGCTTTGCCCGTAGGCGGCAATATTACCGACAATCGCTGCCCCGACCCCACCTGGTATACCACTGGTAAACTCTAGACCATACAAGCCTTGCTCAATTGTTTTTTTGACAAGGTCATCCCAGGCCACCCCGCTGGTTACTTTAAGTTGGGTAGGTGACAGCTGTTTGATAGCGTCACCACGATTAATAATAACCGTACCATCAACTCCTTTATCAGAAACTAGAGTATTAGTGCCATAACCAAGCACATAGATTGGTGCTGATGCTTTGGATAGAGCGTCCTGCAGTGAGTCTGCATCGGTCAACTCGATTAAGGTTTTGGCTGGCCCGCCGACATGTAATGAAGTATAGGGCGCTAATAGTGAGTCATGTTGTACGTTCATTATCATTTATTATACGGCTTTTGCTTGCAATGACCAGACAGCAGACGTACCATATAATTAGATTATGAGTGAGCAGAAATACAACCAGTCACCGTATAAAAATTTAGGATTCCGTTTAAGACGTCTGCGCGAAAGTCTGCATCAAAGTTTAGCTGAAGTTTCTGGTGCCGTCGAGATTGACCCTGATAACCTGGAACGGATTGAACAAGGTGAGCGTCGTCCGAGCGAAGACGTATTACTGCTGTTAATCAGTCACTTAGATCCCCAAGAGGATGAAGCTGTTCAGTTATGGGAGTTAGCCGGTTATGACCAGGCTATAATCCCTGGGAGTATCAATGAAGAACCGACCAAACCGATCGTTATGTTAATGCAGCCAGACAACCGGATTATGTATAGCGATGTCGTGAATGTAGTGGCCAATAATCAAGGTTTAGTGATGAATTTCTTACAAGCCCAAGGCAACGGCCAAGCTAACCCAATTGCCCGAGTAGGGATGAGCAGAGATCAAGCGATTCGAGTTTTCGAAGTACTAGGGCAAACTTTGCAGCGCGGCCAGCAAACACCAAAACTATTGCCCCCCTCTAAGCAGTAACCATAAGCACTATGGCTTAGTGCTGGCATATTAGGTAAACTATAGCTATGAAGAATAAACAGCAGGGCTTTGGTGTCATTGGAATATTATTAATAGTAGCAGCGATAGGGGTGATCGGCGTCACTTGTTGGTATATTTACCATAAGAATAATCATAAAAAAACAACCGTCACTGCTACAAAAACAGCGACGCCAGCAAAAACAATAACTACTCCAGCTCCGGCAGCTGCCTCAACAACAATTAAACCTATTTCGGACTCCCTTAAAGAAAATATTGCCGCTTCAATCGAAACGCAAAATACCGCCGCGTTAGAAGGTTACATGGCCGATACAGTTACGGTTGTGATTGCCGCCTCCGGAAAGGGTGGTACTGAATCGGCTGCTTTGGCCGTCAAGGATCTTGATTATCTGAGTGCTGGGACTTCACCATGGAACTTCGCGTTACCAGCAGTGACATTAGCGGTTTACCAAGGGGGCTCCTATAAGCAATACTTTGGGGACCGGACAGTCGTAGGGAAGTCGGCTAACGACCTAGTGGTTTCGTTTAAAGTTAACGATAGCGGTAAAATTGATACAGTATTTATGGCTGCCAAAGCTGATTTACTCAAGTAACTAGTATTTATTTGGATCGTTAAAAGTTTTGGCACTGTTAATGATCTGAGATGATGAATTATTGGATTGTTTGCCGGCCAAAGACACGACCCAAAATGATAAGATGCTAATAATAGTAGAAACGGCCAGAATAATCAGACGTTTTTTGGAAAATATATGTTTTGTAACCGGTGTTTGGGCTCTTTGTTTTTCATAGTCTAGCGCTACGACTCGCAAAAGAGACTGTGCATATGCATCCTGTTCTTCAGGGCTGGCAAAAGTAGACAAAGAGGTGGGTTTATTCATGAGTTTATTATACCTTGGGTTGAATATAGTGCGCTATAATAGAAACTAAGCTCATGAGTAAAAAATCTGAATTAACTTTGGATCGAACTTGGCCGTACATCCTGACTATTGGTGGAGTTATCGGTTTCTTAGCTTCGTTTGAACTAACGCTGGATAAAATCAAACTTATACAGAACCCTAACTTTGTGCCCAACTGTAACCTAAGCCCACTAATTAGCTGTGGATCAGTTATTAAAACTCAGCAGTCTGCCGTCGCTGGTTTTCCGAACTCTTTGATGGGTGTTGCTGGCTTTGCCATAGTTATCACTATCGGCATGGCTCTGATAGCTGGCTTACAGCCACAAAAGCTCAGCCGTTGGTTCTGGTTAGGTTTGCAAAGCGGTACTATCCTAGCGATTGGCCTGCTTACTTGGCTACAGTATCAAAGTATTTTCACTATCCGGGCACTTTGCCCATGGTGTATGGTGGTTTGGACAGTTACAATGCCAATCTTTTGGTACACCACTCTTTACAATTTACGGACAGGCGTAATCACGACCCCGAAATCACTAAAGGAGCTAGTGGCCTTTATTCAGAAGCATCACGGTGACATTCTAGTTTTTTGGTACGCCATGATTATATTTATTATCATGAATCACTTTTGGTACTACTGGAAAACTTTAATTTGAAGATCTTCTAGCTACCCCTGAGGCTTATCTGTTATAATCTGTGGTGTTAGGCGCCCGTAGCTCAGCGGATTAGAGCACTGGTCTTCGGAACCAGGTGTCGGCGGTTCGAATCCGTCCGGGCGCACCAAGTTACTTTTAGGCATTTTTGAAATACTAAAGACTTTATTTATAAATTATAACAAGTATAAATAAATCATAACTCATTGACTATACGGTGTTACGACTAGGCTTAGCCTAGCATTCTGAACGCAAGGCAGCCATGCTAACCGGCCAAACAGCTTTTGGAAAGTTGCTATGTTATAACTGTATTTCCGACGATTCCACTATTCGCAAAGGCCCGCATTGTTGCATTCCCGAAATCAACTCACGTAAGCTGTTATCCGTATCATTTTTTTCGTGGATTATGTACCTGGAGCTTGGGCATTACCCGGGTGTCATTTTTTATTAAGGCTCGACCGGCCAAAATAAAGCTAGCGATCGCAATCGGGATTTCAATTAGGATGGCTAGCAGTATGGCCTGCTGAAGGTCATCACCACCACGCTGGCTAAGTATATCGAACCAAGCATCTAGCAGTAACAGGCTACCTAACATCGTAGCTGTGATTACAGTCCAGAGTGATTGGTAGTAGGAAAATATACCGGTCGCCAAGAGGGAAAATAGCAGTATAACGTTTAGGCCAACCCAGCTTATGTCCCAGTGTATATTAAGATGTTGGGTTGGTAGAGACTGAGCCAGGTACAACGTCCAAGGCAACAGGATCAAGGCAAATACAATGTAAATAAACGCGGTTTTTCTTAGTATAATCTTATGCATTCGCCTCATGTATTCATTATACCGCTAATCGGTAAACCAGACCGCCAGTAATTAAGAACCAGATAATCTCAATGTAAATGCCCCAAGGGCTCTCGTGTTGAATTTTTTTATGGAAAGAAAAAAACGCCCAGACGGGACCCGAATGTTTAATATATAGGGCTAAAGGCCAAAGTAAATCCGGCAACACTGCCACAACCATACAAATAATCAGTACTTGAGGGTTCGGGGGGGTTAAGGACAATAGCCAAAACCCGAAACCAAAAGAAAAAACTATGTCTGCCAGAGCTCTGGCATGAAAAAGTTTAGTCCCGAGTTTGGTGAGATGGTGCTCCCCGTAGTGCGGAATCATATCTAGGGCAAAATGTGAGCCCAATGCTAAGGGCACCGCCAAAGCAGGCTGTTTAATGGTCAAGCCTATCAGGCTGCCAAAGACGACATGGTTTAATCCTTGCATGAATATTAAACTTCTCTATCATTATCTCATAGATGGCTGTAAAAAAACTTTCTCAAGAAGATCTTCGTAAACATAAGGGTATTAGCTTCACTGGCGTTACGACAGCGTTTATGTGTCACGACGGCAAAGGCAAGCTCTTTTTGGCGCAAAGTAGCAAGAATTCTCGCGATGAACATGGTAATTGGGATACCGGCGGGGGTGGGCTGAAACACGGACAGGCAGTCGAAGATAATCTTCGCCGAGAGGTTAAAGAAGAGTATGGTGTAGAGCCCCTTTATATTGAGTTTCTAGGCTATATGGATGCCTTTCGCGAAACTCCCGACGGCCAGCCGACTCACTGGTTGGCACTCTACTTTGCTGTTTTGGTCGACCCTAAAAAGGTTAAGATCTGTGAACCGGATATGTTTGATAAGTACGGCTGGTTTAAATTAGACGAACTTCCGCAGCCAATCCACTCACAGTTCCCTAAGTTCATGAAACTATACGGCGAAAAACTCAAAAAGGCTATAAACAACAATTAAATAAAACGGGTCAAAACAAACATCATTGCCGCGCCAGAAACAGTTAGGCCAATAGTAATGCGTGAGGATGTTTCTTCGTGAGCTTGAGGCAAAATGTCACTAGCGCCAATGTATAGCAGGAAGCCAGCAAAGAATCCAAGATAGATAACCAGGTTAGCATCGGAGATCTGGAAGAACATGGTTGATAAGACACCCAGTACTGGTGCAAAAGCATTTACAACCAGCATGCTAACTGATCGTTTGACACTGTTTTTGTGAGACAGCATTAAACTTACCGTATTTAGCCCGTCAGCAAAATCATGACCGATTACTGCAATCGCTACTGCCAGACCAACTGTTGAGCTAACCTGAAAGCCTAAGCCGATGCCAACACCATCCAGAAAGCTATGACCACTTAGGGCCAGAGCGGATACAATGCCAACCTGAGGGTGACGGTGTTTGCCGTATTCTTCTTCGTGGGCATGATGGATCAATACATTTTTTTCTAGGATGTGAAAAGCTAAAAAGCCAACCACTAAAGCGATCATTGGCCACGTGGCATCCAGATTACTGGCATGAACAATCTTAAATAGTTCCGGTAATATGTCAAAAGCGATGACGCCTAAAATAATCCCAGCTGTAAATCCCAGAATGTGATGAATATAACGCTTGTTTTTAATAGCAACAATGCCGCCAGCGAGGGTTGATAAAAAGGTAGCAAAAGCTAATAGAACTTGTTCCATGATTCTACTGTACAATATCAGTTAATATGAAAATTTCCAATCTATCACAAGTAGCTACAGTCTTGCATGATTATATTCCCAAATTCCAGTCGGTTAACTGGAGCTTTGCATTAGATGATATGAAGGCTTTAATGAACGAACTGGGAAATCCCCAGGAGAAAGTCAAAATTATACATGTGGCAGGTACTTCCGGAAAGACTTCTACGTGCTATTACATTTCTGATATGTTACAAAGGACCGGTAAGACAGTTGGTCTGACAGTTTCACCTCATGTTGACAATATAAACGAACGCGTACAGCTTGATGGCCAGCCCCTGCCGGAAGCCGAATTTTGCCGACTATTTGGCGAATTTGTAGATTTGCCAGCTGTTAAAAACAATAAACCGAGTTACTTTGGGCTTTTAGTGGCCTTCGCTTATTGGGTATTTGCATCCCAAGCCGTTGATTACGCGGTGGTCGAAGTCGGGCTAGGTGGCCGCTTAGACGCCACCAACATTATTAAAAATCCTAATAAGATTGCCGTCATAACAGACATTGGCCTCGACCACACGGCAATGTTAGGACACGACGTAGTGACGATTGCTGGCGAGAAGGCTGGTATTATTCAGGCCGGTAACCTGGTTGTTATGAACCGGCAGGGTCAGCCTGTCTTGGACGCCGTTAAGCGGCGAGCTGATAAAGTTGGTGCTAGCCTGGGAGTCATGGAGGTCGTTAAGGCTCCAAAGCAACTGCCCTTATTCCAACAGCGTAACTGGTGCTTGGCCAGGGCAGCCGTGGAGCTGTTAGCCGAGCGTGATAGTTTCTTGTTTACCGATTCCCAGGCTAAAGCAAGCGCTCAAACCATTATCCCAGCTCGTATGGAAATAAAAAGCATTGGTAATAAAACCTTAATTTTTGACGGTGCTCACAATAATCAAAAGATCCTAGCCCTGTGCAAGAGTGTTAAAGAAAAGTATACCGATCAAAAAATTGCTGCCATCGTCAGTTTTAGTCATGACAAGAATGACAATTTGGATGAAAAAATGCTTGCTCTCCATGCTGCTATCGATCATCTCATCATTACTACCTTTCAGGTTGAGCAAGATTTGCCCCGGTGGTCAATTGACTCCGAACTAGTTAAATCCTCGGCTATAAAGGCCGGCATTAAATCACTTGAAGTCGTTCCTGAGCCAGTAAAAGCTCTAGCTGTCCTGAGAGATCGCCCAGAAACTGTTCTACTAATCACCGGATCATTCTATTTGCTTAATCTTATACGTCCACTAATAAAGGAGTTTAAATGATCTACGCAATCGCGGCTGTTGACGAAAAGATGGGCTTAGCTACGGCAAGAGGTATTCCTTGGGATCTGCCAACTGATAAAGCTTATTTTCGTGATAAAACTATAGGTCATCCGGTTTTGATGGGCTATAACATGTACTCTGAATTTGCTGAGCCATTACCGAATCGCCGCAACCTAGTGATAGTACGACCCAATACTAAGCTCGAGGCTGGCTTTGAACCGATTGAGGATATTACTGATCTGCTTAAGACGTACCAGGATAGCAATAATACACTTTGGATTGTTGGCGGGGCGGCCGTGTACGCTAAATTATTACCAGTAACTCAAAAAATTTACCTAACACGGATTGCCGGTGATTTTGAGTGCACAAAGTTTTTTCCAAAATTTGAGAATAAATTCAAATTAACTTTCCAGGAACCGTCCCAAGCCGAAAATGGTATGAATTTTAACTTTGAAGTTTGGGATCAGGAGCCGGGTACTAACAGCTGAATCTCAGCTGTTTTCAGGTATAATAAGTTGTAAGTAAACATATGAAGAAACCCGTCAAGACGCCGAAAAAGGCCAATGCTAATTATCAGGTCAGTCGTAGCTTGCCAGACTTGCGTGATGGTACTTTGCGGGCGCCCCCAATCGTCAAGCGGCCGACTAATGGGCCGGGGTTTGGCTGGAAGAAGCTTTTTAAGCGAACTTTCTTGGCATTGTTTGTTGTCGCCCTGCTAACGGGTGGATGGCTAGGCTATAAAGCCTATATTAATACCGGCAAATTAGGCACTAGTATTTGGAGCTTGTTTGATAACTCCAAGCTGAAAGGAGAGGACAGGGGTCGGATTAATATATTACTAGCTGGTAATTCGGCCGATGACCCGGGCCATGATGGTGCCGAACTGACCGATTCAATCATGCTAATTAGCATTAACCCGAACAATAAAACTGCATTTTTAATGAGCATCCCTCGCGATCTATACGTAAATATCCCTGGGCAGGGCTATTCTAAAATTAATGCTGCGAATGTTTACGGCAGCAAATTTAACGAAGCCGGCTACCCAATCGGCGGGATGGGCCTACTCGAGAAAACTCTTAGCCAAAAACTTGGTATCCCAATTGATTATTATGCGCTGATAGACTATACCGCCTTCCGGGACACTGTAAATGCTGTTGGTGGCGTTAACTTAACAATAAATAGTATAAGCAAATACGGTGTTTACGACCCTTACACTAATCTCAAACTTCCCAACGGGGTCAATCATCTTGACGGCCAGATTTCCTTGAACTTAGCCCGATCACGGGGTGATGGCCCTGGTTCCTATGGTGTAGTCAGTGACTTCGACAGAACTGGCTACCAGCGTCAAATATTGCTTGCCCTAAAAGACAAGGCCACCAGCGCTGGCGTCTTAACCAACCCAGTAAAAATCAGTAATCTATTTGATGCAGTTGGGAAAAATGCCAAGATAGACCTGTCGCTCGGCAATATCCGCCGTTTAAGTAATCTCACTAAGGGTATAAACTCGGCCGACATTAAATCTGTAAGTCTCAACGATTACAACAAAGTTAATTATTTACGCAACTACACAAGCGCTGATGGTCAGTCTACGTTGATACCTGCCGCCGGGCTTGATAACTACTCGCAAATCCAGGCCTTACTGGACCAGCTGTTTTCTAGTACGCCGACATCAACAGCGACGAAATAATGTCACAGTTAAACTCGAACAGTGACGTACTCGTCGAACTGAAACGACTAGATCAGCACGGTCCCAAAGAAATTAGCAATCTTGCCCGACCAGTAGAGCGTTAATCGGATAGGCCAGTAATGCCAAAGCTAACCATTTAAGAATCTTGGCATATTTATAGTGCTTATGCTTGGAGGGCCACTGTTGACGCTATTGCAACTATCATCATCGGTTTTAATAAATATAGTACAATGTAATCAAATGGTTCACATACACTTTATATGCCGAGGGAATGTTTATAGAAGCAGGTTAGCAGAAGCTTATGCTAAATCGTTACTAAAAGACAATAGTGATATAGAGATTAGCTCAAGTGGTATTGAAGCAAAACTTGCTCTTAATGGTGATGTTGATATTGATGCCGTGAAAGCACTTGAAGCAGATAATCTAAAGAAGCATCTTGTGCCCAGTTGGCAACAAACAACCCAAGATTTAATTGATAGTCTAGACCTATTAGTATTTATGAATGATTCCGTATATGACGATGCTTCAAAACTCTTTAATTTACCAAAGGACAAATGTGTAACTTGGCATATAAAAGACGTAGATAATATTTACCCACAAGTTAAAGAACAGGTAGATATTCTCATGAGAAAGTATGTTTAATCTGAAATTATAAAACGCTTATGCTTGGAGGTCCATCGTAGACGTTATTGCAACTATTTATAAAGCCAGTATTGTGCAGTCTGCTAAGTATTGATTCTGGAAGTCCGAGCGTTGACCAATCCTTGACTTACCATCCGAAACAAATCGTGCAGAAAGTGGCTTACTATATTTATTGGATAGGGATTGGACTAGTTGAAGGATTTCAACAACCCTATCATGATTCTCATCGATACCGATTGGATATGTATCTATGCCCAAACCTGAGTGAAGTGATAGAAATATATTTCTTTCAATCGAGAAGTTCCCTTTGTCATATTCTGCTGCCAGTTCATCATCTTCTAAACAAGGTAACATCATGCCGCATAGGCCTACGGGTTTGGGATTATTTGTCTTAATGAAGTTAGTAATCGTAGTGTAGATATTAGTAGTGGCTGATTGCTCAAAGCCGTAGCCTATTCTTTTAATGAAGTGCACAAAACTACCATCTCCTCCCCCAATTGGTGCGATTGAACTATCGATGCCTAAGAAATCTGGATCATTCTCAAATAAAGTGGCGATCTCATCCCAGCACTTTTTCATCTCAGCTAACCATTCCTCAAGAGTTGTGCAACCTGCTGCAAGATCTGTTGGCTGCAGCCCAATCGCAAACCCGTTTCTTTCGTACTTTGCAGAAGGAAAGTACGGACTTGAACTTGCGTTATTAAATGTGAAAGTAAAGTTAAAAGTTTTTGACGGATCAGTTTGTATAATTTCAAAAAGCAGATCAACGTGTTTCGTTGCAATCTCTGTGTCTGTGAGATCTACGTTAAATGATAGGTCATTTGATGCAAAAAATTGAGGCAGTTCTTCTCTAGCTTCTTCAAAAGTAAGTTCTCCCATACTTTTCAGTGTATCTTCCGGAACCGACTGTAGCATATTACCCTTAGAAAACGGGGCACACATTCGTTTAGTCTGAATCTTATAGCCGATCGCCTCTAATCGAGCCACTATAGCTTTGGTCTTCTCTACATCTTCTGTGTTTGGATTATCAGTAAAATAACAAACCGTACGAATTACTTTATTCTTTATCATTTCTCTATAATACCAAAAACAGAGGCAAATTACCTCTGTTTAAGCATAAGCGTATTGGAGGGCCACCGTAGAAGCTATTGCAACTAAATTTCAGCGAGTTGATCTTCAAGCGGCTTAGTGCCATCAATCATTAAGTCAGCAAAGGCTTTGGGATTGTCTCTTTTGGTATAGGTTTCTTCGGCTTTGTACCATTCTGCCCACATTTGCTTTATTTCTTGATCTGATTTGCCATCTTGTCCCCGGTCACGTTCAAAGCCTCGTTTAAAACATATTTCCATCGGGGTATCAACATATACCCCAAAACTGATGTAGGGTCTAAACTCTTTTCGTAAAGCACTCACACCTTCTAGAATCATGATGGGTGTTACAGGCTGCTCTACTACCGGGTCGGGATTATGAGTCTCCCACCATTTTGATCTTGGATAGTTTAAAAACATACTACCAGCTTCGATTGGTTCAAATACCCTTTCAATAACTAATGGCCACCAATCAATCGGATTTTCCCAACCAGCGAAGTCGTCAGTGTGGATTATCTGAGCACCTAGCTTCATGGCTAATAACTCTGCTAGAGTAGATTTTCCTGAACCACCATGTCCATCTACAGCAACGAATAGTACTTTGCCGACTTTTGGTTTCTTTGACTTTAAAGCCAACCAGTCCGGGACTTCAATAAAGCTGATTTCTTCCCAACTATCAATCTCTTCCTCGGTGACATCATAAATTGCTTGGTATGCAGTCTCCACGCTACCGTGGAGAGCGTCTGAAAAGTCTAGGCCAAGTTTTATCGCTACGCTTTTTAACTCTTTTTCATTTTTTGCTTCAATTTCTACAAAACTAGGTATCCAGGGCCAAGTGTCTAGTTCTATTTCCGTGCTTCCAAGCTTCCAGCTTTCGCGCTTTGTTTCTTGAAATGACTTTGATTCCATACCGATTGACTCAAGAAAGCTACAGGCCGCATCAAAATTTTCTACAACTACATTTACTTCTTTAGTACCGTGAACAGTCCTATCATTTAGCTGCTTATAGCTTAGAGTGATTTTATCTCCTTCATTTCGAACCCTAACCCAACCCCCGATTTTTGTAAGTCTTTTATCTGGGTAGTCATAAACCTTACGGGTCATGAGCCTTTCTTCGGCAATAAGTTTTGCGCCAATACTCAGTAGTAGCTTTCGCATTGACACTAAATTTATATCAAGCCATTTTGCTTCAATTTCAGTCTGCATTTGTCTAAGTATATCAAAAAAACGGAGGCAAATCACATAAGACCACCAAACAAAAAACTCCCAAAAAGGGAGTTCTTTGTTTGGAGGGCCATTGCAGAATTTATTGCAACTGCCCTAAGTGTTAGACTTCCTGTCCGTTGCGGTCGAGTATTTGATCGGTTGGCCAGCTATCCTCGTTATTGGCAATGGGCATAATCATTGGTATGCTGTCGCTATTCTGAACGAGAAAATCTGCATTAACCATACGAATTTTCTGACCATCTAGCAGTTGCCAGCCATTAGCTTTATAAAATTTTACCAGCTCAGGGAGACAAGTTAGTAAACCAAATGGGATATTGAGATTTGCCAAGAGTTGTGAATTTTGTTTAAGCAGCAGACTTCCAATACCACTATTTTGATAATTAGGGTCTATTGCAACTAGCCCGGTGTCGCCAACTAATATGTTCGAGTTAGATTCTAGTCCGCGTAGAAATCGTCGTAACAGCCCAAGATGGGCTATTGCCTTCCCGTCAACTGTACCTACGATTCTGACTTCAGGTCGTGCGGCATACCAACTTCTAGTGCCACTATATACATTTGAATGATCAGGAAACGCCCTAGAAAGTAGACTTGCATAAGATTCGTGATCTTCTTTCCGAATTTCATCTTCCCATTTTGTAGTCCATTCTATATTGATACTACCTATCATGTATCTAACATATCAAAAACAAGGGTGATTTACTATTGCTTAAGCATAAGCGTATTGGAGGTTTATCCGGCTGTCAGAATGACGGCAAGGGCCATCTTAGGTTCTGTTGCTACTTGTTGTCGTACTGGGCAAGTTCCTCAGCATCTGGCTGTTCGTAGTTGGCATAATAGCCTTCAAGCTTTTCTTTGAGAATCAAGTCATCCCCTTCCATGTTGCGAGAT